>Ga0116204_1001412_pt1 | contig 13470 bp, 9 predicted proteins | sample LakKivwa52mmetaG_FD_94481 | JGI IMG/M metagenome (GOLD analysis project Ga0116204, IMG submission 94481) | Anoxic lake water microbial communities from Lake Kivu, Rwanda to study Microbial Dark Matter (Phase II) - Lake Kivu water 52m metaG | ecosystem: Environmental > Aquatic > Freshwater > Lake ...
GGGATAACAACGACCTTGTCTGGAGGTATCTTTGAAAAAGCCTCATCTATAGCTTTCTTTGCAACATCAAAGTCAGCATCTGTAAAAAACGCTGAGCTTGCCATAGATGGAGACTTCTTGGTTGGGATGCCGATAGCGTTGGGCTCGCCCCTCATTGCTCTAGCTTGCCCACCAAGCCCCTTTTGCTCAAGATTGTCGCCAAATAGGAACACTCTACCTGGATTAGATTTTAAGTCAAGTCTTGTAATAATCTTGGCTGTCTCTACAACACGCGTGCCATCAGACTCTTTTGTCTGTGGCTGTAATCGCTGTTTGACTGGAGCGGTTTCTCTAAGGATTGTGGCAAGTGCCCTTGCTTGGTTATTATCTGTTGTTGCGAACTTATCTGTCAGCACATACCACATTGAGTCTTTTCTCAGCTTTTCTATCTTGTCTGGGTTCTCTTTTGCCCACTGCCGCCATAGCCCTAAGTATTCTCCCCAGTAGTCAAAGTCTGCGTGAATAGACTTTTCACCTTTACCACTACCCTTTGCTTGCTGATAAGCCTGCTCTATTGTTCTGCCGTCTTTAAGCTTTGCATAAAAAGCAGAGTACTCCTTGTGCCCAGCAGACGATACCTCATACCCATTGTCAGATGTGCGAGCCCATCCTATCTTTAGCTCAGCTTCGCGCGGGGTAGTTTGTATCCCCTCAGAGTCAGTGAACTTAACGTCGAATGCTCTGTTGAAGATTATCTCTTGCATTGCAGCAGCTGACACAAGCCCATCAAATTTAGCTACGTCTGTACACAGGTTGAGTGCAACAGTGCTCATATCTAAGGCTTGCTTTAGAGCCTCTGGAGACTTCACTCTATACTCTGTGGAGTATAGCTCCCCTTGTACTCTTAGAACACCACCAGCGTCTTGTATGCGCGTAGCAAGCTCATTAACATACGTGATGCTGTTTGCTACACTGCCAAGAGTGTTTCTTCCACTTGCGTTATCAAGGTGTATCTTTGCACGGGCATTTGGGCTGTATAGGCTTACTGGATGCTTATGGTAAGATGAAGCCTTTGAGCTCCTCTCAAACATCTCTCTATACGGCTTATTTGTAGTTGGGTCTATGGCCTCAGTAGTATCTACTGGGTATAGCTTACCACCTTCTGTTCTATATGCGAACTGATTAAACTCTGCTATAGCGTCTTTGTATTCTTTAGACAGCCCAGCTCCAAGATACTTTACTCCATCTTCAGTTCTCTCATCAATACGGCTACCAGTAAATATCTTGAATGTGTCTATATCTGTGTCAGCTCCTCCAAGCTGAGTAAAGCGGAGGGGGTTAACGAATATGTTATTCCCATAGCTTTCTACAAAGCCTCCAAACTTCATCTTTACTGAACCATAGCTTGCAGCAAGCGGGATTCTTGTAAGGACAAAGTCGAATATCTCATCAGCTTCTTTAGCAGCCTCTCCCTTTAGTGATTCTCTGCTGTCCCATAATTCCCCAAGAGTTGTTCTGTCATTGCGTAATACTATCTCCATATTTCTCATGTCAGCAGACAGCATGAATGTATTGTTATCTATGTTAAGCTTCTGTAAGTCAGTGCCAGCGTTGGCCACGGCGTCTAATGGAGCAAGAACTGTTTCGGCAGCATTAGCTACCTTTGGAGAAGTTATCTGCTTTAGTGCAAAGTTCCTAAACATGCTGATAACCATCTTGCGAGCCTTCGGGTTTAGCAATATAGACTCAGGCTTGTCAAGCTTGCTCATCAACAGTTGTAGTGCAGAATAGTCTTGCTCAAACTCAAACAGTTTCTTTTCTCCAGCCTCAAGGCTATCATAGTCGTCAAGAGATGGCTCAAGTAAGCCCTTCATCTCTGACTGTATTCTTGACCCCTTCGGGTCTATGAGTGATAGCAGTATCCTACCTTTCAGGGTAGCATTGCGAGGAGACTCAAGTATCTCAATAAGTGTTCCAGCTTTCACGCTACTAAGGTTACTTACTATCTCATTCTCAATGGCTTTGTCAGTCTTCCCAGAATACAGATAGTTTATAGTCTTTATTGTAAGCTCTTCACTATAGATATGCTTCTTGTCAAGAACATACTCCATGTGACTCTTAAGTGCAGTCCCAACTCTTTCTCTAACGCTCTCTGGCAATATTGTGGGGTTTGGGACAGTGAACTCTTGCTTTGGGAATATCTTCTTGCCAGTATGCTTGTGGTCAGAGAATACCTTCCCCTTATTCCATACTACACTCTCTACATCAAGCTCTACAACATGCTTGTCTATTGCCTCTTGCGATAGCTCTCCTCTCCAGAACTTTGCGTAGTCTTCTCTTGACATTGGCTTGTTTAATCCAAATATCTTTACAGCAGTTGTGTTTGCTACAATAACGCCATGCTTTTCAAGTAGCTCACTTTGCTTTGCGTATGGGACTTCATGCCACGCAGTCTTTGTTTGGAATGCTCCGTTACCGCCAGCTGGCTTTAGCTGTCCAGATGGGACTTGTGTGCCAAGATACTTAGATATATCTTCCACCATAGCCTTTGACACAAGCGTCCCGCCATCTACAGATGTTTCTGTGCTGGAGGCATCAGTCCCAATCTCTACTTTTGTTATATCGCCATCTGGTGGCTCTACTAACATTATTCTAAACTTGCCATCTCTAATTGCAGTAGTCTTATAGTCAAGCCCTCTTGGTAATCTTGCTCCAGTGGCATTATAGAGCTGTTCTCTCTTTGTGAAGTCTTTAGCTGTTCTCGTAGTGGCTGGTGACTGCTCCATATACTCAAAGTATTCTTTAAGGTGTGCGAAGTCGTAGCCGTTAGCTTCTGCGTGATACAGCATGTTAGAAACGTATGCCTTGTAGTATCTGTCTGCACCATACCCTGTAGTAAACAGGTTATCATTTCCAGCTCTTATTATATCATACAGTTCCTTGACCGTCTTATTGTCTGGGTTAAACGCCTTACTGCGAGCAAGCCGTGACATTAGTGTATTTATCGGTATTCTGTCAGTGTCATTATGTAAGTGGACAAGTTGCAGTGTCTCTTTAGCGCTTATACCGCCCATGTAGTATAGATTATGATTATCAAAGGCATCATTAAGGGCTTTAGTTACCCCTTCTCTTGCCTTTGTTAAAAGCATATCATGTTTCATCCCAGTAGCTACACCCACAAGTGCTGGGGGAAACTTGTTATCAGTATTGTTAAACAAGTCAGCAATAGATAGAGTTACCTTCTTTCTTCCAAATGACACAACAACACTGTTTAACTCTCCTCCCATCTCGCCATAGGCGTTGTCAGAAGACTTCCCAGAGTGCCAATTACTATATCTCTTCCCGTCGGCACCAGCAGTATTCTCTCCAGATGTAGAGTAAATCTTTGGATTACCAAGCTTACTGTCAAGAGTAATGAATAGGGTCTTCCCAAACTTTGAGTTGTTTGCAAAGTGATACATGCTCCTAATGGTGGCTTGGAGAGACTCTGGTATATCTTTGTCTGCAAAGTACATGTCTTTAAGGGAAGACATCATAGTATGAGTAAACTGATTATATCTACCAGTTGCATCAAGCTTATTGTCTGGAGCTATAAGCTCTATCGCTTTATTGTATATCTGTTGCACCTTAGCAGAAGCTTCGAGCTTCATATCTTGGTTAACAACACCGTTAATAGTATATGACTCTTGCAGGTTATTGTTTACTATCCCAAGCACAGACCTGAGAACATTTTCTTCATAAGGACTCTTACTCTCACCACGCTTTACATCTGTGCTACCAGTCCCGCTATCGATTCCGTGAACCTTAATAAACTCTGCTTGAGAGTCGCCTGCATTATGTAGGCTAGCACCTACAGCTCTCTTTCTTAGTGCGTCAACAGACTCTGGGAATCTACCAACTACACGCCTATACGCAACTACCTTCAGCTCTCTAATGACTGGAACCATTTCGGTAGCTGGCACATTGTACTTCTCTACTGGCTTAGTGGTTGTGTCCATACGGATAACCTCGCCAATAGTCCCCTCTGTTGATGTGGTGGTTGTTATGCGTTCTCCAGTAGTTGTCGGCATGAACGGTAGTATTGGAGTGGAGTGCTGGGTAAACTGTGGCTGTGTAGTCGTCTGAGACTGGTCACCAAATCTTCCAGAACTTACTATTGGAACATGTGGAATAGTGGGCTCTACTGGGACAATCTTCTTGGTTTCTTCTGTCTTAAATGGCTGTCTTACCCACTCTCTTTCTTGTGTCCCCTCGAATACCTCTTTAAGGATTTGAGTGACCTTACTGTTTACTTCGTATGGTTCCGCTATCTTTCTGAAAGCCTCTTCTACTTGTTTGTGCATTGGGGTATTCGCTATAAACGAATCAATGTCTCCCCCCTTAGCTTTAACAAAGTCAGCAAAGTGTTTGTGTGCTCTGTGATCTTGCCATCCCGTTTCAGTCCTACCAAAGTAAGCCCCTCTGAGATAGTAGTAAACCTGCTCTGGAGTAGTGTCTCCTCTAAGAGTTGATGGCAACCCATCTACCATAGCTCCAGCTAAAGCCTTAAGCCAAGCTTCCCCAGAAGGAGTGTCTTTTAGCTTGATAAAACTACCAACGGCAGCGTCAGCCATGCCACCAAGAGCACCATGTCCAAATGACTTGACCATCTGGTCAATCCCGCCTTGCCAGCTACTTACGCCAGAAGCTATCCCAAGCCTGAGCCCTCTCTGTAAGAAGTGTGATACAGCTGGGTTCTGTAGTAAGTTTATTGCTGAGGTAGCGGCTTTACCAGTGCCTACTGCTTTAACTGCATACGGAGCTACCTTCCCAATACCCTTCATAGCCATGTTAGCTACATTTAGTGGAACGCTTAGCTTACCGCTTAGCGAGCTTGCCATAGCAGCGAGTCTTGGCAACTTCAGTAGCTTGAATGGAGCTGACGGGATAAACGAAGTAAAGCCAGCAATAGAGCCTACAGCTCTCGCTACCCCCTCTACTCCAGTTTGAGGGCTCTCCCCAATCTGTAGTGTCGTTAGCCCAGAAACATATCCAGACAATACTTGCCCAGCTATACCTCTTACATGGTCTGCCCAGTCTTGCTCATCTTCCGCAAACGGGAGCTTGTATGCAAACGCATGCTGTTTAATTAGGGTTACTTGCTCTCTGCTATATGCTCGCGGTCTATTCTGGTAAGCGGCAATAAGCTTTCTTGTAGAGCTCTCGTCATAGTACAAGCCAGCAGGTGTACTGCTGGCTGTGTATGGGTTATTTAAGTAAGGATTCTTTAGATAAGGATTTTCAAGCACATAGTCTCCATCTTTACTGTTGTTGTCCTTGTAGCTGTTGAGCAGCCTGTTGTTGCATTATTTGATAATATAGTGGCATAGTATTGGAGTAGTCTCCATATCCGCCGAACATAGGAATTGCTGCTTTAGACGCAAGAGTTTCCATTGGGAGATTCATTGGGTCAATCCCCTGTATTGCTGTTCCAACTCCACGTAGTGCGAGTCCGCCTGTAAACAGTGGTCTAACCATTGGCTTAGCAAATGCGATAGCCTTTGGGATATATCCAGCTTTCCCCGCAATACCGACACCCTTAGCAGCTGCTAACCCAGTAGTGTATGCAGAGCCCAGTCCTCTCCCAGCGCCTGCGGCAGTAAGCCCAGCAATCCCCTTTCCGACACCCTTAGCGAGAGCCCCACCATAATACAGCGACGCAAGTGTGCCCGCTATCTTGCCAGCATTCTTTGCTGTCTTAGTGTGTCTGTCGCTATACCATGTATCTTTAAGTAAGTCGAATAAGAGTGCATCAAGAGCGCCGACTCCGCCAGCAAGTAAGTGTTTGCCAAACCCAGCTCTGTGTGCGTCGTCTTTACGCAATCCTTCGCTTATGTCAAACCCCATAGCTGGGGCTGTCTGTGTAACCCACTTTACTTCAGCATCAGTAAAGCTTACTGGGTCTTCATTAAACTGTCTAACCATAGAAGCAAGTCTTCGCTTCTCTACCCCAGATACGCGAGATGCTTCCTCTTGCGCAAGTGCAGCGTCGAGCTGGTATCCCTCAAGAGCTAATCTCTTGCCAGTGTTAGGGTCTGTTGCATATTGTCCGTACATTACTGACTCCTATTTTTACGCGGTATCAAGTTGGTATCCCTCAATGATTTATACTGGGTGTATTCATTAGTAGATTGTGGCTTCTTTGCCCTGCCTGCCATGGCCATTGCCCACTCAAACGCTATGTCAGCGTCAATCCCAAATGTCCTTGCAAAGTCTGCTGTCTTTTTCTTCAAGTTATCCTTTAGCGTTTCTACCTTGAGTTGCATCGGACCTGACCCACGATACAGTGGGTCATTCCACAGAGCGCTAATCTCTTTTGCTTCACCAAACTCATCCCTTTCCCATGCGGTATTAAATGAGGCGCTCGCTTTTTGGAGTAACTCTCTCGCCTCTTTTTCCCTCTCTTGTTCAGTGGTTTGTAGGCTAATCGCAAGCAGATTATTATTGTAGTTGGTCTTGTTTGTTTCTTGCAGCCTTTGGAAATTGAGATTTTCGGCAAACTGGTCGGCGCCTTGTTTGAGTGCCCTGTTATTGTAATCATGACTAACAGTCGTGTCGTAGTGATTTGCATAGTACAATGGGACACTGTTTCCGAGTATATTAACGTTGGTGTCCATAAGATACTTTCTATCTTCAATAGCGTTTGCGTGGTTCTGCTCAGCAATAAGCCTGTTCATTGCAGACTCTTCAAGCATTGCCGCAGTCCTTTGCCTGTCCATATCTACACGCTCTCTATCAAACCCAACACGCTCTCTTTCCATCCCAAGTCTTTCTTGGTCAAGCTTGCGTTGTTGGTTAAACTGGTACATCCCCATGAAGTTATTAGAAAAGCTGTTAGCGAAATCGTATGGCATTATACCCAACCTCTAAAGTTATCCCATGGCAGTTGCTCGAATCCGCTCTTTCCCCATCCAGACGTGTCTATCTGCAAAAGTTGATTCTGAGGCCCGTATGGAGCAGCTGCTGTGCCAGTGTTGTAAGTGTTGGGAGCTTTGCTAAACATCCCCATAAGCCCATTGCCGAGAGCACCACCAATAGGGCCTCCAAGAGCGGCTCCAAGCAGAGTTCCACCAATCCCAAGCAAATTGTTTGTGAAGCTTGCTTTCTTCTGCTTTTCCCACATAGCTTTTTGATGAGCAAACGCATCTTGTTGCATCTGGTTCTGATTAGCCATCCCCATAAATGATGCTCCAATCTGTGCATTATTTCTCATCCCCTCTCTGTATGCTGTGTTAGCTGACTCAAGCCCTTGTGCTAACGCTCCACGGTATTGTGCGTTAGCGAATGGATTGACGCCAGCAGCTGACATTCTCATTCCTTGATTAGCCTGTGCGCCAGCATAGTCAAGAGCCTGCTGTCTGTAGTCGTTATACATGCTCTTGTTATATTGACTGCCTTGGTCAAGGAACTTATTAGCGTAGCCTTGTAACATGTTAATCATCTTTGTTACCTCTCTTCCTATAAATTAGTAGCTTATGCGTCTCAAGCAAGAGCTATTTTTTTGTTATCGGGGTAAATGACGTGTTGAGTCTTGCCCACCCGTCTTGGAATCTTCCCTCTACGTAATACCCATCTTCTGATTGTATAAGACGGATATTGCTTGTATCGTCAGAAGATTTCCTCTCGCCCTTTGACGACGCATCAACGGCGTCTAACAGTTTGTTGATGCTATCCCATATATCGTACAGCTCTTGCTGTAGCTCGTTTCTAAGCTCGTCTATAGACTTCCCTCGCAGGCTTCTTACTGATCTCTTCATCATGTTAATACCAGCCTTCTTGCTGTTACTCGCACTCTATCAATAACTACCTCTGATTGGCTCTCTGGGAACTGTAGTGTAAGCTTATTGTCAGTGCTTGTGGAAATAGTGGAAGGAGATGTAAAAGCAACTCCATTCAGTAGAACAGTTATCCCAGCAATGTCCATACCTCTGTATTGAGGAGATATTGAATACACAATCCATTTATGCTTACTGTCTCCGAAATCAAGTGATAACGAAATCTCTGCATTCCTGTAGTCTGCTTCTGAGAAAAGAGTGTAGCTGTAGTTGGTGCCAGAAACAACAATGTTATCATCGTGCTGGTACGCATGCACTATCTGTTTGCCAATTGCTTGCTCAACTATGTAGACTCCCCACTTCTTCATCTCTATCGAGTATGCAAAGACACATACCCCTTCAGCAATGTTGCCTACTACAACAAGCATCTGCCTTTTGGGGAGATATGAAATAACAGCAACCCCCTCAATGTCTTCAAGGCATAGAGAAGACTGGTCTGTCTTTGTTGATATCTGCGTTCCGAGAGCCACGACGTTTAGCCCGTCAACATGATACACATTGTTATTGCTGTATGCAAAGAGACCATAGTCTGTGTCAACAAGCTGCCTATCACTGTCTACCCCAAATGCCTTAGATTCTCCATCTATAGACAGACTGTCTGGATTGATAATACAGAACCCAGTGTCGCTAAAGGCATAGAGCCTCCCTCCAGAGCCAACTAACGCTGTAGCGGTAAATGGTAACACTGAGTAATCTCTCGCATAGTCAAACCCAGATGTTTGTAGTGGCAAGCTTTTAAGCAATACATTGCCAGTATATCTCGCATCAGAGTTATCTTCGATGAGAATGTTAGCAGCGTAGAGATGCCCTCTATACGCACACTGGCACCCCCTGTTAGCACTTATTGTCTTTAGCCCTTCAGCATACCCAGAAGATGCCTCAAACGCCTCAAGCCGCTTGCCCGTGTCTGGATACTCAGCCACATAGCCGTCTTCGGAAGACCCAAATGTAGATGTAACAAGATCAAAAACTGCTACTTTTCTATAGAATGATGTCTCTGACACAGAGTCTGTTGTTGCAGCATACAGCAATATAGAAGATACGCGCTTACTCATTTTCTCGATGAAAGCTGTTGTAAGCGTAATAGTCACAAGGTTCTTGTGTGCATTTACTGAGGTAGCATCAACATAGTATTCAGATAAAGGGGATTCAGTGATACCATCATACAGCATGGATATTCTGTATCTTGTGACTGTGTCAGCAGCAATCCCACTTGAATCGTCTGACGTCTCAACAGATATCAGCCCCTGTGCAAGCATGCCAGATTCTAAGTCAGAAACATCGTCAAACGCAATTGCTGTTGTTGCGATGTCAATGTACGTTGTGCCGTATAGGTCGTAGGAGAACGAGTAGTAAGTGGTGTATGAGATGTCAGTAATCGATAAAGACTCGTAAGAGTATGAATCACTAAAGAATGCAATAGCGTCTGTGTTTGGAGATATGCTGAATATCTTCTGGGGGTACCCTGTCCCAACCTTCCACACGCCAGTATCTTCTCTGTCATAAGAAGACACCCAGTCATCGTCCATAATAAAAGCCTGTCCACCAGCATATCTGAAACAGATGGACATATCAGAGCCCCCAGTCTGAAATATTGAAGCCTCTATGTCTCCGCTCCAGAGAGCCCTGTTAAACAACCTAAAACAACTTGTATTCCATTCCCAACCATCTGAGTAGACTCTGCCAAGCTCATGATCTCTCTCTTCCCCTGCCCAGCAGTACAGAGCCCCGTCTTTGCCGCGAACCGCTGCAACGTCATTGTTATATGACATGGTAATAATGTTCGGAGCGATGCCCCACCAAGTGGGTGTGTCGTGTATAGGCATCAGCGACCTGTTAAGATAACCATCGCCTCCAGCGTCATTCGCAACAAGAGCCTCTGTACCAGTCGAAGGGAAAGAGTTCTTATCCACGCTAAACATGAAGTCATCATCGAGATTCTCGTTGTCATCAGAATCAACATCATAGGTACTTTCAAGACAGAAGAAAAGCCTGTTTTTAGTAGCTGTTATCCTGCCTATCCTCTTCCCGTGGAAAGTATTGCCCTCTGACACATTCCATATTCCAGCGGCTATCCTGTCTTCATCAGAGAATAGGTCTGGGTCAAAGTTAGTATGGTCTCTTGTCTCCCCACCATCATAGGAATCTGCTATAGAGAACTTCTTGCACTGTAGTGTTTGTGAGTCTTCTACTCTACACAATACATAGCAATCAGCTACGTCTATAACGCCAGCTGTTGGAGGTACTATATCGCAAGCAAAGTCAGAGATAGTCCCATCTACAATCTTTGCAGACTCTACTATTTCTCCAGTAGAGAGCGTCAGCATTGAGAGCTTATCGGAGTTGTGCATTAGCAGTAGCATATTATCGCTATTGATTAGCACTCCTTTCTTTGGTATCCCGTCACCGCCCTGTGCAGATGTTATAATGTCTTGCTCCGCTATAATGCCCCCTGTGTCAAACAAGCTTCCAGAGATATCAGCTTTTTTCGTAATGACTGTAGGGCGGTTACTCTTCCCAGAAGAAACAGATATAGCATTACCTACTCTGCAAATAGAAGATGTGTTCGCTGATGCAGAGCCTACATTTTCTCCATTAACAAGAAGCTCTCCCTTTCTTGTAATAGCCACTTCAACCTCTTCGCCATCTATTGTCGTTTTAACAACTTTAGCATATCTTGTAGAGAGCGCGTCTTTAGTGTCTGCGAAATCTGGCTTGCATATCGTCTTCATTGACGAGACACAAAGCCCCTTGAACATACTAGAAGATTGTCCCCCGCCATCAGCAGGGGACATCCCATTGAATTCTCGTATAACGAATGACTCTTTAGCCATTTCTTCTCCTATTAAGCGAACGCAAGGGTGACCCCCCTCTTCGCAGAATCCTTTAGTGGGGGCACAAGACTTTCAAGTATAGTGAACCCACCATAGTCAAGAACAACATTGTTTGGTGATATGGTTGCTGGCTGCGTGGTTCCGTCTTCAGTAGTATTTAGGGTGCTTCCCGTATCTACTCTAAACAAGAATATCTGATATGTCCCTTCAGAGTCAGCTACACCAGAGGGGATTCTCCAAAGCGGGAATGTTACGGTAAATGAGTTAGTCCCATCAACATGTGTACTGTATGCGTTGCTCTCGAATACCCCAACTTCAGCAGATGGGGTTAAGTCAAAGATATGCTGGGTTTCAAGCCTTGGGAGTGCATAGCATGTGTAGTTCCCAAGCTTTATAGACATGCCAATAGCGAATCTGTCGAGGTCTATCCCGACAGCATCATTAACGTTGTATGTGTAGCTTGGCGTAGTTCTGCTGAACTCTTTTATATTTCTCACGATGTCCCCATAGTTACAGTTATAGATGTGTCAGTTGTACCGCCAGTGTCAAAGTTACTAACCCACCCAAGACCTTCTGATGCGAATGTTTCAGAGTTATACGCGTTAGTCGAAGACAGCCCTATATTAACTAAGCTTGTGCCAGACACTCTTGACTGTGACTTTTCCCAATATGTTGCACTGTTGACATCCGCGATAAGCCCAATCCCAGATGGCTCACTTGCTGTTGGGGAAGCTATAGACGCCCCAACATAAGCAAACAGTTGGATTTTCATGGTAGAGCCTGGGTCAACATCTCCAAAAGACAGCCCAAATAGGGTAAATACCTTATCTGTAAAGCTATCAATAGGTGAGCATGAAACATACGCTCTCGCTACATTCGTAACTGTGGCGGTCGTGGCTGGTGTTGCTGGGTGGGCTTTGATGTTGCCAACAGGGGTAACTGCCCCAGCAATGACCCAGCTCGTTGCGGTTGTCGGGAGATCAACATACTTATACTTCGTGGTAGTGCTGACAACGTATGTGAGCTTAGCCCCTATCCTAATAGTTCCCCCAATCTGCCCAAGGTCGTTAAGCTGGTTAGCGGTAAACCCACCAGCTACCCACGAAGTTCCGTTGTGCACTGCTGGCATCCAAAAGCCTATTTCTGGAACCCCAGACGTTCCCATGAATGTTTGTAGTGTTGTGCTTGTATCTACTTGTACCCCTGTTGCAGACATGATTGTCCCAGAGAATAGCTGTTTATGAAAGTCTCTTGCAATAAATACTGCTTCTTCTTTCCCAACACCGTCTTCATCTACCCCACTAAACAATACCTTGTTTATTAGCATTGTCTTCTTTTCAGATGACGACGCAATGCACCCAGCTATGTTTAGATCAACTGATTCGCTTACTGCCCCATCAGTAACTGTGAGCGCAGTTGGTGCCCCATTGTTAAGTTTCCATGTTGCACTTGTAAGTGCTCCTGCCATTATTTCCTCCTTGCCTCTACAAATAGAGTCGTATATTCGTCTGTTATGAAATCGTATTCATCAATGTATCTTCCATCTATGTATGAGAAGAAACGTATCCCTTGCAAAGCTGGGGAATACTCAACGTATTCTCCAGTAATAAACCCATACTTTACCGTCAGTTCTAATGCGAGTTGCATTTGGGGTGTTTCTTGGGGCTCAATATTGAAAAGAGACTCAAGATACCTTTCGTAAAAGATATCGCTAACACGGGTATCAAATGCGCGTTTAATCGCAATATCCTGCTGTGTACCCACAGTACTTATTGTTGGTAGCGCAAAAGAGAATGCCATAGCTCTCATAGCATCTCCACTGCTCTTAGCTCTAACTTACAGGAGTCTTTGAACCTTGTCTTAGCGTCAAACGAGCATACGAGCATGCCAGGGACTGTTTCCATCCCACAAGCATCTTCAAAGTATGCGTCTGATTCAAACGAGCTCTTCATCAAGAAGCTACCATTTACCCCATAGTAAACTTTCTCTTTAGCGAGTGAGTTGCCCCTAACCTTATTACGGACACCAGACTTTAGCATCATGCTATGCAGGTGCCCAATTATGTAAACATCGGCAGTATCCCATTGCATCATGTCAACACACTTGTTGATTGCTGACCCCGCTGTCTTACCGCCACCGCCAGAGCCGTGAGCTACACAGAAGTCAACCATAAAGTATGGCCTGCCCCTGTTCTCATTTACTAAGCTGCCTATACTGACATAGGCTTTCTTGCCGAGAAATGTTGTCCCCATTACTCCACACATATAGCTAACTATGTCAAGCCCCATCCTCTGCCTTACTGTGTCTTCGTGGTTGCCAGTAAGTAGTCCAAGACACTTGTGTGAGATTGGGGATAGAAGCTGTATAAGCCTGTCAGCCTGCTTCTTTGGTAAATCATCTAAGTCAGACACCCTATAGTAGTCTGACACCTCTCTAACATTAAACCGCCTATCATGGTAGTTTATAGCATCGATCATGTCGCCAATCCCAATCCAGTAAGCGTCGTCTTCAGCTGCTATCATGTCTATTGCTTTTTGCAGCAAGTCTGTTCTACTGTTTACGGCCCCTTCATGGACGTCACCTATGAAGTAAACCTTAATCGTGTTGCTTGTTGGCTTAACATATACTCTTTTGTATCTCATGATTCCTCATTTTATTGGGAACTCTAACAGCTTCCCTATGTTGTTCCTAACATCGTGGTGATTCCATGTAATGCCTGTCTCAATAGCTTTTAGCCACGTAAACTTACCTGCTCTTGCATCTGATATAACCTGTGCTACAGA
>Ga0116204_1001414_pt1 | contig 13454 bp, 12 predicted proteins | sample LakKivwa52mmetaG_FD_94481 | JGI IMG/M metagenome (GOLD analysis project Ga0116204, IMG submission 94481) | Anoxic lake water microbial communities from Lake Kivu, Rwanda to study Microbial Dark Matter (Phase II) - Lake Kivu water 52m metaG | ecosystem: Environmental > Aquatic > Freshwater > Lake...
CGATAATACCCAAAGCACATTAAGATGAACACAGAACACAGAACACAGAACACAGAACACAGAACACAGAACACAGAACACAGAACACAGAACACAGAACACAGAACACAGAACACACTAATATCTCTACTAAAAAAAATCAATCACATTTTTCACCTCGATCTGACAAAAAATCTCAAATATGACCGGCTGACCCATGCGATTTTGAAACGAAAACTTAGCCTCACCTCTAATTGCATTGATGTGGGATGCCATAAAGGTGAAATTCTCAATCTGATGATGAAATATGCGCCAGGTGGAACCCATTTTGCCTTTGAACCAATACCATATCTGTTTCAAAACCTGAAGAAAGCCTTTGGTGAGTCAGTGAATTTGTATCCTTATGCACTTGCTGAGAGACAGGGGGAAACGACGTTCAGACATGTAAAAAATGCACCTGCATACAGCGGGATTTTGCAAAGAAAATATGATATTCCCAATCCAGATATTGAAGAAATTCAGGTTGAAATGAAAACTCTTGATGAAATTATTCCTGAAAACATTCACATTGACCTGATTAAAATTGACGTTGAAGGAGGCGAGTTTGGTGTGCTGAAAGGTGCAGAAAGAATCCTGCTTCGTGATCATCCTGTAATAATTTTTGAGTGTGGTCTGGGGGCAAGCGATTATTATGGTACCAAACCCGGGGATTTGTTCGTTTTTTTTACAACTAAATGCGGCATGAACATATACAGCCTTCAGTCGTATCTCAGTAACTGCAAACCCTTTTCCATCAGTGAATTTGAAGCGTGTTTTCAAAGCAATACAGAGTATTATTTTGTAGCGAATTGATTGGATTTGCTTCAGAATTCGAATTGATGAAACAAATCATACAAATTGCTTCTATGGATTACGTCCGCCCCGACAGAATAAATTACGAATATCCGAATAACTTCAGGTTTTAATTCTCCTTATTATTCTTATACTGGTATAGCTTGTTTTTTTGCTCCAACGGCAAAAAGAAACAGCAAAATGGCAAAGTCAGTTGATAACATAATCAATAAAGTATTTTTTCCGATTGATTCATTAGAATCTTTACCTTTGCAGTTTGAAATTAGCAAGAAATGTCTGAATTGATAGAACATCTGAAAAATGACATCCGCATCAGGGAATCACTCAATGCCTGTATTCATTGCGGCACCTGTACAGCCATTTGTCCTGCTGCTTCTTTTTATGATTATGATCCGAGAGAGCTGACTGCTCAGGTGCATGAGATCATTTCACGACAGGATGAAGACAAGCTAAAGGAATTGCTTTCCGGAGATTATATCTGGTATTGTGGTGAATGCATGTCATGCAAAACCCGATGTCCCAAAGACAATGTTCCCGGAGTTATCATTGAAGCTTTACGGTCATTATCACAGGATTCAGGTTTATTTGCTGAAAGTGAAAAAGGAAGGCAGCAGTTGATGATCAAGCGTTCAATAGGAGAGTGGATTTTGAATTATGGATATTGTGTTGTCGGCGATCATTTGAATCTTGATTTATTTCCTGAACAAGGACCAAATTGGCAATGGGTGCTTGATAATATTGAACTGGTTTTTGAAAAGCAGGGTGCTCATTTTATGAAGGAAGGTAGCGGTGCTATGCGCAAAGTGCCACAACAGGATCTTGATGAACTCTATGAAATATTTAAAGTCACAGGTGGTCTGAAACGTTTTGAAACCATAGAGAAATTTTCGGAAACCAAGGCACAACAAATGGGGATGGAATTTGATGAAACCCATGATTGTGAATACTTTAAACATGTTTATACCCACAATTCAAAGAAATAACAAATGGAACTGACAGGCAAACAGAAAATCTGGGAAAAATATCAGAAAGAAATACCATCTGATTCCTACTATTATGCCCGTAGTTGCATCAGACAGAACTTCTGGCCCGGTTCTGAAAACACATTTATTAAAATTCTCAGGGAGGAGCTTGGTAAAGATATTAAAGACGAAGCCCATCATACAACCTGCACCGGCATTGCCTATCATTCTGATGTCGTCCCTCTCGAAACAACCATGACTGTTGTTGCGCGTCAGTTTTCTCTCATGTCGGAATCCGGTTATGAGCATTTTGTTCCATCATGCATCACTTCATTCGGCTTATACACTGAAATTCTCGAAACCTGGCACGAACATCCCGAAATTGAACAAACAATCCGAAATTTCCTTAAAGAATCCACCGGACGTACATTTGAAAAACCAAAGTTTCTTATCCATCCAAGCGATGTTATTTATAGTCTGCGTTACGAAATTCTAAAGAAAGCCCGCTACAGGCTGATCAATATTGAAACTGGCCGTCCTCTTCAATGTGTAGAGCATATAGGTTGTCATTATGCCAAAATGTTTCCCGATGCAGGCGTTGGTGGTGCTGAATTTCCGCATGTACTTGCAGGAATGGTAGAGGCCTGGGGCGGTGAAGTGATTGATTATCCAGAACGTCGTTCCTGTTGCGGTTTTGGGTTCAGGCAATATCTTGTGCAGGCAAACAGAGGGTATTCTATTGCCAACACAAAACGAAAATTTGAATCAATGGAACCCTACAAACCTGACCTGATTGTAACAAATTGTCCCGGTTGTCCTTATTTTCTTGACAGATGGCAGTATGTTATTTCAGAAATGGAAGGGAAAATATACGGTGGTGACGGATACGGAATACCGGCATTGACTTATGAAGAACTGGCAGGTCTTGTATTGGGCTATAATCCGTGGGAACTGGGATTGCAGATGCATCAGGTCAGTGTGGAACCATTGCTCAGGAAAATGGGATTTCTGTACGACCCTGCTGATAAATATGTGGTTGGAAATCAAATCATTCAGGATAGGCCTGATCATCCTGATGTGCTGAAAGTATTGTGAATTTTGTTTGTAACACTGATATGACTGAGAGGTTAAAGAAAAAAGTACTTATCATAGGAGCCGGAATAGCAGGCCTTGAGGCTGCTGTACAGTTAATGAATCTGAATTATGATGTAGAAGTCATTGAAAAAGAAAACTTTTATGGTGGTCATGTGAAGCAATGGTTTAAAACATTTCCCGATTTCCAGGATACCAAACCACTCATTGACCTTATTGCAGGCAAACCAGACAATTTGAACATTCACTTTGGCAGTGTGCCCGGTTTTGCTGAAGAACAAAATGGAATTTTTCATGTGATTACTGATAAAAACCTTCATATTCACGCTGATGCAGTGCTGATTTCAACAGGATTCGAACTGTTTGATGCACACAGGAAGGAAGAATACGGATATGGTATTTTTAACCATGTGATTACCAATGCTGATCTGGAATCTTTTTTTCAAAACGGATTTCCTGAAACAGGCAAATTATCGCTCCGGTTTGGTTTTATTCATTGTGTAGGCTCAAGGGATGCCAAAGCCGGAAATCTGTATTGTTCGAAAGTGTGTTGTGCCACTGCAGTGAAACAGGCTATTGAAGTACGTCAGCATTTTCCCGATTCGGAGGTGTACTGTTTTTATATGGATATGAGAATGTTTGGCAAACAGTACGAAGAATTATTTCAGCAAGCACAGGAAAAATACGGCATTCATTTCGTCAGAGCCAGATTGTCTGAAGTGAATCAAAACTTTGATCAATCGCTTCTGATAAAAGTTGAAGATACATTGACTTCGAAACCGATGAAAATGAGTCTTGATTATATTGTGCTGATGTCAGGTATGGAGCCTTCAGTTTCTTCTCAATCAATTGCAACATTATTCGGGATAGCCCTTGATAATGAGGGTTTTATTAAGGTGTCTAAACCCTTCATTGCTGAAAATATTACTGAAAAAAAAGGTCTTTTTGTTGCAGGAACTGCAACCGGACCTAAAACCATTACCGAAACGCTGAATGATGCACGCTCGGCTGCACTTGCCGTTCATCAATATCTGAATTCCAAGTGAGGTGAGTATGTCTGATAAAAAATTCGGTTTTTCCATTCATTCTGACAGACAACATAATCTTGATCTGGCAGACAAGCGATTGTACAGGAAAATTGCATTAATGGAACCCTCATTGCAGCGTTGCATATTCTGTGGTGGTTGTGCTTCAACCTGCACTGCATCCGCATTCACACAAATGAGCTTCAGATTGATTTCGCTGCACCTTCGAAGAGGCAACCTGAAAGAAGTGAAATCCTATGCTTCAAAATGCATGTTGTGTGGCAAATGTACAATGGTATGCCCACGTGACATCAATATTCGCCACGTTATAGTCTTGTTGAAAAAAGAATTTTCAGGCAATGAGTTTTGATCCTTTTGTTCTTCCGTTTCTTCTGGGAATGATTTACCTTTTAATCATTCTGAGCTGGCGTTATTTCAAATGGCTGGATGAGCTAGAAGTGAATGACAGGTATAAATTTATTCGCGGATTGTTCAGTTTGAACCTGTTTAAAGCCATTCGTGATGTTTTTTCTGAATCACTTCTGCACAGAAAAATTTTCAGGGCGAACTTTTTCCTTGGATTAATGCACATGTCACTGGCATTTTTCTGGTTTTTGCTGATTGTTGTTGGTTCAATTGAGTCAAAATTATATTCAAAATATCCTTTTAATGCACCGCATGATCCTGTGTTTTTTAAATTCTTCATGCATAATTTTGATCAATTCAGGGCTCACAAATACTTCTTCTTTTTCATGGATCTTTTTCTGCTGATTCTTCTCATAGCAGTTGCAATGGCTTTGTTCAAAAAATTTCATTCTTTATTTTTCGGTATGAAAAAGACGACCAGGCATCGTTTTGTGGACAGACTTGCCCGGATTTTTCTCTGGTTGATTTTTCCATTGAGATGGCTGGCTGAAAGTGCTACTGCCGGTATACATAATAACGGAGGTTTTTTAACTCAAAGTACCGGAGATTTCATGGCAAGCTTTATGAATCTTTGGTATTTTGAATATCCTTTATGGTGGCTCTATTCATCTGCTTTGGGTGCATTCTTTGTTATTCTGCCTTTTTCAAGATATATGCATATTCCTACTGAGGTGTTACTCATTTTTCTAAGACGTTTCGGGATTAAAAACAAAAATGAAATTAAAGGTTTTGCCAATTTTGAAATTCAATCATGTTCAAGCTGCGGTATTTGCATCAACACATGCCAGATGGATGCTGCAGCCAATATGAAAGGCCAGCAGGCAGTGTATTATCTGCAAAAACTCCGTTTTAAAAGAAATTTTGAAGATCCTGTATTCAATTGTCTTATGTGTATGCGGTGCAATTATTATTGCCCTGTTGATATTGACATTGCTCATTTGCGAAAACTGAACCGCAGGAAGCTGATGCCGGCACTTGATAATGATCATTCTTATCTTGATACAGCCGGAATCCCTGTTCCTGAAGTATCTTCAAGAATCATATTTTTTGCAGGTTGTATGACTCATTTAAGACCGGGAACAATTCAGGCAATCACAAAGATTTTTGATGTGGCCGAAGTTGACTATTGGTTCGCGGATAAAGAAGGAAGCATTTGTTGCGGAAGACCCATGGCAATGCTTGGTGCCGGAGAGGAAGCTCAAACAATGATCCAAAAGAATACCCAATTATTTGTAAATTCAGGAGCAAAAGTACTGGTTACAGCCTGTCCGATTTGTTTGAAAATGTTTCGCGAGTCATATCAGTTACCAATGCATGTTATTCATCATACTGAATTTCTGAAAATGCTGGTTGCCGCAAAACGTATCACTCTCAGTAAAACTGATGCATCGTTTGTATATCACGATCCATGCGAACTGGGCAGGGGGCTCGGAGAGTTCAGGCATGTCCGTGAGCTGCTCAGAAATATTGGAAATCCCGATACTACAACGTATCGTAAAAATACATCCCTATGTTGTGGTGGAAGTCTTTCAAACCTGAAAATCAGAGCAGACCAGCGAAAGAAAATCACAAAAGATGCATTTGAAAAACTTGTTCTGAAAAATCCAGATATGGTTATTACTGCGTGTCCCAGATGTGAACAGACTTTTGCAACAGTTGCTGACCGTCCGGTTCTTGATGTTTCGGAGTTTGTCGAAATGCAGATGACAGTTCCGGAATTAACCAAACCTAGAGTTTTGGTTGAAAAGTAAAATTATAAATTGAAAAATGAAATGAACGCAATAGTAGTTGGTGCAACAGGTCTGACGGGTTCTCTTCTCCTCAGAAAACTTCTTGATGATGATACTTTCAGACAGGTAATGGTGTTTTTAAGGCGGTCAACCGGAATTACACATCCCAAACTGACAGAGCATATTATTGATTTTGATGCTCCTGCAACATGGTCGGATCTTGTAAAGGGAGATGTTCTATTTTCATGCATGGGGACAACACTCAAAAAAGCCGGAAGTAAAAATAATCAATATGCAATTGATTATACGTATCAGCTTGAATTTGCAAAAACAGCTCATCAGAACGGAGTCCAAACATATATTCTGATTTCTTCAACCGGAGCATCATCAAAATCAAGGTTTTTCTATATGAAGATGAAGGGCATGCTCGAAGATGCTGTAAAACAGATTCCTTTTCAACATATTCATATTATGCGTCCGAATATTCTTGAAGGTCCGAGAACTGAACGCAGAGCAGGGGAAATGCTTGGACTAAAGTTCATAAAAATGTTCAATACTATCGGATTATTGAAGAAAATGAAACCAACCCATGTGAATGACCTTGCAAATCAAATGATTGAATTGGCTAAAGCTGGTAAAACACTTTAAGAATTTGGTAAGTGCTCAGCAAATGAAGAGATTGTGTTATGCGTTTTTTTCCATTGGGATCCCTTCGGAGCGGCTGTTTAGAGTTTTCAGAATTACGATTAGCGTATATCAACCGTGGACCCCATGCCGTATATCCAAGTCTCATGCTGAGGAGTAACAGAATTTGTCATTGCTTTTGATGAATTTTTGCAATTTTCTAAAAAAGTGACTTTGGTATTACAATTTGGCAGCCGGATCAATAATTTCAACGATCGGCTCGTGAATAACCACACTTCTTTTTTTCCACTTTCCGGTTTTATAATAGATGTATGAGAAGGTATAGCCAATAATCCATGCTACCGGAATTCCAAGCCAGATTCCGTCTGTACCCATAAACCTCGAAAAGTAGTAGGAGAGAGGAATACGAATGATCCAAAGTGCAAAAAGAGTGATAAACATTGGAATCAGTGTCTCACCGGCTCCGCGAAGTACGCCCTGCACAAGAAACATTGACCCAAAAATCAGATAAAATCCACTGACTATCAACAAATACTCACTGCCGATGCGGATTACTTCAGGGTCGCTGTTAAATATCATGATCAGTTCCTTACGAAACAGGATAGACACTACTGAAATGGTGATACTTATTATCGCATTCAGTTGCCAGGCAGCTCTGTGTCCTTCATACACCCGTCCGTATTTATTGGCTCCAACATTTTGTCCCACAAACATAGACAAGGCAGCAGAGAGATTCAGTGCCGGCAAAACGGTAAAAGTATCAATTCGGGAGGCAATGGTAAATGCTGCCATTGCATCTGTACCGAATTCACTGACAATTCGCACAAGTGCCATGATTCCAAGAGCGACAAAAGTTTGCTGAAACCCTGAGGGAAGACCGATCCGGAGGCTCTGCTTTAGTATTTTACTGCTGTATCCAAGACCTGTCAGTGATATCCTGATAATCGGATGTTTTTTGTTTACATATATTGCTATTGCCAGAAACGGGACAAATTGAGATATAACTGTAGCCCATGCAACAGATTCAATGCCCCATCCAAAACCAACAACAAATAATAAATCAAGACCAATATTCAGCAGTGTGCTGAATAAAAGAAAATACAAGGGCGTTCTTGAGTCGCCAAGTCCCCTGAGAATGGCATGTGTGCTGTTAAATCCAAACATAAATACAAGTCCTGTAAGATAAATTCTGTAATATGAAATTGTATCAGCTACGATTTCTTCAGGTAGTTTAAGAATGCCAATAACAGGTTTTGCTGTAAGAATTCCGGCAATAGTAAGAAGTAAAGCAGTGATTGCAATGAAAATATAAGTTGTATCAGAGGCAAGTTTGACTTTTCCATAATCTTTTGCGCCATAATATTGTGCAATAACGATAGAAAGACCTGATGTAATCCCGATGATCAGAGAAACAAGTCCGAAAATAACAGGATGTGAAGCTCCTACAGCAGCCAGAGCACCTTTTCCGATGTAATTGCCCACAACCAAACTGTCAACAATGTTATACATTTGCTGAAAGACATTTCCAATAAGCATCGGCCATACAAATTGAAGCAGCAGTTTTGAAACATTTCCGTTCGTCAGGTCTTTCATCAGAAAATTTAAAGAATTGCAAATTTAGTGAAGTTTCAACTCAGGAATTGATAAATTTCAATAAAAATATGTAAAAATAAAAGCCCGGACATGTGAAAATTCTTTGTCAATTAGTAAAATTCTTGTAGGTTTGCAACAGTTTTCTACTCAATAAAAAATCAATAAACATTCAATACATCATTATTATGAAAAAACATAATTTCAGCGCAGGTCCGGCCGTCCTTCCAAGAGTGGCCATCGAAAACACAGCTCAGGCAATTCTTGAACTCAACGGAATTGGTCTTTCCCTTATTGAAATTTCTCACCGCAGCAAAGATTTTGAAGCAGTTCTGGCAGAAACCATTTCTCTGATGCGTGAACTTCTTGATTTACCAAATGATTATCATGTATTATTTCTGGGTGGCGGAGCAAGTACGCAATTTGCAACCATTCCAATGAACTTTCTGAAAACAAAATCAGCATACCTTGACACAGGTGTTTGGGCCAACAAAGCCATGAAGGAAGCTAAAGGTTTTGGCGAAACGATTTGTGTAGCTTCCTCAAAGGATAAAAATTACACTTATATTCCGAAAGGATACGTGATTCCGTCAGACGCTGACTATTTTCACATCACGACCAACAATACCATTTACGGTACTGAAATCAGATATGATATGGATTCTCCGGTATCATTGATTGCCGATATGTCATCAGATTTTCTCAGCCGTCCCACTGATATTTCAAAATATGATATGGTATATGGCGGTGCGCAAAAAAACATCGGACCGGCAGGGGCAACATTTGTACTGATCAAAGAATCATTTTTGAGTAAAATTGCCACTGAAACACGCCACATTCCGACAATGTTTAATTACAAAACACATATTGAAAATGACAGTATGTTCAACACACCACCTGTTATGCCGATATTCACCATCAAAGAAACCCTGAAATGGCTGAAATCAATTGGTGGATTGAAAAAGATGGAAGCAATGAATATTGAAAAAGCCGGAATTCTTTATAATGCCATTGATAGCAGCAGCATATTTGTTGGAACAGCAGAAGCTGAAAGCAGATCTTTGATGAATATATGTTTTGTACTGAAACCCGAATACACCGAAAAAGAAAATGATTTTCTTGATTTATGCAAAGCAAAAGGAATGTCAGGATTAAAGGGACATCGTTCAGTCGGAGGATTCCGGGCTTCTACCTATAATGCTTTGCCTATGGAAAGTGTACTTGCTTTGGTTGAAGCAATGAAGGAATTTGAAAAAAGTTTGTAGTTTTTTAATCTTAATATCTGATTTTTTATGAAAAAAATATTAATTGCAACAGAAAAACCATTCGCCAAAGTTGCCGTAGAAGGCATCAGGTCAATTATTGAACAGGGAGGACATGAATGTGTTCTGCTGGAAAAATATACCGATAAAACTCAATTATTGGAAGCAGTTGCAAATGTTCATGCAATAATTTTCAGAAGTGATATTATTGATGCCGAAGTTCTGAATGCTGCCAAACAACTTGAAATTGCTGTCAGGGAAGGAGCAGGGTATGATAACATTGATCTAAATGTTTCAACACAAAATAATGTTGTTGTAATGAATACACCTGGACAAAATTCTAATGCTGTTGCTGAACTTGCAATTGGTATGATGGTTTATATGGCCAGAAATTACTTTAACGGATCTTCAGGGACTGAACTTATGGGTAAAACCATAGGTATTCATGCTTATGGGTACGTCGGTAGATTGGTTGCAAAAATCGCCAAAGGATTTGACATGAAAGTGTTTGCATTTGATCCTTATGTATCCCGTGAAAAAATCGAAGCTGATGGTGTAACTGTGTTGAATACAGTTGAAGAATTATATGCAAAGTGTCAGTATATATCATTGCATATACCTGCAAACGAGCAAACAAAAAAATCAGTCAATCTGAAACTATTGAGTTCGATGCCCAAAGGTGCAACTCTGGTCAACACAGCCCGGAAAGAAGTCATTGATGAAGACGGTTTGCTAGAAATGTTCGCACAGCGGCCGGATTTCAGATATATGTCAGATATTGAACCCGCCTGCAAAGAAACTATTGCAACAAATTATCCCGGTAAGTTTTATTTCACTGCAAAAAAAAGCGGTGCACAGACAGAAGAAGCAAACATCAATGCTGGTCTGGCTGCAGCACAACAAATTGTTAAATTTTTCAGTACCGGAGATAAAACATTTATGGTTAATATTTAAATTTGTATATTCGCAAGGTCAAATTATCTATAATTTAACCTTAAATTACTATGGAAACCAGTGAAAAACCCTTTAACTTCTTTAGATTTGAAGACTTACGCATATATCATAAGTCTTTGGATTACATCAAGTGGGTGTATTCTGCTGTTTCTGATTTTTCTCAGAGTAACAGAGACGAAATAGGCAGATCATTTATTAAGGCAGCAACCAATATTGCAGTGTTTATTGCTGAAGGATCAGGAAGAAACAAAAGCCAGTTTATTTATTATCTGAAAATGGCTAAAAGTTCAACGCGGGAATGTGTGGTTTTATCAAGCATTGCCCATCAGAACGGTCTTCTTTCCATTGAACTTGAAGAGCAATCAAGATTTTTTCTGATTGAGATATCTAAAATGGTAGGTGCTTTAATTTCCTCTTTGCAAAAAAGCAAACGTCCCGGTGAAGATGATGAAGACGAGACAGAACCTGTTTCCCCGTCAAATGACCCAAATATCTATTAAACAAACTATTTAAATTTCTGAAAAGTTATGGCAGTATTAAAACCGTTTAAAGGTCTCAGACCTTCAAAAACTATTGTGCACAAGGTAGCATCACGCCCTTATGATGTACTCAATTCCGAAGAAGCAAGATCCGAAGCTCATGGCAATGAATTTTCACTATTGCATATCACAAAACCTGAAATTGATTTTCCTGTTGGTAAAGATGAACACGATGCTGATGTCTATGAAAAAGCTCTTGAAAATTTTAAAATGTTTCAGGAAAAACGCTGGCTAACCTTTGATGATGAAGATTGTTTATATATCTATGGACAGACGATGTTCGGTAAAACACAATATGGAATTGCCGGATGTTGCGCTGTGGAAGATTATATGAATAACCGTATTCTTAAACATGAACTGACAAGAAAAGACAAAGAGGAAGACAGAATGAAACATGTGCGCATTACAAATGCCAATATCGAACCTGTGTTTTTTTCCTATCCCGCGGTGAGTGATATTGACAGTATCGTCAATTCAATTATCTCAGGAACTCCTGAATTCGATTTTACTGCTTCCGACGGCGTTGGACATCATTTCTGGGTTATCCGTGACAAGGAAACCATCAGCCGGCTTGTGCAACTGTTTGAGGAAATTCCGGCATTGTATGTTGCAGACGGACACCACAGAACTGCTGCTGCTGCTTTGGTTGGCAATGAAAAAAAACAGAATAATCCCAATCATATCGGAACCGAAGAGTATAATTATTTTTTGGCTGTGATTTTTCCAGATAATCAATTGACAATCATAGACTATAACAGGGTCGTTAAGGATTTGAATGGTCTAAGTAAATCTCAGTTTTTTGAGCAATTAAATGAAGTTTTTGTTGTCGAAGAAAAGGGTTCCGGAATTTTTAAACCAAATGCTCTTCATAATTTCGGAATGTATATTGATAATACATGGTATTCTCTCACAGCCAAAGAAGGTACCTATAACGACAATGACCCGATTGGCGTGCTTGATGTGACGATCCTTTCACAACTTGTTCTTGATCATATTCTGGGAATTAAAGACCTTCGTACTGATAAACGGATTGATTTTGTAGGAGGTATTCGCGGACTTGGTGAACTTGAAAAAAGAGTGAATAGTGGTGAAATGGCAGTCGCATTTGCATTATATCCGGTAACAATGAAACAACTGATTGATATTGCCGACACTGGAAATATTATGCCTCCGAAAACAACCTGGTTTGAACCAAAACTCAGAAGTGGTTTGGTCATTCATAGTCTGGAATAAAAATATTGAGGATATTGCATAAAAAAAACAGGCAAAGAAAATTACATTTCTTTGCCTGTTTTTTATGAATAATAACTATTGCTTTATGAGTTTGCTTGTTGAAGTATATCCATTATACTCAGAAGAAATAAAGTATATCCCTGAAGTAAGTGATGAGATGTCAATAGAATTCTGGTTTGCATGAATCATTGATGTCAAAACAACTCTGCCCGTTTGATCCGTTATGATGATTTTGGTTTCTCCATTGCCTGCATTCAATACCTGAATGATATCCATGCCGGGGTTTGGGGATATTATCAGATTATTCGAGGGTGTATGGGTTTCAACATTCAGAGATATTGGGGAAAATCTGTAAATTGTTCCGTTGGGAGGTGTGCCATTGATAGGATTTACATCAGAAGTCAAAGTTGGAGATAATGCCGGACCGTTTAATAACTGAACATTAAATTCACTCTGAAAAACCGCATCAAATGATGATAATCCGATATATGCCCCGGATTCTTCTTCATAGAAAATAAACGGATCATTAATCATATTTTGTCCGAAATGTATTTCAATAATATTACTTCCTTCGTAAAGCCATAGTTGAAAATTAATAAACATATTGTAAGGCTCGCCTTCATTATATGCACCTGCATTTTTCCATTCAATTTTAAAAATTCTGCTACCAATATTGCCATCAACCAAATAGCTTATCGGAGACATTGAACTGTCAAGGGCAAACCCTCTGTCAATGATATCACAACCGAAAATCCAGATATCTTCATATATTGAATCAACCAAAATTTCTGAAGAAAGACTTCCGCCCAGTCCTTCAAAATAGAGCAAATTAGTGACTGAAGTTCCGTTAATAACAAAAGAAAATGGCAAAAGTATTTCGAAACTTGGGTCATCCCATGTTACATCGAAATTTAATGATGTAGCCCCAATCAGATCTGAATATGTGCCATTGGTCATTGTAAAAGTATAATTTATTGCCTTTTCATGGTAAGACCCGTTGTTGACTGAAAAAACTTTAGATTTGTCCTTTGGATAATGTTGTGCAAATGTGGATACAACGATGATTATTGCATATAGAAAAAGTACAGTTTTTTTCATGATGAATTGATTTTTTGTTAATTGAGCAAAGTTACTATGTTTAATTGAAATTGCCCTGATAATAAAG
>Ga0116204_1001415_pt1 | contig 13449 bp, 14 predicted proteins | sample LakKivwa52mmetaG_FD_94481 | JGI IMG/M metagenome (GOLD analysis project Ga0116204, IMG submission 94481) | Anoxic lake water microbial communities from Lake Kivu, Rwanda to study Microbial Dark Matter (Phase II) - Lake Kivu water 52m metaG | ecosystem: Environmental > Aquatic > Freshwater > Lake...
CAGGATGCGGGCGGCATGATCAAGGGAGCGGGACGTGTCGATCTCTTCTGCGGAACCGGTGACGAGGCGGAGATGCTTGCGGGGAGCCTCAAGGAAAGAGGCGAGCTCTATTTCCTCGTGAAGAAAAGAGAAAGGGACCGTTAGGCAGGGGAGACGATCAGTGAAAGGCCGGGATATAGACCATCGTAGTTCCTGGATTCACCCTTCCCGGTTGCCCAGCGGTTTCGCAACACAAGGCCTCTTGCTTGTGAAACCGCCGTCATTGCTCAAAATAAAAAAAATTTTTCTTGATTGTTATTTTTCTTTGTGTTACGGGTGACTCCAAGCTTTGATAATATGGGATGGTCACCGGTATTTGTCCCGTTGCCGGAACCGTTCGGTTATGGGGTTGGCCGCTGTGGGGGCGGCAAAATCGTTATGTTTCATTAAAAACATTGATGAAAGGAGGAGGTAAAGGAATGACGAAGGCAGAGATGATTGGAGCGATGGCAGAGGGGGCAGGGGTTACAAAGGCAGCCGCCGCGAAGGCGCTGGAAGCCTATACCTCGGCGGTAGCGAAGGAACTCAAGAAAAGCGGCAAGCTTGGGCTCGTGGGGTTTGGAACGTTTTCCGTGGTGAAGAGGAAAGCCCGGACCGGACGAAACCCACAGACCGGAAAGGCGATCAAAATCGCAGCCAAAAAGGTAGTCAAATTTAAGGCAGGCAAGGCGCTGGCAGACAAGGTCAAATAACGGGATAAAAAAAGAATCGAACCGAAAGACCTCCATTTTTCATCATGGAGGTCTTTTCGTTCGATTGCGGGAGGGATGCTTGACACGGAAACGGATTTTGAGCGGGATGAGGCCCACGGGAAAGCTCCATTTGGGCAATCTCCATGGCGCCCTTTCAAACTGGATTGCCCTCCAGAATCACGGCGATTACGAATGTTACTATTTCGTGGCCGACTGGCATGCGCTGACGAGCGACTACGCGACCACAGACGAGATCCGGGCGAACACGACCGACATGGTGATCGACTGGCTTGCCGCAGGTCTGGAGCCGGAGAAAAGCACGCTCTTTATTCAATCGACCATCAAGGAACATGCCGAGCTCTTCCTTCTGCTCGCCATGATTACGCCCCTGGCATGGTTGGAGAGGAATCCGACGTACAAGGAGGTGAAGGAAGAACTTGCGCAAAAAGACCTCTCGACGTTCGGATTTCTGGGTTATCCGGTACTGCAGGCAGCGGATATCATCATGTATAAAGCTTACGGCGTGCCGGTCGGCATCGATCAGCTCCCCCATGTGGAGCTGACGCGCGAGATTACCCGCCGCTTCAATTTTCTCTATGGTGAACTCTTTCCCATTCCCGAGCCGCTTCTGACGGAAGTCCCGAAGCTCCTCGGCATCGATGGCCGGAAAATGAGTAAATCCTATGATAATTCGATCTTCCTGAGCGATCGGGGAGAGACCCTGGACAGGAAGGTTGCGTCGATGTTTACCGATCCTCAGCGCCAGCGGAAAAGCGATCCCGGCCGTCCGGAACTCTGCAACGTCCGCAACTTTCACCTGCTCTATTCGTCCGCGGAGGCCGTAGCGGAAGTGGAATCGGCCTGCCGAAGCGCGACCATCGGTTGCACGGAATGCAAGCGGCGACTGGCCGCTGCAGTTGCGGAGGGGATGAGACCGATCCATGAAAGACGGGACCACTACCTGAACCACCCCGGGGAGATCCGGGCCATCATCGCGGACGGCAACCGCCGGGCAGCCGCGATTGCAAGGGCGACGCTTGCAGAGGTTCGGGAAGCGCTGAAAATAAGCCATGAGCTATGAGATCAAGCTCGACATCTTTGAGGGTCCTCTGGATCTGCTGCTCTATCTTATCCGGAAAAACGAGATCGATATCTACAATATCCCCATTGCGCTGATTACCGAGCAGTATCTGGAATATCTCGATATGATGCGTTCTCTCAATCTGGATCTCGCCGGGGAGTACCTGGTCCTGGCCGCGACGCTTATCCACATCAAGTCGCGGCTGCTTCTGCCGCCGGCAGAGGATGAAGAAGGAGGGGAAGAAGGGCAGGACCCGCGCGCGGAACTGGTCCGGCAGCTTCTGGAGTACCAGGCCTTCAAGGAAGCGGCAATCGCTCTGGAGGCCCGCACCCTTCTTGATCGGGATGTCTTTTCGAGAGGCGCGCCTGCGGAAGTTTCAGCAACAGTGGAAGAAGAGGAGGAGGCAACGATCGAGGTCGGCATTTTTGAGCTCGTGCAAGCCTTTCGCGCGATCATCGCAGGTCTTGACAAATCGGATGACCTGGTCATCGATACGGAGAGGATGTCCCTGACGGACAGGATCAACGAGATCATGGAGCAGCTGTCCGAGAAAAAGCACTTGACTTTCACGGAGCTGCTCGGAGAGAGGACGGACCGAAAAGGGATCGTCTACACGTTTCTCGCGATCCTGGAGCTGATGAAACTCAGGATAATCAAGGCCTACCAGTCGGGACCTTTCGGTGTAATCAGGCTGTTTCTGGCGGTGGAGGGATGACGTTGGAAATCATGCTCCCTGCGCACGCCGGACATTTTTCGACCCTGCCCCTCCTCGCTTCGCTCAACGGTAAATGAGGGACAGCTGGAAAATGGGAAAATGGGGACAGCTCCCTATTTTTCTCGAAAAAAATAGGGAGCTGTCCCCATTTTCCATTTTCATTTTCCGTTCGGGCGCTTCGCTGCGGGGGCAGGGGGCAAGGGGACAGATTTGAAATCAGCCCCCTCCCCAAAATCTCCAATGCCTGCTTCCGGGACATGATTTCCAAGTTGCGCAAAAACCTTAAAGGATAGAGAATGGAAGGAAAAATGGCAATCATCGAGGCGATCATCTTTGCCTCAGAAGCCCCTTTGAGCGCAGAGCGGGTGGCGGAAATCATGACCGATACCGAGAAGAGGGAAATTGCGTCTCTCCTTGAGAAACTGGTCCGGGAGCATGAAACGAGGGGGGGAGGATTCTGCCTTATGGAGGTTGCCGGCGGCTTCCCGTTCCGGACGAGACAGGATATGGCCCCCTGGATACGGAGATTGAAGGCCGCAAGGCCGGCGATGCTCTCGCCGGCCGCCCTCGAGACCCTGGCCGTGGTCGCCTACCGTCAGCCGCTCGTCAAGTCCGAGATCGACCGGATCCGCGGCGTCGACGTGAGCGGTGCACTCAAGGGGCTCCTCGAAAAAAAGCTCGTCCGGATCGTAGGCAGGAAAGATGTTCCCGGCAAGCCCATCATTTACGGAACCACGAAAAAATTTCTCGAGGTCTTCAATCTCAGGGATCTGTCCGAATTGCCGACCCTCAGGGAGTTGAAGGATTTGCAGAATTAGCATTGGAGAGAGGCAAGAGCGTATGACGGAAGAGCGTCTGCAGAAGATCCTCTCCAGGGCCGGCATCTCCTCCCGCCGGGCGGCGGAAAAGATGATCGCCGAGGGACGTATCAGCGTCAACCGGATCGTCATGACCGTGCCGGGCAAGAAGGCGGATCCTCAAAAGGATGAAATCCGGGTGGATGGCAGGCTCGTTTCTCTGGAGACGGAGAAGATCTACCTCTTGCTGCACAAGCCGAAGGGGTATGTGACGACCCTCAGTGATCCGCAGGGGAGGCCCATAGTGACGGATCTGATCAACGGCGTTGCGGCGCGTGTGTATCCGGTAGGACGTCTGGACTACGACTCGGAGGGGCTTCTCATACTGACCAATGATGGGGAGTTTGCCCAGCGGATCCAGCATCCCCGTTTTGGAATCCCAAAGACCTACCGCATCAAGGCGGAGGGGTGTTTCCTCAAGGGGGAGCTCAAAGCCCTGGAAAAGGGGATAGACCTTCCCGATGGAAAATTTTTACCGGCAGCGATTGAAATTGAGAAGACGAACCCCGGGAGCACCTGGCTGACACTCACCCTCACCGACGGAAGAAACCGCGTGATCAGACGGGCCTTCGACTCCGTAGGCCATTCCGTCACCCGCCTGATCCGTGTCGCCGTGGCGGATATCGCTCTCGCCCCCCTCCGCGAAGGAACCTGGCGTACGATGACCCAGCGGGAGGTGGAAAGGCTTCTGGCGCTGGCGGGAACCCGTAAAGAAGTAAAAAAATTGTCTTGACATTCAATTGAAAATAAATAATAGTCGCCAAAATAAAGATATATTATCACGTTATTTAAGCAAGGCAGGCTTTTTACTTAGTGCATAGGGTGTAACCGCAATAGGCCATTCTAAGGAGGAGGTCATGAACAAATCTGGACTGATTGAGGCGTTAAGTCGAAAGGAATACCTGACGGAAAAGAAGGCGATTGACCTGATTAATCTGGTATTCAAAGGATTTACAAGTGAACTCAAAAAAAACGGCCGGATCGAAATCAGGGGGTTTGGAAGCTTCGTCGTGCGGGAATATGACGCCTATACGGGTAGAAACCCCAAGACCGGAAAAAGCATAAAGGTTTCACCAAAGAGACTCCCCTTCTTTAAAGTCGGCAAGGAGCTCAAAGAGAGGGTCGACAAGAAGCGTAAGTAGACCTGCCGCCTGATAAAGAAAGATCGTCAGGCCACAAGTATCATCAAATAAATAAATAGATAAATAGGGACAGATACCTATTTTCCTTCTGGTAAATAGGTATCTGTCCCTATTTATATCAGGGCATCAGCCCCTCTTCCCGGAAACTGAAAAAACGGTTTTCCCCGATGATGATGTGGTCGTGGACGAGGATGTCCAGCGCCTTTGCCGTCTCCTGGATTGTCTTGGTGAGACGGATATCGGCATCGGAGGGGCGCACATGGCCGGAAGGGTGGTTATGGGCGAGGATGATCGCCGATGCCTTTTTTTTCAAGGCGCTTTCCAGGACCTGCCGCGGGTAGACCACGGCCTGGTTGACGATCCCCTTCTGCACCGTTTCAAATTCGATGATCTGGTTTTGGACATCCAGGTAGATGACAGCGAACTCTTCGTCCTTTTTCCCGCCCATGACTGTTCTGCAGAAGTCCAGAAGCTCGGTCGTGCAGGTGACCTGCTTCTTCTCTTTTGCCTTCTGTTTGAGGTAGAGCGAGGCCGTTTCCTTGACGAGTTTGAAGAAGACCGCGGAACGGTCGCCGATCCCCTCGATCTGCTTCAGATCGTCTATCTCCGCATCGAGAATCCCTTTGATGGAAACGAACTTTTCGAGGAGCGCCTTGGCCCGTCTTTTTACATCCTGCCGCCGGATGATATAGGTGAGCAGGAGCTCTAATGCCTCGTATTCATGAAGGGTCTCAATTCCCGAATTCATGAATTTCTGATTCAGACGCCGGCGGTGACCCCGGTTGTAATCCTCGCGATCATTTTGCATAGACTGTCCGTCAATCATCATGGATGGGGACGGATTTCACGTAATGGGGACAGATTTGAAATCCGTCCCCATTACGCGTCCCTAATCATCCTTTCGGCAGGTTGAAAATTTAAAAGGGACGTAGAGAGGACAGTGGCCCAGAGCCGCTGGGACAAGAAAGACGACGCCGATGGCTCCCCACCAGTTTTCATAATAGAATCCCGCCCAGATGATGGCAAGTCCGATGATGACTCGGATGATCCGGTCCGTTCTGCCGACATTGCATTTCATGAGACGTTCCTCCTTTTTATCTGATTTTACGGCCTGATCCTACCATTACCCGGGCCGTCTTTCCAGAAAAAGATCCGTAAGTGGGTATCGAAAATGCCCTCATTCGACCGGGATCCGGATCTTACCGCTGGCGACCATTTCGCGGAGTTCCTTTTTGTTGAACTTCCCTACACTGGTTTTCGGGAGCCCGTTCAGAAAGACGAAGTGGTCGGGCATCCACCAGGCAGCCTTGACTTTATCTTTGAGGAATTCCCTCAGCTCCGCCTCCGTAACACTCTTGCCGGGCACAACGACGACACAGCCCAAAGGCCGCTCCACCCATTTGCTGTGGGGGATGCCGATCACGGCGGCTTCCAAGACAGCCGGATGGGACATGATCAGGTTCTCCAGATCGACAGAGGAGATCCACTCCCCGCCGCTTTTCACGAGGTCTTTCGTCCGGTCGATCAGGTAGACGTAACCCTCCTCGTCGATGGTTGCCACGTCGCCCGTGTGGAGCCAGCCTCCTTCGAATGAGGGTTTCGACCGCTCTGGATCCTTGTAATACTCTTTGGCGACCCAGGGTCCCCGAAGCTGGATCTCGCCCCATTCCTTTCCGTCGGCCTTTACCTCCTTTCCCTTATCGTTGACGATCCTCATCTCGAGGCCGGGCGCCAGAATGCCGGCGCTGGATTTCACGTCGTAGAGTTTTTCTTTCGGCCAGTCGACCATCGAGCCCTTCGGCACGGCGACCAGCGCCAGGGGCGATGTTTCCGTCATTCCGTAGGCCTGCATGATAGGGAAGCCGTATTTCTCGTTTAGCGTCTCCATCAGGAAACGCGGGCAGGCCGAGCCCCCGGAGACAATCGTCTTGAGCGAGGAGAAGTCGCATCTGCCGCCTCCTTCCAGGTAGTTGAAGAGCATCAGCCAGATGGTGGGGACCCCGGCGGTGAAGGTGACTTTTTCCTCGGCGATCGCTTTGCAGATCGCCTCCATATTGATCGTCTCCCGTCCCGGCAGGACCTGCTTGCAGCCGAAGCCGACGCAGCCGAAGGGCCCTCCCCAGGCGTTCGCGTGGAACATCGGAACAATATGCAGGGCGCAGTCGTTTTCCGAGACCCGGAGCGTGCATCCCGCAGCATAGGTGTGCAGGACAAGCCCCCGATGCGAGTAGAGGACGCCTTTGGGATCGCCGGTGGTTGCCGAGGTGTAGCAGATCATCGCCGTATCCCATTCGCTCAGGTCGTCGGGGAAGTCGTACGTCTCAGGAAATTTGGAGATGAGGTCGTCGTAGAGCGAGACCGGCTTGAGTTCGGTCTGGGGCATCCTGCCGCTTTGCGAGAGGATGACATAATGCTCGACGGTTTTCAACTGGTCTTTGATGGCGTCGATGATGAAGACGAGATCCTCGTCGACGAACATGACCTTGTCCTCGGCATGATTGATGATGTAAACAAGATGGTGCAGGGGGAGACGAAAATTGGTCGTATGAAGGGCCGCTCCCATGCAGGGGACGCCGAAGTAGAGTTCCAGATGCCGGTGGGTGTTGAGCGCCAAGCTTGCCACATGATCGCCCCGCTTTACCCCTAAGGATTCGAGGGCATGGGCCAACTGGCAGGTCCGTTTGAAATAATCGGCGTAGGTGTAACGGAAGATTTCGTTCTGGGGATAGATCGAGACAACCTCCTTCTTCGGGAAATATTTTGCCGCCCTCAGGAGAAACGTCCTGAGCAACAAAGGGTAATCCATCATAACGTTTTCCCTCCTTACACTTGCATTTCAATCCCAACGTTTCTTGAAATCCAGCCAGATGACGTAGAAGATCATGATCATGGTGGAAACCGCTGCGGGAAGGGAAGCCTCCTGACTGAAGAGCGTCAGTGCGAGGCCGCCGGCCAACCCCTGATTCTTGAGTGTGCCGAGGAGAACAAGACTGGTTCGGGTCTCTGCTGAAATCTGGAAGAGGAGGCAGACCCTGTCGATCAAAAAACCAAGGATAAACATGGTGATTATGGCGATGAATACGACAGGCAGCAGGGTCGTCGTGTGAATGAGAAAGATGTCGCGGTTCGAGCCGATCATCGTGTAGAGGACGACAAAGAAACTCCAGTTCGTGATGGCGCTGCGCGAGGATTCGATCCGCTTGTTCCACCCCTCCCTGATCAGCAGACGTGAGACCGCAAATGGGAGGATAATGAGCTCAACGGCGATCAGGAGGAGTTTGTAAGGATCGAACGTTACGGCGCCGAGAAGATTTAAGGAGATCAGCGGTATGATCACCAGCGCACCCAGATACGCGCCCACCGTTCCAATCAGGGAAAGCGGGCCGTTGCCGCGGAGGAAACCGGAAAAGGGGATCACTGCGACGGCCGGAGGCGCCGCCGCCAGCAGGACGAAACCGGTCCAGAGCATCTCATCGCGAATCACAAGGGCGGAAATGCCGATGATGATGTTTCCGAGAATGATATAGCTCATGATGATCCCGAGCAGGGCTGGGAAGAAGAGGGAGCGGGGGCGGAGAAAGAGGTCGCTTGTGATGTCCATCATAGAGAGGGCCATCGCCAGCGACAGGGCGGGGAGAACCAGATGCCGGGTGACCGGGACCGCGTAAGGAACGAGTAGGCCAAAGGTCAATGCGAGCAGAAAAATGATGTTGCGGTTGCGGAGGATCATCTTTGCTTTTGACATCCCTGAACATTCCTCCTAAAGAAAAGTCATCTGAACAAAAAACGCGTGCAAAGTCAAGATTCTTATCGATGATTCTTATCGAGGAGCGGCTCCCTATCCGTTCTCCGCGTGATGGGATCTCGCATAGGATCGGTAAATGTGATAGGGTGCCGCAAAATTCATTTGCAAAAAAGGTAAGGTCCATTGACAAAGAAGGTGGGTATTGCGTTAGGAAGCGGGTCTGCCAGGGGCTGGTCTCATATCGGTGTGATCCGGAGCCTGCTTGAAGGGGGCATCCCGATCGATTTCACATGCGGCGCCTCCGTCGGTGCGCTCGTTGCCGGTTCCTTCGCGGCCGGATTTCTCGATCCGCTGGATCGTTGGGTCCGGAAGCTTTCCTGGTCTCACATCATCGGTTTCATGGACGTGATGATTCCCCGTTCCGGACTGATTGAAGGCGAGAAGATCAGCGGATATCTGCGGGAAGTCCTGTCCGATCCGAGGATCGAGGAGTTGCCGGTGCCTTTCTCCGCCATCGCGACCGATCTGAAGACAGGCAAGGAGGTCTGGCTCCGCCAGGGGTCCCTTATCGACGCCGTTCGGGCGAGTATGTCGCTCCCCGGCATTTTCACCCCCTTCGGGCGCGACGGTCAGTGGCTGGTGGATGGGGGACTTGTGAATCCCGTGCCCGTATCGCCCTGCCGGGCGATGGGCGCGGATATCGTTGTTGCGGTCAATCTGAATTCGGATATCATGGGAAAACCGCGGCTCCGTCGGATGGCCGACCCCTCAAGCAAGAACGGCAACAACAAGAACGGGATTTCATCCTGGGCCCAGGGTCGCTGGGCGGCCTTTTTGAACCAGACGGCTCAACAGGGGAATCTCACCCTTTTCCGGCAGCTGTTCCAGGAACAACCGGAGCGGGGGCCGTCGCTTTTCGACGTAATGGCTACCTCCGTGAAGATCATGCAGGATTCCATCACACGCCAGAGGCTCCTCGCCGACCCGCCGGACATTCTCGTCAAACCGAAACTCGCCCATATCGGGCTCATGGAATTCAACCGTGCTGATGAGTCCATCGAAGAAGGAAAGCGGGCGATGGATCTGCAGCTTCCCATGCTCAGGGACATGCTCGATTAGCGTCTATGAATTCCGCTTGACAAAAACGGTTTGGCTGACCATGATTGAGAGGGTATCGCTGATGAACCATGTCCCTCTTGTAACCGACATTTTTTTAAGGGGGTCGGGAAGGATGCGCACTAAAGGGTGGTTTCTCTGCGGAACAGCCATTGTCTTGGTTGCCGCATCGGGGTCCGGAGTCTGGGCGGCGGCGAAGGCCAAGCCTCTGCCGCTGCAGGGGTGCATCGAGACGGCGTTGAAGCGGAGCGTCCTCATTCACGCGGCCAGGGAAGGGGTCCGGGGGGCCGAAGCGCAGCAGAGGGAGGCCTTTACCGGATTCCTCCCGAAATTGAGCACCTCTTACAGCTATACCCGTCTCAATGCCGATCCGACCGTCACCTCGCCGGCAACATCTATGACCCTGCCACCCCCGCTGGGATCGGTGACGATACCGCCGAATACCTACCAGGTAGGGACCAAGGACAATTACAACTGGTCTCTCGAAGCGCGGCAACCCCTCTTCGCCGGGGGCGGTATCCTGGCAAACTATGAGGCGAGCCGTCTGGCCGCAGAGATCGCCCGCCTGGAGGAAGTCAGAACAGTCCAGGACATCGTCCTGGACGTGAAGGTCTCCTATTTCAACATCCTGAAAGCAGAAAGGATCCTCGTCGTGGCGAGGCAGTCCGTCGAGCAATTAAAGGCCCACCGGGATACAGCCCAGAGTTTTTACGACGTCGGCCTCATTCCCCGCAACGACCTGCTCTATGCCGAGGTGGAGCTGGCCAACAGCCGGCAGTTTCTCGTCCGGGCGGAAAACGGCGTGGAGATGACCAAGGCGAAATTGAATACGGTCATGCGGCGGGAAATCAATGCCCCGGTAGAGATTGAGGATATCCTCAATACCCTCCCCTATGGAAAGGGATTGGAGGCCTGCATCGCCGAGGCTCTGGAGAACCGGACGGAAATCCGGTCATACCTGCTCCGGGTGGAGCAGGCGCGGAGCATCGTCAAAGTTCTGAAGAGCGAATACTATCCGAGTATCAGCCTCATAGGAAACTACGCGAAATACGGTGATACGCCGGGCGTCGCGGGGAGTCCGTACAAGGACCAGGAAAGCTGGACTATCCTGGCCGTTGCGAACTGGAGCTTCTGGGAGTGGGGGAAAACAAAGCACCGCGTGGCTTCGGGACAGAGCCGGGAAAACCAGACGGCGCATCTCCTGACCAATGTCCGGGATCAGATCACACTGGAAGTGAAAAATGCATTCCTCCTCCTGCGTGAGGCGGAAAAGCAGATCCAGGTGACAAAAAAGGCGATCGAACAGGCTGAGGAAAATTACCGGATCAACGCCGAGCGGTACCGGGAACAGGTGGGGACGTCGACCGGGGTCATCGACGCCCAGACGATCCTCACAAAGGCCAGATCGGACCACTTCAACGCCCTCGGCGACTTCAACATCAGACTGGCGAATTTGGGGTGGGTGATGGGGGTGACGCAGAGCGGGAGGGAGTGATGTGCATGGAAGCGGGTGTGGACATCCTTTATCATAAACGTTTGAACAAGGAATGGCAATGAAGCATGTGTTTTCGAAACGGTTGCCCGGCATTCTCGTGATGCTTCTTTTTGCAATCACGCCGGCCACCCTACTCGCCGGGGAGTATTCCCTCGACGATCTATTCAGGATCGCCCTGACACGTTCCGAAAAGCTCAGGGCGGCCGAGGAAAACCTCACCATCTCGGAGATCGGAAAGGACAAGGCCGTCTCTTATCTGCTGCCCCGTCTGACCGCCTCTGCTGGTTACACCCGGTATACGGATAAGAGAATGGCCGGGACGAGCGTCATCCAGCCGAATTACGGTTCCTCTTGGGGTATCCGGATAGACGAGACCTTTTCCCTGAGCGGCAGGGAATTGACGGCGCTCGACATCTCGAGGCAGAACATCACGAAGAGCAGGTATGATCTCACGGCCATCCGCGAGGATTATCTCCTCAGATATGTCGCCGCCGCCTATTACAATGCCCTCATGGCCCGGAAGAGCCTCGAGATTGCCGACGCGAATCTGGAACGTCTCATAAAGTACAGAGACGCGGCGGAAGCGAGATTTAAGATCGGCGAAGTGACCAGGACCGTGCTTCTTAGGGCCGAAGGGGAACTCTCCGGCGCGCGTTCGGACCGTCTCCAGGCCCGGAACGCTCTCGAACTGGCGCTGGCGGTTCTGGCGAGTAATTGTGGGATCAAAGACCCCTTCACGCTCCGGGAGTCTGCCCCGGAAGAGGGTGACATTCCTCTCCTGGCTGCCGTTCAGGGGCAGGCATTTGCCGGGAGGGCGGACCTCAAAAGCCTGGAGGTCCAAAAGCAGATCGTCGCGAATCAGACCAGATTCACCGAGGGAGCATTCTGGCCGAGCCTCTCTCTGTTTGGTGTGTACACCGGGGCCGATCAGAACCCGCCGCCGGGAAGCCTCAACCGGGAGAGCATCTACGCAGGTGCAGCCCTGAATTTCCCCTTCTTCGAAGGCGGGCTCCGGAAGGCCGAGGTAGCGGAGGCGAAGGCCCGGGAGCGACAGGCCGCGCTTTTTTACGAGGAGCTGAAGAAATCGATCGAGATCGAAATCCGGACGGCACACCTGGACCTGGTCACACAGAAGGGGATACTTCAGTTTCTCAATGACCAGTTCGCCTTCGCCCGCGACAATTACCGCGCCGTGACGCGGCAGTTCGAATTCGGTCTTTCCAGCAGTCTGGATGTCATGGATGCCAATACCCTGCTGGTGTCGGCAGAGCAGAAGGTGGCATCGGCCAGCTACAATTACCGGATTGCCCTCCTGAGGTTGAAGAAGGCCGCGGGGACGCTACTCGAGACGGTGGAGAAATAACTATTTATATTTATCTATTTATCATCATTATTGGCGTGTGAGAGAGGAGATGTGCATGTTCGGACGAATATCGTCTTTAACCGGAAAGAAAGAGACTGACCGGCAAAAGGTCCGGGCCGGTTCGCTGGTCCTTGCGCTGCTGCTGTGCTCTGCGGCGTCTGTGAATACCGGTTGTAAAAAACAGGAGCAGAAAGCGGTGGCGGAGCGCGCGATCAACGTCCGTGTCTGGACGGCGGAGACCCGTTCCCTCAGGCCTTTCGTGGAGTCGGTCGGAACCCTCAAGCCCTTCGAGGAGGTCATCGTCAGCTCCGAGGTGGATGGAATCCTCCAGTCGGTTCTGGTGGACGAGGGATCCGCCGTCTCGCGCGGTCAGCTCATTGCCGAGATCAAGGAGACCGATTACCGCCTCGAAGCGGAACGGGCGGAGGCTGCCCTCAAACAGGCGGAGGCGAGTCTGGCGAACGCGAACCAGGAGCATCAGCGCAAGGAGGCCCTCTACCGGGAGGAGCTTCTCACAAAGCAGCAGCTCGATGACATTTCGGCCCGGCGGGCCCTGGCCCAGGGCGACATGGAACGGGCGAAAGGCGGCCTCGCCCTGGCGCGGGAGAAGCTCGCCAGGACAAAGGTCTTTGCCCCGATGGCAGGCGTTGTCAAAGAAAAGAGGGTGACGGCGGGGGACTACATCCGGAACGGAACCAATCTGATCTCGATCATCCGGATCGATCGATTGAAGCTCGTCTTCAGTGTTCCCGAAAAGGATGTGGGGAGCCTCCGGGAGGGGCAGGATATCGTATTTACAGTGGATTCATTCCCCAGACGCGAATTTCGAGGTAGTGTGAAGACGCTCTATCCCAACATCGAAGAGAAGACACGCTCGCTTCAGGTGGAGGCGCAGGTCGCAAATCATGACGGAAGCCTGAAACCGGGGTATTTCACGCGCGTGACGCTCTACACCGGGCCGGCAAAAAATAGGGTCATCGTCCCGATTACCGCTATTCTTTACGACAATTCCAGCACCAAACTCTTCGTTGTCGAGGGAACCCGGGCGAAGGAAAAGTCGGTGAAGATCGGGCGTAAATACGGTGAATTCATGGAGATCGCCGAGGGATTGAAGGCGAAAGAGAACGTGGTAATCGTGGGGCAGAACAATCTGATGGAAGGGGTGCTGGTTAATGTGGCTCGCTGATACCTCGGTTAAGAGGCC
>Ga0116204_1001420_pt1 | contig 13428 bp, 8 predicted proteins | sample LakKivwa52mmetaG_FD_94481 | JGI IMG/M metagenome (GOLD analysis project Ga0116204, IMG submission 94481) | Anoxic lake water microbial communities from Lake Kivu, Rwanda to study Microbial Dark Matter (Phase II) - Lake Kivu water 52m metaG | ecosystem: Environmental > Aquatic > Freshwater > Lake ...
CCTAAATCAGCCACGCTGTTGATCGTCTGTCCTTGGTCATAAACATAATATCCAAAGACGTTTTTGTATGAAGCATTTTCATGCAGGAAGGTAACATAGACGTGATTGACGGGTTGGTCTATCTTTAGTAAAGTCATAGCACCATTTGCAAAATAGCCGGGATGCGTGGTACGTAAATCCACTCCTTCCATAAAGGTTGTAGCAATGCGATTGACATATCCGGCAGGGAGAGGATCAAATAGCATAGGATTGGGCACACCTAAATTGTTGAAAGTGAGCCCAGGGACATATTGATAGTTCTTACTGCCCTTGGGTGCCTCAAAAGCACCACCTTTGGCAGTATTCATACTACCACCGAAACGGTGGTTTATCGAGCCGCTAGCAAGCTGTACTTCCAACTTTTGCATAAAACCAACTACCCAAACCGAGCTCATGTGCAATGGTAAGGATACGCTGGTTACAAATTTACCATCGGCTTGGGTCATGCCCGCAAGCAAGACTTGAGCTTCTGGATAGATGGGATTCTTGTCAAAAAATCCGAAAGTACATACCCGAGATGGGTTCATCGGATTGGGTAAATGCTTCCAAATTGACATTGATACGTCTGGCAGTATTCCAATCAAAATCGTCGCTTACTACCAAGTCTTTTACAGGTACAAAGCTATCATTCTCTGTACTATTCTTTTCGCATGCCGAAAAGACCAATGCGATTATGACAAACATCAGGACTATTAGTCTCTGTTTCATAAGTTCACCTCACTAATATATTCTCATGAGCTCTATGTATTACATTTTCTGTTCCACTTGTTGAAATTATGTCATATCACATGATAACAAACAGATAGCTCATCGTCCGTCACTCCACAAGTGTGAAATATGCACCAAATGGCACATGTGTGTTGCAAAATATGCACTTATTGGCTGCTTGCCCATAGGCAATACGGTAGCAATACGGTCATTCACCGTATTGCTACCGTATTGCTACCGTATTGCTATAGAGGATGAAGGGGGGATGCAAAATGGGTATAAATATGCTAATAAGTAGATAGACATTGCGTTATGCAGAATTTTATTTGACTTTGCAGAGGACTAATATGACGTAATTGCATAGTAATCTGCTGTGCATATCAGCAAAAACTTATGGCTGCGTTTTAGCGCGTGATTAGCTTTTAGGGAGATCATGTGTTGCTCCGGTTGAGAAAGGATTTGACACCATAGTGGTATAATTGATCTTGGCAAGAGCATGAAGACATTGGAACAGGGATTATGAACGAATTCAACGGATATCTGGACAAGTTTAGAAAAAAGCACAATTTGCGGAGCGCTTTACGTAGTGCTCTGGAAGTACTAATAGTGCTTGCTGCGGCAGTGCACCTATACTTTTTGGTATGGTTGAGTTCAGATCCCTATGCGAGTCTCATCCGTCTCTTTGGTGTAAGTCTCAAAGTATCATTGGTATTGATTTTGATTTACCTAATCTTTGGGGGTTATCGTCGTTTTTGGTCATTGTTCCAAGTGGCAAGGTATCTGGATGGGCTGGAGGATTATGGCGACGATCTCCTGCAAAATGCTTTGGAACTAAGCAACAAGGGTGGAAATGAAACCATTGTGGGGCTTCTGAGGCAACAAGGATCGCAACGTTTAGCACGGGGTAGCTATCCTCTTCCCAGGTTCTATGAGGCTTGGCGGATTTTTGCTTTGGTCTTTTTGCTCTTAGGTTTGGCAACTATATGGGCTTTCAATCCTCAGGATTTTGTCAAAAGTCTCAAGCAGTTTTATACCAATAAAGCCGAAGCCATTGTCTATAAAGAAGATATTGAGATAAGCCCAGGAAATCTCATGGTGGGCAGAGGGAACGATGTCAAAATCCATATCCTCAATCCGGAAAAGCGTTTGCAGCACAGGCTTTTTTATCGTTTTAACCAAGACTGGCGCGAGCTTTCTTTGGCGGATTTTGCCTATACCTTTGCACAGGTGGAGAATAGCTTTGAATACTATGTAAGTACAGAGCTTGGCAAGACGCCAGTGTATCGGATCGATGTACTGGATCTGCCCTTTGTCAAGCATTGGTGGGTTGAATACAATTATCCTCCTTATACGCGTTTTAAACCGGAACTTGATACACTCTCCTATGGACATATCGAAGCTCTTAAATACACACAGATCAAGCTTGCCCTCGAGACAAATATTCCTCTCAAAACTGCTGTCTTGCATTTCACCAGTGGGGCAGAACTGAGCTTACAGGCATTGGATGAGAGGAACTATATTACCACTTTCCAGCTTCTAAAAGAGGATAGCTACTATTTGACGCTTACTGATGCTCTGGGCAGAACTGGTAAACCGGAAGAAAAGCGCGTCCGTCTTGTAGCAGACAATCCACCGGAAGTTCGTTTTGCCTTTCCCGCCGAGGATACGATGCTCAATCAAAATCTCTTGCTTCCGCTTATCATCCTTGCCGATGATGATTATGGACTCAAAAACCTCAGTCTCAAGTATCGCATCAATGACAAAGAAGAGCAGAGCTTGATACTGCAAACGCTGATCGAAGGGAAGATGTTGCAAAAGGAGCATGTCTTTGATTTACGTGAAATGGCTCTCTTTCCGGGTGATGTAGTATCCTATTGGGCAGAAGTTTATGACAATTCACCAGATTCTCAAAAGGGCGTTAGCAAGGTTTTTAAGGCTCGCTTCCCGTCGATCGAAGAGATTTATCGAGCCTTGGAAGAAGGGGAGAGTAAAAAACAGGACGAGCTTCAAAGTGCGCTTAAAAAGAGCCAGGAGATTCAAAAAGAATTTGAGCAAAAACGCCGCGAACTTTTGAAAAAAGAAAATCCTGATTGGGACGATCAAAAACAGCTTCAAGAGGTACTGCAAAATCAGGAACAGCTTGCCGAACAGGTGGAGCAGCTTGCCGAGAATTATCAAGAACTGATCGAAAAGATGCAATCCAATCAAGCCCTTTCGCCCGATACTTTGGAAAAAATGATGAAGATTCAGGAATTGATGCAAGAAATCGCCAATGAAGACCTCTTGAAGGCTATGGAAAAATTTGAAAACGCTCTCAAAGACCTCAATCCGGAACAGATCAAAAAAGCTATGGAGAATTTTAAGTTTTCCATGGAAGACTTTAGCCAAAAGATCGAGCAGACTCTTGACCTCTTGGAAAGCATAAAAAAAGAACAAGCCGTCCAAAAGGCTCTGCAAATCTCCGAAGAGATGGAGAAGATGCAGAAAGATTTGCACGATCGCAGCGCAGATAGCAAAAGCGATAATCAACGCTTGGCTCAAGAACAACAGAGCATCCAAGAGAAGTACGAAAATCTGAAAAAAGAGCTGGAAAAGCTAGATCAAATGCTTGATCCCAAAAAGGATGCCAAAGCAAAGAGCCAGCTTTCCGAGCTCCAAAACGAGATGCAGAAGAGCAAAATGGAAGAATCACTGCAAAAAAGCAGCGATCAGCTAAAGGCAAATCAACGCAGCAGCGCTCAATCTTCGCAACAGGAGGCGATGGAGAAGATGAGAATCTTTACCAAGAAACTGGCAGAGATGAAATCATCTATGGCTTCGGGTTCAGCGCAAGATATCAAACAGGCGATGCAAACCGCCATTCGTGAACTTCTGATCTTTTCCAAAAAGCACGAGGAGCTTTCCGCACGTTTCAATCGTGATCCCTATACCATTATCGCAGATCTGATTGCTGCCTATGAAGGTATCCAGATTTCGCTCAATAAACTCTACGCTTCGCCGCAGGTGATGATGTTTATCCCGCCCAAGTTCTTCATCGATTTGACAGGCACTTATACAGCATATCGGGATGTGTTCGTCAACATCGGAGAAAATCAATTCTTTAATTATAACGATGCGCTGGCACGTATTCAAAGCGGACTCAACCTCATGGTTTATGATCTGATGCAAGGTATGCAAAATCAATCCTCCGGCTCCGGTGGGGGAGGAGGCATGCAATCTCTGATGCAGATGCTAGAGCAGATGGGTCAGGAGCAAATGGCTATGAACATGATGATGCAACAGATGCTCCAACAGATGCAAGAAAACGGCGGAAGAATGAATCCAGCCATGCAACAACAGCTACAAAAGCTGGCAAATGATACCGACCGCATGGTGGAAAATCTCAAACGCTCCTTGCAAAACAACAGCGAAGCCCAAAAGCAAGGAAATGCGATCAAACAGATAATCGAAGAGGCGGAATCGCTTTCACGTCAACTGAGATCCAATCAGATGAATCAAGATGTAATGAACCGGCAGGAACGCATCCTGTCCAAGCTTTTGGATGCGCAGCGCTCTTTGAATAAAAGAGATACTACGCAAAAGAGAAAAGGTGAAACTGCAGAACAAAAGCTCTTTCAACGAAAAGCAGGGGTAAACGACTATAATCTCTTGCGCAAAGGAGCTGCCTGGGATGAGGATTATCGTAGTTATCCAAAAGAATATCAGGAAGTTATCATCAGATATCTGAAGCAACTAGGAGAGCAAGGGCAATGAAACTAAAAGTACTCGGTCTAATGATTTTGCTATTGCTGGGGCAGATGCTATATGCTCAGTTTGATGAAAAGAGCATCCTCACCCAGCAGGGTTATCAATTGATGTCCAGACGCCAATATAGTGAAGCAGAACAGATTTTCAAGCAGGTTTTGGCAAAGTATCCTGCCGATACCAATAGCGTCCTGCAGCTTATCCAGATTCATTTTGCCACTTCACAACCGGAGAAAGCAGAAGCTGTGCTTCAAGAATTTGGGAGAATCCTGCCCCAGACTCTTTACACCGAGCAAATGATTCAAGTGCATATCATGCAAGGCAAGCTACAGCCCGCTTGGGACTTAAGCCTATCCTATATTGCCCAAAATCCTTCAGATCAAAATCGGTATCGTACCTTGGCAGCATATTTTGAAAGACGCGGTTTTTATGAGCAGGGCTTAGAGCTCTATCAGATGGCGCGGAAAAACTTTGGCAACGAGAGTCTCTTTAGTTTGGAGATTGCCAATTCAGCATTGAACTATCGGCAATTGGAGCTATCACTAAGAGAGTATTTACGGTATTTGGACCAAAATCCGGCAAACCTCTATTTCGTTTCCAACCAATGCAAAACGATTATCAAAGAGGATTCAACGCTGGTTTCAGTCTTGGGAGCTTTTTCCTCCGGAGCCGTAAATCCGGTGATCTATGAGCTCTATGCCAATGTATTGCTCGAACTCAAACAGTTTGACAGAGCCTTGGAAATCTATAAGAGCCTCTCTTGGGACAAGCTACATAGATTTGCCGAGGAGCAGTTTGTTGCTCTAAATGATAGTGTAGCTTATGCCGCTTTTGCGCATCTTAGAACCAGTGTAAGTGATGACATCCAAAAAGCTGAATATAGATACAAAATGGCTCAGATTAGCATGCGTAATTTGCGCTGGGCAGAGACCAAGCAAAACATCCAAAGTATTATCAATGACCCTGTGCTCTCAAACCGCAATTTCCGTGCTCGCAGCGCTCTGGGATTACTATCGAGAAAGCTGATGGCAGAGCTTGTTTTGGCTCAAAGCGCAGCTATCGATAGTGCGCTTTTCTGGTTCAAAGAAGCACAAGCTTTTGCCAGAAACCAGATTGAGCAAAGCGAGATTGAGCTTGAGCTGAGCAGGCTGATGATCATCAGCAAGCAATATACTCTTGCCGAAGATAAGCTAAAAAGCATCAGAGACATTCGCCAAGCAGAGCAGGGTAAGTATTATTCTTATCTCATTGCATTGATGCAAAAAAACTTAGCAGTTGCAGATTCCCTGATGAATGAATACATCATTGCCTATCCCGGTAGCCGCTTTACCAATGACATGATCTATCTTATGATGTTAGCTTATTCGCTGGAAGGAGAAGACCTCGATCTCTTTCTCGATGCTTATAGGCAAAGACAGCTCTATCAAAGAGATGCTGTAGATATGCTCATGACTATCTTTGCACATAATGCGGATGAAGAGCTAAGACTTTTGGCTATTGAATGGGCTTTACAGCTTGCTGATAAACAGGAGGCTCTTAGACTCTTGGAATATGAGTGGCAAGATAGCATCGCCAAGGAATATGCGGCATTGTTAAAATTGAAGTTGAGTACGGACAGCGAAACGGAACAACGCTATGCCAGAGAGTTTCTAAGAAATAATCCCAATAGTATCTTCTCGCCGAATTTTAGACAGAGCATCAACCGTATCGGAACAAACAAACCAAACCTCTAGGCGTATCATTTTGCTGGGATGGGATAGTAACGTTAGCATGGCTTTGGGGCTTTTTTTATTGGGGTACTGAATACTAGACGAATAGATGTATTTACTCTATTAACAATGTATTATGAGGTTAATAGATGTGGGAAATAGCAGATTTGAGCGATGAAACTGCGTTTTGTGCTTGACAAAAACAGGCGCACTTTTTCATTGGCGAAACTGCGGGGTGTAGCGCAGCCCGGTTAGCGCACTGGTTTTGGGAACCAGGTGTCGGAGGTTCGAATCCTCTCACCCCGACCAGTGTTCAGTAAAACAATGCATATAGAGTGGGTGATTAGCTCAGTTGGGAGAGCGCTTGCCTTACAAGCAAGATGTCAGGGGTTCAAGTCCCTTATCACCCACCACTTTTTTGCCCCTTGGGGCTTTTTTTTTGCATACAAAGCTGTATGGGGTTTCCTAATAAGATGTTTTAAGGTATTGCGATGAGAATAGCTATCACTGGAGCAAATGGATTTGTGGGGCAAAACCTCTGTTCCCACTTGGGTATCAGAGGATGGGGCGTATTGCCATTAGTCCGCAGTGCCAAAGCATCCGGTTCGATAGAAACACGATGTGCTTATAAAATCGTCTCCTATGACAATCCCCAATCCATAGCGAATGCTATCCAAAGCTGTGATGTCCTTGTGCATAATGCGGGTCAAACCAAGGCACAAAGTTTCCCAGAAATGTATAGTGCCAATGTGGGAACAACCTATACTGTTTTGGAGAGTTTGGCTCTTGCTCCAAATATCAAACAGCTAATCTATGTTTCCTCCCAAGCAGCCGGAAAACCTTCCTACAAAGCAGTGCCGGTAAAGGAAAGCGATAGGGAATACCCTCTTACCTGGTATGGAAAAAGCAAGCTCATGGCAGAAAAAGTAATCCAAAACTGCTGTCCTATACCTTATACAATCATCAGACCAGCTTCAGTTTATGGACCGGGAGACAAGGATTTCTTACAATTGTTTCGCATTTTGGACAAGGGCATGAGGATCAAACTAAAAAGTGGTTCCAACGCTATTAGTCTCATATACATCAGAGAATTATGCGATTTTATCGAGCTTTGCATAGGTAATCCTAAAGCTTATGGGAATATCTTTTACGCATCTGATGGCGAATGTTATACCCAAGACTATCTACAGCAAATGGTTTTACATCTCTTAAACCGAAAGAGCATCGATATTCCTGTCCCAAAGATGATGATGGATCTCATTGCCATGGTTGCCGAGAGCATCGGTAAGCTTACCGATATGACGCCGGTAGTCAATAGGCAAAAGAATATCGAGATCAATGCCGATAGCTGGTTGTGCAGTATTGAAAAGGCACGCCATATCTTAGGATTTGACCCCAAGCCAAACCTAAGTGACAATCTTAATGAGACTATTGCATGGTATCGAGACAAAGGTCTGCTCTCTTCTTAGCATTGTTTGTAATGCTCAGCATCAGCTGTTTTGCGGAGTTTATCCCTCCATTTTTGCTTAGTGATCCGGTTTTATTCCTCGAGCAGGGGATTTACGACAAGATCAATGATGATATACTCGTCATCAAAGTTCGTGTTTTAGCAGACAGCACAGCATTTGCAGAAAGCATAGAGGGTGATATAGATATTCCCTTGAGTCCAATTGACGATCAAATTGCCAAGCTGCTCTTTGTTCCTGCCATGCGGGATTCGGTAGCTGTCGAGGCTGTGTTTATCCAGATGTTTAATATCAAACTGAGTAAGAAAGTTGCTCTTGAACATGATGGACAAGAACTCAGTAAAGCAATGATCCAAGAGCGCATTTCTGAGATGGCAAATGTGGACTATTGGCGCAGAAAAGATATGGAAAATCATTCTGATGATAGCTACTATAGCAACCTCTTTTATTATCGACACAATCACCACTACATCATGTCCTTAGCTCCTGAGTGGGATATCTATAAACATGGCTTCAGCCAGCCCACATCGATCTTTGCAAGCGCCAACACCATTGGTTCTTATCTCAGTTTTGATACCTACTCCACCAAAGGATATGACATGGTCTTTACACGTAGGGACTATGAATACCTCGTACCGGTTTCCGAAATCCAAGCCTCGTTGGGGGATTACGAATCCAAGTATGCTGTTGGTAAGATTCAGCGCAATAGACTACTTGGCATTCCCAATTTGTGGACGGGTTTTTCTTTTCTTGTCCAAAGCGGTTCTTGGGAAGAGGTATTGGCGGATAATACTTCATTTCGCTATGCTCTTGGCTATGCTTTGGGATCTTCAGAATGGAATCTTGAGTATGAAAACTATGACCGCGTAGAAGCTATGAGCAAGCTCCTAAGCCCCTATTGGATTGACCAAAGCTTTGCCATCGATTATCAAGCCAAGGCTTTTAGCATAACCTATAGTCATCCCTTTATCAATCTCGGTTTTCGCAATTTGTCCGAATCTGCTTCCGCTCCGCTCTTCAGCAGTAGTATCAAGAAAAGGGTCAAGCAGTTCTACATCGGCACAGATCAAGTGTATGAGTTTGGAACTGGTTGGCAAACCAAAGCAAGCCTTAATTTTGAGCATTATCTTTATGAAGAAAGCATAAACTCCCTTGCAGAAGAGGCAAAGAACCGTTTGCGTATCGATCTAGACGCTGATTACCAGCAGTGGAGTATTTCGAGTAGCGCAAGATTTAATAGTAACAAAGAGGGTTCTTACTCCTTTAGTGGAGCGAGACAGATAAACGACAATCTGCTTGGACTGCGCATGTCTGGTATTGTCAATCCTCAAGCGTCCTTCCTGAGGATGGATAATCCCTACCTGGCAAACAGTGAGCTGCTATCTTCAAGCTACCAATTTACCAACGATTATGGGCTCTTTGGGAGCTTGAATTGCATCCCTCATACCAGAGTCAAAGCGAGTGCTGGTCAACGGCTGATGAGAGTTCATTATCCGGTTGTACAGCCTACCCAGACTGATACACTAAGCTACGATTTGGAGCTACCATACATCGAAATTGATGCTACCAACCAGTTCAATTGGGATAGATATGAACTAAAAGCAAACACCTTTTTCACTTGGTACCAGGACGATGAGAAAACCTTGAACCTGCCATCCGTGGCATATCAAGGTCAGCTTGAAATCGCAAAGTACTTGGACCACAACAATAGGCTGTTTGCCGGTATTGGCTACATCGGTCATAGCTCCATGACAATTTGGAACCTCAATAATCGGGTAATTGACAATTCATTGGTCTTGGATCTATGGACGGGGTTTCGGATTACGGATAGTTTTGAAATGACCCTCAGCGCCAAAAATCTCTTTGATAATGCCATCTACGGGATTTATCCGCTACCTCCATCTCTGCATCTGGGCTTGCGTTGGTTTTTTGTGAACTAGGTAGTTTGGATATTATCATTTGACACTTATCCCGCCCTCTATTTCTTGGAAAGCCATAGAACAACGAATAGGATTGAATGATGTATAAAGAACCATACCACTTTCACTTGGAAAGATATATCGATCAAGAACGCTTTGAAAGGGTCAAAGCTTTTGCCAATAGCCAAGCTTCTCCACTCCTGCTGGTGGATTTGGATATAATTCGAAATCACTATATTCAGCTATCGGAGAGCATGCCCAATTCCCAAATATATTATGCTGTAAAGGCAAACCCCATGAATGAAGTATTGAGCATGTTAAAAGACTTGGGTGCTTGTTTTGATGTTGCCTCGCGCTATGAATTGGATCAGATGCTTGGTTTGGGTGTTGATCCCTCTCGCCTGAGCTATGGAAACACCATCAAAAAAAAGGCTGATATTGCATATTTCTATAGCAAGGGAGTGCGCCTTTTCGCCACCGATTCCGAATTTGACCTTCTGCACTTGGCAGAATATGCGCCAGGTTCCAGAGTTTTCTTTAGAATCCTCACCGAAGGTACAGGAGCAGACTGGCCCCTGAGTAGAAAGTTCGGTGCGCATCCGGATATGATCTATCGTTTGATTCTCCAATCTGCCGATTTGGGCTTGATTCCTTATGGTATTTCTTTTCATGTAGGTTCACAACAGCGCGATATTGGCCAGTGGGACGATGCCATTGCCAGATGCAAATATCTTTTTGATGCTGTAGCGGAAGAAGGGATTGAGATGCAGATGATGAACTTGGGCGGTGGATTCCCTGCCAACTATGTTGATCCTACTTTTTCCGTACCAGAATATGCCAGTGAAATCCAACGCTTTATCCAAGAGGATTTTGGCTCCAATATGCCGATACTCATCCTTGAGCCGGGACGTTCCCTTGTTGCCGATGCTGGTGTCATCGTTGCGGAGGTAGTAAACATTAGCCGCAAATCAAAAAATAACATCTACCAATGGGTTTACCTAGACATTGGTAAGTTTAGCGGCATGATCGAGACCATCGATGAATCCATCAAGTTTCCCATTTTCTTTGATAAAGAGGGGCTTGCCGATGAAATCATCCTTGCCGGTCCTACCTGCGACAGCATGGACATCATGTATGAGCATTACAAGTACCACATGCCAGAAAACGTTGTCCCCGGAGACAAGGTATATATCTTTACCACTGGTGCATATACCCAAAGTTATAGCTCGATAAATTTCAACGGGTTTCCCCCGCTCAAAGCGATGATCTTACCAAAGTAAAAGGAGATGAAGATGAAGTATTTACCAGTTTCACTATTACAGGATTTTATGGAAGAAGTTTTTACCAAGATTGGTGTCCCTCTTGAGGATGCGAAGATATGTTCGGATGTTTTAATCGCTTCAGACCTTAAAGGGATAGAATCCCATGGCATTGGCAGGCTTAAAATGTATTATGACCGGATCAAGATAGGCATCCAATATCCCACCACCAAGATTGACGTGTTAAGAGATAAATACGCCACAGCGGTATGGGATGGCAATCATGGCATGGGACACGTAATCGGCAAAAAAGCCATGGCAATGGCTATGGAAAAAGCCTCGCAATATGGCTTGGGAGCAGTGGCGGTGCGCAATAGTACTCACTATGGTATCTGTGGATATTATGCTGAAATGGCTACCCAAAAAGACATGATCGGGCTCACTTTTACCAATGCTCGTCCTTCAATATGTCCCACCAATGGCGTTAGTCCGCTTTTGGGTACGAATCCCATTTGCTTTGGAGCCCCCACCAATCTACCATACCCCTTCCTCTATGATGCGGCAACTTCAATATCCCAGAGAGGTAAAGTAGAGCAGTATGCACGCGAAGAAAAAGACACACCTGTAGGTTGGGCGATAGACCTTATGGGCAATGATCATACCGATACACCAAAACTCTTGGTCGATCTTATCAAGCAAACAGCCTCTATGCTGCCCATTGGCGGAAAAGATGAGGTTTGCGGTAGCCACAAGGGATATGGACTTTCCACGATGGTCGAAATCCTCTGTGCTGCTTTACAAAATGGCTCATATCTAAACCAGCTTTTGGGGCAAGATGCCAATGGCAAACCTGCTCCATACAACTTGGGGCACTTCTTTATCGCCATCAATATCGATTTCTTTACCGATATAGAAGACTTCAAAGCGATTAGCACCGATATCTGTGTGCAATTGCAAAATTCACGGCTCCTGCCTGGCAGAGACCGTATCTATGTGGCTGGTGAAAAAGAATATGAAAATGAACAAAGGGTTCGAGCACAGGGAGTCCCAATCATCCCAAATCTGCAAAAAGATATCGAGTTTATGCAGAATGAACTGGGCATGAACTTCATCAAATTGTAAACTTTTCTCGACATTATGGCTTCCATCGTTATACTATAAGCGAAAAATCGTTAGGAGGTTTTGATGAAAAAGTTAGTTGCAATCATGATTGCGCTGGCATTGACTACTGCAATTTTTGCGGTGTCTTTTGACTACAGCGGAGAGTTACGCACTCGGGCTGCTATGTATAATGATAGTTCTGAAAGAGACGGTGGACACATTGACAGTCGTTTCCAGCTTCGCATGGACTCCGAATTACACAGCGATCTCCAGTTAGGAGTTCTCTTTGAAGTTGGAGATGTCGTATGGGGAAATGGAGATGGCACAATCAGTGGTGGTAGTGTAAATATCAAGACCAACGAGCTCTATCTGGATTATGCTATCAAAGCTATCGATGCAAAGCTTCGTTTTGGACGTCAATATTGGGCAGACCATGCCAGCCTGGTTCTTGATGACAACTTCAATGGTATTATGCTCAGCAAAGAAGACCTTTTTGGTTTCAAGACTGACCTGGGTTATATCAAGGGAGTAGAAGACTCATTGAATGCCAAGGATGATTACAATGTGTTTCTTGCCAATCTGGAAAAGAACATCTTTGGGTTGATGGCAATGTATGGAAAAAACCAACTCAACCGTGCTGCCAATTTTACGCTCATGCCCTATCTAACTTTGGAGCTCAATGATCTGTCTCTGGACGCTACCTTCTTTGTGGATTATCAAACTGAACGCGGTACAGAAGACAAGATCGGCTTTGGCACATCACTGAAGGGTGGGGTAAAAATCGACAATGCCAATATCGGCTTTGACATTCTCTATGCCAGTGAAGAAGGCTTGACCGTAATCTCCCCATACTATATGAGTGGACTCTACCTTTGGGGGTATGGTGCTTGTCATGATGGTGTCGGTATCCATTGGGATAGTGATTATGCCACAGGTTCCGGACTTAGCTATCTATCTTGGGTAGGAAAAGCTGAAATAAACATCAGCGAACCCTTGCAAGCCTTTAGTGCGATTGGTACAGTTTTGCAGGATATGGAATACATGGGAGTAGAATACAATGGCGGAGTACGCTATCAATTGATTCCCGAGCTCTTTAGAGCTAGTCTCTTTGGAGCTGTATCTGTACCCGAAGCAGGAGCCGATTACAATTACCTGCTGGGTGTAAACGGAACCGTTAACTTCTAACAAATCACAGTACAAGTCTTTTCTGGGAGCTCGTTTTATTGAGCTCCCTTTTTCTTTAGTGTCCATTACTTGATTTAAAGCCTCTTGTCACTACAGGAGTCTCAGTTTTCGTTTACAGAGCTTTGGAAAGCTCCGTTACACCAAAACCACCTCCTTCTTGTATTTTCTAATCATCCACTTATCTTTCCCTAATCATTCCCTAATCCGATTAGGGATTCATTAGGGAATCATTAGAGAATCATTAGAGATGCAAGTAGGGAATTTGAGGTTTTGAAGCGCATGAGAGGCAATAGGAAAC
>Ga0116204_1001421_pt1 | contig 13426 bp, 16 predicted proteins | sample LakKivwa52mmetaG_FD_94481 | JGI IMG/M metagenome (GOLD analysis project Ga0116204, IMG submission 94481) | Anoxic lake water microbial communities from Lake Kivu, Rwanda to study Microbial Dark Matter (Phase II) - Lake Kivu water 52m metaG | ecosystem: Environmental > Aquatic > Freshwater > Lake...
AATCTTTGGAAGCTCGTTATCAAGGCCATTGGCTGGGAATAGAAAACCAGAAAGGAAAGAATTAAAAGCATAATTAAGCCAAAAACAATAACTTTCACGGAGAAAACCTCCTTTTCAAAGATCTTTTAAAAGCAAGCTAAACTAACCTAAAAAGAGAAAAAAATCAAGCTTTCCATTTTATCTTGTATTCATGGCAATCATCACCACGATAAATGCATTTAGTTTCTTCAGCGGTGATTTCTCTGTCTTGCCCTAGAGAAAAGCTAGCTATTCGAACATAGTATCCTCTATGATATTGACATATGAGGGGATGGAGATCAAATCCTTTAACTTCAATAATGATATAGTTGTTTTCTTTATTCATCTCAACAACTCTTAATTCTCCAAAGTCAAAGTAATTTTTCCATAACCTTGATGCTTGCTGAACGATCTTTTCAATTGAGACGAAGTATCTTAAGAATAAGCTAGCGATTGATGAAGCTTGAGGAGCGAAATAGCCAGCTTCATAGAAATCTTTTTCTTGCCAATTAAATTTCTGACGAGCAATAACCATCATTAAAGGATCAACAAGTGAATTATACCATTTTGATTTGTCTATCTTGTTTAAATCAAGAGGGTAGCCTAATCTTTCTAATTCTTGCTCAATTATTTTAATTCCATTCTCTCCTTTCATTTTTTGAATGTAAGCAACGGTTGTAATTAATGCCACACCTCTAGTCTTTCCCTCAAAATCTTTAAGCTTTTTTATCAACTCATAACTTTCATCTTCTGATTGAATTAAAGAATCTTTTTCCCGCTCAATTATGAATTCATGGCAATCATCACCTCGGTGAATGCATTTAGTTTCTTCAATGAAAGGAAGTTTTTTGCTTTTAACTAAATAATTGGTGACTACCTCAAAGTAGCCTGAATTGTAAAGGCAAGTGATTGGGTGCAAATCATAGTTTCTTATCTCAACTAAGAACTTATCTTCTTCATTAATTCGAGAAACTTTAAAATCACCGAAATTGTAATATCTTTGCCAATACTCAGGCGCTATTTCATTAAGGAACTTTTCTAAAGAAACAAAGTATTTTATTAAAACTTGACCGATAAAAGATATTTTAGCTGCTGAACGGCCCATTTCAATTATTTCTTCATCATCCCAACTAAAAAGATCTTTAGCGACTAAAAGAATGACTGGGTGCATGAAAGCTGGATACCAATCCAAAGGCTTAATTTCTTTGAATTTAAAGCTAAATCCTAATTCATTAATTCTTTTCTCTAAATCTTTTAATCCCTTCACTCCTTTCTTCCTAATAATGTATTCAGCATGAGTGCGGAATTTCTCACCTCTAACTTCACCAGTTTTCTTTTTAAGTTCTTCAAGCATTTTTTTTAAAATTAAACTTTATTCTAGAAAATTCTTTACTATTAAAACGAAAGTAACTTCTCAAGATAATAATATGGAAAAGTTTTCTTAGTTTTCGAAAACCAGGCAAGCCCAATATTTTAGCTATTTTCATCTTGAAAAGAAAATCTTTCCAACGTTGAGACTTTTCACGATATCTAGTTGCCTCAGGCCTAATCTTTATCTGAGCTGAGGATAAAACTTGATGAAAGTTTTCTTGAATTAATCTTTCTTCAACAACGACTACACCAAAGCCAATCTGGCCAACCATGTGAGCATCAGAGCCAGCAGTTAAGAAAAGGTCATGCCTCACAGACTTCAAAGAAGAAGCAAGATTTCTTGCTTTTTCAGAATCAGAAGCATTACCACTTTCCACTCCATCTAAAAGATTAATTTCTTTTTTCACTTGCTGGAAATCTTTGTTATTGAAACGGCCATATTCCCTACGAAAAGGATGAGCTAAAACAGCATAGCCATTCTGCTTTTTGATTTCTTTTACTGCTTGCTCTAAAGAAAGATTAATAGGAAAATCATTTTTAACAAAAAAAGCAAGTAAATGACCACCATCATTAAGACTAATTTCAGTACTAGGAATAATCTCTATTCCTTGGATAAGAGTTTCTCCATGATAAGCTCGGTCATGGTCAGTTAAAGCTATTCCAGTTAAGCCTCTTTCTTGAGCTGTCTTGATTATTTCCTCTAAAGCAGAAGGGGAGTCAGTTGAATTGTTGCTGTGGCAATGAAGGTCGTAATAATACTTTTTCATATCTTTATTCTAGAAGAAAAAGATTAATTTGACAATGTTTAGCTAAAAAGTAGAATAAAAGAGGAAGGATAATAATTAACAAAAAGAAAATGACTTGGATAATTATATTAATCGTTGCAGTTCCACTTCTTTGGTTAGCTGGAACCTACAATCGTCTTATCACTTTACGTAATCGAGCCGATGAAGCTTGGTCTGACATTGATGTTCAGCTTAGAAGAAGGCATGATTTAATCCCTAACTTAGTTGAAACAGTTAAGGGTTATGCTTCTCATGAGAAAGGTGTTTTTGAAGAAGTAACTAAAGCTCGAGCTCAAGCTATATCAGCAGAAAAGTCAGGCGACCCTAAACAAATGCAGGAAGCAGAAAACATGCTTTCTGGAACATTAAAAACTCTTTTCGCTGTTTCAGAGAACTATCCTGACCTTAAAGCTTCACAAAACTTCGTTGAGCTTCAAAGAGAATTAAGAGACACAGAGGATAAAATACAAGCCTCACGTCGTTTCTACAACAGCAATGTTAGAGACATTAACATCAAGATTCAAAGCTTTCCTTCTAACATTGTTGCTAACCTTTTTAGTTTCAAGAAAAGAGACTTCTTTCAAGTAGAAGAACCAGAAGTGAAAGAACCAGTTAAAGTTCAGTTCTAATTTATGGCTAATCTTTACGTTCAATCCGAATCGAATATCAGAAAAACTTGGCTTTATCTTTTTTTCTTTGCTTTAATGGTAATTGGTGTTGGTTGGATTATTTCTTTCTTCACTGGCGGCTATGAGATATTATTCATTGCTGTCTTTCTGGCTGTTTTTCTCAACTTTTTCTCTTATTGGTATTCAGATAAGATTGTTTTAAGTATGAGTAAGGCCAGATTAATTGAAAAGAAAGATAACCCAGAACTATATCGGATTGTTGAGAACTTAGCTATCACTGCTGGTTTGCCTATGCCTAAAGTTTATATAATAGAGGAAAGACAACCTAATGCTTTTGCTACTGGCCGTAATCCTCAACATGGAGTAGTCGCTGTCACCAGAGGCTTACTTGAGAAATTAGATAGAGCTGAATTAGAAGCTGTTATTGCTCATGAAATGGGCCATATTGGCAACAGAGATGTTCTTTTATCAACCGCAGTGGTTGTTATGGTGGGCTTAATTGTTATCATGACTGACTTTTTTTTCCGAATTAGCTTTTATGGTGGGAGATCAAGTCGCAATGAAGGTTCATCAAGATTAATCTTTCTTGCTGTCGCTTTAGCTTTAGCTATTCTAGCCCCTCTCATGGCTCAATTAATGAAGCTAGCTCTTTCTCGAAAAAGAGAATTTCTAGCTGATGCTTCAGGAGCTTTACTTACCAGATATCCTGAGGGATTAATTAAAGCTTTAGAGAAAATATCTAATGATCCAAGCCCAATGAGAAAAAACAATGATGCCACAGCTCACCTTTACATTGTTAATCCTTTAAGAGGTCAAGACAAAAAGAAATGGCTACACAAGCTTTTCATGACTCATCCACCAATAGAGGAAAGAATTGCAAAGTTAAAATCAATGAATATATGAAAAAATGTTTTTCTTGCAACAAAGATTTAGACAAAGCCAATTTTTATGACATTGAGATTGATTATTGCCCTCAATGCTGGGGAACTTGGTTTGAAAAAGATGAATTACGTTTAGCTAAAGACAAGAAAAGTGATGATTTAAAGTGGCTTGATTTTGATCTTTGGAAAGATAAAAGAAGATTCAAGATTAGTAAAAGTTGGAAACTTTGTCCTGATTGTCGTTTGCCTCTTTATGAAATTAATTACGGCAAATCAAAAATTAAGGTTGATGTTTGTAACGTTTGCCAAGGAGTTTGGCTTGACAAAGGCGAGCTAAAACAGATAATGGAATATTTAAGACAGGAAGTTGATGAAGAAGTTTTAAATAATTATTTAAAAAACTTAACCTCCGAGGCCTTAGAGATATTTATTGGTCCGGAAACAATAAGAAGTGAGATAGAGGACTTTGTCGCAGTTCTGGGTCTTTTTAAATACAAGCTTTTAGCCCAGCATCCCAAGATATCTCAGATGATATTGAATTTACCGAAATAAGGAAGGGTGCCGGAGCGGCTTAACGGAGCGGCTTGGAAAGCCGCGCCCTGAAAGGGGCTCGTGGGTTCGAAACCCACCCCTTCCGCATAAAGAAAACAATGAAAGAAGAAAAATTAAACAAAATATGTGGATTGATTGGTGAAAACTTAGGCCAGTCAATTGTTAATGATTACAGAAATTTTTATCAGGATAAAACAGATGATTTTATCTTGACTTCAGTGGAAAACCTTTTAAAAGAATTAATTGGCCCTAAAGCCACTCGAGAACAACTTTCTCGACTTAACATTGAAAAATGAAAATTAAATTTCTATTTTTTGTATTATTTATTCTTATAGCAGCTGGAGTCTTTTATTACTTGGAAGCTTTCCAAGAATTAAACAGGGAATTCAGCGCTTCAGCTATATCTCTAGCTGCTTTAATCAGTGTTGGGGCTGGAATTTACGCTACCAGAGTTTATGGCTTAAAGAGCTATAATGGCAAAGCTTTTCTTTTAATAACTATTGGTTTATTCTTCTGGTTTATTGGAGAGCTTGCTTGGCTTTATTATCAGCTTGTTTTGAATATAGACTATCCTTTTCCTTCAATAGCTGACTTATTCTATATCCTAGCTTACCCTTTATTCTTGGCTGGAATTATTATCAAGATGAAAAAATCTGAAATTAATTCAACTCAAAAAAACAAGAATCTTGTTCTTTCTTTAGCAATGATTGTTTTTGTGGCCAGTTTTTACTTAATAGCTAAAGCAACTTTTGAGGCAGGATTAGATTTCTGGGAAACATTTTTCAACTTTGCTTACAATATAGGTGATAGTATTCTTTTAACTCTTTCTTTCTTTATTGCTTTCTTGGTGATGCAATACAAGGAAGGCAAACTTTTCCGACCTTGGTTAATTTTCATTGTTGCTCTTTTAGCCATGTTTTTAGGTGATGCTCTTTTCTTTCTTTATCCTTTTGAATACGAACAAGGCGATAACTGGTATTATGTTTTGTCTGAAATGTCTTTTGTCTTGAGCTATCTTCTTTTCAGTGCTTCTCTTTTCTGTATTGGTTCTTTAACTAAAGATGTAAGAGAAAGTTTTCTTAAGTCTACTTAGGGAACCAAGGTAAAAAAGAGCTAGTTTTCTTTTGATATTCCTGATATTCAGGGTTTTCTTGGAGTTTTTGTTCCAACAAAGGAATACCAGAAACTTTAAGGATAAGGAGAGTGATAAGTAAAGGGCCAGAAACAAAGATTAAGCCATAAGGTAGAGAGATTATCCAAATAGCCCACCATTGAACAACTTCTCCAAAGTAGTTTGGGTGTCGTGAGTATTTCCAAAGACCAGTTTTCATTAAGTCAGAAGATTTTTTCATGAATTGATTGAGTTGATAATCAGAAATTAATTCAAAAAGAAAACCGAAAAGCCAAAGAACAATAGCAAAGAAATCAAACCAACGAAGAGGCCTAGGTTGAGAATTAACAGCAATTATGGGTCCGCTGATAACAAACATTAAGATTCCTTGGAAAAGGTAAACTTGAATGAAAGAGCGAAGATAAAAGAAACGTGACCATTGTTCACGTTGTTTTTGATAGCGATAATCTTCTTTTTTACCTTTGTTTCTTGACCAAACATGAAAAGAAAGTCTTAAAGCCCAAACAAAAACCATTAAAAGAATAATTGAACTTCTTTCATGAAAGTAGAAAGAAGTTAAGCTGATTAAAAGGAATCCAGGCCCCCAAGCAATATCAGCTATGTCGTTTCTTTTAACGATAACTGAAATCAAGAAAACTAAAGAAAAGTAAACAAAGAGATTAATTAAAACACTAAAAACCATTCTAGGTAAAGTTTTTTGTGATGTAAAAGGAAGCCAATCCTACTACTCCAGTTAACAATGCTCCCCAAGAAAGATCAACTAAGGTAACAATTAAAGGCCAGTTTTTAATTGTGGCATGATTGGTTAAATCGTATGTTGCATAAGCAACTAAGCCAAAAAGAAATCCTTGAAGAAAAACTCTAGTTAAGCTGTAATTGTTTTGGATTGATGGAAGAACAACAAAGAAAACAATACCCAGACAATAAATTAAGTAAAAAAATCCGGCAGCAATTAAATTAGGTGAGTCACTTATGATAAAACCAATATGCTTGCTGTAAAACTTCTTGGACATAGTTGTCAGCCAGAAAAAATCAATAACAAAAAGAGACAAAAGAGCGGAAACAAAAGAAAATATAAATGTTTTCATCATCGATAATTTCTATTAGTATCTTCTCGGTCTTCTTCCCGATTTTTCCTCATTTCTTCTGCAATAAATTTCTTGTCAGCTTTATCGCCATATTTCTCTTGAAGTTTTTGTCTCTTGAGATATTCACTCAATTTCTCAAGATTTTCTTCACCAATAACTTCGCGGACTTTCTCTGGGTCTTCTAAGTCTTTTACATAATCGAGAAGTTCTTCTGGATTTTCAGTTTTTTCAAAAATATTAGGCTCTTTTTCCATGTGTAAATAGTAGCATATTCAAAAAAAACAATCCATACTTGGAAAATTAATATTTTATGATATAGTTATAACATGTCTAAATACTACAATCCTAGAAAAAGTAATCCTTACAAACCTGAATCATCTGGACCCTTCAGGTTGAGTCGAAGCAAGATTGATTTGTTTTTGAATTGTCCAAAATGTTTTTATCTTGATCGTAGAATAGGTATTGGTCAGCCACCTGGCTATCCTTTCACTCTTAATTCAGCCGTAGATACTCTTTTAAAGAAAGAGTTTGATTTGCATCGAGCTCAAAACACAAGTCATCCTTTAATGAAAACTTACGGCATAGATGCTGTGCCTTTAGATGATGAAAGAATGGATGAATGGCGAGATGCTTTAAGAGGAGGCATTACTTATCTTCATCAGCCAACTAATTTCTTGATTACTGGCGGGATTGATGATCTCTGGGTTAATCCTCAAAAGGAAATCATAGTGGTTGATTACAAGGCAACCTCTAAGGCAGGCGAAGTTAGCATAGATGCTGAGTGGCAAATAGCTTACAAAAGACAAATGGAAGTTTATCAATGGCTTTTCAGGAAGAATGACTTCAAAGTTTCTAATACCGGCTATTTCGTTTATTGCAATGGCGACACTGATAAAGAAGCTTTTGATGGCAAGCTAGAATTTGATATTAAAATTATCCCTTATCAAGGTGATGATTCTTGGATTGAAGAAACTCTTTTATCAATCCATAAGTGCCTTAATTCAAATTCAATGCCAGACTCAGCAGAAGATTGTGATTTCTGTAAGTATCGAGAAGCAGTTAAACAAGTGGAAAAATAATGAAGGATATTGATTGGCAAAAAAAAGTTGAAGAGATTCTTCATCAAAAAGAAAGAGAGTTTAAGGTTTTGGTTGAGAATGCTCCTGACATTATCGCTAGGTTTGATAATGAATTCCGTTGCGTTTATGTTAACTCTAGAATAGAAGAGGAAATGGGTATTTCTCCTCAAGATTTCTTTTGGAAGAATTTCAAAGAAGCTGGCTTTGATTCAGAAATAGTTAAGATCTGGCAAGAAGCTTTAAGTTTTGTTTTTGAAAACAACAAAGACAAAACAATATATTTTCAGCAAAAAACACCTTCAGGGTTGAAGTATTATCAATCAAGGATTCTGCCTGAGCATAGCGAACAAGACAAAGTGAAAACTGTTCTTTCAATTACCCGTGATATCACAGAAGCTGAAGAAATAGATCGGATTAAATCAGAATTCATTTCCATTTCATCTCATCAACTTAGAACGCCTCTTTCAATTGTACGTTGGTGCGCTAGTGTTCTTTTAGATGGCAGTATTGGAGAAGTAAATGAAGCGCAGAAGGAACACATCAACAACATTTATTCAGCCAGCAAGAAAATGATTAAATTAACTAATGCTTTTCTTAATGTTGCCATTCTTGACTTAGGAGTTCTTAATGTAAGCCCTAAACCTCTTTCTTTCAGTGAAGTAGCTGACAGAACTCTTGAAGAATTAGAGTTCTTTGTTAAAGAAAAAGAGATAAAAATTGTCAGAAATTATCAAGAGAATATGCCTTTAGTTAAAGCTGATAAAAGACTTCTAGAAATCATATTTGTTGGCTTAATTTCTAATGCAATTAAATACAGTTACCAGAAAGGCGAAATAACAATTACAATTAAAGTTGAAGAAGACAAAGTTTTAACCAGTGTTAGTGATCAAGGCTACGGCATTAAAGAAGAAGATAAAAACAAGATATTCAGGAAGTTTTTCAGGGCCACAAACGTTAAAGAAAAAGAAGCTTATGGCACAGGTCTCGACTTATACATCATAAAATCAATAATCAAAAACTGCGAAGGCGATATTTGGTTTGAATCACTTGATAAAGGCACAGCTTTCTTTTTCACTCTGCCTCGAGAAGGAACAATTAAAAAAGAAGGCAAGAAAGTAACTCTATGAACAAAAAAACAATCAGAGGAACCATAACTGTGACAGCTAGCGGTTCTGGTTTCATTGACTTTGACGATCAAGAATCAATATATATCCCGCTTCAGTTTCTCAACACTGCTCTTCATGGAGATGAAGTTGAGGTTGTTGTTTTACCTCGAGTGAAAGGAGAAAGAATTCAAGGAGAAGTAATTAAGGTAATTAAAAGAAAGAAAACTCTTTTTGTTGGCACAGTTAGTTTGAAAACTAAGAATAAGTTTGCTTTTGTCTTGCCTGATGATCCAAGAATGTATGCAGATATTCTTTTAACTGATGTTAATAACCTTAAAGACAAAACAAAAGTTTTAATTGAAATCAAAGAATGGTCTAATCCTAAAAAGAACCCTGAAGGCAAACTAGTTAGAACTATTGGCTTGAAAGGTGATATTGATGCTGAAATGGAGTCAATTGTTATTGAAAAAGGTTTCGATGTTGGCTTTTCTCCTGCGATAGAGAAAGAAGCTAAAGAAATTAAATCTTTAAGCAAAGATATTTTAATTCAAGAAAAAAAGAAAAGGAAAGATTTAACTAGAGTTTTCACAGTCACCATTGACCCTCAAGATGCTAAAGACTTTGATGACGCTATTTCCTTTAGAGAAAAAGATGATGATTATGAGATAGGGGTCCATATTGCTGATGTTGGTTTCTGGGTTAAAGAGAAAAGCATGATTGACAAAGAAGCCATTAAAAGAGGTTTCTCTCTTTACTTGGTTGATAGAACTATACCAATGCTACCGGAAGTTTTATCCAATGATATTTGTAGCTTGAATCCTGGCGAAGATAAATTAGTTTTTTCGGTTCTTTTCTTAATGACCAAACAAGCAGAATTAAAAAGAGTTGAGTTTTGTAAATCAGTGATTAGATCTAATCAAAGATTAAGCTACGAGAAAGCTCAAAAAATGATTGATAACAATGAATCGCATGAGTTATGCTCTTTAATGTCTATTAGTCAAAAGTTAAGGCAGAAAAGAATCATTAATGGTTCTTTGGATATTAGCCAAGAGGAAATAGAGGTTGTGGTGGATAAAAAAGGCCGGCCCATTAAGATTTTTGTTAAAAAGCCACTAGAAACCCACAATTTAATAGAGGAAATGATGGTTTTGGCTAATCAACAAGCAGCTCTTCATTTGGCTAAAAGAAAAGAAGTTTGTTTGTACCGAGTTCATGATAGGCCTGACAAAGACTCTTTAGAGAACTTGTATCGTTTCTTAATGAAGCTAGGCTACAGCCCAGAAAGAAAGAAGCATCAAGCTTCATCTGAAGAATTAAACAAGTTAATGAAATTGATTAAAGGCAAGGATGAGGAATTTTTGGTTAAGTCAGTTTTAGTTAGGTCTTTGCCTAAAGCCCTTTATTCAATTAACAACAAAGGCCATTTTGCTTTAGCTTTACCTTGCTATAGTCATTTCACTTCACCAATCAGGAGATATGCTGATTTACTTGTTCATCGCTCTTTGATTAAGTCTCTTAGGAAAGAGAAAAGAAGCAAAAGAGAAAGAGAATTCTATTCCAAAACAGCGGCTAAAATGAACCAAAGAGAAATTGAAGCTGCTTCAGCTGAAAGAGAGTCAGTTAGCTGCAAGCAAGTTGAATACATGTTAAATCAGAAAAAGCAAGTCTTCAAAGGCATTATCACTGGAATAACTGAATGGGGTATTTACATCGCTGAACTTGAAACCAAAAGTGAAGGCATGGTAAGATTAAGAAGTATGAGAGATGACTATTATGTCTTGGACAAAGAAAGTTTTTCTTTAATCGGAACTAGGACTGGCAAGAAATACTCTCTAGGAGCTAAAGTTAAATTCAAAGTAATTGGTGGTGACCCAGACAAAAAAATTCTTGATTATTCTTTAATTTAAAAAAATGTTTATCCCTCAAAAACTATTTCAGTTTGAAGAAAAATCATTAATCATTGTCTCAGGAAGAAGAACAGCTGATCTTTATCAGTGTTTCAATGGAGAGATTGATAAAATTGACTCAGTAACTGTGGAAACACCTAAGTATTCAGACAAAGAAGGATTTTTTATGCGTTTAGGCAAAGGAAAGTTTTTTAAAGCTGGCTCAGCTCTTGAAGATCAAAATCTGGAAATTGACAGAAGGTTTATCAAAGAGTTGAAAGATAAAGTTGTTCTTGTTAGCGATGAATTTAAAGAGATATATCTTTTTGCTTCTGACCATGCCAAAAAAAACTTGCCCGATGCTCTTCCTGAAAAAACAAGAGACAAAATCACTTTGATTAGTCAAGGCAATTATCTTAAAGAACATCCTTTAAAAATAGTAGAGATGATTGATAGAAAAAAGAGTAATCAGAAAACAAAGTTCATTAGTGAAGCAGCCTTGAAGATATTGGGCAAGAGAAAGTAGCTTGACATATCTCCAAAATTCGACTAAAATGACAATACAGGAAATTATATTGTCAAAATATGAGAAACTTTAAGGCTGGTGTTTATAAGCAACAGTATCAATACAAAAGCTTTAGTCCCTCTTCTGTTAATCGCAACTTTGAATGGCAGGATAAAAAGATCAATATTCTAATTGCTCAAGCAATGCAGTCTCTGGGTGAATTGAAGGTCTATTCTTCACTAATTCCTGATGTGGATTTTTTCATTAAAATGCATGTGGTTAAAGAGGCGGTTAAATCAAGCACGATAGAAGGAACAAAAACAAAAGTAGAGGAAGCTGTTTTGCCTAAAGAAGAAATCATTCTAGAAAGAAGAGATGATTGGGCTGAAGTTCAAAACTATGTTAAAGCAATAAATTTCACCGTAGCTCGATTAAAGAAAATTCCCTTAAGCTTTCGTTTAATAAAGGAAGCTCATAAGATCTTGCTCTCAGGTGTTCGTGGCAAGCATAAAATGCCTGGAGATATCAGGCAAAGCCAAAATTGGATTGGTGGCTCTTCATTGACTGACGCTTTTTTTATTCCACCTCATCATGAAGAAGTGCCAGAATTATTAGCTGATCTAGAGAAGTTTTGGCATAACAAGAACTTGAAAAATCCAGCTTTAGTAAACATAGCTATTAGCCATTATCAGTTTGAAACTATTCATCCTTTTCTAGACGGCAATGGAAGAATTGGCAGATTGCTAATTATGCTTCAGTTAATTAGTTCTGGAATTTTAGATAAACCTGCTTTGCCTTTATCATCTTTCTTTGAAAAAAACAGAGCAAGCTATTATGATTCTCTAACCATGGCAAGAAAGAATAATGATTTAGAGCAATGGACAAAGTTTTTCTTGAATGGGATTATTGAATCTGCTGATGACAGCGTGAAAACATTCAAGTTAATTGTTGATTTGCGTCGGAAATATGAAGCAAGAATAATGACCCTTGGTTCTCGGGCTAAAAAAGCGCAGAAACTTTTGCTTTTCATGTTCTCTAATCCAATAATGAGTAACAAGAGAATAATGAAAGAGATGAAAACAAGCTTTAATAGCGCTAATCGCCTTGTCAAATCAATGGTTGATTTAAAATTACTTAAAGAAGTCACTGGGCTTTCAAGAAACAGAATGTTTGAATTGAAAGAATATCTAGATTTATTCAGGAAGTAATGTAAAAGATAATCATGAAAAATAAAAAAATAGATGCTTTCTATCGGAATAGTTGGCTTGCCTAATGTTGGTAAATCAACTTTGTTCAAATTAATAACCCAGAAGAAGATTGATTGTGCTAATTATCCTTTCTGCACCATTGAACCTAACATTGGTGTGGTTGTTGTTCCTGATGAACGATTAGACTTAATCTCCCAAGTAGTGCCATCTAAAAAGAAAACATATTCTGCTATAGAGTTTGTTGATATCGCTGGCTTGGTTGAAGGAGCTAGTCAAGGCAAAGGATTAGGCAACAAGTTTCTGGCCAATATCAGAGAAACAAGTCTCATCGTTTATGTCTTAAGAGCTTTTCAAGAAAAAGAGATAGTTAGTGTTAGGAATGAAATTGATCCTTTGCAAGAAGCAGAGCTCTTGGAAACAGAGCTTGCTTTGAAAGATCTTGAGACATTAGATAAAAGAATTCATTGGCTAGAGAAAGAGCATAGATCTGGCAGGAAGACAAATGAAAGAGATATTTTAATTAAAGCAAGAAAGATTATTGAAGAAAGTCACCTTTTGTCTGATTCTGACTTTGATGAAGAAACAAAGAAAACTATTTCTAATCTATCTTTGCTAGCCTCTAAGCCAAGGATTTATCTTGTTAATGGTAAAGAAGAAGAAATATCATTAGAAACAAGGAACAGGTTTAAAAACAAGAACTTCTTAATTGTTGATATCAATAATCCTGACTCACTAGTTATAGATGAGTTGATTAGGAAATCATATGAACTATTAGGATTGATTACTTTTTTCACTGTTGGCCCAGAAGAGATAAGAGCTTGGAAAATCAGGAAAGGGGCTAAAGCTCCTGAAGCAGGAGGTGCTATTCACAGTGATTTTCAAGAGAAATTCATTAAAGCCATTGTTGTTGATTGGCAGGATTTAATCAAGAAAGGTGGTTTTAGTAAAGCTACTAAAAGAATTGAAGGGAAAAACTATACAGTTCAGGATGGTGATGTTGTTGAAATAAAGCACGGAGCTTGAATTATTATTGACAACAATCTTGTAAATGCTAACATATACCCATGACTAAACAAAAAGCATTCACCCTCATAGAACTACTCATTGTCATAGGTGTCATAGCCATCCTAGCGGCAGCTGTTGTCATTGCCATTAATCCAGGCCGTCAGTTCTCCTCAGCTAGGAA
>Ga0116204_1001423_pt1 | contig 13422 bp, 17 predicted proteins | sample LakKivwa52mmetaG_FD_94481 | JGI IMG/M metagenome (GOLD analysis project Ga0116204, IMG submission 94481) | Anoxic lake water microbial communities from Lake Kivu, Rwanda to study Microbial Dark Matter (Phase II) - Lake Kivu water 52m metaG | ecosystem: Environmental > Aquatic > Freshwater > Lake...
ATTGATCACAGTCTGAGGAGTTAAACGCTTAACCCAGGAAAGTGGGGTAGCGTCGGGGAAGCGAAGATAGTAGGAGAGAAGAAGAATGAAAGTTTTGTAGTCGGAGTCGTTGCGGAAAAGAATGGTGCCTTTTTTGCCTTGGTGACGCAAATGGTAATAATGTCCTGATTCAAAATTGCGTAATAAGAGTTTGCTAGGCATAGCTCTAATATGTCATAGGTGACCGAGGCTTGTCAATGATCGGGATATTTTTTTGAAAATAATTGAGTTGGCTTGTGTGATATTATGATTGCAATAGGAGGTTATTATGTTGAAAAAAATTTTGGAAATCATGATGATTGCAATCGTCGTCGCCGGAGTAGCAGGGGCATATTTTAAATGGATGGGTGCCTTGCCGATTGCAGTTACACAAACTCAGAAAATGAGTACCTTTGATGTTAGCGGAGAGGGTAAAGTGGTGGTGGTACCAGATCAAGCCACGGTCTCGATGGGGGTATCTGAAGTGGGGTACAATCTCAAACAAGTTCAGGAGTCAGTAAACGCCAAAATGGCGAGTTTGAGTAAATCACTCAAGAGCTCGGGGATTGAAGAAAAAGATATCAAGACTACTGGCTATAATTATTACCCAGATTGGGAAAATCAGAATCAGTATCGAGCACATGCCACGGTCTCGGTTGTGATCCGCGAATTGGATGATGTGAGTAGTGTAATGGATTTGGTGGGAACAATTGGATTAGATAATGTGAGTGGCCCGACATTTGGTTTGTCAGATGAGCTGAACAATAAAACAGTGAAGGAGGCAAGAGGACTGGCGATTGAAAAAGCCAAAGCCAAAGCAGAAGAGCTAGCGAGTCTTGCGGGGATGAATCTGGGTCGAATTGTAAATATCTCTGAAGGCAGTAATAGGCCTCAAAATTATCTTATGCGTGACGTAGCTCTCCCTGTTGCTGGAGGTGGGATGGAAACACTTAAGACTGAGACTCCAGTAGAGGCTGGAAGTAGTGAGGTAGTGGTGGATGTGACCTTGAGTTACGAAACCAAGTAAGACACTACTGATCGGTTTCTTTATCTATTGTTTGTTGGAGCTCATCAGCTGAGCGGTAGAGGTGCTTGAGATCAGAATAGAGAATCTGGAGATTAGATCTCAGATCTGATACTTTGGCTTGAGGGATGGCGAGTGACAACGAATCAAGGGCTGAGAGAAGGGTTTTTTTCAAATTGAGAGAGAGGAAGAGAAGGGTGTCTGTTTCTTGATTGCTTAAGTGTTTGGAGAGAATTCGCTTGGCTTGTTTTTCGGCAAGAGAGGTTTCATATTGATGGCCAGTAAAGATTGCAAGAGGAGTAATCATTACCAAGGAGATAATTTGGGTTAAGTGAATGAGGCCTTCCGTTCCTGTCAAATCAGTGCCAGGAATGAATAGGAAAAAGATGATAAAGACACTGGTTAAAACTAAGGTTGCTTCGATTTCGTAGAGCATGGCAACCCCAAAAAGTAGAAAATAGCAGAGGAAAAAGAAGGGTGAGGCGAGACTGCCTGTTTCAGTGATGAGAAGGAGAGTCATGGCGGTAAGAATGGTGATGTCGATTGTGACCGTACTACGACCGAACCATTTGGGGCGGTGATTGCGCAAATAATGAGTGGCAAAATAGAGAAGAACGAGGATGGCAACTAATTGGAGAGTAAATGGCTCTAGGGAGGAGTTGAGCCAAAAGAATACGCCTGAAACTGCGGAGATCAGGAGGATGGTGTGAAGAAGAAAATTTTTGGGCATTGAATTTAGTTTAGAGCTTGAGTGGGCAAGTGTAAAGCTTTTGGATTAGATTTTTTAGTATGGATTGTTTATTTATGAAATGCAAGGAATATTTCCAACACATTGGAAGTTGGCGAGCGATAATTTACCATGTTCAAATATGGTATTTTTAAAAATTCCTGCATTACGGAAAAGAAATAAAGTAACAGTGCGAGGGGGTGGTAGTGTGATTACTCAGTTTGTACCATCGACCAAGCAAAAAAAGGGTTATCGAGAGCAGATCGCACGAGACGATCAAGAGAAATTAAAAGTAAGAGGAGTTGGGGAGGGTGATCATTTGCGTCAAGTGATGGGGGGAGGATCAGTCGAGAGTGGAGGGGATGGAACAGGCTGGGCAGGTGGTATCACGCTAGATTATTGGACTCATATGTTAAGAAATCTTCACATACTAAGAGAAATGTTGGGACGTGAACCGAACGAAGGTCAAGATTTCCCCTCTGAAGGACAAATGAGTCAAGCGAGGAAATTCTACAGAGATAGAGAGAAACGATAAAGATTCCTAATTGATGTAAAATAGTCGCATGAGCGATAAAAACTATGTGTTGGGAATGTTTCCCTATCCATCAGGAGAAGGACTCCATGTGGGGCATGTGCGGATATTTACGGCTTGCGATGTGATGGCGAGATATTTTCGGATGAAATCTTCTGTCCTAGGATTTCCGACATCTGAAGACACAAATGTCTCCTATCCTTTGGGCAGCTTACGCGCCCTAGGATTTCCGACATCTGAAGACACAAATGTCTCCTATCCTTTGGGCAGCTTACGCGCCCTAGGATTTCCGAAAGAACCTCCGGTTCTTTCTCCTATGGGATGGGATGCGTTTGGGTTGCCAGCGGAGAATGCGGCGATCAAGAGCAAAAAAATACCGCAAGAGATGGTGCCTCACAACTACGCTAATTTCAAAAAACAAATGCAGAATCTGTCGCTGAGCTTTGATTGGGAGAGGGAGTTTGCCACGACTGATCCTAGTTACTACGCAATTACCCAATGGATATTTCTCCAACTTTATAATAAAAAAGACAAGAATGGAAACAGATTAGTTTATCGAGAAAAAGTGGCGATCAATTGGTGTCCCAAGTGTAAGACGGGACTCGCGAATGAAGAAGTACTAGGCGATGGTACACACGAGAGATGTGGGACAGTAGTGTCCAAAAAATTGCTTCCGCAATGGGTGATGAGGATTACTAGTTATGCGGAGCGATTGTTAACTGACTTGGATATTGATTTAAATATCAAAGGGAAGAAATTGGATCCCGAGCGCAAAGGTCTGGATTGGCCTAAGGGAATTCTGGAGATGCAACGGAACTGGATCGGGAAAAAGGAGGGAATTGACATTACTTACGATTTGGTGGCACATCCTGAAAAAATAACTGTCTTTACTACGACTCCAGTAAACTTTGGTGCTACTTTTATGGTAGTCGCTCCTGAACACGAAGTGGTGAAGAAAATTACAAGCGGAGAATATTCAGTTGAGGATAAGATTAGACAGGGAGTTATTGAATATGTGCGACAAGCTCAACAAAAATCTGAGGTTGATCGAATGGTGGAAGGCAAGGAAAAGACTGGAGTGTTCACGGGTCTTTATGTCAAAAACCACGTCACTGGCGACGAAATCCCTGTTTGGATCGCTGACTTTGTCTTGGCGCACGTAGGAACAGGAGTAGTACAAGGTTGTCCTGCACACGATAAGCGCGACTTTGAATTTGCCAAGAAATTTGGGATCCCAATTAAGCGAGTAGTTGTGGGAGAAGATGGCGATGAGAGTCCAGTAGAGCGGGTAGAACAGCTTGTTGAAAAAGGTATGAAAGGGACGATGATCAACTCGGATTTTTTGAATGGTGTTGATTTTGCAGAAGCGATGAAGAAAACCAAGGATTATTTTGAAGAAAAGGGGTGGGGCAAGAGAACAGTCAGTTATCACCTGCGAGACTGGGTATTCTCTCGCCAGCGCTATTGGGGAGAACCGATTCCGCTTGTGTACTGTGAGAAATGTGGTGATGAGAATGGGGTAGTGTCTCTGCCAGAATCTCATTTACCACTAGAGTTGCCGACCTTGGAATCGTATGAGCCCACCGATACGGGGGAGTCACCACTCTCGAGAGTAGAGGATTGGGTAAATACTAAATGTCCAGAGTGTGGAGGTCCTGCCAAGCGTGAGACCGACACCATGCCCAACTGGGCGGGGTCATGTTGGTATTTTCTGGCTTTTGCTTTCTGGGGAAAAGAGGAGGTTGATCCTGCGAGGACAGTCCTCGACGGGGAGAAACCGTACACAGATTGGTGGATGAAGTCGGCATTGCCTGAGATTAAGAAATGGTTGCCGGTTGATTGGTATTTAGGTGGGGCCGAGCACGCAGTCCTGCACCTACTCTATGCCAGATTTTGGGTGAAGGTTTTGCAGGATCTGGGACTCCTTGATTTCCCTGAGCCGTTCTTACGATTGCGTTCGGTAGGTTTGGTTCTGGCTGAGGACGGGAAGAAAATGAGTAAATCGATTGGGAATGTGGTCAACCCTGACGATATGGTCGCCAAGTATGGGTCTGACGCAGTGCGGATGTATGAGATGTTTATGGGACCGTGGGAACAGTCGATTGCCTGGGACTCCGGCGCGATTTCGGGACAAGTGAGGTTTTTGGGTAGGATCAAAGATACGATTGCTATGAAAGGGAAAGTGGGGGAGTCGACAACTCCAGCTATGGCAGCTAAGTTGAAGGCATTGGTAGAGAGGGTGGAGGAGGGAGTTTTAAACCAGAAATTTAATACCGCCATTGCTGGACTGATGGAGTTTGTGAATAGTTGGCGCGAAGAGAGGATGATGTTGTCTCAAGAACACGTGGTGATGTTTGCGAGCTTGTTGTCTCTCTTTGCCCCAATTACAGCAAGAGAGATTGGCGCTAGCTCCGTTTGGCCAGATGTTAGTAAAATAGAAGGGGTAGAGAATGTAATGGTGACGATTGCAGTACAGGTGAATGGGAAGTTGAGAGGCACATTGGAAGTAGAAAGTAGTCAGGCGATAGTGGAGAGTGACGTGGTCGCACTAGCCATGGCGGATGAGAGAGTGAAGAAATGGTTACCAGGTGAGGCACGAAAGATAATTTTTGTGCCTGGCAAACTGGTTAATTTGGTCGGGTGATACTTAGATTTAAAAAGGCAATTTGAGATTCTGGATAAATTCATTTTTGGGTTTTAGTGCCACATAAGCATCCCAGAATGCTCGGTTGAGAGCAATTAAGTCAAAAAGAGCTTCCTCAGCATTATGAAATTGTGCAGTATTTTCTGAACTACCAATCCCATCTGTTTGGATACGTGTGGTTCGTTGAAGATGTCCAACCAAGTCAGTTGCTTGATCCATAAAATCTTCGTAAGTCAGTTCTTCTGGCATAAGTCGTTAGTCAGAAAAAGTTTCTTCTCCGCCAGGAATATAGGGATTTTCTTGATTCCATTTAGCTATTTTCTCGCTTTGACGATGAGCATCTGCGTCTCTTTGGAGCATTTTTGAAATCGCTTCGTCTGATAATCCTGGGAGCTGTTCTCTGTAATACTTCTCTTCTCGAGTGATAATCGCTGGCCATCTACTTTGATGTCAAAGTTAATGGGTATACGGAAGAGATGATTGCCGATTTTACCTGATTCTGCTAGTAGCGACATAGTTCCTCCTTAGGTAATTAATTGGTTTATTTTAAATTTGGTAAAAGATGCTCTCTCCAATGTTGTTTCCATGCCTCATAGGTGAGATGAGACTCTACTTGCCAGAGCGCAACCCAGAACAGAGAAACGAGGGAAAGTAGAGGGGGAACTGATTGGTCGCTGGTCAGGCATGACGGAATATAACCACAAGGCGAGAAAAATATACATGATAGATGGTCAGAGATTTGAGTGTCAATTGGCTGAAATGGAGGCTGTCTTGGCACTGGATAAAATGATTGCATATGGGAGAGCTAAGGGAGTGTCAGAGGATAAAATACGATGGATGCAAATTGATCGAGATTATTTGTGGAGACTTGCCGAGAGTGTGGCAGTTGAGGATGAGTAGCTGGGTGATAAGAATCTAAATTCTGAGAGTACAATAGATCCATGAGTTGGCAGCTGTGGGTAGTATTATCAGGAATTTTGACAGGGTTGGGGCAGTCGATCGGCAAATCCCAGATCCACAAAATCTCGGCTCTCCAGATGGGGGTCTTGCGGGATGTAACTGGCTTAGTAGTGGCCGCCGTGCTTTTTGTGATGGTGGGTGGTACATGGGTAGGGAATGCGATGTGGATCGGGATGTTGAATGGGGCAATGATAGCGGTGGGGGTAGCACTCTATTTTATTGCAGTGAGGTCGAGTTTCTCAGGCTCGAGCATTTTTGGGTATCTGATTTCTCAAGTGTTGATTGTAATCTCCTCGGCGTTTATTTTCGGAGAGTGGATATATTTTAACCCAAGTAGTATTCAAGGTCTTGGGAATATATTAGTGCTAGGGCTGACTCTTTTGGCGATGTTTATGTATAGCGGGGGTGGAGCTAAGCCGGGAGGGAGATGGGCATGGATCATTGTGATTTCAGCTTTAATCAATGTGGCAAGTAACTTGATAGCGAAAGAGATTGTCACTGGGTCTAGCGAGATCTGGTCCTATTTCTTGGCTGAACAAACAGGGCTCGCCTTCATGGGAGTCATGATTTTGATCATGCGAGGCCAAAATATGAAAGTGGGGTGGGAGAATGCAAGAATTGGAGTGTTACAGGGAATTGTGGCCGTATTTGGGCCAATCATCTATCTTCATATACTGAGCACTGAACCGCTTTCGCTGGCAAGTATTATCCGGCGGATAGTAGCTATAGTTGTGACTGTGGTATCTGGACTCTGGTGGTACAAAGAGGGTAAAAGTATGGGCCTGAGAGGATATGCTAGTTTGCTGATTGGACTAGTGGCTTTTGCCTTGATTATGATCGTGAACCAATAGTTTTTGTTGGATGGAATCGAGACTTGAATTGAGGAAGTGAGTTTGATACTGTGGGAGAGTGGAGAAAATTGTATCATTTTTGAAAGAGTTTGGGATATTAATCACAATGGGGATAATGGGGATTGGATTAGTAATATATGGAGTAGTGGAGGCAAGAATAAGTGAAGAGACAAAAGTAGAGATCGTTAAGGCAGATGAGCGAGAGGGAAAAGAAGGGCTAGAGACTGCAAATAGAGGGAATGAGATAGTGGTTGATATCGCAGGGGCGGTGGAGAAGCCTGGTTTATATAAAATATCGAGAGGATCAAGGATAGGGGACGTGATTGTAAGAGTAGGTGGATTGGCTAGTAATGCTGATCTAGATTGGGTTGCACAAACCTTAAATTTGGCAGAAGTTATTGAGGACGGAGAGAAGATCTATATCCCGAGGATTTCGCTAAATATTGATGGACAACCCATAGAGCTGGGCAAGGTTGAGGGGAGTCAGACAGCAGAAAAAGTGAATATCAACAAAGCGAGTCTGAGTGAGTTGGACGCACTAACTGGAATTGGTGAGGTTAGGGCTGGGGCGATAATAGATAATCGGCCATATTCCAAGACAGAGGAGTTGGTTAGTAAGGCGAATATTCCAGAGAGTGTATATAACAAAATCAAGGATCAGGTGAGTGTTTATTAAGATGTGTATTCAACTTGCCATACTCCCAAGTGAAAAAACGACGATATTCGTCTGGTGACGAATTCGCCTCTTACTCGGCTGCCCGCCTGCGTAATGTTTTTCTTTGTGAGCATCGACAAGTTGACTAATTATTTATATGAGACAACTGATTATTGTGTTTGTATTTTTGCTGGCATATGGAGTGCGATGGGTAAGTTTGGACTCTCAACTACCTGCAAGTTGGACACCAGAATCAATGATCGGATATACCGCAACCGTGTGGGAGCGACCGGAATATACTGATGCTAAAACGATCATCCGTGACGGGATTTGGTACATCCCGATTGCCGGTTATGCGGAGATTATACCTGGTGATACGGTTCGCTTTGTTGGCAAAGTGGAGAGAAAAGTGCTAGGTTCCAAGGAGTTGCGAATAGGGATGATGGATCCGACATTTGAGGTAATATCACACAACCGGTGTGTGAGTGAGATTCACATCGGGTGTGTCTTGAGTCGGATCGGGGAGTGGAGAGAGAAATGGGTCAGTATTCTGGAAAAAGTCATGCCCTCTCCCATGTCCAGCTTGGGTGCGGGAATTCTCCTGGGGATCAATGATCAGATGCCATATGATTTTTACCAGCAACTGATCGCCACTGGGACCCTGCACATCGTCGCGGCGAGTGGATTTAATGTGATGATTGTCGCCCAAATCCTCATGAATTTAACATTAAACTTTTTCCGACGAGGCGTGGCGATCGGGATTGGGGTTGGAGGAATCGTCTTATATGTTCTTCTCGCTGGTGCGAGTGCGTCGGTGGTAAGAGCTGGGATTATGGGGAGTTTAAGTTTGATGGCTTACTTTTGGGGGAGACCGAGTGAGGCTAAGCGTTTGTTGTGGGTGACAGCCGGGATAATGATGTTAAACGAGCCAAGGATGGTGGCGGATATCGGCTTCCAGTTGTCGGTAGTGGCGACGGCGGGATTGATATATTTGGGATCAAGATTGCAAATTCTCAAAGCACGAATTCTCCGATTCTCAAATGAGGGAGTGGGAAAGTTCATAGAGCAGTATTTGTTTCCGACTTTGGTAGCGAGTTTGGCCACGGCTCCGATCATTCTGTGGCATTTTGGGAGAGTATCTTTGATTTCACCACTGGTTAATCTGCTGATCCTGCCTGTTGTGCCTCTCATTATGTTTTTGACTGCGATGGTCGTAATATTGGGGAGTGTAGCAATGAGTTTGGCATATGTAGCCGGGTGGGTGGCGTATGTGCCGCTGGCCTGGGTGGTGTGGGTAGTGAGATTGTTTGGATAGGAGTGCTAGGTTTTGAGAGAGAAGGATCCGTCTTTGGCTTGGACTTTCGCGAATTCGCGATAGAGTTCTTCAACAATCCGAAAGGAGTACCAAGTTGGAGATCCGAAGTATTTTGAGCTTTTCGCGATGAGGTACAGATTGGGGTTTTCTTTACTCTGGGGCACTGTAACATCAGGAACGAGATATCCATCAGTAACGTTCAAAAACCACTCGAGTATTATTGTCTCTCGTGGAAAAGTGACTGGAGCAACAGGTAAATTCAAAGATTGTTCAGTTCTTTTATCGAGAGTCAAGTTTGCAAGCGCTCCTGGTCTGAAGGGTGTAAGTAAGCCTTTTTGATTGGCTACTGCCCAACATACCTTGGCACTTATTTCGATCTGAGACATGGGAAGATTATATATCATTAGTCAAAGGTTGGTATATTAGAGCTATGAAGCAGACGAAGTTGGTTAGTTATATAGTCGGGCTCGGGCTAGGGCTTGTAGTACTGGTGAGTTGGCAGTGGCCGAGTCATAAAACCAGGATGGTGGTCTGCGATGTCGGACAAGGCGATGCGATCTTAATAATCAAAGAACGACTCCAGGTCCTGGTTGATGGTGGTCCAAGTACTGCGAAAGTGTTAGCATGTCTGGAGCAGTACGTACCATTTTGGGACCGGACAATTGAGCTTATAGTACTTACCAATACTGACTTTGACCATATGAATGGTTTGAGTGCTGTATTAGATAGATATGAGGTGATCCAGTTTGTGACAGCAGATGGGGCGCATGAGAGCGCGGCGTTAGATAAATTTATTGATTCCCTTGATCGCAATGGAGTGGATGTACAGGCGGTAGAGAGGGGTGATTGGCTAGTTGTAGGGGGTGGAGAGCGAGACTCACAACTGCGCTTTGAAGTGATATGGCCACCAGAGACAAAACGCGAAAATGTCGCGATCTTTGGTGCCCAACTGAGTGAAAATGATCGTAAGCAGATACTGGGTGCGAGTGCTAAAGCGGGGAACCGCAATGAACGGAGTGTGGTACTCATGTTACTAGAGGATACAAAAAGAATTCTCTTGAGTGGGGATATAGGTGACCAGACAGAGGAAGAGTTGATTGAGATGGGTGGCTTGGAAAATATAGATATACTCAAAGTAGGTCATCATGGATCAAAGTATGCAAGTACAGAGGAATTTCTAGAAATTCTTCAGCCGGAGATTGCAGTTATCTCAGTAGGTGCCACAAATAGATATGGACACCCGACCAAAGAGACTTTGGAGCGACTATCAAGGATCGGGGCGAGAATTTATAGAACAGATTTGGAAGGGAGTATCGAGCTCAGTTTGAGTGAATAGTGTCATAATTCGATTTGAAGAACAGAGGATGACAGCTACTTGTCCAGCTCCTAATAGGGTTATGCTGTCAAAGCCCGAAGTGATCATCACTACTTACGAGTTGGCAAGGAAAACTGGAGTCGTGGAGAAGCAACTCGGTGGCGTACTTTCGGCCATGACGAGGAAGAGACTCTCAGACATGTCTTTAATTGAGATCATGGGTCGTGATAGCACCAAGGGACTACGTTTTCGACTTAATAGCAAAGCGATCACAACAGCGTTAGCAGATAAGCGAGTTAGAATGCTAATAAGTAGTTATAAATAAGTCCACTGGGATTCTCTGTCTGGTTTTTCATAGTTTTTACAACCTATTAAGAATTGGTAAAGTCCAGATTAGGGTGAACAGAGAGTAGCTAAATGGAATGTAAATTACGAAAATAATATGGGATGTGAGGCGAGAGGGTCTTGGGTGAAATAACTACGAAAGCAAGTAGAATATAGAATATAGGGTATACAAAATACTATATTTCATATATCCAGATAATAAATAGAATAATTAAATTGATCAAAGTCGAATATTTTGATTATTTGAGAACAAAAAACTGGCGAATTGAGTGCGCTACTAGCTACCGCATCATGCTCTATATACTTACTACAGGTTAGTAAAATACTCTATTAAAGAGTGGTAAAAACGTGATATGTGATACGATTGATAGATATGTTTGAACTAGGTTTGTATGCCACTATCGCCCCCTGGGTAATGTTGATTGTGAGTAAGGTGTGGCAGTATCCAGCGGTGCTCGAAGAGATTATAAAAATGCTGATCTTGCGTGCACCACTTGGTGGGCAAGGAGAGCTGAGAGTTGGTTGGGTTAGGGGACTTGTTGTAGGGCTCGCATTTGGACTTTCGGAGGCTGTGCTATATACAATCCCTGTGTGGAGCAGTGGTGATTGGAGTGTGATGGTTGCTAGGTTGGCGATGACGGTCCCGATGCATATGATAGGTGGGATTGTGATTGGAGTAGCGGTAGAGAGACGTATAGCTATTGTGGGATTAGTAGTAGCTATGCTGATGCATGGGTTGTTTAACTCGTTAATTTAATCGGGAGATTTTTCAATAAAATGTCGGACGCATTTTTTGATTACCTCAATGGGACAAAACGTGGTGGCATTTGCTCCGGAAATCAATAAAGTCTATTCTGGTCAAGTAATATCTGGTAAGTGGATAGAATTTGCGAGAGGCCACTTGTTTAAGTATCAGATATTGGTTGGGCCTGGGGAAGTAGGGATATTTCATTACTATCAGGTATTTGAAAAAGCTGATTGGGATGGAAAAAAGTTGAAAATGCACGACTCTCTCCATTTTGAAATGGAGGCTGAGAAGTATGGTATCGACCCAGCGACCGCAATCAATTCGTTGGTGGAAAAGTTGCTGGCATTATCCCAAGAAGGGATGAATGAATAAGTAAAGCTATCAACCTACTAAGTGCACTGGTAGGTTGATTAGCGATACTAGTTGAAGAATATAAGGTAAAATGAAAGGATAATATGACATCAAGTCAGAGAAGCCAGTCCCTAATGGGACGAGAGTAGGATAGAGCTATGCAAGTAATAAGAGATTTGGTCAACCAAGTACTACTAAAAATGAAACTAGAAATAGTCGAATTTAGCGTGGATCATCCCAAAGATGAGAAAAATGGAGACTACAGTGCCAATGTAGCCATGATACTTTCTAAGCAGATAGGGAAGAATCCTCGAGAGTTAGCAGCAGAGATCGTTGAGAAATTGAAGAATGAGAAGAAGAGCTCTAAATTGATAGAGAAGATCGAAGTGGCGGGGCCGGGGTTTATCAACTTTTATCTGAAAAAAGAATTTTTCCTCACTGAACTAGAGAAGGCAACTATGACCGGTTATGGTCACAACGATTCTTTGTCAGGCCAGAAAACTTTTGTCGAGTTTACTGATCCTAATCCATTTAAAGAGTTCCATATTGGCCACCTGATGAGTAATACGATCGGGGAGTCGCTGGCGCGGATCCTGGAGGTTAATGGAGCGATAGTCAAACGTGCGAACTATCAAGGGGATGTGGGTCTGCACGTCGCGAAATCAATCTGGGGCTGGCAGCAGAAGATGGAGCAAGATGGTAAGAAAGTGCAGGACTTTAAGGGAGTCTCCCTGAAAGTCAGAGTGGAGTATCTGGGTCAGGCATATGCATTTGGGGCTACAAGTTATGAAGAAAATGAAGATGCCAAAAAAGAGATCCAAGCTTTGAATAAAGAGATCTATGAGGGTTTGGCCAAAAAGGGCACCGATCTGTCGAGGACAGTCCTCGAAGGGGCGGTGATGGAGTTGTATCGCCTGGGGAGAGAGTGGAGTTTAGAGTATTTTGAGACTATCTACGAGCGACTAGGGACCAAATTTGACGAATACTTCTTTGAAAGTGAAGAAGGGCCAAAAGGATTAAAAATAGTCGAAGAAGGCTTGCAAAAAGGAGTGCTAGAGCTGGGTGAGGGGGGTGCAGTTGTGTTTAAGGGTGAGCAGTTTGGTTTGCATACGAGAGTGTTCAGGAACAAATTGGGATTGCCTACTTACGAAGCCAAGGAGCTGGCTCTACCGATATCTAAGTACGAGCGTTGGGCATATGACAAATCATTTATTATCACCGCCAATGAGATCAATGAGTATTTTAAAGTCTTGCTGAAAGTCCTCAGTCTCTTGAGTCCAGAATTAGGTGCCAATACTACCCATTTGTCTCATGGGATGATGAAATTGACGACCGGCAAGATGAGTTCGCGGACAGGCAAAGTAATTACCGGAGAAGGGCTTTTGAACGAACTCAAGGATGTGGTCCTAGCCAAGATGGGCGAGCGTGATATCAAGAACAAAGAAAAAGTGGCAGATATGGTAGCTGTAGGTGCGCTCAAGTACACGGTGCTCAAACAGGCAATTGGTGGAGATATCACCTACGAACCTGAGAAGATTACCAATTTGGAAGGGGATACAGGACCATATTTGCAATACACCTATGCCAGGACCGTGAGTGTGCTAACAAAAGCAGGTATGAGCCAGCTCGAGACGCAAGTAGGAGAGCAAGAATTGAGTGAGCTTGAGCTGAAGCTACTCAAATGGATCTATCGTTACGGCGAAGTGGTCAAGCAAGCTGGCGAAAAGTACGCTCCGCACATGATCGCTTCGTATATCTATGAACTCGCGCAGAGATTTAATACTTTTTATAATCAAGAGCAGATAGTGGGGAGCCCCTTCAGAATCAAATTGACTGGAGTAGTGAGTAAAACAATCGAGAGCGGGTTGCAGTTGCTAGGGATCACCGCGCCAAGGGAGATGTAATTTAGGAGTTTAGGAGTTTGCGTACTTGAGTGA
>Ga0116204_1001424_pt1 | contig 13414 bp, 13 predicted proteins | sample LakKivwa52mmetaG_FD_94481 | JGI IMG/M metagenome (GOLD analysis project Ga0116204, IMG submission 94481) | Anoxic lake water microbial communities from Lake Kivu, Rwanda to study Microbial Dark Matter (Phase II) - Lake Kivu water 52m metaG | ecosystem: Environmental > Aquatic > Freshwater > Lake...
ATCGAAGCCTGGGCCAGTAAAAAACCCATCCCCATCCACCAAAAACTGGATGATGTATTGAAAGACCCTGCCGGAGGAGAAAATGCAACGTAAATGGCTGTTTCCGCTGGTGTTCCTGCTGGTGGCGCTGGCGGTTTATTTTTGGCCGGTGCCCCGCCCGGTTTTCGAGCAAGTGTATGCAAAAGTCCCAGCGGAAACAGCCATTTACGTTGCATTTTCTCCTCCGGCAGGGTCTTTCAATACATCATCCAGTTTTTGGTGGATGGGGATGGATTTTTTACTGGCCCAGGCTTCGATTCCCTCCCAGAACCGGTCGACAGCCCGGGAAATTTCGGTGGGACTCTCCAACCTGCCGCTTGTTACCAGTTCACAGAGTTGGTCATAGCCTGAAGGTTTATCCGCCAAAACCCGGCTCTCGCTGAACATCCTCGCGGACGAAGTGTACAACGTCCGGTTCGCAAGCCCAATCATATACGCGCCATACTGCGCCATCTCCATCGCCAGGGTGGATAGGTTTTCGGTTTTCCCGCTTGCCGCCGCATTGCGGATTTTGCCAAGGAACTCGTACAACTCCCCGACGATGACCCCGCGAATCAGGTCGTCGTACTCGTCGTCGGCATGGTCGAAAACGTAGCCCTTGAGCGACTCGAAAAAAACCTGCGGGTCATGCAACGGAAGGATGTTCACGCAAGACCCGTGCGTCAGCGGCCAGAACTCATCGAACGCGGCGGCCCAGGCAGTTAAAACATCTGGGCTTTGGACGTTGACCTCGGCTTTCCAGGCGCCTTCCGACCATTCGTAATCCTCGTCAATGCCCTGGCCGCGCACCACGCAGTACATCTCGATGTCGCTGTAGGGGCCGTCGTCGCCGCGCGCCAGCGAGCCGTACAGGCCAATTGCCAACACGTCGAAACGCGCCTGGAATTTGGCAGCGATTTCGCGGGCGCGGGACATTCTTTCTGCGTGGGAGAAGGGTTGGGGGCCGGGCATGGAAAAGATGAAAGATGAAAGATGAAGTTTAGGCGATAGACGATAGACTACGCCATGGTCAATGGTCAACCGTCTATCGTCTATAGGCTGTATTCAAAAATTCTTCCAGGCGCGCCAGCGCTTCGGGCATGTTCTGGCGCGCAAAGCCCAGACGGACATGGTTGTCGAGCCAGGTCGAGACATGATTGCCGGGGTGGCTGTACATCGTTCCGGGCAGGAGCAGCACGCCGCTTTCGTGGACGAGTTCATCGCAGAAGGTTTCCACCTGGCCGGTCAGCAGCCGGGGGAAGGCGATTGGCCCGGCTTTTGGACGAACCCACGAAAAAAGGTCGCTGTGGCGGCTGAAAAAGTCATCGAGCAGGGTTAAATTATGCCGGATAATGCCCAGGTTACGTTCAGCCAGTTTACCTCGGTGACGCAGGGCCAGTTCGGCCAGGAATTCGCTTGGGGCGCTGTTGCAGATGGTGGTGTAATCTTTCAGGGCGGCCATTTTTTGATAAATGGATTCGTTCCGGGTGGCGATCCAGCCGATGCGCAGCCCGGCCAGCCCGTAGGTTTTGGACATCACGCCGAGGGAGATGAAGTTCGGGTTAATGTCGCAGGCGGCGGGCAGGCGGCTAGACGGGTCATGCTCCAGTTCGCGGTAGACTTCGTCAGAGAAGAGCAAAATGTTTCGTTCGCGGCAGACCCGTTCCAGCCGGGTCTGTTCCGCGTGGGACATTAACCAGCCGGTGGGGTTGTGCGGGGTGTTGATAACGATGAGGCGGGTATCAGGCCGAATTATCCTATCCAATTCATCGAAATCGAGCGCCCAGTCATTTTCCGCGCGCGCTTCCCAATACGAGACTTCCGCGCCCAGGCTCCTGGCAATCTCGAACAGCGATTGGTAGCAGGGCCAGTGGACGATGAGGTGGTCGCCGGGCTGGAGCGTGGCCTGAATGAACAGCGTGATGGCCTCCTGCGCGCCCGCGTGGACGAGGACGTGTTCGGGACGGATGGTTTCGTAGATTTTGGCAATTTCCCGCCGCAGGGAGGGCGCGCCGAGCGATTCGGTATAGCCGAGCCAGTGCTGTTTGAAGGCTTCGTCTGCGCCAGGTTCGAGGGCCAGCAGGTCGGCGATGGTCAGCGATTCGCAGTCGGAACTGCACAGCAAGTAGCGGGCGCTGAATTCGTAGCGGGCAAAGTAGCGTTCGAGTTTGAAGGGGGCAATTTGCATAATAGACCTGCCTGAAGGACTTTTTATCGCAGAGACCGCCGAGAGCGCTGAGATTTTTGATTTTTCTCTGCGCGCTCTGCGTTCTCTGCGATTAAGCGTTTTTCGCGCTTGTGTTTTTCAGGGTTTTCGCCAGTTTGAAAACGTCGTCGAAATGTAACTGGTCGTGGTAGATGCCGACTCGTAACGTGGTAATGAGATTGCACCAGCCGATGACGGGGTCATAAAGATAGACGTTGCCGAGCACGTCTTCGTCCTTGCCAGTGTAAAAGGCGCGCGCCTGGGCGTGCAGGGCGCGGCTTTCGGCTTTAAGCTGCTCCAGCGGGAGCGGCTTAAGGTGATTGTAGCGTGGCGTCCAAAGGAAGCCGACCGACATGGGGAAGTTTTGGCGGCGGTAAACGTCTTCAATTTCGGTCGGGTAGGGACGGCTGCGGCGCAGGCGACCGTACCAGCCCTGGAATATCCAGACCAAATTGACGAGCGGGAATACGCTTGCGAAGAGCAGGGAGTTGTGGTCAATGATTTCGCCGATGCTCCATTCTTTTGGGGCTGGGCGCTGCCAGATTTGGGACTCGCTCAGGCCTTCGAGCGCGGCGAAGGCGGCTTCGCGCTGGCGGTCGAGCAGGTCGAGGTAGGTGGGGATGATCGTTTGCATGGCGTTCTTCTTTTGAAGAATAGTAGACCTTATCGGCAATAAAAAATTGGGGTTCTCCGAGAATCTCCGTGATTAAATTTTTTGGACACGGATTACACGGATGAACACGGAAAAAACACGGATTTTTCATGCTGAAAAAGCAAATTTATGTCTTTTCCGTGCGAATCCGTGACTCTACTGCAAAAACCACTTAACGCAGAGAGCGCGGAGCGCGCAGAGTTTAGAAATGCAAAATCAACAAAAAATGACGCTTTTAGATACAGAACAGACAAAAAATCTCTGCGGTCTTTGCGTGCTCTGCGTGAAACGTCCTTGCGATAACCTTTTTTCAGTGGACTCATCCGTGAAATCTGCGTACTGCTCTCACGCTAATTCTTGGAGAGCCAAAATTGGACGCGGACGAGAACGGACAAGAGCGGATTTTAAGATTTTTCTCCGCGTCAATCCGCGTCCCCAAAATGGCGTTGACCAATTACCGATAAAGTCTACAGACGATGGACGATAGACCATTGACCACCGTCCATAGTCTATCGCCCATCGTCTGCGGTTTGTTCTACCCTACCACGCGGATTTCGCGCGGCATATCGCTGAGCGATTCGGAGCCGGTGTCGGTGACGACCAGGTTATCTTCGATGCGCACGCCGCCCTCGCCGGGCAGGTAAATGCCCGGTTCGACGGTGTAGCACATGCCGGGTTCGAGCAGTTTCATGTTGTCGCCGCGCATGTAGGGTTCCTCGTGACCTTCCATGCCGATGCCGTGCCCGGTGCGGTGCGTGAAGTAGACGCCATAACCGGATTTTTCGATGACTTCGCGGGCGGCTTTATCGACCACAGCGCAAGGTTCGCCTGGTTTCCCGGCGGCACGCCCGGCGGCGTTGGCTTCCTGCACGATTTTGTGAATCTGCTGGAATTTGGCGTCGACATCCCCGACAGCGAAGGTGCGCGTCAGGTCGGAGATGTAGCCGTCGAAGGCCGCGCCCCAGTCGAACAGGAGCAAATCGCCCGCCTGGATTTTGCGTTCGCCGGGCGAGGCGTGCGGGTTGGCGCTGGTCAGGCCGCCGCCGACGATGGGCGAGAAGGGCATTTCGGGCTGTGAGCCGTGCCGCAAGAGTTGGATGACTAACTCGTTGGCGAGTTCCTGCTCGGTCATGCCAATTTTGATGAGCGGGAGCGTCGCTTGGAGGGCGTCCTGGGCGATTTTGACGGCCTGGCGCATTTTGGCGATTTCATCCGCGTCTTTGCGGATGCGCAGGTTGGTGAGCGCGGCGTCTGCCGGGACGATATGCGCGCCCGGCGCGCCGTATTCCAGGAAACGCAATTCCAGCACGCGCAGGGCGCGCGGTTCGACGCCAATCGTGCGCCCGAACAAATCCAGGCTGTGCAGGGCATTGCGGAAAACCTGCGGCCAGGTTTCGGGGTTTTCGCCGTAGGGGAAGGCGTGAACCGGGTACGACAGCCCGGCCACTTTTGCCATCTCCAGTTCGGGCAGGATGAGGGCCGGTTCTTTTCCGGGGGCAATTACCAGCACGGTCGGGCGTTCCATCAGGTGGAAGTGCAGGCCGGTCAGGTAAGTCAGCGTGGGGCCGGGGTTGAGGGCGGCGGCGTCGAGGCCGGTGGCGGCCAGGAGTTCGGCGAAGCGGGCGAGGCGTTGCGGGTAGATGGTCATGGGATGGTTTCCAGGGGGCAGGTATCAGGTGTCAGGGGCGGTGTTTGTTGGTAAAGCCGACTTTGATTATCCAATCGACCAGCCAGGGCAGGCGGTCATCGGCCCAGATGGCCGGACGAAACCACCAGGGGATGATGTGACGGCGGCGCGGGCGTTTGGCGACTGCGACTACCTGGCGGGCGACGTATTCGGAGGTCATGGTTGTCCACGAGGGGGCTTTGAATTGCTTCAATTCACTGCTGCCGGTATGCTGTCCGAATTCGGTGGTCGCCGGGCCGGGATAGATGCCACTGACATGGATACCATACGGGGCAGCCTCGCGGCGCAGGGCGTCGGTGAAGCCGCGCACGCCAAATTTGGTGGCGGCGTAGACGGTGTACATGGGCGCGGCCAGCCAGCCAGCTACCGAGGACATGTTGATGACATGCCCTGAACGTTGGGCGATCATGAAAGGCAAGATTGCGCGGGTGACTTCGATGAGACCAGTCAGGTTGACGGCGATTTGGGTTTCGATGTCGCGGTCGGGGGCCAGGTTTTCGAGCCAGTCGAGCCGCCCGAACCCGGCGTTGTTGAACAAGATGTCGATGCGCCCGTAGTTTTCCAGCACGCTCATGACCATGTTTTCTATATCGGCGCGGTTGACGACGTCGACGGGCGTCGCCATCGCTTCGCCGCCCTGGGCGTGGATGCGCGCCACTTCGGCTTGCATCCGCTCGATGCGGCGGGCGGCCAGGACGACGGATGCGCCCTCCTGCGCGAACAGTTTGGCGGCATCCTCGCCGAATCCGGAGGATGCGCCGGTGATGAGTACGACTTTTCCTTTTAGGTCGATGGGCATAATCGCTCCGGGGAGATTGGCTATCCTGGCGGGTACACTTATCCTTATTTTACATGATGTTTTGCCTGATGGTACACGAAACCGTCCCGAAGGCTTTTTCCAGACTATGCGCGCACGGCATAGCAGGCAGCCTTCGGGACGATTATCCCACCGTATGTTTTCTTACAAACTGGCGTTAATCGTGCTGAACATATTTCTCACGAGCGGGCCCATGGCGGTCAACGCAATAACGACGACAACTGCAACCAAAACAAGAATCATGCCGTATTCCACCATCCCCTGGCCTCGTTCTCTGAGAAAAAACAACATGGATTTCACCTCCTTCCTGGCGTGGTTTTCACTTTGGTATTGCCTGAGAATATTATATAACGCGGCAGGCGCGGCGCAAATCGTGTAACTATATGGATTTTTGGCTCATATGACCGAATTCCCACTTGACATCAATCAAAAATACGCTACAATGATGATTGAAAATGATTATATAAGATTGATTATGAGCGAATATCTCTCTTCTGAAGAACGCCAGCACAATATCGTCAGCCTGCTTTCGCGCCAGGGGCGCCTGAGCGTGGCTGAAATCGTCGAACAGTTTCGGGTGAGCGAAGCCACCGCCCGCAGGGACCTGGAAGCCCTGGCTGAGCGGGGCAAACTCCAGCGGGTGCATGGCGGCGCGCTGCCCATCAAGCAGGCCCCACCCGAAGCGCCGCTCTTGCAGCGTGAGCGGGAACAATTCTTTGAAAAACAACGCATCGGGCAAGCGGCCGCCGCGCTGGTCAGGGATGGAGAAACTATTTTCCTGGCGTCGGGAACGACCACGCTTGAAGTAGCCCGTAACCTGCGCGCCCGCCAAAACCTGACGGTGATTACCAACTCGTTGCCGGTAATGAACACGCTGGCAAACTTACCGGGAATTACTTTGATTGGGCTTGGCGGCCTGTTACGGCAGACCGAACTCTCGTTTGTCGGGCATATTGCCGAGCAGGCGATTGCCGAATTGCGCGCTGATAAAGTTATCCTGGGCGTCCATGCCTTTAGCCTGGAGCATGGCCTGACCAGCGATTACCTGCCCGAAACCCTGACTGACCGCGCAATTCTCAAGATTGGGCGCGAGGTGATCCTGGTAGCCGACCACTCCAAATTCGAGACCGTTTCGACAGCTTTTGTCGCCCCAGTTGCCAGTATTCATCATCTTGTCACCGATTCTGCTGTAGTTCCTGAAATTATCTCAGCCTTGCGCGAACTAGGCATGACCATCACCCTGGCATAAGCCTTGTAAGCGGCGACTTTTGACCATGAAATTAGAATACTTTCGTCCCAAATCCAAACTTATCACCAAAACCACCCTGGTCGAAAAGCCGCGCTTCCCAGTCATCGACGCGCACAATCACCTGGGCGAGCCGTTCGGCGGCGGCTGGGATAAGAAACCGCTGGCGGAACTGCTGGAGCAACTTGATAAAGCAGGCGTCATCGGCTATGTCGACCTGGACGGCGGCTGGGGCGAGGACATCCTGCAAGGGCATCTAGACTATTTCAAGTCGCCTGCGCCTGAACGTTTTCGCATTTTTGGCGGCGTGGACTGGAACAGGTGGCCGGAACTGGGCAACTCCTTTCCCGAATGGGCCGCGCGGCGGCTCGAAGCGCAAAAGGCCTGGGGGGCGGATGGCGTCAAAATCTGGAAGCCGTTTGGGCTGCATGTCCGCGACCAGCACGGTCAACTCGTGAGCGTGGATGACGCCCGTCTCGACCCCATCTGGCAGGCGGCGGGGGAATTGGGGCTGCCGGTGCTGGCGCATGTTGCCGACCCGGTCGCCTTTTTCGACCCCATCGACGAGACCAACGAACGCTGGGAAGAACTCGGCGCGCACCCCGATTGGGCTTTTACCAGCCCGCCTTTCCCGCCCTTCATCCAAATCCTGAACGACTTCAAATCACTCGTTACTCGTCACTCGTCAACGACCTTTATCGGCGCGCACGTCGGCTGTTATGGCGAAAACCTGAGTTGGGTGGGGAAAATGCTCGATGATTGTCCCAATTACTACATCGACATCTCGGCCCGGCTGGGCGAGCTGGGCCGCCAGCCCTACACCGCCCGCCGTTTTTTCGTCCAATACCAGGATCGGATTCTGTTCGGCTCGGATATGGGCCCGGACCTGGATGCGTATCGCCTGTCTTATCGCTTTCTTGAGACGGACGATGAATACTTCAACTACAACACCGGCGAAATCCCCGGGCAGGGCCGCTGGCATGTTTGCGGCCTGTACCTGCCCGATGATGTGCTGGAGAAAGTCTATTTCAAGAACGCGGCACGATTGTTCAACATCTCGCTGAGATAGGATGCGCTGAAAGGAAACTATGGAACGAGGTCATCATACCCGCAACGAAATCTTCTGCCAGCCCGAAGCCTGGGCCAATGCGCTGGATATGGTTGAGCAGGCCCGAACCGGATTGACCCAAATCTTCAATGCCGACTACGACCAGGTGCTGTTCACCGGCTGCGGCTCGACCTATTATCTCTCGTTGGCGGCTGCGGCGCTATACCAGCAAATGACTGGTAAGCTGGCGCGGGCCGTGCCGGGCGGGGAATTGTTACTTAATCCCGAAACTGCCGTAGGACAGGTCTCAGACCTGTCCCGCAACACCCTGCTGGTGGCGGTTAGCCGTTCCGGCTCGACCACTGAGACCGTCCGCGCGGTAGAGCAGTTCAAAAAGCAGAATCACGGCCCGGTGATTGCCATTACCAACTACGGCGACCAACCGTTAGCCGGACTGGCTGACCTGCCCCTGGTCATCCAAAAAGGCCAGGAGCAGAGCGTCGCCCAAACCCGCTCGTTTGCCTCGATGTACGTCGCGGCAACTGCCATGACAATGCTCGCCGCCGGGGCAGAGAATCTGCGCGGGGAGATGAACCAACTTCCAGACGCGGGGGCCAAACTCCTCGCCAGGTATGAGCCGGTGGCGCGGGAATTTGGCGAAAACCTGGATTTCGACCGGTTCTACTTTTTAGGCAGCGGGGCGCGCTACGGGCTGGCCTGCGAGGTCAATCTCAAGATGAAAGAGATGACCCTGACGCACAGCGAGCCGTTCCACTTCCTGGAATTCCGGCATGGGCCAATGTCGATGGTCAGTGAAAATGCGGTGGTGGTGGGCCTTTTATCGGAGAAAAATTCCAGCCACGAACAGGCTGTGTTATACGAGATGCAGGCATTGGGAGGGCAGGTTCTCTCGCTGGCCGAGTCGGGGGCGCGAGTCGCTTTCGGGTCAGGACTCCCTGAAAGCGCGCGAAACGTCCTCCATCTCCCTGTTTTGCAGTTGATGGCCTACTATCGTTCGATGGCGAAAGGATTGAATCCCGATTCACCAAACAACCTGACCTCTGTTATTTACCTGGATATTTAAGGAGTTCCTATGACCAAAATCACGTTCATTGGCGCCGGCAGCCTGGGTTTCACTGCCGGACTCGTCCGCGACATTTTGACCTTCCCGCTCCTGCAAGATGCCCACATCGCCTTGATGGACATCAACGCCGAGCGGCTCGATTTCGCCAAAACCGCCGTGACGAAAATCATCACCGAGGGGCGCTATCCGGCCTCCGTCACGGCCACCCTCGACCGGGTCGAGGCCTTGCGCGATGCCGACGTGGTGCTGACCACCATCCTGGCCGGTTCCACCGAAGTCTGGCGGCACGATATCGAAATCCCCAAGAAATACGGCGTCGATATCAATGTCGGCGATACGCGCGGGCCGAGCGGCATTTTCCGCTTCCTGCGCACCATCCACCCGATGATGGACATCGTGCGCGATATGGAAATGGTCTGCCCGAACGCGGCTTTGCTGAACTACACCAACCCGATGGCGATGCTGTGCGGGGCCATCCAGCGCCAGACCTTCATCCCGACCACCGGGCTGTGTCATTCGGTGCAAGGCACGGCTGCCATGCTGGCCGGTTGGATTGGCGCGCCGATGAGCGAAATTACTTACACCTGCGCCGGCATTAATCATATGGCCTGGTATCTCGATTTCAAATGGAACGGCGAGGACGCTTACCCGCTCATCCATCAAGCCATCACCGAACGCCCCGAAGTCTACAACGAGGAAATCGTTCGCAACGAAATGTACCTGGCGCTTGGCAAATACGTCACCGAATCGAGCGGCCATAACTCCGAATACAACTGGTGGTTCCGCAAACGCCCCGACCTGATTGAGAAGTACTGCACGCATGGCACGGGCTGGAATCCCGGTGAATACGCCTACATCTTGAAGGAATACCAGCACACCGAAGCCACCTGGAAGGAAGGCGTGCGCGTCGAACTCGACAAGGCACTCACCCGCGAGGATTTGGAGCGCGGCGAGGAATACGCTTCCTACATCATCAATGCCCTGCTGGGTGGAGAGCTGTACAAATTCAACGGCAACGTGCTGAACACGGGCCTGGTCACCAACCTGCCCCAGGACGCTTGCGTCGAAGTGCCGGTGCTGGTCGATCAGGCCGGTTTCCACCCGATGCACGTCGGCGCGCTGCCCCCTGAATGCGCCCTGATGACTGGCCTCTCCAGCGGAATCGAGGAACTGGCGATTGAAGCCTCGCTCTCCGGCGACCCGACCCTCGTCTACCGCGCCATTTGTCACGACCCGCTGACCGCTTCCGTGTTGTCGCTGGCCGAGATTCGGGAGATGACCAATGAACTCTTTGCCCAACACAAAGATTATTTACCCCAATTCAAACATCATATGGCGTAGGACAAAACTTTGTCCTGTCCTGCTCCTGATGTTTTTGCTCCTCTTTGGATGCGCCCCCGCCTCGTCCCCGCCGACACCTGCTCCCGTTTCGATGGAAACGCCAACCCCCATGCCTTTCCCTTCCCTAATTCCTAATTCCCAATCCGAATCCTGGTGGCGTCCCGCCCCTGGCCTGACCTGGCAATGGCAGTTGGCCGGAAAATTGAACCTCGACCTGCAAACAGATGTCATTGACATCGACCTGGATGTAGATCAGTCGGTGGTCGACTACTATCACAGCCGGGGCACGAAAGTCATCTGCTACATCAGCGTCGGTTCCTATGAAAACTGGCGTTCTGACGCAGGCCAATTCCCCAAAGAAGTCCTCGGCAAGGAGTACGAAGGCTGGAGCGGCGAAAAATGGCTTGACATTCGCCGTATTGACCTGCTTGCTCCCATTATGCTGGCCCGTCTCGACCGGTGCGCGGCCAAAGGCTTCGATGGGGTCGAACCGGACAACATGCAAATATGGGACAACGACACCGGATTCCCGCTGACATACAACGACCAATTGCAATACTCGCTCTGGCTGGCCGAGGAGGCCCATAAACGCGGTCTGGCCATCGGTCAAAAGAACGCGCCCGACATGGTCAGCGACCTGGTCAATGTGTACGACTTCGCCATTACCGAGGACGCTTTTTACTACGGCTGGGCAGACGACATGCGGCCTTACATCACCGCCAATAAGCCAGTTTTCGCCGCCGAATACACCGACCTGCCCGGCGACTTCCAGGCATTTTGCCGTCAATCCAAAGAGTTGGGATTCAGCACCAACCTGAAAAAGCGCAACCTGAATGCCTGGCTCGAAACCTGCGAATAAATTTCCCGGTGGTCGAGTAGCCCCGCCGTTTTTCGCGGGGCATATCGAGACCACCTGCTCCTGCCACCTGGAACCTGACACATGACACCTGACACTCAAACACTCACCATCGGAAAACTGCGCGGACTGCAAACCTGCGCCTCGCCGCGTGGAACCTTCACCTGCCTGGCCCTCGACCATCGCCAGAACCTGCGTAAAGCCAACCCGGCCTTTGTGGATGACGCCGAACTCAGCCGCTTCAAGCTGGATGTGACCGCCGAACTGGCCCCCAACGCCACCTGCGTCCTACTCGACCCCGAAGTTTCTGCCGCCCAGGCCATCGCCGCCGGAAAACTGCCCGGCGACAAGGCCTTTGTCGTCGCGGTCGAGTCCACCGGCTATGGCGGCGAAGCCACCGCCCGCAAAGGTCAGGTCATCCCCGGCTGGAGCTTGGAGAAGGCCAAACGCATGGGCGCGAGCATGATCAAGCTGTTGGTGTATTACCACCCCGATTCACCCACCGCCGCCGAAACCGAAGCCTTCACCGCCCAAATCGCGGCGGAATGCGTCAAATACGACCTCGGCCTGATGCTCGAGCCGCTTTCCTATTCACTCACTGACCAGAAACTTTCTAGCGACGAAAAGCGCTACGTGGTCGTCGAAACCGCCCGCCGCCTGACCCCCCTCCCCGGCGTAGATCTGCTCAAAGCCGAATTTCCCCTTACTAGCGATAGCCCAGAAAGTGACTGGCCCGCCGCCTGCGCCGAAGTCAGCGCCGCTTCCGTTACGCCCTGGATTGTTCTCTCCGCCGCAGTCTCTTTTGACCTGTACTTGAAGCAGGTCACCGCCGCCTGCCAGGCCGGGGCGAGCGGTATTGCCGTTGGCCGCGCCGTCTGGCAGGAAGCCGTGCAACTCAGCGGCCAGCCGCGCCTCGATTTCCTGCGCAACACTGCCCGCGAGCGACTCACCCGCCTGAACGCCCTCTGCCTGGCTCTCGCCAAACCGTACACCGACTTCTTCACCGTCGAAGCCCCCTTTGACTGGTATAAAACCTATTAACCGGACTCCAACGTCTCCAGACGTTGGCCTTCCGAAGTCAGAAGACTTCGGACCCCAGGACAGGCACTATGAAACCCTACGACCTCCTCGTTGCCGGTGAAATCAACCCCGACCTGATACTCTCTGGTGATGTCGAACCTGCCTTCGGCCAGGTCGAGAAACTGGTCGATTCCGCCGCCCTGACCATCGGCTCCTCCTCCGCCATCTTTGCCTGCGGCGCGGCGAGGCTGGGTCTCAGGGTCGCCTTCATCGGCAAGTGCGGCGATGACGTGTTTGGCCGCTTCATGCTCGACGAAATGTCGAAGCGCGGGGTGGAGATTGGGAACGTGATTCGAGTTCCGGGCAGCTTGACCGGCTTGAGCGTGATACTAAACCGGCATCAGGGTGACCGCGCGATTCTGACTCATCCGGGGCTGATTCCCGCTTTATCGGCAGATGACATCACTGATAGTTTGCTCCGTCAAGCCCGTCACCTGCACGTCGCCTCGTACTTTTTGCAGGATGCCCTGCGACCGGGCCTGCCCCGGCTCTTTGAGCGCGCCCGTTCCCTCGGTCTCACCACCTCCCTCGACACCAACTACGACCCCTCCGAAGCGTGGAGCGGGGTCTTTGACCTGCTCCCGCTCACGAACGTCTTTCTGCCCAATCAAGCCGAAGCCTGTTCCCTCACCAGCGAGGGGGATGTCGAAAGAGCGGCGGAAAAGTTATCAGCGCGAGTCGAGACGCTGGCAATCAAACTTGGGGCGCAGGGCGCGTTGGGAATCTCCCATCTCCCTGTAGGAGATGGGCCGGGGGTGAGGGAGATAATCAGAGTCCCCTCGATTCCCGTCCAAGTCATCGACACCGTCGGCGCTGGCGACAGTTTCGACGCCGGTTTCATCTACGGTTACCTCAACGGCTGGCCGTTAGAAAAATCGCTGCGCCTGGCGGCAGTCTGCGGCGCGCTTTCCACCCAGGCCGCCGGTGGCACGACGGCGCAACCTGCTTTGGAACAGGCAAAGACCTATTTGCGCTAATCGCCAATTACCAATTACCAAATGCACTACCTCGACTACCTCGTCGCCTCCCACCATTTCGGCCATCCCCTCGGCCTGACCTCGGTCTGCTCAGCCCATCCGCTGGTCATTGAAGCGGCCTTGCGGCATGGCCTGGCGCACAACCGACCGGTGCTGATCGAGGCTACCTGCAATCAGGTCAACCAGTTTGGCGGCTACACCGGTCAGACGCCCGCCGATTTCGCCCGTTTCGTCACAGAACTGGCCGACAGGCTCGGCTTTCCACGCCAAAACCTTCTCTTGGGCGGCGACCACCTGGGGCCGCTACCCTGGGCGAACGAACCGGCGGAACAGGCCATGCAAAAGGCCGCCGATTTGGCGCGCGCCTTCGTTCGGGCAGGCTTCACCAAAATCCACCTCGAT
>Ga0116204_1001426_pt1 | contig 13405 bp, 14 predicted proteins | sample LakKivwa52mmetaG_FD_94481 | JGI IMG/M metagenome (GOLD analysis project Ga0116204, IMG submission 94481) | Anoxic lake water microbial communities from Lake Kivu, Rwanda to study Microbial Dark Matter (Phase II) - Lake Kivu water 52m metaG | ecosystem: Environmental > Aquatic > Freshwater > Lake...
GTGGAACGCTTTCTGATCTGTCCAAACCAGACGGTGCCATAGACACCGATTAAAATCATACTCCCACCGACGAAATGATTCCAGTAAAATGCTTCTTCTAAAATGACAGCTCCAGCAATCATCGCCACAATCGTGGACAAATTCGAATAGATACTAGAAACATGGGCTTCTAACTGACTTAATGCGTAATTAACAAGAAAGAATCCACCGATCGATGCGACAACTCCTAAATACAAAATCGGTCCTACAATGGAAAGGGATTGAAATGGAATGAAGTAATCCAAGAGCGTTCCCTGCAATCCCAGTTGAGTGAAATAAATAAGATGAAAGACAATCGCTCCCGTCATCATCATAAAATAGGTAATCTCAAATGGGGTTGCTTGAAAGGACGCCTTTCGTGATGCAATGTTAAAAAGAGCAGCGGATAAAACAGCTAAGAGGAGTAACCCAAACCCCACAAGGGAGGATGAGAAGTCGGCATTGGAAAAGAACTGGACGACAAAGACACCACAGACAGATAGGAGTATAAACAAGACTTGAATGGGCTTTGGTTTTTCCTTCAAAAAGATAGACCCTAAAATAGAGACGAAAACCGGAATTAACGCAATCATCATTCCTGCTTCACTACTGGTAGTCAGCGAAAGTCCATAGGTTTCAAACAAGAAATACAAAATCGGTTGGAAGAACGCCACAATTAAAGCAGGTTTTACAATGGACCATTGAAATCGGATTTTGACTATTTTTGTGAGTCGCAAGCATTCAAACACGAAAAATGCTAACAGAAAGCGAATACTAATCAACCCGATTGGGGTCATAACGGTTAATGCAATCTTAGAAAACAAAAAAGAAAAACCAAAAATCGACGCAAAGAGAAACCCGGCAAGATGTGCTTTTTTATTCATAATTCGCCTCAAAGTGAGATGATTCTGTATGCGATTATACCATAGATTCTCGATTTTTAAACCATAGAGAAGCGTTAAGACATCAATTTTAGGCAGGCCGTTTGTATTCGATTCCGATATTGAGTATAATAGACGAGGATGAAAGGAGTTGTTATTATGGAAGCTCATCGATTAGTCAAAACATCGAGGATTCAACCCAAAATGAAACAAGTGAACCTTTCCGAGCAGATTCCTTATATTACTTTGAGTTTTGGGATGTCACTCGATGGGAAAATCGCAACCGTCACTGGCGATTCCAAATACATTTCTGGTCCCGAGTCGCGAGTATTTGTTCACCAATTACGTCATCAACATGACGGGATTCTAGTGGGGATTAACACCATCCTAATCGACCACCCTACCTTAACAACCCGCCTTCCCCACCCACCATCCAACGATGCTCACCGAATCATTCTTGATACCAACTGTCGCATTGATATAGAGGAACCTATCCTAAAGCTTTCCTCCCAAGCAAAAACCATCGTTGTTTGTAAAGCGGGTGTGAATCTGCCTAAACAAAATGAATTAAAGCAACGAGGGGTCCAAGTCGTTACCATCGAAACCACCGCCTCGACGCTTCCCTTAGAACTCGTATTACCTCGTCTTTACCAAATGGGGATTCGTTCCATTCTCGTAGAAGGCGGGTCAACCATCCACTTTTCATTCTTAAAAAGTGGGTATGTTCATCAACTTTATGCGACGCTTTCCCCGATTATCATTGGAGGAGAACGGGCCAAAAGCGCTGTCGGTGGCGCAGGATTTGAAACATTAAAAGAAAGTGCAAAACTCGATATTTTATCGATTAAAAAATACGGGCTAGATTATGTCATACATGCAACTGTGAAAGCCCAAAAGGAGTGAATGAAATGATCCAATTTCTCAGTGTTGAAGACGCTGTAAGCCAACTAAATCTCGGTCAAAAAATCATCTTAATTGATGATGAGAATCTCGAATCAGAGTGTCACTACGCTGCTTTTGCTAGTTCTGTCTTAGCAAATAACCGCCTCAAAGAACACTGTCCCTTTCAAGCGACCCAATCGATTGTCCTCGGCTATGATTTGTATGGCCAAGTAACCGGGCTCAAAAAAAACGCCAATTTCGAATACGATCAGTCGATTGTTAACTTAGTTGCCAAACATACCGAAGGATTTCCTCAAACTCAGGCATTAGAAGCCACTTTAGACACACTACTCAACTCGAAGACATCTCCTCAAGACTATCGTTTTGATGGCGAGTTTCAAGTCATCTCGACCCGTCAAGGTGGTGTCTTAAAACGGGCGGCTGTCTTTGAAGCAATTATTGATTTAACGAAACTAGGGTATCAAGCACCTTTAGGCATTCTTTCCCTTTTAGTGGATGAACAAGGAAACGCCTTGTTAGCCAACCAATTGAAGAAGGCTTCAAAATCCTATCCGGTATTAAAGATTTCCGATTTAATTCATTATCGCCGTTTACGCGATGTTTTAATCGAACGAGTGGCGGATGCGAAAATGCCAACCAAATACGGCGAATTTCAAATGGTTGGGTTTGTGAACAAACTCAATGGCGAACATCATGTTGCTTTAGTGAAGGGGGACGTGACGACCGAAGAACCGGTATTAGTCCGCGTTCACTCCGAATGTTTAACAGGAGATTCGTTTGGATCGATGCGTTGTGATTGTGGGGAACAACTTCACACTGCTTTACGTCGAATTGAAAAAGCAGGCCGTGGCATTGTTCTTTATATGCGTCAAGAGGGTCGAGGCATTGGACTCATCAATAAAATTCGGGCTTATGCTTTACAAGATCAAGGCTTAGATACCGTTGAGGCCAACATTGCCCTTGGTTTCCCCGATGATTTACGGGATTATGGAATCGGAGCCCAAATGCTTGTGAGTTTAGGAGTTAAGAAAATCAAGTTGATGACAAACAATCCCAAAAAAATCCATGGATTATCTGGATATGGCATTGAAATTACCAATCGTGTGAAAATCCAATTGAATCATAATGAACGTAATGAGTTTTATATGCGAACAAAAAAAGAAAAAATGGGCCATATGCTCCAATTTGAAAAAAAGTAAAATTACAAACCAAAGAAAAAGCGAATCCAATGGGACTCGCTTTTTTCAATTCATTAGAATTTTACTTTTACTGCTTGACGTTCTTCTGGTGCGTCAACTTCAAAGTATTTTGCTAATTGGAACTTAAAGAGTTTCGCAACGATGTTGGTTGGGAAGACTTCTGCTTTGTTATTAAACGCCATTGCGGTGTCATTATAGAATTGGCGGTTGAACATAATTTTGTCTTCCGTGTCTTTTAGTTGTGCCATCAATTCTTTAAAGTTTTCATTGGCTTTTAATTCTGGATAAGCTTCTTGAACCATGATTAACCGGCTTAATGCTCCAGCAACCCCACGTTCTGCTTGCGCAGCCATCGCGACGTCTCCTGTTTGTTGCGCTTGTTGATACAACCCACGGGCTTTCCCAAATTGTTCGAAAATATCTTTTTCATGGGAAGCATACCCTTTGACGGTTTCCACAAGGTTGGGAATCATATCAAACCGACGTTTTAATTGCACATCAATTTGACTCCATCCATTGCGTACTTTATTGCGGGCTTGAACCAATCCGTTATACACGGAGATAACATAAAAAGCGATTACAACTACAACAACTCCAATAATAATCCAGGGCATTCTTTTTTCCTCCTTCTATATTAACGGCTTCTGCCGCCGCCTCCACCGCCACCAAATGAACTTCCGCCACCAAACCCGCCACCACGACCACCAGAAGCTTTTGCGTGATGTGCAGATATGGTTTGGAGTGAATTGGAGCGGGCTGTGGAAATGGATTGTGATACACGGCCAAGAGCATATCCGTAATAGAATCCTCTGCGGCCATAACCGAGCCCCATATAGGTAGCTCCTGATGTTTCAGTTAATTCTGGGGGTAGTTTTACCCGTAATTGATCCATGACTTTATCGGCAATTTTAAACGATGTTGCGTAAGTGATGTAGTGCTCCCAAACAATGACAGAGGGCATTGGATAGTCGGGCATGTTTCCAAAATCAAGCAAGAAATTCTTAAAGGCATTCCATTTTGCGAATAGTTCATTCCCATTGACGGAACGCTTCTTGATTTGACCAACATAAACAATATAACCAAATGAGATGGAGATACTCACGATTAAAGGAATGGTAAATTCAACAACCATCATGCTTCCGACTAAGAAGGATAGTATGCCAAAGATGACCGGAATCGCAACAAAGGAAGCTGCTTTACTTTTTCCTGCTGATAAGGTTTTTTCAAAATAGTCATGTTTTGAAGCAGTCGTTTTTGCTTTTTGAACAAACTCGCGCGCTTCTTTTTGGAACCGTTCTGCTTGCGTAATCCCTTTTTTCCCAAACGCTTCAATCTGTTTGGTTGTAACCATATTCCCATTTCCTACGACTTGGAAGAACCAGCGAAGCAAATGAAGTTCATGGGGAAGTAGTTCTTTTGTGTCTTTCGAGGTATCCCATTTCAAAGTGAAATCAGCATCTTTGGAAGTGGTATCTTGACCAAAGTATTCGATTGTCGCAAATTTCCGACGGATTAAATCTAACAAGGTAGCAGTAACATCTTCATCGTTAATCTTTTGCATGTGGAACAGATACGAGACTTCTGCTGGTGTTTCTGTACTTGGTAAATCACGGAAATACTTGGCTTGAAAAGCAGGAGTATATTCTTTGTCGTATTTTTTATAAACGTAATAGGTAATATACGCCATCAACAAAGCAACGACAACCGCCCCACCTAAGAGAACTTGAGCCATTAAAATACGGAAGTTGGTTTCATTGGCTAATTGTTGCTCATAAGCCACAAGGGCTTCTAGATTCATGGAATCTTCTATTACAATATTAGCATTGCGAATGTTGGGGAACAAATCCTTAGGTGTTAATACTCGGAACTCAAGAAAATCGGTGGTTTTGATTTCTTCGGTCAAAATTTGAACTTGGTTATTACTAATCATGTTGATGGTCCCTTTGGATAATCCATGACCATACACATAGAAATCTTCAACACTGTTAGTATTGCTGGGAAAATGAATATTCACTTCCGAAGACTTCACAGTCGCTTCCATGTAATCAAACAAACGCCAGTTTAACTCAGCAACATCCGAGTAAGCGGTAATGACCCCTTGAAGCGTATATTGATATTCAAACGAGATATTGCCTCGTAATCCACCTACTGAAGTGAAATCGACAAATAACGACTCACATTCACTTCGATTGGGGTAGCAGGTGATCAAATCTCCATATTCATCACGATCGTTTTCGAAAGAATATCCGATTCGGACTTGATTGGTGATTTCTACGTTATCACGGTAAACTCGAACATGAGCATTCGTCTCATCAAAGGTAGCCCGGTTTTGATTCGAAACATAGAGGGGATAGCCTTCCCCATACTTATTAAAAGCAATGTCGCGAAAGCGGACAAAGTAATCGCCATCGTATTGCATATCAAATCGTTCTGATACAGTCATATCACCACTTGAATTAATCACGATGTTTGCTGTGTACTTTTCAATTTGGATATCACTTGAATTGAGGAATGCTGCGAATGTGGAAATCACAACAAAAAAGAGGATAAACACAATGAATGGCGCAAATCGTTTTAGTACATCTTTGGACATAGTTTCCTCCTTGATTCAAAAATACATTTCTTTAGTATTCTATCACAAATTCAATGGTTTGAAAACCGCACTATCCCAAAATCAAACAAAAAAGCCACATTATGTTGTGGCTTCTTGGACTTGGTTCCTAGGTACGCTTTGTTTTGTAAGGATACGTTGATAGATGGAAATCCCAATTGCCATCAACAGGCACATGAGTAAGGCAATCACATAAGCATTTAAGAAAGGTGCTTCCGCTAGTGGGGGATGAGATAGGAACATAGCATTGGGATCATAAAGGCCAAAAAGTTCAAACAACCCATTCACAAAAAGGCCAATCGCCCCATAAAAGAGTAATCCGTAAAAGTACGTCAGAACGTTCTTCATCTCTACGACAAAGTACGAGTTGACTAATAACCATACTCCACCAATCAACATCGTTGAATGGCTGAGCATACTTTTAAAAACGCCCCACTCAAAGATACTCGCTGCGCCAATATAATATTGGGGATAAAACAACGAGATTAATGAACCAAAAATCCCACCGTATGCGGCCATAATCGCAAAGAATCGAAATGATTTGGTTTTTTGATTCTTCGAAAGGGAAACAAAAAATAAGACATACATAGAAAGATTGCAAAAATAGATGGGAAACAAAACATTATCTGGTACTCCTGCTTGTCCGTTTCGTAAGAAGTCTACCCATAAGACACTGATGTGCAATACAAAGGTTAAAAACGCGAAAATGAACAAGAACTGGTCTTTTTATTTTGGTGTTTTACAAACACGTTTCCCAAAATAAATCAATCCAGCTGATACAGATAAAGAAATCAAAATGTATAAAATGTGTGTCAAATCAAATAAACTACCCAAAAATCTCGCCCCCAATGGCATCGATTATAAATCAAAAACAAAAAAATATCAAGATAAAACCAAAGAATAGCCTTCAAGCAATTTGCTAGCACAATGTTGAAAATCGCGTTATAATACAAACAGGTGAGATGTATGAAAAAACTATTTCTTTTGAGTCTAATGGCTGTCTTTATTTTCGTGTTGATTGGCTGTCAAAATACAACGACTTCATCCCTCAATACTTCGAATCGATTACCCACGAGTACCCCAGAGGTAACCACGACAACAACCATGATAACGACAACGACAAGAAAACAAGCCATTCTAATTAATGCAACCGTAGGAAAAAGCATGTTAGATGAAAATCCATCCATCATTTTAGTTGATGTTCGAACCGAAGAAGAATTTCGGGAGTTCCGGATTCCTGGCGCAATTAACATTCCCTTAAATGAGTTTCTTTTGATTGTTGATATGCTCATACCTGATAAGCAAGCAATCTACATCGTTTATTGTCGGACTGGCAACAAAAGTGCGGTTGCTGCTGCCGAAATGATCGAATTGGGTTATGAGTTTGTTTATGACATGGGTGGCATCTACTTTTGGCCATACGAAATCATTTCTGATTAAAAAAGTTCACTTTGCAGTGAACTTTTTTCTTATTTAACACAAACAGGTTTGGGATACGTATGTCCAAATGTTTCTACCCGGATTGAGGTAATCACTACATTCTGAACGGGACGATCGCCAACACTAGTTTGAACGGTCGCGATACGATCTAAGACATCATACCCTTCAATTACTTTCCCAAATCCAGCATAAGATCCGTCTAAATGCGAACTTGTTTTATGAACAATAAAAAACTGACTCGTTGCGGAATCCATCACCGAAGTTCTTGCCATCGAAATGACTCCTCTTTCATGCTTTATCGGATTATTTACGCCATTTTTCGTAAATTCTCCTTTAATTGCACAGGAAGGTGTTTGTGATCCTCCCCCTTGAATCATAAAATCTTTAATGATTCGATGGAAAATCAACCCATCGTAATACTCTTTTTGTGCTAAATCGATAAAATTATGGACGGTATTCGGTGCGAACTCAGGATAAAGCTCCACTTTCATGGTTCCAAAGCCGGCTACTTCAATCGTCGCAACGGGATTTTGTGGCATGGTCGTCTCCTTTTGGCATGACAAGAAGTTGAAAACTAGTAGTCCAATAACAAAGAGTAATAACTTCTTCTTCATACATTCTCCTTTTTAATCGTGATAGAAATATTATACCGATTCACCGATGTTTTTGCAAGGATAGTTAAAATCCTTTTTTTTGTCCCTCATAGGGGGGTTGTTTCTGATTCAAGAACTCATCGACACTCGGACCTTGTAAAGTTCTTAATTTTTGAATTCCTAAAATATACCCAACGACTAACACAAGGATAAGAAGGGGGGTTCCAGATAAGGTGGAAATTAAGCCAAGCGCATTGGGATTGTCCCCCTCAAAGAGGTAGAATAATACAATCAAACGAACCCCAAAATATCCCGTTATCAAGAGACTGACCAAACGATATGCGGGAGAAACATCCTTTCTTCGATACCAAGAAAGAGGCCAATTCCTTGTTAAATGACTCATCCAAATGGCAATGGGTGAGGTTGTAAAAACAGAAACAAAACTGATGAGAAACAACAGACCAGTGGATATCAAATCAGGGAAAAAGAAATTGGTTGCGGATTCAGATAGTAATGAAAATAATCCTGCTACCACAACGGACATAAATCCAAACAAAGCATAAGCCCAGGCTCTTTTTTGAATCAAACGTAAAATGAAAAAACATAGAGACAGAAAGATGGCTACTAAAGCGGCAATCCATACCTGCGCCCAAGGTTGAATGATGAGGAATACAAGAATTGGGAAAATAGCGTCGAGTGTCGTACCGGTAAAGATTTTTTTGAGTTCATCCAGGACGTCACGTAAGATTGATTTCATGCCTTAACCTTTTCTGACTTCTGCTGCTTTTTTCGCCCCCATGAAAAAGACCACCCAGTCGCCTTTCGCTTGATGAAGGGTGATGAACACGTAGAGTGCACCTGTAAAGAACCCAAGAACCATCATCAAAATCACCCAAATGACGCTAACAATCCAATTTTGTTCACGGAAAACAATCCATAAAGAAAACAAGATAAACCCGACATATAAATCAACGAGTGATACAATCCCCCATGGGTTTTGTAAAATCAAAGCTCCATCAGCGGAAAAATCTCCCCCAACAAATCCTTGAATTAACGCGATACTCATCGCTATAACGCCTAACAACGCTATGATTTTTGCTATTTTCATATAATTCTCCTTTTGAAAAGAGCGCTGATGCGCTCTTAGAGTTCTACATATACTTTATTGTCTTCAATTCCTGTTTGATAGGTTTTAATCGAGCGATCGTATTCACTCATTTTTAAATAGTCCGCTTTGGCTTCATCATGAACAAGTCCAGTCTTCAAATCAATTTCAAGACCATGCTCTTTACATTCGATGACACCATTACGAATTCGACCAGTTGACAGAGGATAAGATTCGTGAGGACACTTATCATGGACTGCATAAGGTTGGTCATCGATCCAAACGACCAATACCGGTTTGTTATTCACAAACACTCGCACTTTACCTTTTTGTTTTAACGTTGCTACTTCACATACAAATTGCTTCATCGTATCACCACCCTCTTTATCGTATCGCAAAACCAACGATTTTGCAAGGTGGATGAGATTTATTTACGATAACATCGGTCGCCCACACAATAGGTCGTTTGATCTTTTTCTTCAGGCAAACGATCTTGTTGCGACTCTTTCCGAATTGATTTCATCACATTCAAATAATGTTGTGTTGTTTGAAGCCCGATGATGGAGTACTTCCGATTCACGATGAGGTAAGGAACTCCTTGAATGTGATAATGCTCCGCTTCTTTTTGATGGCGAATGATTTTTTGAGACAATTTGGGATCCTCCCAAACGGATAAATCTTCTGTCTCAAAAAGCCCATAAGACTTCGCAATCGATTGTAAAAAATCTCTATTAGCGACGTTCTTTCCTTCGAGAAAATACGCTTGAAACAACGCAAGGACAACTTCGGTTGCTCGTTCTTTCGTTTGCGCCAACTGAACCAGCAAATGGGCATCGAAGGTATTTGTTAAATGAGCGTGTTCCCAATCAAAATTCAAATCACATTCAAGAGCGATTTTAGTAACAGAAGCCAAAGCCGCTTGAACCTGAGCAATGTTTAAATGGTGAATCCTTGCGAAATCATGAAGGTAATCATCAGGGGATTCTTTTGGTAAATCAACTTGGAGTTGATAAGCTTTATAGATAATGGAAACCTCTTCATCGGGAAACAATGAAATTGCTTCTAACAATCGTTGATGCGCAATAAAACAAAACGGACATGATACATCAAACCAATATTCAAACCTCATCATCATCCCACCTATCCATAAGGTATTATCCTATTTGAAGGGGGAGTTTGCAAGTTATTTGCTTGTTAACGCATTTCACTACTGACGAAACGCATATCCAAATGGCCATAGGCTTTTACATGGAAATAAAATAAAATAACCAAGATTAAACTCAATATCGCTGTTCCTGTATTCGAAATAAACATCACATACCCTAAAGAGATGGGGCCTGTTTGTAAAGCGATAAAGAGAAACAATGCTGGAATCCGAAAGATATAAACTCGGATTAGATTCATAATTAGGGTTACCTTTGTGATTTTAAATCCAATGAAGAGCGCCGCGACAATCCCAATTGTGGCACCAGATACCGCTGAGAAACGCTCAAATAAGAAAATGGCCTTTACGAGTTCAATGAATTCATTCTGGGCATTCGTACTAAACCACGGAATCATCTGATCGACATAATGACTAACAAGCAATAACCCAATAAACCCAATGATTGCCGCATAAAGATTGGCAATTCCATACGCTTGAAAAGCCCGTTTCATATTTCGAGCCCCAATGTTTTGGCTGGCGATACTAGCGGTAGATTCTTCAAAGATAAGCGCTACTGCACCAGGTCCACCTACAAGTTTTGAAGCCAATCCAAACGCCGCAATCGCTACTGTTCCATAGACAGCCGCTAATCCATTCACAATCACACGGCCTAAACTGAAGAAAAACTTACCGGCAATCACAGGAAGTGCTAAGATAAAAATTTGACGCATCACACTGCGATCGATGTGCAGGTCTTGCATCCGAATTCCAATTACGCTTTTTTTTGAGAACAAAACGATGATTCCTAACCCCATCAAGAATAATTGGGCAATCAGGGTTGCTAAGGCGATTTCGAATGTTCCCCCATTGAGAACTAAGACAAAAAGTGCAGATAAGGATAGTTTAATCACCATCGCAACCAAATTTAAGTTCATAACCGTTTTGGTATTCCCTTTGGATCGTTCAATCGCCATATACACACTATTAATCCCAACCACAAAGGTTGAGGCCATTTGGACGAGATAATAGCCCATCCCTTTTTCAATCACTTCAGCAGGAGCGTTGAACAATTGTAAAATGGGATGAGCAAAGAGGACCATAAAAAGCGCTACAAGTCCCGTGACAATCACAGTTAAAAGTAGGGTTTGAGCAGCGTGCTTCCGTGCTTCTTCAAACTGACCGGCGCCATAATGGCGAGCGACATAGACTGCTCCCCCGATGGCTAATCCCCCGCCAATCGCGATAATTGCGCCACGAATATCATCAATGAAAAAGACTGATGCCACTTCATCAGTACCAATTAAGGATACAAGTAAAAAGTCGATAAACGAGTATAAGTAATTAAATAGGGCGTATATTGCAAGAGGAGTGGTCATCCAAAAAACCACTTTCCAGAGATTGCCTTGCAAAATTGCGTTTCTTCGCTTTTCTTCTTTCGAAGAGATAACTAATTGCTCCATCAGGGACTCCTCAAATAAACGTCAACGCATCCATTGTAGATGAAATGAACTGCTTTTTCAATGGAATTGTTTTATCATTTGATAAAAGAAAGAATCGCTTGATAAAGCGACTCATTCTACTTTCCGATTCGTTTCAATAATTCCTGCAATTGCATTTCTTCTTCTCGGGTCAATCGATTTAATCGTTTCCTCATATTCGCTTCATGCATCGGATAAATCGTGGTGATTTGGTGGAGACCTTTTGGTAGAAGGGTGATCTGGAACGCACGTTTGTCTTGTGAATCCTGCGTTCGTAATATCCACTCTTTTAAACTCATTTGGTCTAACACATAGCTCATAGAGGAAGGAGCTATCAGTACTTTCTCGACTAATTCAGTGACGGTAAGCACTTGCTTATGGTAGAGTGCTTCTAATACCGCAAATTCTGAAACGCTCATTCCATACTGTTTAATATCAGCCTTTATCAGTGATTCGATTGCACTCTGAGCTCGAAAAAGAATTGTAATTGTTTTTAATGGCGATTTCATAGGTATTCCTTTTCAAATGTCAAATGACTTCTTTTCGTATCAATGTGGCGAACTAGTGATTCTATTTTTGCTCGTTGAGATCGGAATTTTGGCGGAAGCGCTAAGGTTTCTCCTAAGGTTTCATAGGATTCTTCATCATCAATAAACCCTGGACCTTCTGTCGCAAATTCAAACAATACGGGTCGATACAATCTTGTGTACAAGGATTGGAAATAAAAGCGATCCACAAATCCTGAATGGGGGGCTCTGATTTTTGTTAAATAGTTGATCCATTCATTCAGTTCGTCCTTGTTTGCTACTCGGAATGCGACATGGTGAATCGATCCAAATCCTTGACTAGCTAATCGGGAATTGGCATCCGCAATGGTAATCATCATCCCGCCATTTCCACCATCTCCCATATCAAAACGAGTATAATTCCCTTCTGTTTCTTTTTGTGTCATAAATAACAAATCGCTGAGAATTTTTCCAAAGGTATTTGGATCACTTACACGGACAAACATCGGACCTAAACCAGTAATTGAAAACTCCAGTGGAATCGGCCCTTTTTGCCAAGGGGTTCCACTACTGATACCTTGATTATTTTCATCTGAAACTAGGGCGTATTCTTGACCGTCGAAGTCGGTAAAGAAAAGCATCTTACGAGAAAATAAGGTTTGAATCTCTTGGTGATTGACATTGTACTTTTCAAAACGCCTTTTCCAATATTCAATCGCTGCATCATCAGGAACACGAAAACCGGTGATTGCTAACTCATCGCGTCCTTTATGTCCTTTCACACTTCCAGGGAAATCAAAAAAGGTCATATCGGTCCCAGCATTGCCTCGATCATCTGCGAAAAACAAATGGTAAGTCTGAATGTCATCTTGGTTAATCGTTTTCTTTACTAACCGTAATCCAAGAACATAGGTGAAAAATTGGTAAATCTTTTCAGCACTGCTTGTAATTGCAGTGACGTGGTGAATTCCTCTTAATGGGTTCATAGTATCACTCCTCGCCATCATTATATTTCGAATTCGAAATAATTGCAAATCATATGCTCCAACATGTAAGCATATGATTTGCATTTCAATCTTAGAATTGATATAAATAGCGTAAGGAATATTTCCTTAGTGCAATGATTGTGAAGCCCGATGAGTCGGGCTTTCTTTGCATTATTCAGTGAAAGGGGTTCTACTTATGTTTCTAAAACGATTCGCTACATTCATCCTCTCTTTAGGTGTAATAAGCTTCCTTTTTTCGATCCAAATCCCTTTACTTGCTAGTGGAGCTATTTTGGACACAACCGATCAAGACCAAGCAAATGTGGTCATTGCCTTAATTGACTTAATCCCGAATCCTCTCACCCTAGATGATGAGGATTCTGTATCTGCTGCCAGAGATGCCTATGAGGCATTAACTGAAGATCAAAAAGCGCTCGTCACAAATCATGCAATCTTAGTGGATGCAATGGATCAAATTGATCGGCAATACAGTAAAGTTCAAACCATGATTATTATGATTGACACCATAACTTGTCCTGTA
>Ga0116204_1001429_pt1 | contig 13398 bp, 10 predicted proteins | sample LakKivwa52mmetaG_FD_94481 | JGI IMG/M metagenome (GOLD analysis project Ga0116204, IMG submission 94481) | Anoxic lake water microbial communities from Lake Kivu, Rwanda to study Microbial Dark Matter (Phase II) - Lake Kivu water 52m metaG | ecosystem: Environmental > Aquatic > Freshwater > Lake...
GGTTATACTCTTCAGTTCCGGTATCGTCGGTATGTCCCTGGAATTCTATGTCGGTATCAGGGAATGTGTTGAGCACCGTTACGAGCTTGTCGAGGTTGCCTTTAGCTTCTGTTGAAAGGTCAGATCTGTTCACGGCGAACAATACCGCACTGTTGAATTCAACTACAATACCTTCGCCTACCCTTTCAACCTGTGCATCCGGAACCGCTTCCTTCAGTTCCTCCGCCTGCTTATCCATATGGCGGCCGATTATTGCTCCGGTTGTGCCGCCGACAGCTGCTCCGACTATAGCACCAAGTGCAGGATTGCCTGCAGCCTGTCCTACGGCAACACCGACAGCACCGCCGGCAGCCGTTCCGATAACTGCACCCTTGGCAGTTTTGCTCCATGATGAACATCCTGACAATAAGACTGTTGCGCCAATGATCAGGGCTGATAAGATTTTCACGTTTTTCATGACAATGAGTTATTAATTTGTTGATTATAGTTTAGCAGTATAATACTTCAGCAAGTGATCACATCCTGACAAAAATATGAATTTTCCGGGTAAAAACGGGTCAAACAAAAACAAAGCCGTATTAATTTTGGCTATTTGAACTTATTTTCTGAAATTTGATACTGTAAATAACCAGACAGCAGTCATGAGTAAAGATGTGATTCACATAGAGCCGACAAACAAGACACCTGAAATCTTTCTGAACCCCAAGGGGTCAGTTAAAATAACCGGGCGGGCAATCGACGAAAGCAGGAACAAATTTTCTGATGAAATATTAAGCTGGATTGATGAATACCTTAAAGATCCTGCAAACCTTACTGAGGTCATAATCGCTCTTGAATACCTGAACAGCTACAATTCAATCATTATGGCCTCCATTCTCAGGCAGGTGGCACAGGTGACACAGCAGGCGAAGAAACTCACCATCAAATGGTATATCGATGCGGATGATGATGATCTGCTGGAAAGGGCCAGATACATCTCATCGACCTTCAATATACCCATTGATTTCATAATGACAGAAGATATTAAGAGCATGTACTGACAATACCCCTTTAAACCCTCTTAAACCCCTTCAACTTTTTTTCTTTTATCTTTTTTCTTTTATCTTTGATTAGTGTTTCCTTAAGTGCTAATTAATTTACTGTTATGTTAATCAGAACATTTGCCAGTGCTGTTGCAGGCATCGATGCTGTGACAGTTACGATTGAAGTGAATGTGTCACGCGGGATCCGCTTTTTCCTGGTCGGACTGCCTGATGTGGCAGTCAAGGAGAGTCAGCAGCGGATAGAATCAGCACTCCGGTCCCTCGGGTTTCACTGGCCGGGCAAACAGGTTGTCATTAACATGGCGCCTGCCGACATAAGAAAAGAAGGATCATCCTACGATCTGCCCCTGGCAATGGGTATCCTCACTGCTGATGAAAAGGTCATGAAAGACGGGATTGGATCATTCATCCTGATGGGGGAACTCTCACTTGACGGCACCCTGCAACCGGTTAAAGGAGTATTACCCATTGCCCTGAGAGCCAGGGAAGAGGGATTCAGGGGATTGATAGTGCCGGTGAAGAATTCCAGGGAAGCAGCGGTCGTAAACGGACTCGAGGTATTCGGGATGGAGAAGCTTGGAGATGTTGTTGATTTTTTCAACGGCACCAGGAAATTTAATCCGGTAAAGGTGGATCTGTTTGACATCTTCTCCGCTGAGGCCAATAAGTATGAATTCGATTTCTCTGATGTAAGAGGCCAGGAGAATGTCAAAAGAGCCCTCGAAGTAGCAGCTGCCGGACATCATAACCTTATCATGATCGGTCCTCCCGGTTCAGGCAAAACAATGCTGGCTAAAAGACTTCCTACCATCATGCCTCCCCTTACCCTTGAAGAAGCACTCGAAACAACCAAGATTCATTCAGTGGCAGGGAAAATAGATGACCATACAGCACTGATGACGAGGCGACCCTTCAGATCACCTCATCATACGATTTCCGATGTCGCACTCGTAGGAGGAGGAACATTCCCTCAACCCGGCGAGATATCACTGGGACATAACGGTGTTCTCTTCCTCGATGAGCTTCCGGAATTCAAACGGACTGTCCTGGAAGTGATGAGACAACCCCTTGAAGACAGGGTTATAACTATTTCAAGGGCTAAATCAACATGTGACTACCCTGCAAGCTTTATGCTGGTAGCCAGCATGAATCCCTGCCCGTGCGGATTCCATAACCATCCCGACAAAGAGTGCGTATGCACACCGGGAATGGTGCAGAAATACCTGAACAGGATTTCCGGCCCGCTCCTCGACAGAATCGACATCCATATCGAAGTGGTGCCGGTTAATTATGATAAGCTCTCCGATTCGGGTAAAATTGAAAAGTCAGAAGCGGTTAGAGAACGCGTTGTAAGAGCAAGAGAGATACAGGCAAAGAGGTTTGCTGCAGTGAAAGGGATCTATTCAAATGCCCAGATGACATCATCCATGCAAAGAAGATACTGCCAGCTTGATGAGGCGGGGGGCAGACTCCTGAAAACAGCAATGGAATTAAGAGGACTGTCGGCAAGGGCGTATGACAGGATACTCAAGGTAGCAAGAACTATTGCTGATCTTGCTGAATCAGAAAGCATTACAGCCGAACACATATCCGAGGCCATTAACTACCGCAACCTCGACAGAGAGGGCTGGGCCGGGTAATTTATTATAGTATAAAATAAAGAGCAGAAATGGAATTTCTTTATAAAGAGCTGACAGGACAAATCATTGACAGTGCTATTACTGTGCACAGATTATTAGGACCGGGACTGCTGGAATCAGCTTATGAAGAATGTCTTTACTCAGAACTTCAAAACTGTGGATTGCAAACATTGAAGCAAATTCCCATGCCTCTTATGTATAAAGAGAAAAAACTGGACATAGGATACAGGATTGACCTGCTTGTTGAAAATAAGGTAGTTATTGAGGTAAAATCTGTTGATCTTCTTAATCCGATTCATACTGCTCAGATTATGACCTATATGAAGCTTTCAGGTTGCAGGATTGGGTTGTTAATTAATTTTAATGTATTGTTGCTTAAGGAGGGAATAAAAAGAATAATAATATAAAATTTAACCACAGGGTACACAGGGAATTACGGAGTGAATGCACAGGGAAGAGTCTCTGAGTACCCCTGTGTTCTCTGTGGTGAGAATTAAGAGTTTATCTATTGGCTGCTGATTCAATATTGAAAAAAACTAAGCGGTTATAGCGCTGCCCAGAAAGGACTGGATCTCCCTGCGTTTTGATTTAAGGTCTTCTGTCAGAGGCTTGTTGAAAACTGATTTCAGGCTGAACCTCAGAGTTCTGAGACGTTCCCGGAAGATCTCCTGGTAAAAGAGAACCAGGTAACCGGTCACAGGGACAAGCAAGCCTGCAAAAAGCCCTGTCCAACCAAGAAATATCACCGCAAGAACCATTACAACCGTAAAATAGATCATGTATAAAAGCGTCCCCGAGCTGATATACACGGAACTGTAGAACCTGGGATCCCTGATCAGGCTGTTACATATGGTGCGCGGGACGATAAAAGGAATGAGGTTGCTGATAAACCCGGCAAGAAACACCGGCAACCCCGCTATGAGTGCCAGGTACCTCAGCCAGCCGAAATTGAGTCTCCTCGCAATGTTTTCGTCACTTAGCTTTACTGAATCAAGATTATCAGAATACTCTTTCACCCTCTCCTTCAGCTTTTTCAGTTCCTCAGGTGATCTTTTTGCAAGGGAATTGATCTTATCAGCAACATTTTTCTCTTTCAGCCTTCTCTCGTCAGAATCGAATTTCCACCGGAAAAAAGGAAGAATCATGTTATTACGTTCCATCTTAAGGAGCTTCTCGGCCAGCCGGTCATTTTCGGGATCATCAATAATAATAACTTCCCTGCGGAGCCCGGTCTCACATTTTTCAGTGAATGCGAGCAGTCCTTTTGCAGGATTCTCTTTATAAATATCTTTTAACTCCCTGATGCTGAAAGCGTCATGGAAATTGATCATTATTTCCTTTCTGAATTTTGCAGGGTATGTGTAATTGATCCCGACAGGAACAACATGTACATCGAGCCCGTATTTTTCCTCAGCTCCGAAAGCCAGCCTTGCTGTTCCTTTCCTGAGCTTCTGCAACCGCTTTTCCTGCACGCAGATACCTTCCGAGAACATGATGAAATTCCCGTTCTTCCTCAGAACATCATATATCCCTTCAAATGATTCTAGATTTTTATGTACATTCTCAAGTCCCTCTTCAATCCTGTAGACAGGTGCGACATTGAGTTCCCTCAGGCAGAACCTGGCAACCGGACTTCTGAACATATCGGCCCTCATCGTGAAATGTACCGGTTGCGGGAGGTATGATCCCACAAGTATCCCGTCGAGGAACGAATTCTGATGGTTGCCTACAAGCAGAAGCGGCTTTTCAAGAGGAACATTTTTCAGGTTTGAGTAAAAAATGCGCCTGAAGAATACCCTGAAGGTGAAGGGGGGAACTATATATTTTAAGAGCATGGAAAACATTTAGATACCCAGCTTGAGAGTCATTTGATTACGAGGGCAAGTTATGAAGAATAAACTACTGCATGCATGGGTATTAAGTCGTATTCTGGCTTATCAGGCAGCCGGATAAAGATCACATTGTTAAACAGACATTTACATATGAAAGCAATAATTTTGAGAAATTCTTAAAATGTGTTATTTTTATCTTCTTAAATCTGTATGACCTCCTTTGCATGGATCTGGTACAAAAGATCAGAAACAAAATGAATAAAGAGCGCCTCATGTTCGCATACAGGGGCGTTGTAACCAGGGACAATTCAGTTCCGCTTCTGATGCTGCTCGAAAAAGAAATGGAAAATGCTGAATTCGGGTTCGTTGGCAGGAAGAGGCTTTTCATGTTTGTACTCGAAAGCCTCCAGAATGTTTCAAGGCACAGCAACGGGACCCGGCATGCCAGCATGTCACTGGTGGTTTATTCGAAAGCAAACGGGGGCTATACAGTTACAACCGGCAATGTTATTTCGAGTTCAAATATCGGGGATCTTAAAAAGAGGCTGGATGAGATCAATCATCTTGAATCGGGCGAGATACGAAGCGTTTACAGGCAAATGCTCAGCAATTCGGAATTCAGCAGCAAGGGAGGCGCCGGGCTGGGACTTATTGAAATGGCCAAAAAAACAGGGAATAAGCTCGATTATGACTTCGTGAAGCTGGATGACGATAACTCATATTTCATACTGAGCAAAACAGTTGATTCTGAAGGTGTCGGGATGCGCTATGGAAGTATTGATAAGCCGTTTACCGGTAAGTCCGTTTCACAGCTTGAGAAGCTGATGGCTGAGAACAATATCTATCTTTTATGGTCGGGGCACCTTACGCCGGAGGTTGGCAAAGAGGTGCTTTCGTTCACCGAGGCGCAGCTTAATGAAAACGAAATCGAATCAAACCAGCGGAGAAGGGTATTCAGCATACTGGTGGAGATAATAGAGAACGTGGCTAAATACAGTCCGGGCCCTGAAGCTGAAGAGAAATATGGAATGCCTGTCGCGATGATACGACTCAGGGACAAGACATATCATCTTACGACAGGCAACCTGATTCCGAATGATCAGGTCCCGGGTCTTAAGGAGAAACTCGACACGGTAAACAAATACGACAGGGCCGGGCTGAAAGAGTTGTACAGGAAATCACTTTCTGAGCAGTCATCGTCAGGCGACAGTACGGGGAACATGGGGCTTATTGATATGGCCAGGAAGTCAGGAAGCAGGCTGATCTACGATTTTGAGAAGATAAACAAGGAGTTTTCCTATTATACGCTTACCGTAAAGGTAGACGACCAGAATGTTTAAGGCACCATTCTTAGTGTGAGATTGCTGCCATCCCACTCTGCATAACTGCTGCTGTTTATCCAGTCGCCCAGGAATATTACCTCAGCACCTTCCATGGTTTTTATGGTCATCGCCAGGTGCCTGTGTCCGTAAATGAAATAATCAATTTTTTCTTTCTCCAGGATTCCCCGTGAATACCTGATGAGATCTTCCTTTTCTTCTCCCGTATAATCAGTGGTTATCCCCTTCCCAAGCCTTGAGTTTAATGACCATTTGTGACCTATTGCGACGCCCATCGAAGGGTGAAACGCTGAATAGATTTTCCTGAGGGGCTTATTACGGAATATTTTCAGAAGTATCTTAAAGCCGGAATTCCTTGAACCGAGACCTTCACCATGTGCAAGATGGAATATCTTTCCGTTGAAAGAGGTTGTGACAGGAGCTGTATGAAGTGTCATTCCGCACTCTTCTGAAAGATAATTGCCGATCCACATATCATGATTGCCCGTAAAGAAATGAACCGGGATACCTGAATCGGTTATCGCGGAGAGGGTCCCCAGGAAACGTGTAAATCCTTTTGGTACAACCAGCCTGTATTCCCACCAGAAATCAAAGATATCTCCCATAAGGTATATTTCAGCTGCTTCGCGGGCTGCTTCGGTGAGCCACCTGACCACCTTTCTCTCCCGGTCAAGAGGCGGCGCACCCGCATTGAGCCCCAGGTGGAAATCGGAAGCAAAGAATATTTTACGGGAATCTGCCAAAACTTTCGTTCAGTTACTGAATATCTGGTTTAGTTTAATCTGAAGGTTCCTGCCATGCAGCTTTGTGCCGATTATATTGCCTTCAGGATCGTAAAGATAATTCATGGGAAGGGTTTGAACATTATAGAGCCTGGCGTTTTTCGGATTTGCAGGATCATCTTCCCTGGTGCTTATCCATGGGAGCTCATCGTACTTCACTGCTGTTCTCCAGACTGATTCATTTTCATCAAGGTTTATCTGGTATATCTCAAACCCCCTTCTGTTGTATAACCTGTAAAACTCCTTTAACTGAAGGTTGTCGGTAATGCAATCCCTCGACTGGGCCGACCAGAATGCCAGCAGCACATATTTACCCCTGAGTGAGGACAGTGCAATCCTTCTGCCGTTTATGTCCTTAAGATCAGGGTCAAGTTTTGCTTCTGGCAGGTCGCTTGCGGCCATCTGGAATTTTAGTGCGTTGAACTCCTTCAATTCCTGTTCAAAGTTGCTTATGAGGGCTTTTGTATGTCTTGAACCGGGGTAATAACGCCCGAGCGTATCGGATACAATTTTCAGGTACTGCAGGTCGCGGGTCTCATAAAGCACATATGTATTATCGTCAATTCTCTGGTAAAGCGCCTTTATGGCAGAAAGGGAATGCATGTTCTGAAGGATGAACTGAATGTTGAATCTCCGCTGCTCTTTTATTACATTCAGATACTCATTTTCAAGAATAGGTGCCTTTTTATCAAAATCCGGCTCCTTTGATGCTTTCTCATAAATTATATTCAGGGAATCAATCTTCATCTTGGTCTCCAGCAATCTAAGATCCAGAGCCTGCACCTGTTCTGATCCTTCCGATCCGCTTACGGTATAATCACTGTGCAGATCAGTACCATTGAACATTAACCTGATCTTTTCACCAGGTTCCGCAAGAAGGTTTGCGAAATCCGATTCCGAATAACCAATCTGGTAAAAATCGGGTTCACCTGTTTTTATTCTAAAGCTGAATTTCCCGTTCCCGGCGATTTTTGATGAATCAATAATTACAGGTAGATTAATATCTATTTTACTGATGTAGATATACTCCTGTTTCGGTTCCTTCAGCCAGCCTTCCACGGTAAAGCTGTTTTTTCTGCTGCATCCTGTTATGCACAGGAGAATAATAAGCAATATCAGAGGTCTTTTCATCAATATGCAAGATAAAGAACTATTTTTCCGATTCATTCTTAAATATTTCGGCCAGCATATTCAGCAGCACCTCCCCGCGCAGATTGGTGGCAATAATTCTACCTTCCCTGTCGAGGAGGTAATTAGCCGGTATTGATTCTATTCTGTACAGGGGAACAACAACAGAACTCCAGTACTTTAGATCGCTGACGTGTATCCATCTTCCCAGTTTATCGTCCTGAATGCCTTTCAGCCATGCTTCCCGGGTTTTATCAATGGACACCTGGTATATTTCGAACCCGCGGTTATGATAAAGATCGTAAGCTTTCACCAGGGTGGGATTCTCCCTTCTGCAGGGGGCGCACCATGCTGCCCATATATCGAGCAATACCACCGAACCTCTTGTTGATGAAAGCCTTATTGTATCTCCTTCCGGGTTTGGAAGTGCGATATCGGGTGCTTTTTCTGCTTCGAACGGCATATCAGTGAAGCCATACTGCTCCCTGGCGAGGGCGACCATTTCGGCAACCTGTTCGTGCAGCGACTTAACGGGCTCATAATCAGGATATAGAAGCCACATGGAAGAGTCTACCCTTACAAAGTATTTCAGGTCGTTTTGAGGATTAAGGATAAACTCACCCGGAGCTACCTGCTGATATAAGGCAACAAGACTGACAAGAGAGGTCAAATTTTCGTCAATATATTCTTTCGTGTAGAGGTTCATCTCCCTCAGGTATCCCTGCGCCATGCTGTCAAGCCTGTCCATCACCAGGTGCAGATCGGGATTATCGAGATTTTCAGCATAGATATCACTGAGGGAAGCAAGCCTCCCGATTGTCTGCCCGAGTCTCTTATTAAAGGCAGCCAGGAGCTCTGTTCCTTTTGAACCGGAAATTGAAACCGGATAGTTCAGGGAATCCCGGTAAGCTGTAATCTCCAGCTTTTCACCGGGTTCCAGCAGCATTGTCAGGAAATTCGTATTATCAGTCTTTAGCAGGTAAAATGAAGGCATGTTGATTTTCCGTCTGAAATAAAATGTGCCGTCATCCGAAACCCTGATTGAATCAACCGTAACAAGCCGGTTTGATTTCAGTTCATCTAAAAGAATATATTCACCTTTTATGCTGTTTATCAGTTTGCCGTTTATTTCATTTATATTATTTTTGCAGCCTGAAACAAAGAGCCAGGCAATTAAAATCAACAACAGTTTCTTATTCATCACACCAGCATATTTTGATACATTTAGTAAAAAATATTGAACTGCAAAGTTATTCTTTTTTCATTGCCTCAGGAGGTGTGAAGGTTGTAAATTTTAAAAATGCCCTAACCGGTGTTTGCTATGTTGGAGAATTTTTGTTATCTTAAAAGACTTTTTAATTAATACAAAAGGGTAATTATATGAGTTACATTGAGTTCGACAAATGTCAGATTGTTAATCTTGAGTATTCGCTGACACGTGAACTGATAAGGACGAACAGGGCAGGCTCGTATGCATCAACGACCCTGGTGGAGTGCAATACACGCAAATACCACGGATTACTGATCTGCCCGGTGGACGAGCTTGGCGGAGACAGGTTTGTGCTCCTTTCCTCGCTGGATGTAACGGTTGTTAACAATGACAAAAGCTTTAATATCGGGATCCGCAAATACAAGGGTGATTATTACAGCCCCAAAGGGCACAAGTATCTCGAGGATTTCAAAACGGATGTAATACCAGAGAGGATCTATAAGGTCGGAGGTGTCAGGTTTAAAATGGAAAGGATGCTTGTTCACTATGAAGAGCAGCTGCTGATGCGATACACCATCCTGGAGGCCTCCGAGCCCATGAAGCTACAGATACGCCCTTTCCTGGCATTCAGGAGCATACACCAGCTCACACATGCAAACCTTGCTGCAAATACCAAGATCGAATTCATCAAAAACGGAATAAAATCGAGACTTTACGAGGGATTCCCTTCTCTGCATATGCAATTCTCACAGAAAGCAGATTTTATACATGTGCCCGACTGGTACCTGGGTGTCGAATATATTGAAGAGCAGAAGAGAGGATATGACTATTCAGAAGACCTGTTTACACCCGGCTTCTTCGAGCTCGATGCAAAGGAAGGGGATACTATAGTATTTTCAGCATCGACAAAAGAAGAGAAGCCTTCAGGATTTAAGACCAAATTCACCAGGACCGCAAACAGCAAGATACCCCGTAACTGCTTTATAAACTGCCTCCGGAATGCTGCCCAGCAGTTTGTTGAAAAAAGGGGAGAAGAGACGCTAATCATAGCAGGATACCCATGGTTCGGTTCATGGGGCAGAGATACGTTCATCTCTCTTCCCGGCATAGCCCTGGCACGGCATAAACTAACCCTCTTCAGGGATGTTCTGGACACACAGGTAAGAAGGATGAAAGACGGGCTCTTCCCGAACATGGGAACCGCCGGACAGTACGCATTCAACTCGGTAGATGCTCCGCTTTGGTTCTTCTGGGCTTTGCAGCAATATACTTTTAACGGGGGAACTGATTGTTGTGAACGATACGGTGATGCGGCAAAGTCGGTTCTAAATGCCTATAAGAACGGAACGGCATTCAATATCCATGTACGCGAAAACGGGCTTGTTTATGCCGGAGCCCCGGGGAAGTCCCTTACATGGATGGATGCAGTGGTCAGTGGAATTCCTGTAACCCAGAGAAAAGGGTATGCGGTGGAAATAAATGCACTGTGGTACAATGCTGTCTGTTTCGCTATCGAGATGGCGAGGTCGGAAAAAGATAAAAACTTCATCAAAGAATACGAATATCTGCCGGAACTCATAAAAAAATCATTCCTTGAACTATTCTGGGATGAAAAGACAGGCTGCCTGGCCGATTATGTGAACGATGAAGAGGGCCGGAATACATTCGTCAGGCCGAATATGGTTATTGCAGTATCGCTTCCGTATTCGATGCTTGACAAGGAGCAAATGAAGAAAGTGCTGGATATTGCAGATAAAGAACTTGTTACGCCAAGAGGGCTCAGAACCCTCTCCCCTGCCAATAAATACTACAAAGGATCTTATTACGGGAACCAGGAGCAGAGGGACAATGCATATCACCAGGGTACGGTATGGCCATGGCTTTTCGGCCCTTTCTGTGAAGGATGGCTCAGAGTGTACGGCACCCAGGGCGTTCAGAAGGTTAAAAAACTGATCAACGGTCTTGAAGCAACAATGCCGGAGCATGGCATCAGCACCTTGTCAGAGATACATGACGGAGACCCGCCGCATGCTCCCCGCGGTGCTATATCACAGGCCTGGAGCGTGGCCGAAGTATTGAGAATAGTTAATCTGCTTGAAACGGAATATCCGGATGCATAAGAGAGAAAAATAATGCGTGTGTTAATGTTCGGATGGGAATTTCCGCCTCATATTTCCGGCGGATTGGGCACGGCAAGCTTCGGCCTCACAAAGGGCATGGCAACGCTTGATGACCTGGAGGTGATCTTTGTCGTTCCCAAAGCCTGGGGCGACGAAGACCAGAGCATGGTCAGGCTTATTGGCGCCAACAGGGTGCCTGTGGCATTCAAGCAGATCTGTTACAAAGGCACCAGAACCCCGATTGAGAAAATTGAAGTATCATCAAAAATAGTCCCTTATATCGATCCTGAAGATTTCTGGAAACTTGTCAGGTCTGAGGTCAGCGGGCACCGGCTGATTGTTCAGACAAACACCAGGGGGATGATCGATTTTTCAGGAAGATACGATTGTAATCTGCTGGATGAGATATATAAATACTCTATTGTTGCATCAGTGATTGCCGAGGAGCACGACTTCGATATCATTCATGCACACGACTGGCTCACATACCCTGCCGGGATCGCTGCAATGGAGGTCTCCGGCAAACCCCTGGTGATACACGTTCACGCTACAGATTTTGACAGAAGCGGAGGAAATGTCAATCCTGACGTTTACAGGATCGAAAAGAGCGGAATGGATGCAGCATCGAAAATAATTACCGTCAGCAACCTGACAAGGGATATTGTCATTAACAAATACAATATTCACCCGGATAAGGTGGAGACCGTGTATAATGCCGTTGAACCGGTTGATATTTCGGATGATATCATTGTACAGAAGGGATTTGACGACAAGGTGGTAACCTTCCTGGGAAGGATAACCCTCCAGAAAGGCCCGGAATATTTCATTGAAGCCGCATATAAGGTGCTCAGGGTGATGAATAATGTCAGGTTCGTCATGGCAGGCTCGGGAGATATGCTGGACAGGATGATGAGACGGGCGGCATCCCTGAAGATCACCGACCGCTTCCATTTTACGGGGTTCCTCAAAGGCAGGGATGTCTTTACAATGCTCGCAATGAGTGATGTTTATATAATGCCTTCAGTTTCGGAGCCATTCGGGATATCTCCCCTCGAAGCTATGCAGTCAAATGTCCCGGTCATCATCAGCAAACAATCGGGAGTCTCTGAGATCCTTACTCACGCGGTAAAAACCGATTTCTGGGATATTGACGCGATGGCTGATGCTATCTACGGTATCCTGAATTATCCGGCTCTCGCCAGTATGTTCATCAGGAACGGAAAGGAAGAGGTCATCAGGCTTAAATGGGATAATTCGGCCAGGCACGTTAGGGATATTTATGAAAGAGTGATTTGGAAAAAATAAGCATTGAGATATGAACGCAGCAGGCAAAAAAGCAATTTGCTTTTACTTTCAGGTTCATCAGCCTTTCCGGCTAAAACGCTACAGGTTCTTTGACCTGGGACATGATCATTATTATTATGATGATTTTTCCAACGAATCAATAATGAGAAAAGTTGCAGGGAAGTGCTATCTGCCTGCCAATAAGATTATTATGGATCTTATTCATAAGCATAAAGGTAAGTTTAAGGTCACTTTCTGCCTCTCTGGAATAGTAATCAACCAGTTCAGGCTATATGCTCCCGAGGTGCTTGAGTCGTTCAGGCAGCTGGCTGAGACAGGTATGGTTGAATTTCTCGCTGAAACAAATGCCCATTCACTGGCTTCTCTTAAGAGCAGGAGCCAGTTTGAAGAGCAGGTTAACATACACAGGGAAATGGTGAAAACATTCCTGGGCACCGAAACAACATCATTCCGCAATACAGAGCTGATCTATTCCGATCAGATCGGTTCATGGATCGCCGAAATGGGATTCAAATCCATGCTAACCGAGGGAGCCAAGCATGTTCTCGGATGGAAAAGCCCTAATTTTCTCTATTGCAACGCAGTCAATCCCAGGCTGAAAGTATTGCTGAGGAATTTTGTTCTCAGCGATGATATCGCCTTCAGGTTTTCGAACAAGAACTGGAGCGCATGGCCTCTCACGGCAGATAAGTATGCATCCTGGCTTGGCAAGCTTGCTCCCAAAAGCGAGCTCCTGAATATCTTTCTTGATTATGAAACATTTGGCGAACATAACTGGAAAGAGACAGGTATTTTTGATTTCCTTCAGCATCTGCCATCTGTTATCCTGAAGAAAACCCCATTTAAGTTTATGACACCTTCAGAAATTGCCGACACATTACAGCCTGTATCGGCTATCAGTGTTACATCACCCATTTCTTGGGCCGACGAAGAACGCGATATTACCGCCTGGCTGGGCAATGAACTCCAGGTGGCAGCCCTTGACAAGCTGTATGAAC
>Ga0116204_1001431_pt1 | contig 13397 bp, 9 predicted proteins | sample LakKivwa52mmetaG_FD_94481 | JGI IMG/M metagenome (GOLD analysis project Ga0116204, IMG submission 94481) | Anoxic lake water microbial communities from Lake Kivu, Rwanda to study Microbial Dark Matter (Phase II) - Lake Kivu water 52m metaG | ecosystem: Environmental > Aquatic > Freshwater > Lake ...
AGGCGGTGGCCACTTCGGCGATCAACACGAGCTGGGCGGCGCGGCGGGCCTGTTCCGTGGCCAGGTATTGCTCCAGGGCCTGTTGCTGCAAGCTGCGGATCCGGCCGAAAAAGTCGATCTCCCAGGAACTGATCCCGGCCGAGAGGCTGTACTGCTCGCTGGTCACCGGACGGTTGCTGGCGGAGATGGCCGCGGGGGTGCGTTTTTCCCCGCCGGCGCCGATGGCGTCCACGGACGGCAGGATGGCGGCACGCTGGATCCGGTACAGGGCCCTCATCTTTTCCACGTTCAAGGCCGCCACCCGCAGGTTGCGGTTGTTGGCCAGGGCCGCGGCGATGACCTGCTGGAGCCGCGGGTCGGCGAAAAACTGCCGCCATTGCAGCTCCGCGGCCACCGGGTCGTCCGGGGACAAGGCCTTGCCGTCATAGGCCGGGCCGGCCGGCCATTGCTGGGGAACCGGGGCCACGGGCCGGTTGTAGGCGGGAATCAGGGAACAGCCGGAAAGCACAAGGGCTGTTGTCGCCAAAAGGGCAAGGGTTTTTACCGACATGTCAGTGCGCCTCCACCGGGCTTGCGGCCTTGTGATCCCGGTCTGCGGGTCGCGGGCCTTTTTTTCTGCCGAACAGTTGGACCACCATGACATAGAACAGGGGGATGAAAAAAATGGCCAGAAAGGTCGCCGTGGCCATCCCGCCGAGCACCCCGGTGCCGATGGCGGTCTGGGCCCCGGCCCCGGCCCCGGAGGCCAGGGCCAGGGGCAACACACCGCACCCGAAGGCCAGCGAGGTCATCACGATGGGCCGCAGCCTCAGCCTGGCCCCCTCCAGCGTGGCATCGACCAGTTCCCGGCCCTGCTCGACCTTGAACATGGCGAACTGCACGATCAAGATGGCGTTTTTGGTGGTCAGGCCCAGCACGGTGAGCAGGCCGATCTGAAAATACACGTCGTTGGGAAAACCTCGCAGCATCGAGGCCACCACCCCGCCGATCACCCCCAGGGGCAAGGTGAGCATGATGGCAATCGGCACGGTCCAGCTTTCGTAGAGGGCGGCCAGGCAGAGGAAAATCACGATCATCGAAAAGGCGTAGAGCAAGCCGGTCTGGGATTTGGCCATACGTTCCTGGTAGGAAATGCCGCTCCAGTCAAAACCGGTGCCGTTGGGCAGTTGGGCGGCGATTTGCTCCATGGCGGCCATGGCCTCACCGGTGCTTTTGCCATGGGGGGCCTCGCCGAGGATGTTCATCGAGGGAAAGGCGTTGAACCGCTCCAGCCGCGGGGGGCCATAATCCCAGCGGCCCGTGGCAAAGGCGGAAAAAGGGGTCATCGTGCCGGCGCCGTTGCGCACATAGAGCCGGTCCACATCGGTGGGCAGCATGCGGTGGGGGGCATCGGCCTGGACAAAGACCCGTTTGACCCGTCCGCCCTGGATAAAGTCGTTGACGTAAGTGCCGCCGAAGGCCGCCGAGACGGTGCGGTGGATCGCGTTGATCGGCACGCCCAGTGCCCCGGCTTTTTGCCAGTCCACATCGATGCGGTACTGGGGCACGTCGTCCAAACCGTTGTGCCGCACCCGGGTGAGCCGCTCGTCTTTGGCGGCCATGCCCAGCAGTTGGTTGCGGGCCCCCATTAACGCGGCATGGCCGATCCCGCCACGGTCCTGGAGCTGAAAGTCGAACCCGGCCGAGGTGCCCAGCTCGATCACCGCCGGCGGGGCAAAAGCAAAAACCCTGGCGTTGCGGATCCTGGCAAACCGCGCCATGGCCCGTCCGGCCAGGGCCTTGACCTTGAGGTCGGGCCGGTGGCGCAAATCCCAGTCCTTGAGCCGCACAAAGGCCATGCCCACGTTTTGACCGGCCCCGGAAAAACTGCGGCCGGCCAGGGTCATGATGGAAGCCACCGCTTCTTTTTCTTCTTGCAACAGATAGGTGCGGATCTGGGCCATGACCGCTTCGGTCTGCTCCCGGGTCGAGCCTGCGGGCAGTTGGGCCTGGATCATCATGATGCCCTGGTCCTCGTCGGGCAGATAGGCGGTGGGCATGCGCTGGAACAACACCCCCAAGGCCACCACGATCAGCACGTAGATCAACAAAAAGCGCAGTTTGCGTCCCAGCATCCTGCCCACCACGCCCTGGTAGCGATCCCGGGCCCGGTTGAACGTGCGCTCGAACCAGGCAAAAAACGGCCTGAAGAGAAAAAAGCCATGGGTTCCCAGCCCGTTGCCCTGGGCCACCGGTTTGAGCAGTGCGGCGCACAGCACCGGGGTGAGGATCAGGGCCACGACCACGGACAGCAACATGGCGGCGATAACGGTCACGGAAAACTGGCGGTAGATCACGCCGGTGGAGCCCCCGAAAAAGGCCATGGGCCCGAACACCGCGGAGAGCACCAGACCGATGCCGATCAGCGCGCTGGTGATTTCGCCCATGGACTTGCGGGTGGCTTGCTTGGGCCCCAGGCCTTCATCATGCATGACCCGCTCCACGTTTTCCACCACCACGATGGCGTCATCCACGAGCAACCCGATGGCCAGCACCATGGCGAACATCGTGAGCATGTTGATGGTATAGCCGAAAAAACCCAGCACGGCAAAGGTGCCCAGGATCACCACGGGCACGGCCAGGGTGGGCACCAGGGTAGCCCGGATATTGCCCAAAAACAGGTACATCACCAAAAAGACCAGAAAAATCGCCTCGAACAGGGTCTTGACCACCTCGTCGATGGCCACGGCGACAAAAGGGGTGGTGTCATAGGGATAGATCACCTTGACCCCCGGTGGAAAATAGGTGGACAGCTCGGCCATCTTGGCCCGGATGGCATCGGCAGTGTCCAGGGCATTGGCCCCGGGAGCCTGGCGCACGGCCAGCACCGCCGCGGCCTGGCCGTTGTAAAGCGCGGAGGTCTCGTAGCGCTCGGTGCCAAGTTCCGTGCGGCCCACATCGCCCACCCGCACGATGGAACCGTCCGGGTCGGTGCGCAGCGGAATCGCGGCAAACTCCTCCGGGGTCTTGAGCAGGTTTTGCACGATGATCGAGGCGTTGAGCCGCTGGCCCGCCACCGCCGGCAAGGAGCCGAACTGGCCCGCGGAAATTTCCACGTTGTAGGCCTTCAATCCGGCGATGACATCCTCGATGGTCAGCCGGTAATCGGTGAGCTTTTGCGGGTCCAGCCACACCCGCATGGCGTATTGGGTGCCGAACACCTCCACCTCGCCCACTCCGGGGACCCGGGCCAGCACTTTTTCGATGTTGGACTGGGCATAGTCTTGCAGGTCGGTGCCGTCCATGCTGTCGTCCTCGCAGGTCAGGCCCACGAGAATCAGCCAGTTGCGCGTGGACTTGCTCACCTTGACGCCCTGGTTTTGGACCACGTCGGGCAAACTGGCCATGGCCAGTTGCAGCTTGTTTTGCACCTGGGACCAGGCCAGGTCCGGGTCAAAGCCCGGGGCAAAGGTCAGTTCGATGCGGCCGGCCCCTGAGGCATCGCTTGATGCCGTCATGTAGAGCAGCTTGTCAAAACCGGTCATCTTCTGTTCGATGATCTGCACCACGGAGTGTTCCACGGTCTCGGCCGAGGCCCCGGGATAAAAGGCATCGATGGCGATGGACGGCGGGGCAATGGGCGGGTACTGGGAAACGGGCAGGTTGTGGATCGCCAGGGCTCCGGCCAGCATCATGACAATGGCAATCACCCAGGCGAAAACCGGGCGATCCAGAAAAAAATTCGACAGCATGAGGTGTCTCCGTTGGGCTTATTGCACTTTGCCTTCGCCTTGATTGTCCCGGTCTTGTGGTTTTTGATCCGTTGCGGTTGGCGCCGGGGTGCCGGCAGCAGCCACTTTCACGGTCATTTCGGGCCGCACGTTGAGCAAGCCTTCCACGATGAGCCGATCACCGGCACCCAGACCCGAAGTGATGAGCCACTGGTTGCCGATGGCCCGGTCGATGGTCAGAATCCGCTGCTGGACCTTGCCGGCCGGATCCACGATCAGGGCGATCGGCTGGCCCTTGGGGTTGCGGCTCACCCCCTGCTGGGGGACCAGGATGGCCTGCCCGGCGATGCCCTCCTGGATGAGGGCCCGGACAAACATCCCGGGCAGCAAGAGGTGGTCCGGATTGGGCACGACGATGCGCAGGGCAAAAGACCCGGTGGCCGGGTCCACGGTAACATCGGCGAACTGGAGGGTGCCGTCCAATGGGTAGTAGGTGCCATCTTCCAGGAAGATCTTGACCTTGCTGCGGTTCTCACCATGGGCGCGCAACCGGCCCGCGTCCAGGCTGCGTCTGAGGCGCAGCAGTTCGGCGGAGGATTGGACCACATCCACGTAAATGGGATCGATCTGCTGGACCGTGGCCAGGGCCGCGGGTTGGTAGGCCGTCACCAGTGCACCGTCGGTCACGTTGGACTTGCCGATGCGCCCGTCAATCGGCGCGCTGACCCGGGTATAGCCCAAATTGATCCGGGCCGCTTCCACCGCGGTCTGCCAGTAGGCGATCTCGGCCTTGACCTGCTCCATGGCCGCGGTGGCGTCATCCACATCCTGTTGACTGACAGCCTTGTCGGCCACCAGGTCCCGGTAGCGTTCGGCCCGCAGGCGTACCGCTGACAGGTTGGCCTGGGCCTTGCCCAAGGAGGCCCTGGCCGAATCGTGGGCCACCTGGAACGGGGCCGGATCGATCTGGTAGAGCAGTTGACCGGCCTTGATGTCGGCGCCTTCCTCAAAGAGTCGTTTTTGGATGAGGCCGTTGACCTGGGGCCGGATTTCCGCAACACGGAAAGCCGAGGTGCGGCCGGGCAGTTCGGTGGTCAACTCGATCTGCTGCAGGGCAATGGTCACCGTGGCCACCTCGGGAACGGAGGCCGGCCTGTTTGGTTTGCCCTGCCCGCCGGGGCAGCCGCCCAACAGGACAATGCCTGCCAGGATGCCCAAAACGAGGGTCCAGCGGTTTGGTTTGGCGGTGGTGTTCAATGGCATAAATCTCCCCTCCCGTTGCCGGTTGGTTGGGTTTGCACTTTTTTTCCCTCACGAAGACGTGAGCAGTATGAAACGGAACTTCATGTTGTCAACACAACAATGCGGGCCGGCAAAGCCCTTTTGCGGTCTTGTCCCGTCATTTGTCAATCGCTGGGCGTTGGCGCGCAGGGCAGCCGCTGCAAAATCCCCAGGGTCTTGACCATCGGCCATTGCCGGTAAAGACCCGAGGCCAGGGCCGCCTGAAAGACCTGGCGGGGGGCCTGGCCGCCCTTGGCAGGGTCAACGAAGATGTCGTGAAACAGCAGGTAGCCCCCGGCGATGAGGTGGCCCGACCACAGGGTGTAGTCGGCCAGCACGGTGTCGTAGGCGTGGCCCCCGTCGATGAACACCAGGCTCAGCGGCGTGGCCCAGAGCCGTGCCGCCACGGCTGAACGGCACACCAGAGGTACCACGGTGTCTTCCAGTCCGGCCAGCGCCAGGGTGCGGCGCAACAACGGCAGGGTGTTGACCTCGCCGGCGGCCGGATCGAACACTTCCGGATCGAAATACTCCTGGCCGGGCTGCTGTTCCTCTGAGCCGCGGTGGTGGTCCAACGTGAACAGGACCCCGTGGTGGCGACGGCATCCGGCCCCCAGGTACAAAGCCGATTTGCCGCAGTACGAGCCGACTTCAAGACAGGCCCCCCGTGTGCTGGCCTCCAGGGCCAACCGGTAAAGGGCCGCGCCTTCTTCGTCGTCCAAAAACCCCTTGACGCTGGCAACCAGTTGTGGGTCGGGGATCATGGGGCAGGGGCCTCCGGACCTGGAACACATCTGAAGGAAAAAGGATGAAGGATGAAGGATGAAGGATGAAGAAGGCCATTGTCTTTTTTTCGTAGGGGACCTCTCATCCTTGAGGCGATGAAAGCCCAATGGTGTTGGCAATGGATCGTCACGGGTGGCATTTGCGTTGCTCCCTGTCCGGTTTGCATTCAACGTCATCCTTGCAGGCTAAAATGATTTGAAAATTCTTGCCAGCGGGTGGCCCGGCGCATCGATGGTCAGGTCGTTGAAATACCCATAGGGGGTCTGCACCACCGCGTAACCGGCCTCGACCATGCGCTGCTGGGCACGGGCCAGCAGGATTTGGGCCGATTCGGGTTCGGCCTTTTCCTCGGCCAGGTGGGTGAACGAGTGCAGCACGACCCGGTTGACCTCCCATTTTCTGGCCAGCCACTTGGCGTTTTTCACCAACTTGGTTTCGGCGCCGCTGCCCGTCAGCACATCGGCCGGCTCCACGTGGACAAAGGCCACCACGGCGTTGTCCACGCCATGGGGTTTCGCCTCGGGAGCCTCGGCCAGGGTCTTGATCGACGGGGTCCAGGCAAAACGCCGGCAGTACCAGTACAGCACACGCATCCGACCTTCCTTCCAAACCGGGCAAACCGGAGCCAAATCCGGAGTTTGAAGCACGACATTCAAAACAAATTCAAATGACCCAAAAACACAATGATCCAAAACCGTCGCCATGCCATCCACGCGGTTGTTTTTGTGATTGGGTCATTTGGTCCTTGGGATTTGTTTCGGATTTCGAATGTCGTGCTTCCAATTTCGTTTGCGACCGGTTTGCATCGAATCTCATCGATAAGACCCTATCTTATCTATTGGTCCTTGATCAAGGGCCGTGGGCTTGTTATCGGCGTTGCGATCGGGTTGAAATGCATCCCGGGGCGGCGGCGACATGCCGTTTGCAAGGGGCAGGTCGCGATCACAAACGATGCTGAAAAAAAAACGGCCAATGCCGTCATCAGCCGATGGCATTGGCGCAGGAGAAGGTGGGGTGCGGGACGCGAGCGACGCGGCCTACTGGTCGATACGGGTCAACTGCTGCATGAAGGCCTGTTCATCGGACAGTGAAATCGTGGTGGTGGCTTTTTCCTGATCCTCGCCGATGGTGTTGAAGACAAAGGTGTTGCTTGACGGTTCAAGGCCGGCCGAGGACCTGCCGGCCGATGCTTCAGGCAGATGCGAACGGGTCAGGGAGCCGGCCTGGGCCAGTTTTTCGAGGATGTCGGCGCTGACCCGCTCCAACACGGCCCGGCGCTTGCCCTCGGTGGACAGACTGATGCGGTCCTCACCGAGGTTGAGGGTCAGCCGCTCTTGCCTTTCGGCGTCGGCTCCCCGGCCCAGTTTGCGCGAGTAGACGTTGAGCACTTTTTCAATCTGATAGTTGGTCACGTGCATGGTCGCTTCCCTCCTGATTCCTTTATCGGCAGACCGGCCCCGGACTTGAGGTTTTTTTCGCAAGAACGGGAAAAATTTTTAAGTGTTTAATTTTTTAATGATAAATACGGAAGGCGGGAAAAGCCGGCAGTCGATCCGGTTTGGTATTGGCCAAGCCGATGCGTCTTGCCGCGCCAGCGGCTGTCATAATGGTGTTGCGCCAGCAACACCATTATTGGAACAGCGACACATCCCCAAGCCCCTGGCGAATCACCTCGGGCCTGTCATCGATCAGGTCGACCACGCTGGAAGGACCCTGGGCCACCGGACCGCCGTCGATGATCAGGTCCAGTTGGTTGCCCAGGTATTCGTCGATCAGATAGGGTTCGTTGAGCAGGGTCCCATCAGGGATTTTGGCGCTGGTGGAGATGACCGGATTGCCCAGAGCCTGGACCAGGGCCAGGCAGATCGGGTGATCGGGAACCCGGATGCCGGCGCTGCGGCGGCGGGTCAACATGATCTTGGGCACGAGTTTGGAACCCTCCAATATAAAGGTATAAGGGCCGGGCAGAAGGCGGCGCATGGTCTTGTAGGCCCAGTTGGACACTTTGGCATACTGGCTGATGTTGGTTAAATCGGCGCAGATGAAGGAAAACGGTTTTTTCTTGTCCCGCTGGCGCAACTGGTAGATCCGCTCGATGGCCTTTTTGTTCATGATATCGCAGCCGATCCCGTAGTTGGTATCGGTGGGATAGGCGATGATCCCGCCGGCCCGCAGCACCTCCACCACCTTTTTGATCAGGCGGGCCTGGGGATTGACGGGATTGATGGCAACGATCATAACGGTATCAAATACCCCGGAGCACATCGGGGTCGGTATCGGTATCGGGGTCGCAATTGCAATCTGGATCGTCAATCGATACCGATTCCGATACCCGGCCCCCGGCCCCGAAAAGAAGCCTTGGTTTCGGCAAACCCCGTGAAACGGGTTTGAAATACCCCAACCCTGCGGGCATTGCAAGGCCGCAAACAAGGATTGCGAAACCACCTGCCATTTGGTATTCCAGGGCCAACCGCAAATCACCCCGGTTCCAATCCGACAGTGAAGGAGACCCCCATGAATTCGCTTTCCCCCATGGAAGCCTACTCATTTGACGACGTGCTTCTCGTGCCCTGCCACTCGGAAGTGCTGCCCAAAGACACCCATACCCGCACCTGGCTGACCCGTAACCTGGCCTTGAGCATCCCGGTGGTCAGCGCCGCCATGGACACGGTCACCGAGGCCCGCACCGCCATCAGCATGGCACGGGAAGGGGGGATCGGGTTTATCCACCGCAACATGAGCGTGGAAGCCCAGGCCATGGAAGTGGACCAGGTGAAAAAGTCCGAAAGCGGGATGATCGTGGACCCGGTGACGATCCGGCCCAGTCAGAAAGTGGCTGAAGTGCTCAAATTGATGGAAAAATACCGCATCTCCGGCGTGCCGGTCACCGATGGCGAGCGCCTGGTGGGCATTGTCACCAACCGGGACCTGCGTTTTGAAAACGACCTGGACAAATCCGTGGCCGAGGTGATGACCAAGGACAAACTGGTCACCGTACCCGAGGGCATCTCCCTGGAAGAATCCAAAAAGCTGCTGCACCAGCACCGCATCGAAAAACTGCTCGTGGTGGACGCCAACGGGCGGCTCAAGGGGATGATCACCATCAAAGATATCGAAAAAATCAAAAAATTCCCCAACGCCTGCAAAGATGCCATGGGCCGGCTGCGGGTAGGGGCCGCCGTGGGCGTGGGACCGGACATGCTGCCACGGGCCGAGGCCCTGGTCCGGGCCGGGGCCGACGTCGTGCTCATCGACACCTCCCACGGGGATTCCAAAAACGTGATCCAGGCGGTACAGGCCCTCAAGTCCACCTTTGCCAACATCGAGGTGATCGCCGGCAACGTGGCCACGGCCGATGGTGCCGAAAATCTCGTCAACGCCGGTGTGGATGGGATCAAGATCGGCATCGGTCCGGGCTCGATCTGCACCACCCGCATCGTGGCCGGGGTGGGCATTCCCCAGGTCACGGCCATCATGAACTGCCGGCCGGTGTCCCAGCGCAGCGGCATCCCCCTGATCGCCGACGGCGGGATCAAGTATTCGGGCGATATCACCAAGGCCATTGCCGCCGGGGCCCATTCGGTGATGATCGGCGGGCTTTTCGCCGGCACCGAGGAAAGCCCGGGCGAATCGATCCTCTACCAGGGCCGCACCTACAAGGTCTACCGGGGCATGGGCTCGCTGGAGGCCATGCAAAAAGGCAGCAAGGACCGCTACTACCAGGGCGATGACAGCGAGAAGGAAAAACTGGTTCCCGAGGGCATCGTCGGCCGGGTGCCCTACCGCGGGCTTTTGTCGGACAACCTCTACCAACTGGTGGGCGGGCTCAAGGCCGGCATGGGCTACCTGGGTGCCGCCACCCTGGACGAGCTGCGGGAAAAGGCCCAATTCATCCGCATCAGCGCCGCGGGCCTGCGGGAAAGCCATGTCCACGACGTGATCATCACCAAGGAAGCGCCCAACTACCGGCTGGAGTAAGGCAAAAGATGAGGCTCGGACGCGTCCGACGAGTCGGACAGGTCAGACAGGTCCGACAAACCCTAAACCCGGAGCCCTGCGTTTTTCCATGACCACGCCCTTTGCCCACCTTCACGTGCACACCCAGTACAGCCTGCTGGACGGCGCCATCCGTTTGGACCGGCTCCTTGACCGGGTCAAGGCCGAGGGCATGGAGGCGGTGGCCATCACCGACCATGGCACGATGCACGGGGTCCTGGAATTTTACCAGATGGCCAAAAAGGCCGGGATCCATCCGGTGCTCGGGTGCGAGTGCTACCTGGCCCCGCGCAGGCTTTCCGACAAAAACGCCCAGGACGGCAAGGACCTGTTCCACCTGATCCTGCTGGCCGAAAACCGCACCGGCTATGCCAATTTGTGCAAGCTGGCCACCATCGCCCAACTGGAGGGATTTTACTACAAACCGCGCATCGACAAGGAGGTGCTGGCCGCCCACAGCGAGGGGCTGATCGGCCTGTCGGCCTGCCTGCACGGTGAAATCGCCCGCCTGATCCTGGCCGACCGCCTTGGGGCCGCGGACGAAGCGGCCTGCTTTTACCGGGATCTTTTCGGCGAGGGCCGTTTCTTTTTGGAGGTGCAAAACAACGGGATCCCGGCCCAGGACAAGGTCAACCTGGCCTTAAAGCAGATGAGCCGGCGCCTGTCCATTCCCTTGGTGGCCACCAACGACTGCCACTATTTGGATCCCGGCGATGCCCGGGCCCACGAGGTGCTGCTCTGTATCCAGACGGGCAAGACCCTGGCCGATCCCAACCATTTCAAATTCAACACCAAAGAACTGTACTTCAAGTCGCCCCGGGAAATGGCGGCCGCCTTTGGCGATTATCCCGGGGCCCTGGAAAACACCGTGGCCATCGCCCGGCGCTGCGATGTCACCTTTGATTTCAACAGCTACCATTTTCCCAGATTCGATACGGGCAGCGACCTTTCCCCGGAGGCCCATTTCGAACACAAAGCCCGCGAGGGCTTTGCCCGGCGCATGGCCGCCATCAAGGCCAAAACCCCCGGTATCGACCAGGCCACCTATGAAAAGCGCCTGGATTACGAGATCGGGGTGATCAAGCAAATGGGCTTTACCGGTTATTTTCTCATCGTGGCCGATTTTATCCAGTGGGCCAAGGCCAACCGGGTACCGGTGGGGCCGGGCCGAGGGTCGGCCGCGGGCAGCCTGCTCGCCTACAGCCTGGGCATCACCGATCTGGACCCCCTGGCCTATGGGCTGATCTTCGAGCGTTTCCTGAACCCCTCACGGATGAGCATGCCCGATATCGACGTTGATTTTTGCTTCAACGGCCGCGAGCAGGTGTTCAAATACGTGGTGGACCGTTACGGCGGGGGCCAGTATGTGGCCCAGATCATCACCTTCGGGACCTTGAAGACCCGGGCGGTGATCCGCGACGTGGGCCGGGTCATGGACATTCCCCTGGCCGAAGTCGATGCCATCGCCAAGCTGGTGCCCGAGGTGCTCAACATCAGCCTGGACGAGGCCCTGAAACAGGCCCCCAAGCTGGCCGAAATTACGGCCAGCCGGCCGGACCTGGCCGAACTGGTCCAGATCTGCCGGGTCCTGGAAGGCCTGCCGCGCCACGCCTCCACCCACGCGGCCGGCGTGGTGATCGGGGATCGGCCCTTAGTGGACCACCTGCCCCTTTTCCGCGGCAAAAACGGTGAAGTGATCACCCAGTTCGACATGAAGCAGGTGGAAAAGATCGGCCTGGTCAAGTTCGATTTTCTCGGCCTGCGCAACCTCACCGTGATCCAGACCACCCTGGACTTGATCGCGGCCCAGGGTGCCGCCCCCCCGGAAATGGCCGACCTGCCCTTGGACGACCCGGAGACCTACAAGCTGCTGTGCTCCGGGGAGACCACCGGGGTGTTCCAGTTGGAAAGCAGCGGGATGCGCGATCTGCTCGTGCGGCTCAAACCCACCTGTTTTGACGACATCATCGCCCTGGTGGCCCTGTACCGGCCCGGCCCCCTGGAAAGCGGGATGGTCAACGACTATGTGGAGTGCAAACACGGCCGCAAGCAGGTCACCTACCTGGTGCCCCGGCTCGAACCGATCCTCAAGGCCACCTACGGGGTGATCCTCTACCAGGAACAGGTGATGAAAATCGCCGTGGACCTGGCCAGCTACACCATGGCCGAGGCCGACGGCCTGCGCAAGGCCATGGGCAAGAAAATCGTGCAGATCATGGCCGAGCACCGCCAGCGCTTCGTGGAAGGGGCGGTGCAAAACGGGATCCCCGCGCAAAAAGCCTCCACGATTTTCGACCTCATGGAAAAATTCGGCGGCTACGGCTTCAACAAGTCCCACAGCGCCGCCTATGCCCTGATCGCCTTTCAAACCGCCTATCTCAAGGCCCACCACCCCGTGGAATACATGGCGGCCCTGCTCACCAGCGAAATGCACGCCACCGACGGGGTGGTCAAGTACATGGCCGAATGCCAGCGCGCCAACGTGGTGGTCCAACCCCCGGACATCAACGAAAGCCAGATGACCTTCACCGTGGCCGGGGGCAAGATTCGCTTCGGCCTGGTGGCGGTGAAAAACGTCGGCGAAGGGGCCATCGAATCGATTCTGGAGGCCCGGCGCCAGGACGGGCCCTTTGAATCGCTCTTTGATTTTTGCCAGCGGGTGGAACTGAAAAAAGTCAACAAGCGGGTCATCGAAAGCCTGATCAAGTGCGGGGCCTTCGACAGTACCGGCCTGTCCCGGGCCCAGGCCGAGGCAGCCCTGGAGCCGGCCCTGCAATACGGCCAGATGATGCAAAAGGAAAAGGCCGATCCCCAGATGGGGCTTTTCGACCTTGGGCCCAGTACGCCGGCGGCCATCAACCTGCCCACGGTGCCCCCGGTGGCCGAGTGGGACCAGCGACAGCGGCTGGCCAATGAAAAAGAGGCCCTTGGTTTTTACATCTCCGGCCATCCCCTGTCCCACCACGAGCACCTGCTCAAGCGCTATGCCACCGCCGACACCCTGGCCCTCCAGGAAGTGGCCGATGCCGCTGTCGTGCGCATCGGGGGCTGGTGCGCAAATCCAAGGTGATCCGCAGCAAAAAAGGCGAGCCCATGGCCTTTGTCACCTTGGAAGACCGCCACGGCAGCGTGGAGGTCACCGTGTTTTCAACGCTGTACGCCGGCATCTACGAACTGCTCACCGAAGACAGTGCCGTGATGGTGGAAGGCCGGGTCCAAAAGGATGAAAACGCCGTCAAGCTCGTGGCCGACAGCATCGTGCCCATGGAAACGGCCGAGGAAAAATGGGCGGGCACCGTCCATCTCTACGTGGATGCCGACAACGTGTCCAAACCCTGGCTGGAAAACCTCAAGGCCGTGATGGGCAGGTATACCGGTCCGTGCCGCAGCATTTTGCACCTGCGCCTTTCCCCCCACCAGGAAGCGGTCATCGAATTGCCGGCCACCTTGGGGCTCAAGCCGGGAAGCGCCCTGCGCAGTGATCTGGAACAGCTGCCCGGCTGCCTGGCCATGGCAACCGCGCCCCGGCCCCTGGAGGCGGCGCCCCGGCCCAACGGCGGGCGATTCGGCAATGGCCATGGCGGACGGGCCTATGGGAACAGCCGGTATTAGGCCGTTATCAAT
>Ga0116204_1001433_pt1 | contig 13379 bp, 16 predicted proteins | sample LakKivwa52mmetaG_FD_94481 | JGI IMG/M metagenome (GOLD analysis project Ga0116204, IMG submission 94481) | Anoxic lake water microbial communities from Lake Kivu, Rwanda to study Microbial Dark Matter (Phase II) - Lake Kivu water 52m metaG | ecosystem: Environmental > Aquatic > Freshwater > Lake...
ACCCATGGGTGGCATCTTGCGTTGGCGAATTCTGGCCGCCATGTTGCTGACAGGCTACGCGCTGTTCTTTGGCGGGTTGCTGGTTTCGGCGCGCACCCTGGCCCGGCTATACCCCGCCCTGCCGGGCTACAGCCTCGCGCCGCTGACGGTGCTGACCTCGATGGTATTCATGCACAACCTGGTGCAAACCCCGGCCTATGCCACCCTGACGGCCTTTGGTGTGAGTTGCTGGGCGGCTTATGCCTGGGTGCGCGCCTGGGAATCAGACGGAGCGTGGGCGCAAACCGCAACCGGCCTGCTGATTGGGACGCTGGTGCTGGTGCGCCTGGAAACCATATTGTTTGTCGCCGCATGGAGTGCGGGTTTGCTCATCTTGCGCCGCTGGCGTTTTTTGGGCGACTTTCTGGCGGGCGGGCTGGTGCCGCTGGGGTTATTGCTGGCCTATAACACTACCCAGTTTGGCAACCCGTTACACGCGGGCATTTTACACGGCAACATGAACATCCTGACCTTCAGGGCAGATTTTGCCTGGGCGGGGTTGGCCGGGCCGCAATCGGGCCTGCTGTGGTACTCGGCGCTGATTGCGCTGGGCGTTGTCGGGTTACTGGTTAGCCGCAAACCCCAATTGACGATTTTGGGCTGGGGCGGGCTGGCATTGGTCACGCTTGTGCTGGTGCGTGTGCCTGTGATGTATTTCTGCGTGGGCGAGAGCGCGCAAACGGTGGATGGAATCGTGATTGCCTGTCCGCCCAATTGGGATGCGTTGTTGCAACTCATCCGGTTTGATGTCAACCGCTATGTGATTCCGCTGGCGCCGTTTTCGGTGCTGGGAGTGCGCGAATTGCTGACCCGGTTTTTGAAAATTCAGGAGCAAACAAATGAATGAACTACATGTTGTCTTTGGAACCGGCGCGCTGGGACAGCACACCGCCCGCGAACTGGCGCGGCTGGGGAAAACCGTCCGCATGGTGAACCGCTCGGGCAAACTGGCGGAGGCTCCCGCTGGGGTGGAAGTCGTCGCGGGCGACGCTTACGACGCGGAGAAAAATATCGAGCTGACGAAGGGCGCAGCCGCCATCTACCAGTGCGCCCAGCCGCATTATTACGAGTGGACGGAGAAATTTCCCCCACTCCAGCGCGCCATTCTCGAAGCGGGAGCAAAAAACGGGGCAAAATTTATCGTAGGCGACAACCTGTATATGTACGGTGACCCGCAGGGCAAACCCCTCCGCGAAGATGCGCCCATCCGCCCCCATACGCGCAAAGGCAAAACCCGCGCCGTAATGGCCCAGGAAGTGCTGTATGCCCATAAAACGGGCAAAATCCGCGCCGCCATTGGGCGAGCCAGCGACTTTTTTGGCCCCGGCTACGATGTTTTCGCCGACCTGGTCATCCGCCCGGCACTGGCAGGCAAGGCCGTGAACGTGTTAGGGCGCACCGACCAGCCACATACGATGACCTATGTTCCCGATTTTGGCAAATTGCTGGCAACCCTCGGCACGCGGGAGGAGGCCCTCGGCCAGGTCTGGTTTGCACCCAGCGCACCGGCTGTGACCCAGGCCGAACTGGTGCGGCTACTGGAAGCCGAAGTAGGTCGCCCGCTCAAGACAATGGCGGCTGGCGCGTTAATGACGCGCATCCTGGGCCTGTTCAACAAAGAAATGGCCGAAATGACCGAAATGATGTACGAGTGGGATGCCCCATTCGTGATGGATTCGTCAAAAGCGGAAAAAGCGTTTGGGCTTCAAGCCACCCCGCTGGATGTAGCGCTGCGCGAGACTGTGGACTGGGTGAAAGCGGGGATGTGAGAGCTAAATCATCTCCACACCCACCCCCACGCGGTGAATTTTCGGCATACGGGTATAAATTTCGTCCGCTTACGTTGGCGGCACGCGAAAACTGAAATAACGTCTTTTCGCTGAAACATCACAGGGCTGTCTGGATAACCGGACAGCCCTGACTGATTCTTAAACAATGCGCACAGAATCGATACAGCCACAATCCGCTCGGGATAACTCAAACGCGCCGAAATCGGCGCGTTCTGTGATGTAACCTTCATCGGTTTCGACTTCTCCGCTCAACTCGACTGGCTTTTTTGACACAATTCCTGCGCGCAGCTGGCTCGTCATCGCTTGAGCATTCCGAGAAGACAAATCCAATTCTTGGGCAATTTGCTCATTCGACAGGTTCAAGCCCATCAGGTATAAGCACAGTATCCAGTTTTTCAAAGGCTGATGATGACCTTCAAAAATCGTATCGGCCAAATCATCACATTGCTGGCGACAGACAGCACAGATATATCGTTGCCGATGAGCCTGCCGGGGGTGCCAACCACGCTTTTTTACATCGTAAAACATGGGAAGCATGTTTCCATCCGCACATTGGGTGACGATTCGCAAGATCATTGCTTGACCGTACTGCTGCTCGATGAATTGGACGAGTGTCCAGCCTCAATCGTAGGCGAGTTTGCCGTCCGTTTCAGCCTGGTGAAATAGCCAAGCAATTTTTCGCCGCTCTCGTCGCGCCAGGGGGTGTGTTGTTCGATGCGGCCAGGGTCATCCTTGAGAAACGCCGAGGCCCAGAGCAGCATGGTGGCAAACTGGGTGGCGACGAACAGGTCGAGCTGCCGCCACTGCGCCTCGGGCAGGGCGCGGATTTGGCTGTAGCCCGCGTAAAAGGCGTCGCGCATCCGCTCCCAGTCCGGTTTCCAGGCCCATTCGCAGAGCGCCACGGCGATATCCCATATCCAGTATCCATAGCCGCAGTCCTCGAAGTCGATTGGGCAAGCACGGCCATCTTTGTAAAGCACATTTTCCGGGTACAAGTCGGCGTGAATCAGGCCAAATGCGTCGGACTCTTTGCCAAATGCTTCCATCGTCTGTTGGGCGGCGCGTGAAACCTCGTTGAACGGCTCGCGGAATTGGACTGGCATTGTCTCGACCAGTTCCTCGCGCGGCTGCTCGAACATGCTCCCGCCAAGCTGCGCGTCCCAATCCCAGACCGGGCGTTCGAATCCGGCCGGGGGCAGCCAGGTGGCGGAAAAATTGTGCAGCCGGGCCACTACCTGCCCCAGCGCTGTGAGATGCTGCGGGCGCAAGCCGTGTTGGATTTTTCGACCATCCAGCCAGCGCATCAGTGAGACGATGCGTCCCTGGGGAATTTCAGCGGTGTTGATTTTGGTCAGTAAGTATCCATCGGGCGTTGCGACCGGCGCGGGAACGGGCAAACCAGCTTCGCGGTTGAGCGCTTCCAGCCAGGTCAGTTCGGAGGCAATCCCTTGTTCATGGTCTGAACACAGGATGCGCAGCAAGTAGCGATTGGGAAGGTATGGCTCCTTCGAGGCTACCGGAATGCCCGGTAGGTCTACACGGTAAATGATGTTTGCAGTGTATTGGAGAAAGCGAAGTTGCGCGCTATGCAACCCGTAGGCTTCGAGCGCGGTTTCGGCCAGGATACGCGTTCGGTACAACCGGGCACGGCGGGACAGTTCGCGGAAGGGTTTCATGGTGTTCTATAGTTCGAACGGATTTTCCGGTGAAAAAACATCATCAAAAAAGCCCAGATAGGGAATGTCGTTTTCGATACAGCGGATTTTATAGCGCAGCCCGGCCTGGATTTCCTCGTCCGGCTCATCCAGGTATTGGGCGTAGTGCATCAACTCCTGCATCTGGATCAGGCGCAGGAAGAGCGGCAGCCGCGCCAGCCATGCCTCGCTCAGGGTGTTCTCGCGGGTGTAACCGGTCAGCACGTGTTCCATGTAACGCGCCATAAAATCCTGCCGCTCGGCCAGCGGGCGGAACATCGTCCGGCCTATCCCGCCCTCCCAGGCGCAGCCCAGATCGTACATGAACCAGAAATAACAGCAATCATCGAAATCGAAGATGGTCATGTCGCCGTTGTCGTAATCCACGGTGAAGTTGCCATCGTTGAAATCGTTGTGGATCAGCCCGTAGGAGTCAATATCTTTGGGCAAGGCGTGGAGTTCGGCCATCAACCGGTCATATTTTTTGTGGATGAGCGGCAGCCGCTCTCCATACGGAAAACCGCTTTCCGCCTCCCACCGGAACCAGTCTGGCCGTTTAGTCGACTCGCTCAACGGCTGGTAGGTTTTCGCCAGTCGGTGCAGCTGGCCGAGCGCCTGGCCCCAGTTCTGGAAATATTCGTTGAGCGGGACGCCCTCCCGGTAGCGGTAGCCGTTATCGGGCACGCGCATCCCCCGGCCTTTGACGAACGAGACGGCGATGAAGTTCACCCCGGCAGCAGGCAACACTTCGAGCAGGTTGCCATTGACTGACGGGATCGGCCTTGAGACGCGCATCCCACCCTCAGCCAGGTACTCCACAAAATGCAACTCAGCCTGGATATTTTCCACCGTCCGGTCGGGACGGTAGGACAGGCGCAGGATACGCGGCTGACCCTCATGGTCATAGTGGTAAACCAGGTTGGCGCAACCTTCGTAGTCATCGAATTTGCTGAGGCGCTCTTTGGATGTACCGAACAAGTGAGCGGCGGTTTCGAGCGCCTCCTGTTCACAGATTTGGGTAACAGCTTCCCGATTCATTTCACATCATCTGGCAAATGGATGGCAAAGCGACAGCGGTCATCGCCCTTCAGCACCGATTCAAGCACCTCGACCTCGATTTTCTGTCCCAGCGCGCCTTCCCAGGGTTTCATGTGGAAGCCGGCGCTGCAATTGCAGAAAATGGGGGCGACCTTTTCTCCGCTTTTGACGGCCTCGCGCGCCCAGGGGCAGTGGCAGTAGTAATAGCGATTGAGCGTGGGGTCGCTTTCGGCCAGGTATTGCTTTGTCAGGAAGGGGATTTTGGTTTCGTAAACGATGTTCCCAGCCCGCACCCCGCCGCCCATTTCCGGTTCGCTGCGGATGAAGTCCAACACTCCGTTGGTCACTTCCTGGGCAAAAAACAGGCGGCCTTCGCGCTGGCAGGCTTCCATCTGCTCCATGAATTTCTGTTTCTTGATCACAAGATATTCATCCACGCTGGCGCAGGATTGGTAGATTTCGCGCTCCCAGGCGTAATCGGGCAAGTCCCGCAGGCTGTCGCCAATCAGCGCGCGGCAGGCTTCAGGGCCGAGGGCTTTTTCGAGCCGTTCGATGACTGGCTGCATATAGCGCGGCTTTTCGGGCGTGGGAATGCCGAAGGGCGCAATCCCAATCCCGGCGAATATCTCATCCCGAAAAGCCTCGCCGTACTTCTCACCAACCCGTTTGTAAAGGTTTTCCTGAGCCTCACCGCCATCCAACGATTCGAGAAAAGCGATGAAAACAGGATTGTTTTTGGTGAATAGTCCGTAGCGCGCCAGGGTGATAAGATTTTCCTCGCTGTTTTGCCCCTCGGCGATGAGCAGTTTCGAGAACTCCCAGGCAGTTTCTGTGGAAAAACCGCCGTGTTGATAGGCGAACTGCTCAAAACGCTCGGCCAGCGCCAGGGCGGATCCCATCTCTTCGGCAGGCACTTTCCGCCCTTCCAGCATGGCACGGAATCCTTGTTTGTCCATAGAATAATCCTTTCTACCAGATTCCTGGCAGGAGGCGATATTTGACCTTTTGACGATATTCCGCGTAACCGGCCAATTCGCGGAGTAATACTTCTTCTTCATTGCGAATGCGCGCCACAAGCAATGGAATGATGACCAGGGCCGGGATGATTGTCCAATAAGAGCCGAGAGCCACTGGCGATGCCATGTATAACAGGCTGACGCCAAAATACATCGGGTGGCGCACAAGGGCATACGGCCCGCTGGAAACGACTTTCTGGTCTGCGTCCACTTCCACGGTACGAGAAAGGTAACTGTTGACGGTCATCACCCAGACAAAAATCATGTACCCACCAAAAACGACCCCATCAGCCAGAATGGAAACCCACCCCGGCACATTCGACCAGCCAAAGCGTACATCCAGACCGGGCAGGATGAAGGCCGCCAGGAAATACAGGTAGGAAAGCGCGATGATTTTGCGCTGGGCAGATTCTTTCTCGCGCATGCGCAGGCGGCGCTGGAGCAGGGCCGGGTCATTTTTAATGAAATAGGCCAGCACAAAGAACATCGGGACGAAAATTGTGGCAAGATACATCCAGCCTTGCCAGTAGTCCCAGCGTCCCGCCGGCAGGATGATGATCAAGGCGACCAGCGGGATGCCCAGCCCGATGCGCAGGGCCGCGGCTTTTAACAGGTTTTGGGAGGGTGTGTTTGTATTCATGGTTCAGAGTTGTTTGGTCATGTAATAGCGGGTGTGACCGGGCGGGAAATCTTTGAGTTCGCCAAAGACCCGGTAGCCGTGCTGTTTGTAAAATTCAGGGGCCTGGAAGCTGAAGGTGTCGAAAAAGGCGTTGGTTGCGCCGCGCTGGCGGGCTGCTTCTTCAGCCTGGGTCAACAACTGGTGGCCGTATCCCTGCCCGCGCAGTTCTTCACGCACAAACAGCAGGTTGATGTAGAACCAGCCCCAGTAGATTTCGCCAATCAGGCCGCCGGCGACCTTACCTTCGGCGTCATACAGCGCCAGGCAAAGATGCTGGAACCCTTCCGGGCCGCCGTGTTGGGTGTTGTATTGGCCGATGCCGCCGCCGATGACCTCCCACATTTCATCGGTGGGTTTTTCAACGGGTTCGATGCAATATTGTGTTTGCATGGGCTTTTCTCCTTTGTTATTCTTCCTGTGATCAGGTTCATCTCATTGGATTTCATCCAATGCTTCCGGCCAGGGAAAGCCGTTTGGGTCGGCGGCAGCCAGTTGCGTCAATTTTTCATCATTATGGCTGTGAACTTGTGCCAGGAATGGGAAGTCGTGCGGGCCAACGCGCAGCTTGGCGACCGGTTTGGCAGGCTGCGCGCTGATCCAGTGCGGAAAGATAATCTCGGCCCCCATCATCTGCTGCGCAGGCTCGCGCTCGAAGGCAGAACGCGGCAAGATGTAAACTGCGCCATCACACCAGGGTTTTTGTACCAGCGCCGAGTGAGTAATGGAAAAGAAATACAGCGGGCCAAGACTTTGTTCGGGCGAAAGGCGCACAGTCAGGCAGGAATTGAACAGCGAAAGTTTGAAGTGTTGGCGGTCAACAATGGCGAAGTAAATCACCCAGATGCCGTCGGTGGTGGCATAAATGGCTTCCTGGGCACTGAAAGCGCGCACATCCAATGCCTGCCGGGGTTCGACTTCGACGATTGCCAGGTTTTGCGAGCCGTGTAAAACCAGCTCTTTTGACTGGCACAAATAGGACAGGAACTGCCATTTTGGAGTTGCCAGCCGGTAATCAATCCACCCGCCGAGCGGGGTAGCGGCCAAAAGGGAGTCAAATTCATCCCATTGGGTCGGGGCAAGCTCAAAAGGCGGTTGGGGGAGCAGGTAATCAAGCGGGTTCATCACACAAATATTATACGTCTGGAACCGTTAAAATTCTCATTCCGCCCAGAAAGGCAGCCAGCGTTTGAAAACCCATTGCTCAAGCAGGACGGCCGATAGCGTTCCGCTGGCATACATGACGATATCCAGCGGGTCAAAGGCTACGCCCAATGCATCCATGCCAAAAATTGCAAAATTTCAGCTGTTGTGGCCGTGCCAAAAACCAGACCGGCTTTAACCCACCAGTCCCGAAGTTGTGGAATGTTCGTTGCGCTGATGCACAACAGGAAGTAAAAACCGAATGGCAATATGGCGTTAAGCAGGATGATAGAAAGAATGAATGCCAGTTTTGGGGTGAACTTTTTCATGCGGTTACTCCTCTGGCAAATCATCGAGCACCTGTCTCAGGTTTTTTTTGTATTGAGTGAAAGCAGCGCGGCCGGCAGGGGTCATGCGCAGGATGCTTTGCGGTTTTTTGCCGTTGAAGGTTTTCTGGATTTCAACATACCCGGCTGCCTCGAGTTTGTTCAGGTGTGTAGCCAGGTTGCCCCAAGTCAATCCGGTCAGGCGCATCAAGAAGACATAATCTACACTTTCGGTCACATAAAGATAGGTCAGAACCATTAGTCGGGCTGGGGCGTGGATGACCTGGTCAATGTTCGCCAGCGGGTGCAAATCAGATTGCGGATCGCCCATCTCAAACCTCCCCAGCATCAATCGTCGGATGGTTGCTCAGCACGCGGAGGAAATTTACCAGCCCGGTCAGGATTATTAAACCGGCGGCAATGCCAAAAACCACCGGGTAACCGTGATGGGAGAAGCCAAGATTGGCATACAACCATTCGCCAAGCAGCGGGGCAACAAAAAGCAGCAGTCCGTATACATACAGGCGTGGAAAATCGAGCAGCCAGGCCGCCAGACTAAAACTTGCCAACAGCAACAGGCTGAACAGGCTGGCAATCCCAAAGCCTGGAATTTGATTGAAATTTAAGGCCAGCAGAAAACCGACGAGCAACACCAATGCATTAACAGCCACCATCACCATGCTGAACTTGCGCATTTTCGCACGGCGGGCTTTCCCAAAACTGACGGTGCCCAGACGCGGCGCGAGCACATGCTTCCGCACCAGCCAGATGGCGAGGTAAACCAGCCCCCAGAAAGGCAGGAAAATGGCCGAACTCCAGAAATCGCCCAGCGTTTCGCTCAAGAGCGGCGCAATGGCAAATTGCAGCGCGAAGCAGCCGATAAAAACATCCCATAGGCCATCGGCAAAGGTGGACTGGAAGGCCTGGCGCTCGGCAGATTTAAGACTGATAGGGGTTTGCATGAGTATTATCCTTTCTTTGGTAAAAGTACTTTGAATTTCAAAGTACTTTTATATAATACACCTGTTCCTGAAAAAAGTCAACGCTTTGCGGCTCGATATAGGCGATGATCGGGATATTTTCATCATTTTATCGATTGCGCGCCTGTGGATTGGGGCCAACTGCTGGCGACCGGGCGCAAATACAATCTGAAAAACCTGTACTGGCTGGCCGCCTGGTCTTTTATCGTCGCGGTCTATGTCATTTTTGCCCCAACCACACCTGGGGTTCTTCATCGCGATTATCGTTGCCGCTGCGCTGGTTGTCTCTTACCTGGTATGGACGGGCGACTACGAAACGGCCGGCTTTGTTTCACATGACGCCATCATGGCAAAATCACCGATTCATAAAACCGCCTGCCTGTATGTCATCCGCCAGGCCATCTCAAAAATCATCGCGAACACCGATGCGGCGGCCGTGGAGCGTCATATCGCCCAGATGACCTATGAAGATTGGCAGCAATTTATCCGCACGGACGCGCTGCGCGATACCCTCTCGAACTTCGTGCCGCTTACTGCCAATCTATAAAGCCCCGACAGGTTCCAGCTGGAGCCTGTCGGGGCTTTTTGCGCTTATTTCAAGCCAAACGAAGCGCTGACTTCGGCCCGCACCGAGATTTGCCCGACGCTGATTGGGCCGGAGTCGCTCAGGGTGCCTTCCGCGCCGGTGGGCGGGGCGGCGTTCTGGACGGCGTTCTGCGTCCACAGGTCGCGCGAGCTGTTGTTGCCGCCGTACCAGCCCCAGCCGTTGAAATAGGACCAGCTGTTCTCGTTGATGGTGAGCACGCAGCCCACGTCCGAACCGGCGGCGCGGGCCAGGTCGGTGGCCTTTTCGCGGGCGGCTTTCATCGCCATTTCGCGGGCCTGGTCGCGATAGCTGCGCAGGTCGCTCAGGTAGAACTCGGTGTTGAGCACCTGGTTGGCTCCGTTCTCCATCGCCGCCGCCAACACCTTGTTGACCTTGTTTACATCGCGCAGGGTGATGGCGACCACGTTGTTGATGCGATAGCCCTTGATACGCAGGTCGCTGTAATCGTCGTAAATCGGCTCAATGATGTACAGGTCGGTGACGATGTCTTTTTGCTCGATGCCCAATTTTTTCAGGGCGGCCACAATTTTCTGGATGGTTTTGCTGTTGGCGGCTTCGGCTTTGGCCGCGTTGGAACCGTTCGACTGCACCCCTAGCTGGATCAAGACCCGGTCGGGGGTGACGTTGATGACCGCCGTCCCGCTGACCTGGATGCTGCGGCTGGCATCACAGACCGGGGGCGGGGCCTTGGTCACGGCCGCTTGCGGGGCGGGTTCGGTGGTCGGTTGGGGCGTGCCGGTCTGGGCGCTGGCATTCGACAGGGTGAGCGCCGCCACCAGCAGCACCATCAGGGCGGACAGGATCAGGCTAAAAAGGTTGTTGGGGGGTGTTTTCATTGCAATCTCTCCTGAATTTTCCCCATCATAGTCCCCATGCAGGTCAGGAGTGTGTCAGCTTGCGGTCAATATCTCGACTTTGCTCGATCACCATCAAAGTGCAGTTGGCAGCCAGAAGGTGATGGTCGTGCCCTGACCGCTGCGGCTTTCGGCGGCCACCCGTCCACCCTGGGCCAGCACCAGCGCGCGCACGATCGCCAGTCCCAGCCCGGTCCCGCCGGTCTGGCGGTTGCGCGAGGCATCGGCCCGGTAGAAACGGTCAAAGATGAAGGGCAGGTGCTGCGGCCCAATCCCACTGCCCTGGTCGCGCACCGCACAGCGCACTTCGCGGCCTTCTTTTTCAATCAGGATGGAAATCGAGGCGTTTTCCGGCGAATGGCGGATGGCGTTATCGAGCAGGTTGTCGAGCACCTGGGCCAGCCGGTCGGAATCGCCCCGCACTGGAGCCAGTTCACCCGTTTCGACGGTTAACGCAATCCCGCGCCGGGCGGCCAGGCGCGCCAGTCCTTCGCAGCGTGTCCGCGCCAGTTCGGCCAGGTCGAGCGGACGCAGGTCGAGTTGCAGCGCGCCGGCATCGGCGCGGGTCAACACCAAAAGCTCGTTGACCATGCGAATCAGGCGTTCCGTTTCGCGCTGCATCGCGCCCAGCAGCGGGCCGCGGCCTTCGGTATCGTCGAGCGCGCCATCTTCGAGGGTTTCAATGGTGCCTTTGATGACCGTCAACGGGGTGCGCAGTTCGTGAGTCACATTGGCGATAAACACGTTCTTGGTTTCGTCGGCTTTTTGCAGGCTGGCGGTCATCTGGTTGAACGATTCGCCCAGGCTGTGCAGTTCGCGGATGTCTTTATCCACCGGAACCTGCTCAGACAAATTCCCGGCTGCGACCGAACGCGCCGCCCCGGCCAATTGCTCCAGCGAACGGGCAATCCGCCGCGAGAGCAGCGTCCCGGCGGCAAATGCCAGCAGGATGGCCGCCAGCAGCGCCCCGAGCAGTTGCAGGATCACGCTCAGCGGCAATCCGCTCGGGGCCAGCGGCGAGGCAATGTAAACGATTCCGCTGATTTCGCCATTCCCGCCGTAGATGGGGGCGGCAGCGTACAACACCCGCCTGCCCTCGACGCGATGGATGGCGGTGGCCGGAATCCCTTGCAGGGCCGAGTCGATTTCGGGACGGGTATACAGGTTCCCGGTGTAAACGTCCCGATATTCCAGCGACGGAACCCGCGACGAGGCGGCATCCCCGGCCTGCGGCGGGGGCAGGATAATCGCATCCTGTTCCGTCAGCAGGTGGGTGTGGATGCCGGGCAAGGCGTTTGTGGTCTGGGTGTAGGGCTGCTCACTGGCAGGCAGGGGTTGTCCTTGCAGGGCGGCGGCGCCCAGGCGGGCCTGGGCCAGCAGGTTTTCGCGCTGGGTGTCGAGGAAAAGACGCTCGACCGCCAGCCAGGACAAGGCAGCCGCCAACCCCATCCCAATCAACAGGACGGCCAGGGTGGTCAGGGTCAGGCGGGCGCGGATCGGGGTTTGCATGGTTTCATTTCAAGCGGTAGCCCACCCCGCGCACCGCTTCCAGACTGTCGGCTTCGGGCGACGCACTGCGCAGTTTGGCGCGCAGGCGTTTGATGGCGCTGTCCACGGCGCGCGTATCGCCGACGTAAGCGTAGCCCCAGGCTTGTTCGAGCAGGCGTTCGCGGGTCAGCACGCGCCCGGCGTTGAGCAGGAACAGCTGCAGCAGGTCGAATTCCAGGCGGGTCAATTCGAGCGGATTCCCGGCAACGGTCACGCTGCGCGCCTCGGGGTCGAGCAGCAATCCGCCTGGGCCGCGCAGTCGGGAATCAGCCTGGGGCGGTGGACCGCTTTCGGTTTTGCCGGCCTGGGCGCGGCGCAGGACGGTTTTGATGCGCGCCAGCAGTTCGCGCACGCTGAAAGGTTTGGTAACGTAATCGTCCGCGCCGAGTTCGAGGCCCACCACCCGGTCGGTTTCCTCGCCCAGGGCGGTAATCATGATAATCGGCAGGTCGCCGGTTTTGCGCAGTTCGCGGCAGACCTCCAGCCCGTCCAGGCCGGGCAGCATCAGGTCGAGCAGCACCAGGTCGGGGCGCGCGGCGCGCGCCAGGCGCAGGGCTTCCAGGCCGTCGGCGGCGGTCAGCACCTCGTAGCGCGACTTGCGCAGGTTATAGGCCAGCAGGTCGCTGACGGCGGGTTCATCTTCGACAACCAGGATGGTGGGCGGCATATTCCAAGGATAACATGCAATTGTGGCAGGACGGTGTCAGCCCGCGGGCGGGACGGCTGCGCTTAACCGCCGGCCCGGCCCAATTTGGCCTGGACTATCGCGATATTCCCTTCAATTCTCGCAACTTCTTGCGGCGAACTGTATTGCTGCGCCAGCCGCAGCGCCTGCTGGAACTTCTCCAGCGCGGCGGGGAGCTGGCCCTGGCGCTCGTGGACGAGGCCCAGCATTTCCAGGGCAATCGCCACTTTGGCCGGGTTGCCCTGGCGGGTGAAAATATCGAGCGCCTCGTTGAAACAGGCGATGGCCTCGGTCATTTGCCCGGCCTCCATCAACAGGTTGCCCAGTTCGCCGATCGTATCCGCCAAGCCGGATTGGCCGCCGATGCGGCGCTCGATGTCGAGGCTGCGGGTGAAGCGTTCGCGGGCGGCCTGGCGGTGTTCGCGGGCGGCGGCTGCCTCGTCCGCGGCGCGCGCCATGCGGTTGAAAATGAGGCCCTGTTCGTGGAGCGTGGTGGCAACCAGGGCTTCATTGCGAACTTTTTGAGCCAGCGCCTCGGCCGCCTGGCTGCGCGCCAGGGCGCAGGGATAGTCCTTTTGCATGCGGTGCAGCATGGACAACTGGTGCAGGCTGATGGCCTGGCCCTGCTCGTCGCCGCGCTGGACTTTGATTTCCAGGCTGGCCTCCTGTTTGGCGACGGCCTCGTCGAGGCGGCCCATGTTCATCAGCACACTGCTTTGCTGGGCCAGCACCGCGCCCATTTGCTGTTTGGCGTCCAGGGCCGCAAAGGTGGCGTAAACCTGCCCGTAGGTCGCCAGGGCTTCGGCCAGGTGGCCTTCATCTTTCAGCAGGGTTGCCAGGTTGGCCTGGGCCACGGCTTTGCCAAAGCCTTCCAACACGCGGATGCTGCCCGCCAGCAGGGCCTTGGCGCGGTCGCGCTCGCCCCAGCGTGCCAGGACTTGCCAGACCGCCGTGACGATTTCCCCGGCGGCTTCGTGCTGACC
>Ga0116204_1001435_pt1 | contig 13358 bp, 17 predicted proteins | sample LakKivwa52mmetaG_FD_94481 | JGI IMG/M metagenome (GOLD analysis project Ga0116204, IMG submission 94481) | Anoxic lake water microbial communities from Lake Kivu, Rwanda to study Microbial Dark Matter (Phase II) - Lake Kivu water 52m metaG | ecosystem: Environmental > Aquatic > Freshwater > Lake...
GGTGCAATGCTTTGTAAAAGTGCTACAATTTCTCTCATGGGCTTCTCGGTGTAAGTTTGTTTTCGCAAACCCACTTTAACCGAAAAGCCCTACTTTTTTAGATCATTTTTGGCGAAGGTATTGAATGTATATAAATTTTTACAAGGAGAGTAAGTTGTATGTCAACGAAGAAACGTACGAGTAAAAAAGAGCAAGCTGCACAATCAGATAAGACCATCCAATATGCCGCAATCGGTGCGATCGTGGTTGTGGTTGCCTTGTTGGTGTGGAGCATGGTGGGGGGCAACACGCCTGCGGAGGAAGTGCAGGCTGAGATTCCTGCAACCGAGGAAGCGATTGTGGAGGTCATCCCGCAGACCGAAGCGCCCCAACCGACGGCCGCCGCGCCTGCAGACACTTCTGCTCAATCTGGCATCAAGCAATATGATGCCCCTCCTGCCATGATGATCGACGTGGAGAAGAAATACTTTGCCACGTTTGAAATGGAAAAAGGCGGAGAATTCGTTATCGAGTTGTATCCCGATAAAGCTCCTATCACAGTCAATAGCTTTGTCTTTTTGGCGCGTGAAGGTTTCTTTGACGGAGTGACCTTCCATCGTGTTTTGGAAGATTTTATGGCGCAGGGTGGCGACCCCACAGGCACGGGCGGAGGCGGACCTGGCTATCGCTTCGTAAATGAAGACAGCGATTTGAATTTCGATAAAGAAGGTGTGGTGGCGATGGCCAATGCAGGCCGCGACACAAATGGCAGTCAGTTCTTCATCACGTTTGGTCCCGCCGAATTTTTGGACGGCGGTTACACCATCTTTGGGCAGGTCATTGAAGGCATGGATGTTGTCAACAGCATTACCCGCCGTGACCCGCAGATGAACCCGAATTTCACAGGGGATGTGGTCACGACGATCACGATCACGGAAGAATAATGGTAACAAAGACCTGACAGGTTTCTAAAAACCTGTCAGGTCTTTACAGCCTAATTATTTGGAGCTTGCAATGACCGAAAATCAGATCACAACCGAAACGCGCGGCTGCATCGTATGCGGAAAACAATATCAAATGCTCGTTGTCCGCGACGTGCAGGGAAAGTTCATCGGCGCAAAGGTGATGAGCGTCGGCGGGCGGACGGTGACAGGGGAGGAACGTCCGCTGGTGGCGTGTGAAAGCCACTCGGAAGAGAGTGTGGATGCCGCCGTTCAGCGCGTGTTCCACGCGGAGGATGAAAAGGAAGAGTAAGCTACAAAATCAAAATTACGCCGAACACGATCTCGAACGCTACACTGAACCAGTTCGATTGATTGCCTGATTTGTCGATGAAGATCGAAATAAACCGCGCAATGCCGACAAAGAAATAAATGTAGCCGAGCATTTGAAATGCCACCGCACTGGCAGCCAGTATGGGGAAAAGACCTGCCACGACGAATAACATTCCAAGAATAACGCGGATCTCAGTCACACCGCGCCCGCCTTGCGGAGACAGCCCCGTGAAATTCGCGGCGCTTTTGGGGGAAACCAGGGCGTAAAAACCAACCAGCACCGTCAAAATACAACCGATGTATTGCAGAATTTGCAGTAAGTTCATGGTTACTCCTTTTTATGGCGGTCATAAAAGACCAAAAGCGTACTTCCGTATTTGCGTTGCTCGCCTTCGACGAGATTTCTCAATTCCACTTCCTCGTATTCCTTCGGGTCGATCTGTACAATGGCCGTGCCGTCTTCGGTCAGCCAATTCGGGTTGTCGTCGATCAACTTCAATGCCGTTGACCACATCTGCTTGTACTGCGGTGGTGCAATATAAATGTATTCGAATTGCTTATCTGCTGTGCCTGACAGCATCGTGAATGCATCGCCGCGTTTGATCTCTGCCTGCTCAGTGAATTTGCAATGCTCTACATTATGCTTTGTTGTTTCGATCGGCGCGCGGTTCAAATCACTGAAGCGCACCGATGCCGCGCCGCGGCTCAATGCCTCGATACCGATTGCGCCTGTGCCCGCGAACAAGTCCCACCAATTTGAGTCGATCACATCTCCCGCCAGAATATTGAACAACGCTTCCTTTACGCGATCCATCACCGGGCGCGTAGTGTCGCCTGGAACTGACGCCAATTTTCGTCCTTTGGCGCTGCCTGAAATCACTCTTAAACTCATCCAACACTCTCTTTCGCTGCCATGATATTTTCATGCGGCGATACATAATAGACGACGCATCCCGTACCGAGGATGAATCGTTTTCCGCGAGTCTGCGCGATGGCATCCTGCGCTTCTTCCTTCACTTGAGCCTGATTCCCCAAGTGAAGCGTTTCCTGCCTGATGCCACCGCACACCACCAAATTGCGGAAGAGACTCTGTGCCTCTGCCAATGATGGATAGGTTTCGCGGTCATGCCAGTTGACGATCTGAAAATTGAACATGCGCAGCAGCGAGAAATACATGTCACTGCCATGCATGTGGAGCATGTTACACCACAGATCATCCGCAGCGGTGAGCGTTTTCAGGTCGTAGGGTAATGCCACTGATTTGTACTCGTCTAATTCAAGCAGACTTCCCTGCGCGTGTTGAATGGCGTAGAAAATACCGTCAATACCAATATCGCGCGCGGCTTCGATGAATTTGACCGTGCTCTGGGTGATGGTTTCCAATCCCTTTATCACGGCTTCGGGATGTGTGCGGATGTGTTCGATGAGCAGGTCGTTCCCTGCCAGATTTTTCGCCTGTGACAATGGATTGAAGATGGTCTGGATGACGGGAGTCTCCGGGCTGAGATTCTGCTTGATCAAACGGAGACAGGCTAACTGTCCAGCAAGATGCGGGGATGTGATTGGGTCAAGCGGTTTGAGAGTCTCCCAATCCTGGGGGGTCTGGATCACGCGTTTGACGTAGGCACGCGAGCCTTCGGGGTTGTTCTGCCATTCATCCACCACGCCCCAATCTTTCACGGCAAAGGATGATGCGGGGGTGACCTTCACGATGTCGAAGTCATACGTCTCTTGAAATTTGAGCGTGGCGGCTGCGAGGGTTTCGGGGTTTTGGTCTTCTTCGGGGAAGTGCCGCCATAAGGCGATGGGTGTGTGGTCGGTTTGCTCGCCGTTGAGGCATGTTTGAATGCGTTCGCGGTGGGTGGTCATTTACAACTCGCTTTCCAGGCGGTGCCTGTGATAGATGCCTTCGCGGAAGGTCTTGATGATGCGAAATCCGTTTGCCTGCGTTGCCTTGAGGCTGGCGGCGTTCCATGTTTCGACGCTGGCGTATATCTTTTTATACCCGCGTTTGCGCCCTTCGTCCATGAGCGCTTTTTGCAGGGAGCGCCCCAATCCGCGCCCGCGGAATTTTGGGTCAACCGTGAAGTACACGCATTCGATGGTGCTTGGCTCATACATCTGCCCGCGAATGGTGACGCTGGAGATGACCATTTGCAAAAACGCCAGCGGGCGTGTGAAGATGACCTTGAGAATATTTTTGATGAACCACGCTTTGTCTTTGGTGAGTTTGGATGTTAGTGCAGAGGGTTCAGGCGAGGCAAGACTAAAGCCCATGATTTCTTTGGTTTCATCATCTTGTGCGAAAAAGCCGAAGGCGTTTTCATCTTGCACGGCATTCTCGAAATAGTGCAAGACGAACGGGTAACCGAGTTTCGAGAGCAAGCCTGCATCGCCTAAATGAATTTCTGCGATGCGTGGGAGTTTTTCGGCGGGCAGGGTGGTGAGTGAGTGGAGGGTGTGTGTCATGTTTGGAGTCAAACTGCTTGCTGTTTGAAAATCAAGAAGAAAGTTTTTTGATTTTATAAATCAGACCAGCCCGCGAATCAAATACGGTCCCAGCGGGCGGACGATAAAAGCGGGGAGGCGTTTCCACACAGCGATGGCGAGTTGGAACTTCGGGCTTTTCTGGTTCATCGAAGGCATGGCCTGCCCAGGCGCGAGCCAGTACCAGTAAGCAAGCGTCTCTTTGCGCGGCGCCCATTTTGTTTTGAAGATGTCGTTGCCTGAGCCAATCAAACTGCGTCCGAGGTCGAATGTTGAAAATCCGTTTTGGATGGCGTGCTCGATGACCGACCAATACAGGAATTCACCAGAATACGATGAACGCGCAAAACGCAGGACGTTGGCATGTAGATTGAAGATGGTTTTGCCTTGATGGATGAAGACACCGCCGCCTGTGATCCGTCCCTGCGCATCATACGTGAAGGCAAACTGGAGCGTGTCCCCAAGCCTTTCCGCCATCTGACGCAGGTACCGCTTCGCGTGATACGGTGAGCCGAGTTCATGCATACTGCGAGCAATGGATTCGTAGGCGTCGTCCAACAAGTCAAGATGACCAAAGCGGATGGAGAATCCCTTTTTGAACGACTTGCGGATGTGATTGCGATGGTCGGACGAAAAGCATTTCATCAAGTCGTTTGGGTCGGCGGGGAGATCTATCAGGTAGGACGAATATACGGGGTGTTGTATCCAGCCATCGGGTGGGGGTGAGGCGGACTCGAATCGCAGGGAGATGTGCTCCACTTTCAATTCCTGTGCGAGGCGGCGGGCTTCATCCAATAGCAAGTCACGGGTGTTGTCATTCTCGTAAGCAAATCCGCCGTAACTGCCGAATGGCGCGGTGGCAAGGTAATGACCGAAAACGGGGTGCTTGACTTCGGTAAGTGAGAGCGCGCCGACTGACTGACCGTTCTCCGTGACAACAAAGCGGTGAACAGGATGCCCATACATTTCATGGACGAAATTCATCCACGAGTCGATGCCGATGTAACTGAGTTGCGGCTCAAGTGCGGGATAGTTGAGAGAATTTACTCGTTGAAGGTTCATTGAAGTCCGCTGATGTACTCTTGCATGGTGGAGGTGGGGAAGTGGCTCAACAGGTCTTTGAGGAAGTTGGATTTGTTGAACGTGAATGGATAGAGCAATGGGTTATGAATTAGGTCTGCGCTGAGCCGTTGCGTGAAGTTGGGTGGGGTAACGATCTCGTATGGATGTAAAAAGATGACAGGGCTTTTACCCGATTTGAGCGCACGTTCGATAATGCGGAAGACGGTGCGGGGGAATAATCCGCTGGTGAAACTGGAGCCGTAGGGAAACTCACCCATGATGAGCAGGTCGGGCGTCATGTGGCGCGGCGCGCGGAAGTTAGTTTGCCGTTTTTGCAATTGCAAAGTGCTGACGGGGATTTCGTAAATCCCGTCTTTGTTGATGACCGTGTCTGTCGGTGCGTAGATGGACGAACTGTACGTCAGCCCGTGTTTTTTGAGCAGGGGATACACACCTTCGACGGTGTGTATCATTGGGGCGCGGTAGCCGCGTACGTTGTATTTTTTCAGCCAGTCGGCGGAGGCGGTGAGGTCTTTTTCGATTTCCGCGACGGTGTTCAACCTGCGGTGAACATGACAGTGAAAGCCGACTTCATGCCCTGCGTTTTGAATCTTTTCAGGCAGTTCGGGATACCATCCCACCATTTCACCGACGAGGTAGAACGTGGCTTTTTTATCGCCAAAGATTTCGAGGATGGGGTCAAGGGCGTGACGGGAGTATCCTCCGTCCAGTTTGTAGCGGGCTTCGGGCGCGATGAAATCATGCCTGCGCGAGAGCGCAAACCAGGATTCGTAGTCAACGGTTAGGAGCAGGCGTGGAGAGGGGGTCATGGCATTTGTTTGATGACGCAGAAGGTTGCTCCCATGCGGGAGATTTCAATGAAGTTAGGTTCGTCACGCAGAAAGCGCAGATCTTCGTTGGAGCGCGAGTTGGCGAGATAAAAATCGCCTGATTGCATCTCGTTTTGCTCGGTGCGAAAATCGCGAATGACAATGTTTTCACTGGCATAGTACGCCGCAATATACGGCTCACGGCGGACGAATAACTGTGAGCCTGCTGGCGCTTGTTCATTGAATTGGAGTACTGCTTCGCGGTAGCAGGTCAGCCAGTATTCGGTTTCGTAGTTGCGGAAGACACCATCCACACCGCCTGCAAAGTTATTGTAGTAAGCATATTGATAGGGATGAAGTTGGATGATGGGCAAAATACCGAAGGTGAGCAAAGTAATCACAAACACGGATTTCTGCCATGTCCCTTTCAGCCATTGAAATAAAAATTGAAAGGCAAAACCTGTGAAGATAAATAAAGGTGGAAGGATAAACAAGAAGTGACGATAGCCATCATACATGGCAGGGAGGCGCAGGAGAACGTAGGCAACAGGGATGAAAAACCACAACGCCAACAGTGCAAGTGTGAAGCGCTGTTTATTGTCTGATTTCCAGAAGGCGAGCAATCCGCCGAAGATGGTCAATAGCCAGAATGGTTCTGTCAGCGTGTAAGCAAGCAGGACGGGCAAATATCGACGCGGAATTTCACCAGCACGGAAGTTTTCGCCCGCAAATAGCACGTTCAACTGGGTCGGGTTGTCGGACATGAAAACGAAGACCTCGATGAACTTCCCGATAGGGTCAAGCCAGAGGTAGGGCCAGAAGGCGAACATGATTGCAATAGATAGTGCTGCGTATAGCCAGAGTAACTTAAGCAATGTTGTGATCTTTATTTTTTGCGTGAACGCATACATCACAGTCAGAACCGCTGCCAATGGACCAAGAACACGAATCGATGTAGCAATGCCAAGGAAGAAAGAATCAAGCAGCAGTTTGTGATACTTGAATTTTCTATCGTCCATCGTCCGTCGTCCATCGTCCACTTTGTCAACGAATTCGAAGCCGAAAAGAACTGAGCCGAGAAAGAAAACCAGAAATGGAATGTCCTTAGGGTTGATGAAGGCATGTCCCCAAAAAAGAGGTTGAAAGGAGAATAATGCCGCCACCGTTAGGGCAGACCAACTGTCCACCCAGCGCGAAGCGAGGCGGTAGAGCAGGTAAATGCCGAGGTTAAAGGTCAGGAAATTGGTCAAGTGCCAGGCAGAGGCGAGATCCGATCCGAGCCATTTCAAAAAAGAGATGAGCGGTGTTGCAAGCAACAGGTAGGCAGGTCCGCGGTTGGCATGGTCGCTGCCACTGGAACCGAATGAGTTTGCTACATTGAATTCGCTGCTAAACCAATTTGCGGGCGTGTATGCATATTTGAGCGCTTCGCCGTAATCGTAAAAGAGCGGCTCATCCCACGACAAGCCGTAAGAGCGAAACGTCATCAGCCCAAGAATAAGGTTGATGACGAGCAGAATAAGAATGGGATGCTGGCGAAGTTTGTTCAAATTATTTCTGGGCGATGCGGCGCTGCTGGCGCATCTTTCCTTGCTCAAGCCTGTTTCTGTCTTCGTCGGTTTCTGCCACCAGTGGAGCGACTGCCGTTGGTTTATTGTCGTCGTCCAATGCCACGTAAACGAAGTAGGCGGTGTTGGTGTGGGTGCGCTCGCCCGTAATGGGGTTCTCGGCAATGACTTGCACTTCGGCTTCCATCGAGGTGCGCCCCGCGTAGGTGACCTCAGCAGTGAGTGTAACCAGGTCGCCGATCTTGATCGGTTCGCGGAAAACGAAGGAATCTACGGCGACGGTGACCACACGCCGCTGGGCGTGACGCATACACGCCAGTGCGCCTGCTTCATCCACCAGTTTCATGATCCAGCCGCCATGGACGTTGCCATGATTGTTTGCATGTTCAGGCTGCATCAGCTGTGCAATGCTGATGTGTGAAGCGGTCGGAGTTTTTAGTTTGGGCGTGTTCATCAATCCATGTCCTGTCTGGATTCGCCGCTGTCCACAGTGTGCAGGCGGTCGGGTTCTTCCTGCAACACGTCGATGATCGAGTGGGTCAGTTCAGACATCATCGGTGCGAGTGGGATGTTCGCTGGGGGATAGATCTTGCGCGGTGGAAGGGGTACTGTTGCCCGTGATACGAGTGTGGAAGTTGCACGCTTACGCACGATTCGTGGATCATTTGTCAATGTACCGACGTATTCTCCGAGCACAGAGAAAACTTCGCGTCTTGGGTTCACAAACCCGATCCATTCACCGCTGCGATTAAAGAGATAGGGGTAGGCAAGGAACGCTTCCGCGTCGCCTTTAGTTGTGTAAACAGGGATTAGGGTTGCCTGCGCCATGAATAGCCTCTGCCTTAGGGATTTTCGTCGATGTCATTATAAGTCCAGTAGCGGTTCACAAAGTAGTTCCACATCATTACAATGCCCACTGCAGTGGCGAGGGTTAGGTTCTTGGCATAGAATTCAGCAGTCAAATAGGTGGAGTGAAACGTCTGCTCGACGAAATGCAATAAAGGTGGTTCGAAGTAATGCAAAATGGGGATGCGAATGGCGACGCCAGCCGCATTCACGAGAAAAAACATCCCCAGCTGACCGATCAATGGACGGGAACGTGATTCGGGGTAGGTCCAGAAGCGGTTCCATGTAAAATTGCTCAATACGGCGCAGATGAAAGAGATCGTCCCAGCAAGGACAAGCGAGAACTGAGCCCAATGAGAAAGCAGGTTCATCACTGCAAAATCAATCACGGCACCCAATGTTCCCACGAGGGCGAATTTGATGAATCGATTGCGCTCTTTTACATCCGTTAATATCATGCCAGTCCCAATTTTTCCTTAAAGAATGGAATGGTGCGGCGGAGGCCCTCCTCGAGGGCAACCTTTGGTTCCCAATTCAGGATCGTTTGTGCGCGGGTGATATCAGGCTGGCGCATCTGGGGGTCGCGCGCGCTGCGTGAGTTTTCGTGATACGAAAGCCCAGCTTCATTTCCTGTGATCTTGTTGATGGTTTTGGCAAAGTCCAGGATACTCATTTCGTGTTGGTTACCGATATTAACTGGATAATGTTCTTCTGAGTAAAGCAATTTGACAATACCTTCGATCAAATCTTCAACATAACAGAAGGAACGGGTCTGGCTTCCATCACCATAGACAGTGAGCGGCTGTGCGAGCAGGGCTTGCTTCAGCAAATTGGGCAGGGCTCGTCCATCTTCCAGATCCATGCGCGGACCATAGGTATTGAAGATGCGTACGATGCTGGTGTTTACGTTGTGAAAGCGGTGATATGCCATTGTCAACGATTCGGCAAAACGCTTCGCTTCATCATACACGGCTCGTTCACCGACAGGGTCAACATTCCCTGCGTAGGTTTCTGGCTGCGGATGCACCTCAGGGTCGCCGTAGATCTCGCTGGTTGAGGCAAGCAAAAAGCGGGCATTGTTCGCGCGTGCAACCCCAAGGCAGTTATGTGTCCCCAGCGCGCCAGCTTTCATGGTTTGGATTGGCAGATTGAAGTACCCCGATTTGGATTGCGGATTTGGACTGGCTGGCGAAGCAAAATGCAAGATTGCATCCACTTTGCCTGGCACGAAAATATAATTTGAAACATCGCGTTTGTAGAAGGAGAATTTTTCATTATTTGCAAGGTGGGCAATATTGTCCGGACTTCCCGTAATGAAATTATCCATGCCAATGACTTCATGTCCGTCCGCGAGCAGGCGGTCACAAAGATGAGAGCCGAGAAACCCGGCTGCGCCAGTGATCAAAATTCGCATTCGATTGCCTCTTTTTTTAGTTGAGTTATTTCCAAACAATTTTTCCGATCAAGCCATCCCCAGTGACCTTATACGCTTCACTACTACCGCTGTCCACCAGCCATAGATTTCCCTGATAGACCACAGCGAGAAAATCCCCCGTCTGTCTTTCGATCGGCGCGGGAGACCATGCAGGGATTTGCGGTTCGATCCCATTCGCATCCGCAGGCGGGAAGAGTAATCTGTTATTCGAGCCGTCACGGTCCATCACCATCAGGCGGTAACGGCTTGTTTCGCTTTGTTCAATGAAGATGGATTGCAAATAAGCCACTTGAAATGATTGCTCCCCGCCGTTGGAGCGCAACGGTGAAGCAGAGGGATAAGCGAACATTCCAGCCGAGTTGATAAAGGATACAGCCGCTTCACTGCTGAACGAAATGCCTGAGAGGTCAAAATAAGGAGACTCCTCGCTGGAGATGGGCGCAGGTGCAGGTGCGTGGCTCACGAAGTATAAACTGTTCCCGTCCGCTCCCCAAGCGATGGGGGGAATCCACGCCCAGTCACTGCGGGTGTTCAAAGGGGTAACACCAAGAAGCGGCTTGAGATAGCCGCCATCCTGATCGACGATTCCGATTCCGTCTGGTCTGGCATACGCGAGTCTGCCATCGGGTGCGAAGGCAAAAGACATGCCCCACCAGCCATATACACCACCACTGTTTGCGCTCAACAACCTGCGCGGACTTCCGCCTGTAATGCTGATGCGATACAAGTCATTATTGGCCTGCCAGCCAGGCGCTGCGCTGCGCGGCTCGACGGTGGAATACGCCACCGAATTTGAACCGGGAATCCACGCCGCAAAATGAACGACATTCTTCGCTTGCAGTGAGATCAATTTTGGGTCAAGGTTTTTTGTGCGTACCGCCCACAGGGTGTTGATCTCCTGTTCGGCAGGTTTGTTGGATTTGCGTGTGAAGACCAGATATTCGCCATTGGGTGAAAGGGTGAATATGCGTCCATCAAGATCGCCAGTGCTGACGATGACACGGCGGTTGGCTGTGGAGCCTTCCATGATCCATGCATTGCCGCCGGCAAGATATGCGAGTGTGCCTGGAATGTTCAGCGGCGCGTATGAGGATTGCGCCCCAACCATGACGATCTCCGGCAAAGCTTCTTTGAGCAGGGCGCTTTTTACCACTGTCTTGCTTACTTCTACATTGTCTTCGAGGATGATTCGGTAGGTCCGTTCTTCGAGCCCGTTGACGCCTGCCTGCACTAGGCGAGTTTCGCCTTCTGCAAGTGTTTCATTTCGAATGATTTGCCGCTCGAAAGGGATGACTTCTTGCTCGGTGTTAAATTGTTCTTCTACGCGGGTGAGGGTGATGGTGTTACCTTCCCCTAGTACGGTGTAAAAAGGCGGCTCTGTGCGGTCAAGGCTGCCCGGCGTGATGCCTGCTGTTTGCAATGCCTGCGATACGCTGCTGCCTGCTGGTACGCTAAATTCACGCGTGAGACCATCGGCGGTGATATTGATGGTGATTTCCTCGCCGAGTTGCGGAGAGCGGCAGGAAAGTATCAGCGTGGAAAATGTTAGAAGCGCAAGAAGCAGGCGCGAGCGGAGTCCGAGGCGGGGCATGTCGGGTATAATCGCTCCGCTATTTGATGCGTCCAGTTAAGGTCATGATGCCGTCGGTGATCGCAATTGATTCCAATCGAAAGCCGACTGCGACGGGACCGAATGAGCCAGTAAAGGCTTCGGCAACAATGGCGCTCATGGCGGAGGTGAGACCCTCTGGTGCAGGCAGGGGACCGAAGTCGGCGGATGCGATTTCGATCTTGGGTTGACCTGTGAGTTCATCGACACCGACGTTCATGGTGATGAGCATGTTGGCGGTGAGCCATCCCTGTGTGATTTTGCCGTACATGAGCATTTGGCCGTTGCGCAGTAATATTTGCGGGTCGGTAAATGGCGGGTTCGCTTGTTGTGCCATTCTATCGACCATAAAGGCGGTGAGTTGGCTTTCGGTAATTTGCAGTGAGACGACACCTGTCTCTGCCCCGGCGAGCAATGCTTGTTCAAGTTGATCGCGCATGCTTTGCGAGTCGGCGGGTGAGGCCGATACGGTTTGCTCCGGGTAGGCTGGTCCGCCTGCGAAGATGGAGCATGCCATGGATGCAAGTACAAGGGATGCTGTGAAAAGATAAAGAGAAGTATTTTTTGTTTTCATGGTTTTCAATTTCTTGGAATTATATTTTTTTAAGCGGAGTAATTATAGCATGAGCGACTCTCAAACCCTTTCAGATCAAGAACTAAGCCTGTCAGCCAAGATCGAGGCGATGTTGTTTGTTTCTGCCGAGCCGGTGCCTTTGGGGCAGCTGGCGCAGGCATTGGATGTGACTGCTTCGGTGGTGGAACGTGGGCTGAAGGAATTGGATGAAGCCCTACAGGCGCGCGGTTTGCGTTTGCTAAGAAATGCGGGGCGGGTGCAGTTGACCACTGCCGCCGAGATCGCTTCTCTGGTGGAAAAGTTTTTGGGGCTGGAGGCGGTAACGCATCTCAGCCGTGCCGCGCTGGAGACGTTGGCGATCATTGCCTACCAGCAGCCTGTTACCCGTCCGCAGGTCGATGGGGTGCGCGGCGTGAACAGCGACGGTATGATGAAAAGCTTATTAAGCAAAGGGCTCATTCAGGAAGCAGGGCGCACGGATGGCCCGGGACGTCCGATTTTGTACTCGACTACCCCCGAATTTTTGCAGCATTTTGGACTAAGCTCCATTATGGAACTTCCGCCTTTGGCTGTATCCACTGAGGCTGAGCCCGAACCGACCGAATTGTTGAAAGGATAGTGAGCGGAATGCAGGAAAGACTTCAGAAATTGCTTGCCCAGGCTGGGTATGGCTCTCGCCGTGCCTGTGAGGTGTTCATCACTGAAGGGCGTGTTCGTGTTAATGGAAAGACAGCTGAATTGGGGCAAAAAGCAGATCCCACTGTGGATAAGATCATGGTGGATGGTAAAGCGCTCGCGAAAACTGAAGCATTGACTTACATTGCATTATATAAGCCGCGCAATGTACTCTCCGCTGCAGAAGGACAGGATGACCGCCGAACCGTGCGGGATTTGATTCCTGTGGAGGGGCATTTATATCCCGTTGGCCGCCTTGATTTTGACTCGGAAGGTTTGATCCTGATGACCAATGATGGTGAGTTGACCAATAAGTTGACCCATCCGCGCTTTGGGCATGAGAAGGAATATCGTGTGTTGGTTGCGCGCCGCCCAGATGAAAAGCAGCTTGAGGCGTGGCGCAGGGGTGTGGTGCTGACCGATGGTGATAAAACCCAACCTGCAGATGTTATATTTTTATCCACTTCTGGCAAGGGCGCATGGATTCGCGTCATTATGGGGGAGGGGAAGAAGCGTCAGATCCGTGAAGTGGGCAAGTTGTTGGGATTGCCCGTGGTGCGCATCCTCCGCACGCGAATCGGTTCGTTGATGCTCGGCAGCCTAAAACCGCGACAGTGGCGGTTTCTGACAGAAGATGAGATCAAGGCATTGAAAGGGGAAAAACCTGCAAAAGCTGTAAACCGCAGGGAACGGCCTGTTGATAAGGGGCTTCATCCGACAGATCAAGTGAAGCGTTTTCCAGAAAAACGAAACCCGACGACGGATCGCAAACGCAGCGACCGACGACCTGCTTCAAATGAGGGTAGCGGGCGCACACGGGGAGATTCTTCGGGCACAAAACGTCGTTGATACGGATATTGAAAATAAAAACAGCGCGCAGAAAACTCTGCGCGCTGTTTTATTGTGCGCCCAGCATGGGCGTTGACTAGAGGGTGAAAGACCCTTATGGAGGTTGATTGCACCAACCATTAGCGGAAGGCAAGGGCGTTGTCGCGAGGCAGGGTCTGGAGGAAGCCGGA
>Ga0116204_1001441_pt1 | contig 13348 bp, 9 predicted proteins | sample LakKivwa52mmetaG_FD_94481 | JGI IMG/M metagenome (GOLD analysis project Ga0116204, IMG submission 94481) | Anoxic lake water microbial communities from Lake Kivu, Rwanda to study Microbial Dark Matter (Phase II) - Lake Kivu water 52m metaG | ecosystem: Environmental > Aquatic > Freshwater > Lake ...
AGGTTTTTCCAGGCCGTGTTATCTGTAGCTGACTGAATCGCTGTGCCGTCCCTCAAACGGGTGGTCTTAAGGTTTTCGAGCATCCAGGTCTGGGTTCCGATAGTGACAGAGTAATAGTAATTATTGTCAGCATCCTCAACCACATATGTTTTAAAGGAGTGATCACCGCCGGAACTCGTTCCCAGTTCATTTGTGGCTTTAATCCTGAAATGGTAGATTGTTCCCGGAGTTAACCCGTCAATCACTGCACTTATGTTAACCGGACTGCTGCCTGTTATAATATTCTCTGCCGGAGGCACACTATTTCCATAATATGCTGTGGCCCCCCATTCAAAGACTACGGTTGTTGCCAGGTAGTTGGGATTAACTGATGCATTGAGCTTTACTGAACTGAGCTTCAGATCTGTCACCTCAGCTGTTTCGGCATCCGGAACCTTTCCGGTTGTTTTAAAAGTAATATCGTTGCTGTACATAGTGCCTATAGGATTTTCTGCCTTTATCCTGGCATGATAAGTTGTTCCGGGTGTTAAGCCGGTCAGATCTGCCGAGACTGTTACTTCCGTATCGCCCGAAACCGATCCCTGGGCCGGGACGATTGTGTTTCCATAGCTTGTAGAGGTCCCGTATTCGAACTCCACGGCTGTTGTCAGGAGATTTGGATTTACTGTTCCGTTCAGCGTTGCCGAATAGGGCTCTATTGAGGTAGCATCAAGGATAGAAAGCGAAGGCCGGTCCCCGAGTGTAATGAAGGTCTCCATTTTCCCGTATCCTGTTCCCGCGATATTTGTCGCATAGGCCCTGACGTAATATGTGGTTTTTGGTGAAAGTCCGGTCATATGACTTGTGAAAGAGAGAGATTCTGTTGTATCAGCAGTAATGTCACTGCTGATCTTTGGCCGGCCTGTAGTGTCCCAGCATAATCCTTTTGCAATGATCTTACCCCCGCCGTCATCAGTAATTACACCCCCTGAAACGGCTGTCATGGTTGAAATACCGGTAACCGTATTAGTGGTTACAAGTGGAATCTTTGCTTCATTGCAGGCAGCAAATAAATATACAGACAGGAAAAAGATCAAAACTCTGCACAGATCTTTCATAACGGTAATTGCTTTACATCAAAGATAAGAAATTGAAATTTATCGGCGGGAAGATAATAAACAATATCAGAACGGGATCATTTCCCTTTTCCTGCCTGAAAAGACTGCCATTTCAGTATACCCGGCTTTTATGAGGAGGTCATAGGCTTCATCAAAATACTGACCCACCCTGGAAGGCATGTGGGCATCGGAATTGACGCATACGGGAACATTTTCCTCCCTGAATATATGCAGGTACCTGCGGTCGGGATAGAAATCAGCCATCGGGCGGTTTCTTCCGTTTGTGTTAAGCTCGAATGCGACATTGTTTTCCCTCATTGCTTTTGCCAGTTCCCTGTAGAGGGGTTCCGGGTCATACGATGGCTTGTACCCGTAAATCCTTATAAGATCGCAATGACCTATTATATCAAAAAGACCCGACCTTGCAGCTGCCATAACACGGCTAAAATATGATTCATAAAGGGCATCAATATTTTTACCCTCGTAGAATTCCGGGCCCATGTCAACGGTTTTTTCACCAAGGTAATGAACCGACCCTATCCTGTAATCAAGGTCAAACCTGCCAAGGAACAGTTCAATCTCTTTTTCCCTGCCGGGAAAGAAATCCACTTCCATTGAGGTTTTGACAATAACAGGACCGGGGTTGTCTTTCAGATTGCCAATGTAATTCACATATGCAGGTGCATTTTCAGGATTCATTACCCACTCCTGGTTCTCCATGAATAATGAGATGTGCTCTGAGAATCCTATTTCTGAAATTCCTGCTGAAACCGCGGCAGCAATATATTCTTCAGGCATTGAGCTGCCGTCACTGAATGTTGTGTGTATATGGTAATCTGTTTTATAGGGCATCAAAGCAACCTGGCTGACTCACGACATAACATTTCTCAAAATAGGCAGAAATCCGGCAATAAAACAAATAACAGGTAAAATATGATCAGGAAAAATGTAAATTTGTGCAAAGCCGGCTCCTATGAAAGAAGAGATCTCAAAGTGCATATGCGAGCAGTGTGAATTCAGGAATGTTGTTTTTGAATACCTTGATGAGAAGACCATACGCGAATTATGCGACAACAAGCAGGAGCGTATTTACAACAAAGGGCAGACTATTCATAATGAGGGAGATAAAATTACCGAGTTCAAATACTTGAAGAGCGGGCTGGTAAAACTGTACAGGACCACCGGTTCAGGCAGCGATCAGATTATAACCATCCTGCGACCATTTGAATTTGTAAGCAACATGAGCATTTTTTCGGGCGATAACTATATCTATTCCGTATCGGCAGTTGAAGATTCCGTGGTATGCGTGATAAATATTGATTTTATCAGGAACCTGTTTCTCAAAAACGGGGCTTTTGCTATGGGCCTGCTGACCAGGATCTCAAAAATAAATGATAAGATAATTCAGCAGACTCTTGACATAAGGCAGAAAAACCTGGTCGGCCGCGTTGCTTTTTTCATTCTTTATTTTGCAAGGGAGATCTATAATACCAGGATATTTGAACTCCCCGTTTCACGGAAGGAAATTGCAGAATATATAGGCATGAGCACGGCAAACGTCATAAGGACAATGTCAGATTTTAACAAAGACGGCATTATCAGGGTGTCGGGAAAAACAATCGAGATTAACGACATAAACAAACTCGAAATACTCTCCAAAAGAGGATAAATCTAAATCCAAATAAACATGAAAATTGAAAAAATAAGCGTAAGAGACATTCCCCGGAGGAGATTCCTGGAGCTGAGCATGAAGGGCGGCTTGCTTATAGCAGCCACTCCCGCCTTGCTTGCCCGGCTTACCTCATGCCAGAGGGGGTCCGGAAGATCATCACTGCCGGACATGGACAAAGAGATGCTCAGCAAGGTGATAGCAAAAGCACTTGAAAAGGGCGGCGACTTTGCCGACGTGTACATCGAAAACCGGATCTCACGGCAGATAGTGATGGAAGAATCAAAGTTCAAAAGCGGATTGTATGGCATAAGCCAGGGAGCGGGAGTGAGAGTCATTTCCGGCAATAAAACAGGTTATGCATATACCGACGAGATCACCGGGGAGAAAATGATGAGAGCGGCAGAAGTGGCATCATACGTTGCTCAGAACAGTGCAGCGACGGCTCCCGTCAGTATTTCAGAAACAACCAGGCCTTCCTTTGTTACAGTGCTTCAGCCCCTGGGCGAGATAGCTGATGAGAAAAGAATTGAGATAATAAGACGGGCCGACCAGGCTGCACTTGACTATGATCCCAGGATAAAAATGGCAATGATCGATTATTATGATGAGATCAGAAGCAGGATCATAGCAAACAGCGAGGGCATATACCTGAAAGACGAACTGCCCCTGCTTTTCTTCATTGTCCAGGCTATGAGCGATGACGGAAAAGCCAGGCATATGGCTCGTGAAAGGCTCAGCAACCATTCAGGGTTTGAGATGTTTGAAAATGTCGCTCCCGAGACCATAGCGAGGAACGCGGCCAGGGAAGCCATTGCAATGCTGGACGCCGAAGATGCACCCGCAGGAATAATGGATGTGGTGATGCAGAACGGCTGGGGCGGGGTGCTGGTGCATGAAGCCGTGGGGCATCCCCTCGAGGCTGACAACATTGCCAAAGGCATCGGGGCTTTCACCGGAAAGATGGGACAGAAAGTTGCAAGCGAATGCTTCACAATGGTTGACGATGGTACGCTTCCTAACTTCCGCGGGACCATCAACTTTGATGATGAGGGAACTCCCGCACAACGCAATGTCCTGATTGAAAAAGGAGTGCTGAAGGGATTCATGACAGACATCCTCAGCGCGAAACAGCTTGATATGGCAAGAACAGGAAACGGAAGGCGGGAATCGTTCAGATATATTCCTATTCCCAGAATGACAAATACATATATCGAAAAAGGGAAAGACGATCCGGCAGATATTCTTGCTTCCACTCCGAAAGGGATCTATGTGCAGAGCCTGAGCGGAGGTAGTGTGAACCCGGTTACCGGGGTGTTCAACTTTACGTGCAGGGAATCATATCTCATTGAAAACGGCAAAAAGACAAAACCTGTTAAGGGAGCCACACTTATCGGTTCCTGCATGGATGTGATCTCAAACATTGACGCCGTGGGCAATGACCTCGCATTCGGTCCCGGCATCTGCGGCAAAGGACAATCTGCCGAAGTAACGGCCGGACAGCCTACAGTGAGGATCAGGGGCATTAACGTGGGAGGAAGCAGGGCGTAATCAGAAAATTAAAGTAATGATCATGAAAAATATAGATTTAACAGAAAAGCTGGTAAGGAAATGCATGAGCCTCGGGGCTGATGCTGCAGAAGTCTTTCTTGAGACAAACAGGAGTCTGTCAGTTAATGTTCTTAAATCTGAGATTGAGACCATTGAGGAAGCCTCATCACAGGGAGTCGGGTTCAGGGTTTTTGTTGACGGGAAGATGGGTTTCAGCCATTGCAACGACCTGAGCAGCAGGTCGCTTGAGGATACAATATCGAGAGCCATAGCATTTGCCAGGCTTTCGACGCCTGATGAGAACAATGTCCTTACCTATGATAAAGGGTTCACAGCGGTTGCAGATCTTTTTGACCCCGGGATAACGGCAGAACCCATGGAAAAAAAGATCAAAATGGCAATTGACCTTGAGAACCTTGCCATGCGAGATCCGCGTATTACCAAAAGTGCAGGAGCCGGATATGGCGAAGGTGAATCCGGGATATTCATCGGAAACTCGAACGGTATTCTGAAAACATACAAATCTTCCGGATGCTCCATCGGGGTATCTGTTGTAGCTGAAAAAGGCGACCAGAAAAATACCGGAGGGGAATATTGTACAAGGGTCTTCTTCAATGATCTGAAACCGCTCGAAGAGATCGCGGCGGTTGCCTCAAAGAAAGCGGTGCAGCTGCTGGACCCCGTGATGATCAGGACACAGAAGGCAGTGATTATTTTTGATCCTGATGTGGCAAGGGCTCTTCTCGGAGGCATTATTGCAGGCATCAACGGGGAGCGTGTGCTGCAGGGCGCGAGCTTCCTGAAAGATCAGATGAATAAGCAGTTTGCATCAGAGCTGCTGACGATAACCGATGACGGAACCAGGGGAAAAAGCCGCGGCAGCGCTCCCTTCGACGGGGAGGGTGTTCCCACAGCCAGGAATGTTCTTGTTGAGAACGGTGTTCTTAAAAGCTTCATCTATAATGAGAAAGCAGCAAAAAGGGCCGGGGTGAGGAGTACCGGGAATGCATCAAGGAGAGGCTTCAGCTCCCTGCCGGGGATCGGTACGCACAATGTATATGTGTCAAAAGGAGAGCATACAAGAAATGAGATAATTGCAGCAACAAAGAAAGGCCTTCTGCTTCTTGAGGTGACAGGCTACGGCATTGATCCTGTAAGCGGTAATTTCAGCGGCGGCGCCGGGGGACTGTGGGTGGAGAACGGAGAGATCGTTCATCCCGTGAAAGGTATAACAATAGCAGGCAGGGCATTTGACATCCTGAATGGCATTGATATGGTGGGCAATGATCTTGATATGACCAGGACCAATGCAGCTCCCACCTTCAGGGTGGCTGAAATGCAGATAGGAGGGAAATAGAGACGGTTACCGGACCATAATATCGTTTAACGCATCAGGCAGGTTATCAAATTTATAAAGATAACCTGCTTTTATTATTTTTCCCGCCGACACCCTGCTCCCCTTAAGCGCCACTACCGACATTGAGCCAAGAGCAGCCTTCAGCATAAAGCCCGGAACAAGAGGACAAAACCCTCTCCTCCCCATGGCAGCAGCCAGGTTTCGCATGAACTCTTTCTGGGTTACATGTTCCGGCGCCACCGCATTCCATGATCCGTTCATGTTGCCGTCCCGGATTGCCTTCAGGTAGATATTGCAAAGGTCGCTGATATGTATCCACGGCATATAGTGCCTGCCTCCGCCCAGAACAGGAAAAATGCCGAAGCGTGCCGGGATCAGCATCTTTGCAAGGGCGCTGTCACTCTTCTCCATTACAACTCCCGTGCGTATCTTAACGGTTCTGATCCCTGACCCGGAAAACAGATCAGCAGCTTCCTCCCAGAGCCTGCAGGTGGATCCGAGAAAATCGCCGGCAGGCGGATCATCTTCAGTGTAAATATGCTCTGAAGTTGAGGCACCATAATAACCTATGGCCGAGGCTGATATGAATGCTTTAAGCGGGATATTGTTTTCTGTGATAACTCTATGAAGAAGCAGCGCCGAATCAACCCGGCTTTTCACAATCTCTTCCTTTCTGCTTCTTGTCCATCGCTTTTCACCTATGTTTGCGCCGGCAAGATGTACAATGTAATCAGCGCCGTTCAGCACAACAGGATCAAGGATACCCTTCTCAGGATCCCACCTGTATACCCTCACCTTTCCAAACTGATCCTGTTTCCGGGAGAGATGCGATACTCTATAGCCATTCTCCAGCAGCAGCGATGTGAGATATCTTCCGATAAGACCGCTTCCCCCTGTGATCATTACGTGCTTGCCGGCTTTTACTGAATCAATGCACATTCACGTTGTTTTCCCCAAATTTACTCATAATTGTCCAAACCCGCACCGCATACCACGTACCGCATACCGCATACCGCATACCGTACTATATAGTTTGTAATGATTTCAAAATATTATACTTTAGTAGTCTCAAAAAACTATGGAATATGGCAGCAACGAAAAAACAGACACCGGTGTTACATGTTAAGAAAACGAAAGGGGTAATAGCCATTCTTACCGGGGGCGGGGATGTGCCGGGTCTTAATCCTGCAATCCGCGCCGTTACGATACGCGCAAACAGGGAAGGTTACAGGGTTATCGGACTGCGCAGGGGATGGGCGGGAGTTACCGAGATGATAAGGGATCCAAAATTTGATAACAGCAGTAATTACATTCCTCTCACCGATGATATCGTGAATAAGGCAGGAAGAACAGGAGGCACTTTCCTCCATACCTCAAGGACAAGGCCCAGCCATATGTCAAAATCAAGTGTTCCGGACCATCTTAAGGGCACATATGGCGCGGAGATGAATGACCTTACAAAGGAAGTTATCAAAAACCTGGAGTGGCTCGGTGTTGACTATCTTATACCGATTGGCGGCGATGATACACTCAGCTACGGGGTTCATCTGTACAAAAAGGGCATGAACGTGGTTGCCATTCCCAAAACAATGGACAATGATGTTCCGGGCACTGATTACTGCATTGGCTTCAGCACCTGTGTTTCAAGGACTATCCAGATGACAAATACACTCAGGACATCAGCCGGGTCGCACGAGAGGATAATGGTGCTTGAGGTTTTCGGCCGCTATGCAGGATTCACAGCCATGCTTCCGACGATGGCGGGATCGGCAAACAGGTGTGTCATTCCTGAATACAAGTTTGATATTGACCTGCTGACACAACTGCTGGTAGAGGACAGGAATAATAATCCGAGCAAATATTCGACTGTCATTGTATCCGAAGGAGCAATGTTCAGGGGAGGCGAAATGATCTTTTCCGACGGCGAAAAAGATGCATACGGACATGCAAAACTGGGAGGGATTGGAGATGTTGTTTCACAGAAGATCAAAGAGCTTTCAGGAAAATACAACGGTGGGAAAACGATCAATATCATCAACCAGAAACTGGGCTACCTTGTCCGCGGAGGAGATCCTGATTCACTCGATTCCATTGTGCCGATGGCATACGGGAACCTGGCCCTTGACCTTATTCTCAAGGGAGTGCATGGCAGGATAGTGGTCCTTAAGAACGGCCGCTATGACAATGTTCCCATTGATGTTGTCACAGCTTCCAAGAAAGTTGTCAGGCTTGCCGACTATAATACCGAAAGGCTCAGGCCATTCTATCACAGCTTCGAAATGAAGCCTTTCCTGCTGATGGCTTCAGACAACTGATTTGGAACAGGGTACAGTCATAAAATCCACCGGCAGCAGGTACAGGGTACTCTACCGTGAAGCAGAGATAGTTGAATGTGTTATAAAGGGCAAGTTCAGGGTCAGGGGAATACGGACCACAAATCCTGTCGCTGTAGGAGATAATGTCCTTTTCGAATTTACAAAAAACAGGGAGTCAGGGATCATAACGGAGCTCCGTGAGAGGAGAAACTATATCCTCAGGAGATCCTCAAACCTGTCGAAGGAATCACAGATCATTGCCGCCAATATTGACCAGGCATTCCTGATGATATCGATAATCTTCCCTGAAACGCCCGTGGAATTCATCGACAGGTTCCTGATGACAGCCGAAGCTTACAGGATACCTGCAGGGCTGATCATAAATAAGACAGATCTTTACGGACAGGAAGAGAATGAAAGGATGGAATACCTGGTCTCACTTTATGAGAATGCAGGATACCCGTGCTTCAGGCTTTCGGTTCTGAATGGTAACGGCGCTGAAATTCTAGCTGAGAAATTTAAGGATAAGGTAAGCCTGCTTGCAGGTAATTCAGGAGTGGGCAAGAGCTCGCTTCTTAACAGGTTCGACCCGTCACTGAAACTTAAAACGGAAAAGGTATCGGAATATCACAGGCAGGGGAAACATATAACAACATTCCCGGAAATGCACAGGATGCCGTTCGGCGGGTTTGTGATAGATACCCCGGGGATCAGGGGGTTCGGTGTGGTTGATATGGACAGGAACGAGATATATCATTTCTTCCCGGAGATATTCAGGATATCAAAGAATTGCAGGTTTTACAACTGTCTGCACCTCGATGAGCCTGGCTGCGCTGTAAGAGAAGCTGTAGAAAAGGGAGAAATTGACCCGCTCCGCTACAGGAGCTATTTAAGTATAATCAGTGATGACAATACTAAATACCGGTAACCAGCAACCAGCAACCAGTAACCAGCAACCAGTAACCAGCAACTGATTTTTTACTACCTTTATCCTCACAGGAATAATCAGATGAAGAAGATCCTGATAATGGTTTATTCAGCATTCATTTTAATAATGATTGCTAACTATATCTATTACAGTAATCTGTATAAAAAACAAATACACTATATAGTAGCTTTGCTGGACCGCCAGGTCCAGATTGTAGGCCTCTCTGTCGACAATACCAACAATAACTTCTCCAGTGATCTTAATGAGATCAGCTATTCTGAAGACCTTGCAAAGTTCTTCAGGCATCCTGATAATCAGCAGAGGGCAATCGACAAGATGAAATTGTTCTATTCAAAATACCAGGATTTCATCACCGGCATCAAGCTTTTTGACATCAACAGGAATGAGTTCACACTCAAATTCGACAGGGATGGCAAGCTGTGGCTTTTCCAGCAATTCGTCCTGCATGTGCAGGGAGATATCTTTGAAACCGAAAGGATGCAGGTCAGGGATAACAAATACGAATATTACCTGCCTGTATTTGAGAACAACAAGGTGGTGGGCAATATTGCCGTGGCAATTGATTACCAGCAATATTTTGATGAGATCTTCGATGTTTTCAACCTGAAAGATTACCAGTGGCAGTGGGTTGTCGATAATTCCGGTGAAATAATATACGACAACGCCGGCAGGAAAATCAATTATTTTTCGCTGAATGTCATAACCTCCGCACTTGACAAAGGATCAATTTCAAATCTTGTTCACAGGGCTTCCATTGAAGATAAAAAACCCCGGGAAATTTTATCATCGTATTATTCAACACAGCTTCTCGGAAGGGACCTGGGAATAATTTTTTCTGCACCAACTGAATTTTTCCAGAAATATATTATCAGGAATTCAGCATTCATTGTTATCGGAACACTCATTCTCATTCAGGTTATTGTCTTCATTTTCTGGAGGAAAATAAGATTTCAGAAAGCAGAGACAAAACGTCTTGATGAATCTGAAAAGATGCTTTTCAGGCTTATTGAGGAGATGCCTGTAGGAGTAATAATCCATAACAGGGACAGGGAAATTATCAAGGCGAATAAAGTCGCCGCCGTACAATACTCCTACCTGACTGAGGAAGAGATGAAGGGCAAGATCTTCCCTGAGTCATCGGTCAGTGATGTAAGTGATTATTTTGCAAAGAACCTGGGCGGCTCATTCAATCCTGACCAGTTTGTGATCATCAAGAAAGAGATCGGCGAAATGGTATTGTACAGGAACAGTATCCCTGTCGTCTTTATGGGTGAGGAAGCAGCCATGGAGATACTGATTGATGTCACGATGCTTGAATCTGCAAGAAAACAGGAAGCAAAGGCAAATGTTGCTAAATCCGAATTCCTGGCCCGTATGAGTTATGAAATCAGGACCCCCCTCAACGGGATCATAGGGATGACTGATGTAATAAACAAATACGAATTGTCAGCCGAGGTAAAGGAAATTGTCTCTATCCTCCGAAAGTCTACCGAGGTTTTGCTCAATATCATCAATGATATCCTGGATTTCTCAAAGATAGAAACAGGCAGGATGATACTTGACGAGATACCGTTTGATGTGAGGGAAGAGATAAGTTACTGTGCCGACCTGGTTAAAACTTACATTGCTGATAAAGACGTCGTCTTTTCATATCATGTTGACGAAAAAGTACCCGAAAGCATTATAGCAGACCCTTTCAGGCTGCGACAGGTTCTGACAAACCTTATTTATAATTCTTCAAGGAACACTCCTGATGGTGAAATCATTCTCTCATGCCGACTCGAAAGCAATAAAAGCGGGATCGTAACCCTGGGATTTGAGCTTTCTGATACAGGGCAGGTCTTTGATAAAGCCACCCTCAAGAAGATATTCGGGGATTTTATAAATATTGAATCTAAAGCCGTTAAGAGCGGTGATGAATCAGGATTCGGGACCATACTCGCCCGCCAGCTCGTTGAGATGATGGGAGGTGAGCTGAAGGCGGAAAGTCCGTCCGGCATCCAGGGCGACAGGGGCACTAAAGTAGAGTTCACAATAACGGCTTATTCGAACGACCGCATCGTAAAGAACCTGGATCAGGGTAAAATCAAATCGCTCAGCCAGATAAGGACACTGGTGATTGCAGGTTCCCAGAACAGGGACGAGGAGATCCTCGGATCCCTTCATAAGCTGGGGCTCACTATCAGCGTTACAACATTCCAGAAACAGACTGTTAACCAGATAAAAGCCAACCTCAACTCGTCTGCGGAAAAATATAACATGGTGATAATCGCTGATGACCCGGAGTTTAACGGATTTGACGCTGCAAGGGCGATCTGGGAAAATAACCTTTCAAAGGACTTTGTAATAATAATGATAAGCTCCAATGATATGAAAGGGAATTATATGAAATGTGTTACTATGGGCATCGATCATTACCTTGTAAAACCTTATAACATTACAGAACTCTCTGCAATGCTCCATGACAGCTTTCCATATATAGAAACAGGTCTTTCATCTGTTGATATCAGCGATATTAAAAGCGACCTTACGATCCTTGTGGTAGAGGATAACAAAATGAATCAGAAGGTTATAGGCACAATGCTTAAGATACTCGGATACTCCTGTGATATGGCCGATGACGGAGTTGAAGGAGTGCAAAAAGCCGTAAAGAATCATTATGATCTCATCCTTATGGATCTTATAATGCCCGCTATGAACGGGTACGAATCTGCACGCAGGATCCTTTCTGAAAACAAATCAGCTCTTATTGTTGCATTCACTGCCGATAATATGCCTGATGCCAAAAGAAAAGCCGAATTATCAGGTATAAGGGAGTTCATCGCCAAACCCGTGAGGATTGAAGAGCTGAAGAGGCTTTTTGCGAAGCACTTTAAGAAAATCTGAGGCAGTTAACAATTTCCGGTTATGATCTTCCCGTCACTTGAAAAGACAGATATCTCAGTGTTTCTGGATCTGGCGGAAAGTGCTCCTGTTATTGATGTAAGGTCTCCTTCTGAATTCATGTCGGGACATATCCCGGGGGCATTCAATATTCCCCTGTTTGATGACAGTGAACGTGAAACTGTCGGGATCAGTTATAAAAAAGAGGGGCACAATGAAGCCATAATGACCGGTATCAGGCTTTCCGGCCCTTCCATGCACCTGAAGCTGAAAGAGGCCCTGGGATATGCAAAGAACGGGAAACTGCTTGTTTACTGCTGGCGGGGCGGGATGAGATCAGAAGCCATGGCATGGCTCTTTTCGCTTGGAGACATTGATACAACACTCCTGGAAAAGGGCTATAAAGCATACCGCAATCATATTCTTTCATCGCTTTCACAGAAACGGAAGGCAATAATACTCGGCGGCATGACAGGAAGCAGCAAAACACAGATCCTCAAGCGGCTGAAAGAAGGCGGTCAGCAGGTAATCGATCTTGAAGGACTCGCAAACCACAAGGGTTCGGCATTCGGTGCTCTTGGCCGGCCTCCGCAGCCATCTTCAGAACATTTCGCCAACCTGCTCTTTGACGAATGGAGAAAGCTGAACAGAGATCTTCCGGTATGGCTAGAGGATGAAAGCATTAATATCGGTAATGTCTTTATGCCGGCGGGTTTTTATTGTAACATGCAGTCCTGCCCGGCTGTAATACTGCTGATGGAAACAGGTAAAAGATTGCCCCGGCTTGTCGAAGAATATTCAACCTATCCCCGCGAACTGCTGAAACAATCAGTCATGAAAATCAGCAAAAGACTGGGCGGAGACAATACCAGAGATGCCCTGAATGCCATTGATTCGGGTGATTTTGCAAAAGCAATAGAAATAGCTCTGAAGTACTACGACAAAGCCTACCTCTACAGCATCAGGAAAAAAAAGTCAGACAACCTGATCTACATCGATACAGAGACTGACGATATTGATTCAAATGCCGGCAGGATACTTGAAGCTTGCGGGAAGATAACCTGGTAATATTATTTAAAATCTGTCATTTAAGCTCATCAGCCGTGACCCACCTGTATATCTTGTCAGATCTTCTCAGGTAATCAGGGGCGGGTATTGAGCAGTATTCTCCCTGCTTCGCCATCACACTATCTTTAAGGTCAACCCTGATCTCATGAACAACATATTCAACCACCCCGGTCGTGGGACCGATGACAAGAATTGTATCTCCCTTCTTCAGTTCGCCGTTCTCAACCTTTATTTCTGCCACATTCAGTTTTGTGAAATAGTTGGTCACCTTGCCGAGATAAACCTTTCTTTTTGTGGCGGCAGAGCCGTAGCCCGTATTCCATTCCCCAAGCTTCCGTCCGAGATAATAACCATCCCAGAATCCCCTGTTGAAGACTGTTGAAAGGCGCTCTTTCCATGCAGCTGTCTTATCTGCGGAATATGTCCCGTCAAGAACGGCCTGAACGGCTTCATCATAGC
>Ga0116204_1001443_pt1 | contig 13345 bp, 10 predicted proteins | sample LakKivwa52mmetaG_FD_94481 | JGI IMG/M metagenome (GOLD analysis project Ga0116204, IMG submission 94481) | Anoxic lake water microbial communities from Lake Kivu, Rwanda to study Microbial Dark Matter (Phase II) - Lake Kivu water 52m metaG | ecosystem: Environmental > Aquatic > Freshwater > Lake...
AGAAACAAGAAAAGCAAGTCGAAGCTGTGCAGTGAAAGTTATTCGATTAAGAGACGCCAGCAAGAGCGCGCCTTCCAGGCGCATTATCTCAAAGCCGCCGCCTCTGGCGGCGGTAGTTTACTGACCGAATCGGAAGTGATAGACCTTGACGGATTTCCGTTTCTGCCTATAATCGGGCGAAATCACAAGCCAATGAATCCGATCTTTAGCCTCTCCCTTATTGTTGTCCTTACCAGCGTCCTTATTATTAAAGGACAATTTTCGGTTAGGATGGCAACGGTGAGAGTGAAGTAAATCACTGAGTGAGAACGAGAGCCGCCCTAACCACGGGCGGCTCTTTTTGTATCAATTTCAAAACCTGAACCATACGGTTCATTCGAGGAGAATTTATGACCGAACTAAAGAAGAATAGCCATGCCATCACCACAGGTCCCAACCGTGCTCCGGCGCGCGCCATGTTGAAAGCCGCCGGATTCACCGATGAAGACCTGCGCCGTCCGATCATTGGCGTGGCAAATACGTGGATCGAGATCGGTCCGTGCAATTATCATTTGCGGCGTTTGTCGCACAAGATCAAGGAAGGCATCCGTGCGGCGGGCGGCACACCGATGGAGTTCAACACTGTATCCATCTCTGATGGCATCAGCATGGGCTCGGAAGGTATGAAAGCTTCGCTTATCAGCCGCGAGGTGGTGGCAGACTCGATCGAGTTGGTGGCGCGTGGCAATCATTTTGACGGCATCGTGTGCATCTCTGGTTGTGACAAGACCAACCCCGGCGTGATGCTGGCGCTGGCACGCCTAGATATTCCGGGGCTGGCGTTGTATAGCGGTTCGATCAACCCGGGCAAGTTGGGGGAGAAATCTCTTACCATTCAGGATGTTTTTGAAGCAGTGGGGGCATATTCATCAGGCAAGATCTCTCAGGAAGAATTTGATGCAGTGGAAAATCATGCCTGCCCCGGCGCGGGCGCGTGCGGCGGACAGTTCACCGCCAACACCATGTCCACTATTATGGAATTTATTGGGATTTCGCCGATCGGCTATAACAGCATCCCTGCCATGTCGGAAGAAAAAGACAGCGTCGCATTCGAGACCGGGAAACTGATCATGCAAATGCTCAAGCAGGATCTACGCCCGAAGCAGATCTACACCCGCAAGGCGTTCGAGAATGCCATTACCTCTGTGGCGGCGACGGGCGGCTCGACCAATGCGGTGCTGCATCTGCTGGCGTTGGCGCGTGAAGCCGGTGTGGAATTGCACATCGACGACTTCGACGCCATCTGCTCGAAGGTTCCTTTGATTACGGATGTAAAGCCGTTCGGTAAATATATGGCAGCGGATATGCACGAGGCGGGCGGCATTCCCTTCCTTATGAAACGCCTGCTCGATGGTGGCTACCTGCACGGCGACGCGATGACCGTCAATGGCAAGACCATCAAGGAAGTGGCGGAGACCGGGCACGAAACACCGGGTCAGCAGGTTATCTATCCGCTGGAGAAGCCGATCAAGCCGAATGGCGGTCTTGTGATTTTACATGGCAATCTCTCTGAAGAGGGCGGCGTGCATAAAGCGGCGGCGAACAATGTAAAGCATTTTGAAGGACCGGCAAAGGTCTTCGAGCGTGAAGAAGATGCGATGAAGGCGGTCACTGACAACAAGATCGTGGCGGGCGATGTGGTTGTCATCCGCTATGAAGGTCCGAAGGGCGGACCGGGCATGCGCGAAATGCTCGGTGTGACGGCTGCGATTGCAGGCGCAGGTTTGAGCGATGGAGTGGCGCTGCTTACCGATGGTCGCTTCTCCGGTGCGACGCGCGGCATTTCGGTCGGTCATATTGCGCCCGAGGCGTACGTGGGCGGCATGATCGCCTTCGTGCAGGACGGCGACATCATCACCATTGACGTGGACAAGCGCGAGCTGCGAGTCGCTATCAGCGCGGAAGAACTGTCGAAGCGCAAAACAGGCTGGAGTGCGCCCGAACCGCGATACAAGCGCGGTGTGATGGCAAAGTATGCCCGAATGGTCTCATCCGCTTCGGAAGGCGCGATCACAGGTTAAGGAGAAAGAATGAAACTAAAAGGTGCAGAAATTGTTTGGGAATGTCTGGTGCGCGAAGGCGTGGAAGTGGTCTTCGGGTACCCGGGCGGGGCGAATATGCCGATCTATGATGCGATGTTGAATTATCCCGTTCATCATGTGTTGGTGCGACATGAACAGGGCGGCGCGCACATGGCGGATGGATACGCTCGCGCTTCGGGGAAGGTTGGTGTGGCGATGGCGACATCGGGACCAGGTGCGACGAATCTGGTGACGGGCATTGCTACGGCGATGATGGATTCGGTTCCTGTCGTATTCATTACGGGACAGGTCGCGGCGCATTTGATCGGCGGGGATGCGTTTCAGGAAACTGATGTGACGGGTATCACATTGCCCATCACCAAGCATAACTATCTGGTGACCCGTGCTGAGGATATTGCGGAGACCATCCGTGAGGCGTTTTACATTGCCAAGAGCGGACGCCCCGGACCCGTGTTGATCGACATCTGCAAGAATGCGCAGGTGGAGTCCTGTGAATTTGAGTACCCTGAAGAGCCTGTTCTGCCCGGTTATAAGCCTGTGACCCGTTCGCCGAAAAATCTATTGGATGATGCGGTGAAGTTAATCGAAAAGGCGAAGAAGCCGATTATCTTATGCGGACATGGCGTGATCATGTCGAACGCGGAAGAGGAATTGATGCAGTTCGCGGTCAAGACGCAAACTCCAGTAGCGAGTACCTTGCTCGGCTTGGGCGCGTTTCCCGCTTCGCATGAACTGAGTTTGGGCATGATGGGTATGCACGGCGAAGCGCACACGAATTTGGCGATTCAAAACTCGGACTTGATCCTGGCTTTTGGGATGCGCTTCGATGACCGTGTGACAGGCACGTTGAAGACCTACGCGCCGAAAGCGAAGAAAATCCATATCGAAATCGATCCGTCTGAAGTGCATAAGAATGTCTTTGTGGATGTGCCGCTTGTTGGCGACATGAAAACCGTGGTGGCGGATTTGATTCCCTTGGTGGATGAATACGACCACGACGAATGGAAGCAGGAAATCAACGGCTGGAAAAACGAAGCCGATTCACGCTCGATCATGAACTGGGAAGATGATGGCAAGTTGTACGTGGCACATCTGATCGGTGATATTTGGAAGGCGACGGGTGGTGGCGCGATCGTGACGACGGATGTCGGTCAGCACCAGATGTGGACGGCGCAATACTATCAACTGGATCAACCAAATCGCTGGATCACTTCGGGCGGCGCGGGGACGATGGGCTTTGGTCTGCCCTCCGCCATCGGTGCGTGGTTCGCGGCGAAAGACCAGGAAATTTGGGCGGTGGCGGGTGACGGCGGTTTCCAGATGACGGCTGCGGAGTTGACTACAGCGGTTCAGGAAGGCGCGAATGTGAAAGTTGCCATCATGAACAATAGCTTCCTCGGCATGGTGCGTCAGTGGCAGGAGTTCTTCTTCGAGAAGCGTTATTCCGCGGTGAACATGCTTGCGCCTGATTTTGTCAAATTGGCAGAGGCGCATGGAGTCCCCGCGAAGCGTGTCACCAAGCGTGAGGAAGTCAATGAAGCGATCGAGTGGGCGCGTAGCATCAAAGGTCCCACCGTGTTGGAATTCCGCGTGGAGATGGAAGATGCGGTCTATCCGATGGTTCCCGCAGGCGCGGCGCTGCATGAGATGATCCGCAGACCGGTAAAGGCATAAATGCCATTGACGAGGAGATTGCTTCGGGCAAAGAACGCCCTCGCAATGACATAAGGAGAAAATATGAATTACACCTTCATCGCATTAGTTGAAAATAAACCTGGCGTGCTAAATCGTGTGGCGTCCTTGTTTCGCCGCCGCAATTTCAATATCGAGTCGTTGGCAGTGGGACGGACAGAAAACCCCGAAGTTTCACGCATGACCGTGGTGGTGGACTGTCCGAATGGGGATGTGGATGCGCATCGCATCGAGGCGAACTTGTATAAACTGGTCAATGTGATCGATGTGCAGGATGTGACGCATCAACCTGTCGTGACCCGTGACCTGGCTCTGATCAAAGTGCGGGTTGGTCCCGAACGCCGCGCTGAGGTCAATGGGTTGGCGGAAATTTTCCGCGCCCGCATCGTGGACGTAGCGCCTGATTCGGTCATTGTGGAGATCACGGGCACGGAGGACAAGATCGAAGGCATGATCGAGTTGCTGCGTCCGATTGGCATTGTGGAAATGGTGCGCACTGGACAGATCTCGATGACGCGCGGAGTCCACGATGGCGTGCGCCGCATGCCCGGCATGGAGAGTCGCCGCTACGAAGATGTGATGGAAATGGCTGAGATGATGCCGTAGTCAGACGATGGACAGCGGACGATAGACGATGGTTTTATGGTCTATCGTCCGCTGTCAAAAAGAAATTTTCAAAATCTAAAAACAAAACTAAACCCTTAGGAGAAAAGCAATCATGGCAAAGATCGATTTTGGTGGTACGGTGGAGGAAGTGGTCACCCGCGACGAGTTCCCGTTGGAGAAGGCGCGTGAGTTGTTGAAAGATGAAGTGGTGGCGGTGCTTGGGTACGGTGTGCAGGGACCCGCGCAGGCGATGAACATGCGCGATAACGGCATCAAGGTCATCATCGGTCAGCGTGAAGGGACGAAGAACTGGGACAAGGCAATCGAAGACGGCTGGGTTCCGGGCGAGACCTTGTTCTCTGTGGAAGAAGCTGCAGAAAAAGGAACTGTTATTCAATATCTACTGTCTGATGCGGGCCAGCGCTCGCAGTGGTCGAAGATCGTGGAATGTTTGAACGAAGGCGATATGCTCTACTTCTCACACGGATTTTCGGTCACCTTCAAGGATGATACGGGTGTCGTTCCGCCTCCGCACGTGGATGTGGCGCTGGTTGCCCCCAAGGGGTCGGGTCGCAGCGTGCGGGCGAACTTCCTCGAAGGCTCGGGCATCAATGCCAGTTTCGCCGTCCATCAGGATGCGACAGGTAAGGCGAAGGATCGTACCATTGCACTCGGCATTGCCATTGGTGCAGGCTATCTCTTCCCAACCACCTTTGAAAAGGAAGTGCTTTCTGACCTTACGGGTGAGCGCGGTATTTTGATGGGCGCGCTCGCAGGTGTGATGGAAGCGCAGTACAACGAACTCCGCAAGAATGGACATTCACCAAGTGAAGCGTTCAATGAAACTGTGGAAGAACTCACGCAATCCTTGATCCGTCTTGTGGGGCAGAACGGCATGGATTGGATGTATGCGAACTGTTCCACCACCGCCCAGCGCGGCGCGTTGGATTGGAAGGACAAGTTCCGCGATGCAACTGCGCCGGTGTTCAAAGATTTATATGAAAGTGTTGCCAGCGGCAACGAAGCCCGCATCACGCTCGAAGCCAACAGCCAGCCTGATTACCGCGAAAAGTTGGAAGTGGAACTTGCCGCCATCCGTGATTCGGAGATGTGGCGCGCAGGCGCGGCGGTAAGGTCATTGAGACCAGAAAACTGGAAGAAGTAGGACGACGATAGACCGTAGACGATGGACGAAGGTCCGTGGTCTATCGTCCATCGTCTTTGAGAGGACGACTTCATGAATAATTATGTAAAAATCTTCGACACCACCCTACGCGATGGCGAGCAATCCCCGGGTGCTACGATGACCTCGGCTGAGAAGTTGGAAGTGGCGCATAATCTTGCGCGGCTCGGCGTGGATATCATCGAAGCGGGATTCCCTGCGGCTTCGCCCGATGATCTGGAAGCCGTCAGACGCATTGCGCTCGAAGTGGGCAACCCAGCCGTCCCTGAGAATGAGGCGAAGGTTCCTGTCATCGCAGGGCTGGCGCGGGCAAATAAATCCGACATTGATAAGGCGTGGGAGGCGGTGCAGGGTGCGAAGAAGCCGCGCATTCATACCTTCCTTGCCACGTCGCCGATTCACATGAAGCACAAGTTGAAGATGGACCCCGAAGAGGTGGTGCAGCGCGTGAGCGAGATGGTGGCGTATGCGAAGTCGCTGTGTGACGATGTGGAATTTTCGCCCGAAGATGCGGGGCGCTCTAACCCTGAATTTTTGTATGTGGTCTTGGGTGAGGCGATCAAATCTGGCGCGACCACGTTGAACATTCCCGACACGGTGGGCTACACCACGCCCGATGAATTTTATGCGCTCATCAAAGGCATCATCGAAAAAACGCCAGGCATGCACGCAGGCATCACCGTCTCGGTGCATTGCCACGATGACTTGGGCATGGCGACAGCAAACACGCTGGCGGGTATTCGTGCTGGCGCAAGGCAAGCGGAAGTGACCATCAACGGGATCGGTGAACGCGCTGGGAATACCTCGCTTGAAGAAGTGGTGATGACGTTGAAAACGCGTCATCCTGTCTTTGGGCTTGATACTGGAATTGAGACTCAGCAACTCTCACGCATCTCCAAGCTTGTCAGCAACTACACGGGTATGCCTGTGCAGCCGAACAAAGCGATTGTCGGCGCGAATGCCTTTGCGCACGAAGCGGGCATTCATCAGGATGGCATGTTGAAGAATCAAGCTACTTACGAGATCATGCGCCCTGAAGATGTGGGCGTGAACCAGACCAAATTGGTGTTGGGTAAACATTCGGGCAGGCACGCGCTGCGCAATCGCCTTGCGGAAATGGGACACTCGCTCGATGAAGTGGAACTCGATAAAGCGTTTGCGCGCTTCAAAGACTTGGCAGACCGCAAGAAGGTCATCACCGATCTTGATCTCGAAGCCGTGATCGCGGATGAATTCTACAAGCCGCGTGATGTTTATTTGCTGAGCGGCTTGCAGGTGACGAGCGGCACGATGGGCATGCCGACGGCCACTGTCCGTTTGCGCGGACCTGACGGAGTCATTCACACCCGCGCCGCCATCGGCACAGGTCCCGTGGATGCGACGTACAAAGCGATCGACTCGGTTGTAAATGTGCCGTGTACGCTGTTGGAGTTCAATATCCACGCCATCACCGAAGGCATCGACGCGCTCGGCGAAGTAACAGTCCGCATTCAGAGCGAAAGCGGCGCAACCACAATGGATGCGCAACGCGAAATGGAGTATGTCCGCGTGTATGGCGGGCATGGCGCAGATACAGATATCATCGTCGCCAGTGCGAAAGCCTACATTAACGCCTTGAATAAACTCATTGTTGCCCAAACGGAAGGTGGCGAGAAAGTGTCACCTGATTTTGGGGTGATGCTGGGATAGAGCGTGACGGCAGACGATAGACCGCGGAGGATGGAAACACATGGTCTGTCGTCCACGGTCTGCGGTCAATATTTTTGAAAAAAACTTAACAAGGTATCGAATATGGCAAATACACCAAAAACACTTTTCGACAAAATCTGGGAATCGCATGTGGTCACCGAACAGGAAGGCGCTCCCGCCATCCTGTACATTGACCTGCATCTCGTCCACGAAGTGACCTCGCCGCAAGCCTTCACAGGTCTGCGTCAGCGCGGACTGAAAGTCCGCCGCCCTGATAAAACGTTGGCGACGATGGATCATTCCATCCCGACCACGCCAATTGACGTTCCAATTGCCGACGCAATGGCTGCCGCGCAGATCAAGATCATGGAACAGAACGCTGAGGAATTCGGCATCACCTTGCACGGAATGACCAGCCCGCACCGCGGCATCGTCCACGTGATCGGTCCCGAACTCGGACGCACCCAACCCGGCATGACCATCGTCTGCGGTGACAGTCACACTGCCACGCATGGTGCGTTTGGCGCATTGGCATTCGGCATTGGTACAAGCGAAGTGGAACACGTCCTCGCCACGCAATGTCTCTTACAGAAGAAACCCAAGACTTACGAAGTCCGCGTGGATGGAAAACTCGGTCACGGTGTTTCTGCCAAAGACATCATCCTCGCGCTTATTGCAAGAATCGGTGTCGGTGGGGGGACGGGTCATGTCTTTGAGTACACTGGCGAAGCCATTCGCGGGCTGACCATGGAACAGCGTATGACCATCTGCAACATGTCCATTGAAGGCGGCGCGCGCGCCGGTATGATTGCTCCCGATGAAACCACCTTTGAATATCTCAAAGGACGCGAGTTTGCCCCCCAAGGTGCCGACTGGGAAAAAGCCGTTGCCAAGTGGCGCATGTTGCCAAGTGACGAAGGTGCAACCTACGACAAGTCCATTACGCTCAACGCTGCTGACCTCGAACCAATGATCACTTACGGAACGAATCCTGGTATGGGCATGAGAATCACCGACCGTATTCCCACCGTGGATACATTCACCGAAGCCTCGCAAAAAGCCGCCTTTGAAAAAGCCATGACCTACATGGGGTTGCAGCCTGGTCAATCTTTGCTCGGTCAAAAAGTGGACGTGGTCTTCATCGGCTCCTGCACCAACTCCCGCATCTCTGACTTACGCCTTGCCGCTGGAATGTTGAAAGGACGCAAGATAGCCGATGGCACTCGCGTGATGGTCGTACCTGGCTCGCAGGATGTGAAGAAGCAAGCTGAGCAAGAAGGCTTGGACAAAGTTTTCAAAGAAGCAGGCGCAGAATGGCGCGAAGCAGGCTGCAGTATGTGTATTGCCATGAATGGCGATCAACTCCAACCCGGTCAATACGCCATCTCCACCAGCAACCGCAACTTTGAAGGTCGTCAAGGCAAAGGCGGACGCACCTTCCTCGCCAGCCCCGTTACTGCCGCAGCGACTGCGATTAATGGCGTTGTCACCGATCCAAGAACGATACTCGATCTTTGATAATCGATATTCGAATATCGAGTATCAATTATCGTTCTTTCAACCTGAAAATTGGAACCTACCCATGGCTCAATTCACAACCTTAACCTCCCGCGCAATTCCGCTCCCTGTCAACGACATCGACACGGACCAGATCATCCCTGCGCAATTTCTCAAAGTGACCGACAAGAACGGTCTTGCCGACGCGCTCTTCTTCAACTGGCGCTACAACGACGATAAATCTCCGAAAGCAGATTTCATCATCAACAAGCCCGAGTCACAGGGCGCACAAATTCTTCTCGCGGGTGACAACTTCGGCTGCGGGTCGAGCCGCGAACACGCTCCCTGGGCGCTCACCAGCTACGGCTTCCGCGCCGTCATCTCCACCTCGTTTGCCGACATCTTCCGCAGCAACTCGTTGAAGAATGGTCTCATCCCTATCATCGTGGATGACGCGACGCACAAGATGCTCTTCGACCTTTTGGAAGAAGCGCCTCACGCCGAGCTGACAGTTGATCTGGCGACCCAAACCGTTTCCTTCCCTGGAGGCTCGTTCACCTTTCCCATCGACCCGTTCAATAAAACCTGCCTGCTCAACGGCGTGGACGAACTCGGCTATATCATGGGGTTCGATAAGGAAATAGCGGCGTACGAAAGCCGACCATAGACCGCAGACGATGGACGATATGGTCAATGGTCTATCGTCCATCGTCAGATAGAGAATGCATGACAAAGATTCAGATATACGACACCACCCTGCGTGATGGGACACAATCCGAAGGCTTCAATCTTTCGGCGAATGATAAAGTCCGCGTGGCGCAAAAATTAGATGAGTTCGGCGTATCCTTCATTGAAGGCGGCTGGCCCGGCTCGAACCCTAAAGATGTGGAGTTCTTCGAGCGCGCCCGCGACATGCAGTGGAAGAATGCTCTCATCACGGCATTCGGCTCCACATGCCGCATCAAAGGCGGACCCGAAGACGATGCCAACATCAAAGCCCTGCTCGATTCGCAAACCCCCGTCTGCACCATCTTCGGCAAGACATGGACATTGCATGTGACCGAAGTGCTGCAAACCACGTATGAAGACAACCTGCGTATCATCGAAGATTCGGTTGCTTACCTAAAAGCCAATGGCAAACGCGTCATTTACGATGCCGAACATTTCTTCGACGGTTACAAAGCGGATTCGTCTTACGCGCTCGAAACTCTGAAAGCTGCTATTCGCGGCGGCGCGGAGATGGTTGTACTGTGTGATACCAACGGTGGCTCCATGCCTTGGGATGTAGGATCAATTATCGGCGGAGTCAAAGAGGCGATTTCTCATCCGTTTGGCATTCATCCGCATAACGATTCAGAGACGGCTCTCATCAATGCACTGACTGCCGTGCGTGCAGGCGCAGTGCAAGTGCAGGGAACCATCAACGGGGTGGGGGAACGCTGCGGTAATGTGAACCTGTGCTCGGTGGTGGCAAACCTCGAACTCAAAATGGGTTACCAATGTCTGCCCAAGGGCAACATCCAGCACTTATATGACCTGTCTCATTTTGTGGCAGAAGTCGCCAACCTCACGCCTGATGAGCATTTGCCTTTTGTGGGGAAGTCCGCTTTTGCGCACAAAGGCGGGGTGCATGTGGCAGCCATGCGACGCTCGCCACAGTCCTACCAGCATGTGGAGCCTGAACTCGTCGGCAACAAGATGCGTGTCGTCGTGTCGGATTTATCAGGGCGCGGCAACCTGCTCAGCAAAGCCGAAGAACACGGCGTGGAAGTGGAAGGCACCGAAGTTGTACCCGTGCTCAACGAGATCAAGGAACTTGAATCGCGTGGGTTCTCATTTGAAGCCGCCGAAGCCTCAGTTGCCATCATGCTCAAACGGCAGGAATATGGTTACAAACCGCCATTTGAGTTGATCGATTTTTTTGTCAATGTGGAGCATCGTGACAAACGCGGCATCTTTGCTGAAGCAACCGTCAAAGTGCGCGTGCAAGGTGAAGTGCTGCACACCGCCGCCGAAGGTAATGGTCCCGTCAATGCGCTCGACCTTGCCTTACGCAAAGCGTTGAAGGATTATTACCCGCAAATCAATAACTTCACGCTGTCCGATTACAAAGTCCGCATTCTCGATTCGGATCATGGCACCGAAGCCATCACCCGCGTGCTAATCGACACGCGCAATTCCACCTCCCGCTGGAGTACCGTCGGCGCTGGCACGAATATTATCGAAGCCTCATGGCGTGCGCTGGCGGATTCAGTGGAATACGGGTTGATGGTGGCGCATTAATAAATTGTAGGGGCACAGCGCCGCTATGCCCCTACGGAATGGAATTATATGAACTTCAAAATCACCCTCCTCCCCGGCGACGGCATTGGACCCGAAGTAGTCGGCGAAGCCGTGCGCGTGCTGGAAACCGTCGCCAGCAAATACAAGCACACCTTCGATTTTCAAGAACGCCTGATGGGCGGCTGTTCCATTGACAAATATGGTTCGTCGCTCACCGACGAAACCCTTGCAGATTGCGTCGCATCCGATGCCGTGCTGCTTGGCGCTGTCGGTGGACCGAAATGGGACGACCCCAAAGCCAAAGACCGCCCCGAGCGCGGATTGCTTGCCTTGCGCAAAGGGCTGGGCGTTTTTGCCAACTTGCGCCCGATCAAAGTCCACCCCGCCCTCATGGAGTGGTCGCCGCTCAAGCCCGAAAAACTGCAAGGCGTGGATATTCTCGTCATCCGCGAACTGACAGGCGGTTTATACTTCGGCTTCCCGAAAGGGCGCGATGTCAAGGACGGACGCGAACGCGCGGTGGATACGCTCGAATATTACGATTACGAAATCCGCCGCATCATGAACCTTGCTTTTGAACTTGCAAAAGGACGCAGGAAAAAGGTCACCTCGGTGGATAAAGCAAACGTATTGGAATCATCCCGACTATGGCGGCAGATCGCCTCTTCCATCGGGACGGAGAATCCTGACATCGAGCTTGAGCATACGCTGGTAGATACCGCCGCAATGAAGTTGATCACGACACCCGCATGGATGGATGTGGTTGTCACCGAAAACATGTTCGGCGATATTCTCACGGATGAAGCGTCTGTGCTGGCAGGGTCGATGGGGATGTTGCCCTCTGCCAGTTTGGGCGAAGCAGGCTCCAAGTCCGGCAGCGAAGCGCGGATGGGTCTTTACGAACCGATTCACGGCTCGGCTCCCGACATCGCAGGCAAGGGCATTGCCAATCCAATTGGTACGATCCTTTCCACGGCGATGATGTTGCGTCATTCCTTTAATCTGGAATCCGAAGCAGCAGCGATTGAAAAAGCCGTAGATGAAACCATCACTGCAGGGTCGCGCACTGCCGACATCGGTGGAAAACTTAACACCCGTCAAATGGCGGAAGAGATTATAAAAAGACTATAGACAATGGACAATGGACGATAGATCACATGCAGTGGTCCATCGTCTACGGTCTGCCGTCAAAATAAAAAGGAGAATGAAAAGTTATGGGCATGGAATCGAAGTTTATTTGGAAGAATGGCGAGATGGTGCCGTTCGAACAGGCGACGCTGCACTTTTTGACACCCGCCTTACATTATGGCGCGGCTGTATTTGAGGGTATCCGCGCCTACAATACGCCAAAGGGACCTGCCGTCTTCCGCCTGCGCGAACATGTGGAGCGGTTATTCGCCTCTGCGCGGGTGCTCGGTTTTCGTGAATTTCCGTGGAATGTGGAAGATTTGATGAAGGCGCACAAGGATACCGTGCGCGTGAATGGTTTCTCAGATTGCTACATCCGCCCATTGATCTATTTGGATGGCGGCGGCTGGAATTTGAACGTGGACTATGGCAAACCGTCCCTGATGATCGCTGTCTGGGAATGGGCAAATTACCTCGGGGAAGATGCGCTGGCGAAAGGCATCCGTGCAAATATTTCATCGTTCACACGTCATCACCCCAATGTGATGATGACCAAGGCAAAGATCTCTGGGAATTATGCCAACAGCATTTTTGCCAAGACCGAGTCGGAGCGGCTTGGTTTTCAGGAAGCCATCATGCTCGATCCGCAGGGATATATCGCAGAATGTACGGGCGAAAACCTGTTCATTGTTCGCAACGGGAAGATCTACACACCGTCCACTGCGCCTGTGTTGGAGGGTATTACCCGTCACTCACTGGTGACGATCGCCAATGACTTGGGCTACGAAGTGAAGGAACAGCCCATTTCCCGTGACCAACTTTACATTGCAGACGAGGTCTTCGTGTGCGGTACTGCGGCGGAAGTGATCGGCTTGAGCGAAATTGACTATCGCAAGATTGGCGACGGGCGCACGGGTCCCATCACGCGCAAGATTCAAGAGGTGTATCACGACGCAATTCGCGGCAAGGTGGCGAAGTACGAGGCGTGGTGTGATTACGTGGGGTAGGGGATAACTGACCGCAGACCATTGACGATGGACAATGGAAGGCAGGTTTTATGGTCTGTAGGGCAATCGCATCTAAACACCAGAGGAGAGGACTTTGAGGAGATAATCTTCTTTCCATGCAGCTTGGAGTTGCTTGGCGTGAATGCCACCTTTGGCAGTCTTCTCCTGTTTGAGTAGAT
>Ga0116204_1001444_pt1 | contig 13341 bp, 8 predicted proteins | sample LakKivwa52mmetaG_FD_94481 | JGI IMG/M metagenome (GOLD analysis project Ga0116204, IMG submission 94481) | Anoxic lake water microbial communities from Lake Kivu, Rwanda to study Microbial Dark Matter (Phase II) - Lake Kivu water 52m metaG | ecosystem: Environmental > Aquatic > Freshwater > Lake ...
AAATAAAGGTCTGCCAGATTTCCATAAGTTGAATAACCCGGATATTTTGCATTAACCAGGCCTTCGTAAAAACTAATGGCTTTTGCCTTTTTACCGGTTTGATTAGCACAATTAGCAGCATAATAATAGACATCACGATGATCAATTTTAAATTTGGCAAGCTCAAGCACCACTCCCATCGAGTCTTTTTCCATCAATTTTAATGATGCAATAAATTGCTCAAATCTGTAAAGGGCCTGATCAAAACTTGGAGAAGCAATTTCAGGTTGACTTATGTTTTGAACACCTTTGTTGTAATTTTCAACACCATCGTTAAATAGTAAAAGGCATAAGTCTTTTAAAATCAAGCTGTTATCGCTTTTAAATGTTTTTTTAATGTCAAACTGGTTCGACTTTTTAACTGCTTCAAACGATTCTGTTAAAGGATCTTTTGATAAAGCTTTGATATTATTATCATTAGATGCCGCAATGGCTCTGTAAATCATTGCTTTGAAGTTCCATGTTTTAGGATCTGTAGCAGTAAGTTCATTTACTGAAGCTTCATCAATTGCATCTTTTGCTTTTGCTACCTGTCCTTCTCTGAAGTAATTCCAGGCAGTTGTACGCTTTGCAGGTTGTGCTAAAAGGTGTGAAGATATGATAGTCATACTTAAAAACACCAGAAGTAAATTAATGATTTTCATAACTTTATAAATTAATACTGTTCAAAAAAATTATAATTCATTTTTATCTAATTCATTCTCATTGTCGTCTTCTTCGTCTTCAGGTTCATCCTCAGCCATTATTATTTCTTCAGAATCTTGTTCATCAAGTGAAACAAGCATTTCGTTATTTGCATCATCTTCCTCTCCATTTTCTTCATCATTATCTTTAAGTACTCTCGCCACACTGACTACTTCATCACCTTCGAGTAAGCGAATAAGCCTTACACCTTGAGTTGATCTTCCCATGATGCGTACATTTTTAACTAAAAGCCTGATTGCCAAACCTGATTTTGTGATGATCATTAGCTCTTCTTCTTCAATTACATTACCAATGGCAATTAAACGGCCAGTTTTTTGGGTAATGACTAAAGTTCGTACTCCCTTGCCTCCTCGTTTAGTAATTCGATATTCCGGAAGAGGGCTTCGTTTTCCGTAACCATTTTCTGTAATTGACATAATGGCTTCATTCTCATCATTTACAGTTAATAATCCCACTACCCTGTCATCGGCATGCTTCGAAAGTCTGATTCCCCTCACTCCTGCTGTATTTCTGCCCATTGGTCGAACTCCTCTTTCGTGAAAACGAACTGCTTGTCCATACAAAGAACCTAACATTAACCATGATTGCCCATCGGTTTTTATTACTTCTATAAGTTCATCACCATCATTGATGTTAATTGCAATGATTCCTCCTTGCCTTGGACGTGAATAAGCTTCCAGACTGGTTTTTTTGATCATTCCTTTTGTGGTAGCAAAAACAATGAAGGTATTATTTATATACTCTTCATTTTCAAGGTCTTCAACTGAAACAAAAGCTCTGATGCTTTCCTCACTATCTAGTTGAATCAGGTTTTGAATGCTTCTACCTTTGGTATGTTTTTCACCTTCCGGTATTTCATAAACGTTCAGCCAATAACACTTGCCTCTGTTTGTAAACAATAGCAGATAATCGTGAGCTTTAGTAACAAAAATATGCTGAATAAAATCGTCATCTCTATAACTTGCTGCTTTTGAACCTCTTCCACCTCTTTTCTGTGTACGGTAATCTGCTAACAATGTTCTTTTAATATAACCATTATGGGTTATTGTAATAACAAATTCTTCATTTGGAATAGTATCTTTAATATTAATGTCATCTGCCACATAAACAATTTCTGTTCTTCTTGAATCGCCATATTTACTTTTAATTTCAAGAAGTTCAGATTTAATCAGATCCATTCTCAGTTGTTCGTCATCTAAAAGTGCTTTCAAGCGAGTAATCAGGTCAAGAATTTCCTGATATTCCTGTTTAAGTTTATCTCTTTCTAGACCTACTAAACGTTGCAAACGCATTTCCAGAATGGCTTTTGCCTGAATTTCGCTTAAATTAAATCGTTCCATTAGTCCGCTTCTTGCCTGATCGGCAGTAGCAGAACCTCTGATTAATTCAATTACTTCATCAATATTGTCAAGAGCAATGATGAGACCTTCAAGTATATGAGCTCTTTTTTCGGCTTCTTTAAGTTCATATTTAGTTCTTCTGACAATAACTTCATGCCGATGTTCTACAAAATAACTGATAAAATCTTTTAAATTCAGGTTTTTAGGTCTGTTTTTAACCAATGCAATGGCATTTACGCTAAAAGAAGACTGAAGTTGTGTGTGTTTAAAAAGGTTATTCAATACAACTTGTGCATTTGCGTCTCTCTTTAGTTCGTAAACAACACGCATACCATCTCTATCGGATTCATCGCGTAAATCAGATAGGCCTTCAATGATTTTTTCATTAACCAATTCGGCAGTTTTTGCAATCATTTGAGCTTTATTGACCATATATGGCAACTCAGTAACAATTATCTGCTGCCGGCCATTATCCATAGTTTCAATTTCTGCTCTGGCTCTCAGTACAATTCTGCCTCTTCCTGTTTTAAACGACTCTGCAACTCCGCTGTAGCCATAGATTATTCCACCTGTCGGAAAATCAGGAGCAACAATATACTTCATTAATTCTTCGATGGTAATGTCATTGTTATCAATGAAAGCTATAATACCATCAATAACTTCAGAAAGATTATGCGGAGCAATGTTGGTTGCCATTCCGACAGCTATACCTGATGAACCATTGACCAATAAATTTGGAAAATTTGCAGGTAAAACTACAGGTTCTTCGAGTGATTCATCGAAATTAGGTTTAAAATCAACAGTTTCTTTGTCAATATCGGTAAGTAACTCTTCAGCAATCTTTTTTAATCTTGCTTCAGTATAACGCATGGCAGCAGGACTATCACCATCAACTGAACCAAAATTTCCCTGTCCGTCAACCAAAGGATATCTTAAACTCCATGGCTGAGCCATACGAACCATTGAGTCGTAAACAGCTGTGTCGCCATGTGGATGATATTTACCTAAAACCTCCCCTACTATTCTTGCTGATTTTTTATATGGTTTATTATGAAGTACACCTAATTCACGCATTCCGAATAAAACTCGTCTGTGAACAGGTTTAAGACCATCTCTTACATCTGGTAATGCACGCGAAACGATTACCGACATTGAATAATCAATGTATGCCGTTTTCATCTGATCGTTTACGTCAACATTAACTATTTTCCCTTTAAATTCTTCCATTAATAAATTATTATCTGCCAAATCTTCTCTTAAAAATTCTATTTAAGAAATTAAACTAAATTTTTAACTTGCTGCAAATGTAAGCAAGATTATTTACTTGATAAAGCTCAAAAAGATAGAATTTTTGAAAAAAAACTGTTATTTTTTTCTGTTCGGTAAATCAAGTCCATAACCTTTTTTGCGGTCAACGGCTTTCAATACAAAACTTAAAATAAATGCCAGTACTCCGAATGCGGTAAAAACAAATTCGGTAATTCTATAGTTGTATTTGACACCTTCAACTCCAGCCTGAATTTGTTCAGAAACTCCTGGATTTGATGCTGTAAGAGTCCAACCAATTAAAATCGGAACTGCAAGTAATCCAATATTTTGTATCCAGAAAATAGCACCATATGCAGAACCAAGATAGCGTTCTTCAACTATTTTTGGAATCGAAGGCCACATGGATGCCGGTACAAGAGAAAATGCAGTTCCTAAAATAACTATGATTGCAATGGCAGTAACAACTGTAAATGATTCATCAGGTATTATTGCAAACAGAAAATGAGATATAGTAAGTAAAATAGCTCCAAAAATCATCATTGTTGCACCATAACCTTTTACATCAAGAAAATATCCGATAAAAGGAGTTAAAATCATTGCACCTATCGGGAAATATGAAAAATAAGCAGCAGCATCTTTAATTGGGATATCTAATTTGGATGCAAGCATATCAGTTGCAAATTTTTGAAATGGGAAAATAGCAGAATAGAACAAGACACAAAGACCTGCAATAGCTAAAAATCCAGGATTTGAAAAGATTTTACCAATATCACTAATTCTGAATTCGTCTTCGGGAGATACACCTGAATCGCCAGTTTGCTTATCGTGTATTTTGTCAATAAATGTGTAAATGAAAAATGTCAGGAAACCAATGCATAAGAAAGTTAATCCCATGAATACTGAATTTGAGGGACCACCGTTTTCTGCAAATATCGGAGACAAACGAAATACAGTAAAAACACCCAAACGTGCGATAGCCATTTCAAGACCCATTGCAAGTGCCATTTCTTTACCTTTAAACCATTTAACAATGGTTTTTGATACAGTAATACCAGCCATTTCAACACCAATGCCAAATATTGAGAATCCAAAGAATGCTAATTTAGCAGAAGATGGTACAGCAGGAATAAATGAATTTAACCATGCAGATAGTCCGGTGGCTGCAAATCCTGTTGTAAGTGCATAGAATTTTATAAAAGCACCAACTACCATTGTTAATCCGGCAGTAATCAGCGTAAAGCGTATCCCCATTTTATCGAGTATAATACCTGAAAGAATGAGGAAAAATAGGAATACGTTCATAAAAAACTCTGACCCTCCCAACATTCCAAATACTTCAGGCGACCAACCATAAAGTTTTTCAATTTCAACCTGAAATGGTGCTACAACATCAACAAAAAAGTAAGCAAAAAACATTGTAATTGAAATTAGCAAAAGCACTATCCAGCGTGCAGCTTTTGAATCTCTTAAACTTGACTTAACTTGTTCCATTTTAATGAATTTTAAAGATGATTAAATAAATTTTCTATAAGTTTTGCAATAAATAATTTGTCATTTTTGTAAACAAATGATAACGGGTCATACCCCCATAAATGCTGTGATTTTTGTCCGGATAAATATGCATATCAAATTGCTTGTTGGCGTTATTTAATGCCTTTACTATTTCAACAGTATTCTGATAATGAACATTATCGTCAGCTGTGCCGTGTATAATTAAAAGTTTCCCTTTTAAATTACGAACAAAATTTATAGGTGAATTATTGTCATAACCATCAGGATTATCTTGTGGTTTTTGCATAAATCGTTCAGTATAAATGTTGTCATAAAATCGCCAGTTGGTAACCGGAGCTACTGCAATTGCCATTTTAAAAACATCATTTCCTTTCAGTATTGACAGTAATGATAAATAACCTCCAAAACTCCAGCCCCAAATTCCGATTCTGTCTTTATCAATATAATTTAAGCTGGCTAAGTATTTAGCGGCATCAATCTGGTCTTTAGCTTCAAGATTACCTAATTGTTTGTATGTGCATTTCTTGAATTCATTACCTCTGAAAGCAGTACCTCTGTTGTCAACCGACACGATAATATAACCTTTTGATGCCAGCATACGATGCCACATATCCAGATAGTCCCATTCGTTATTAACAGTATTACTTCCAGGCCCTCCATAACAATACATCAATACGGGATATTTGCGGTCAGGTGTAAAATTATGTGGTTTAATAATCCAGGCATTTAGTTCCTGATCAGTACCCACAGGTATTTTAATAAATTCTTTTTTGGGGAAATAATACTGATTAATGGTAGCCATTGATTCAGAACCATCGTCAACAAGATTGACTTTTTTTGATTTTGTATTGACTACTTTAGTTACAGGTGGTGTATTTGCCTCCGACCATCCTGATACCATATATTGAAAGTTTTTACTAAATGAAGCATCAGTTGTTCCGCTTGGCTCACTTATTAAATTATATTTTCCTTTGAAATTGATTGAATAAACTTCTTTGTTTATTGCTGAACTTACAGCGGCCTGATAATAGATTATTTCTTTTTGTTCGTCAACTCCGTAAATTTTTATTACATCGAATTCCGGAGGTGTCAGCACTGTTTGTTTTTTCGTAATAAAATCATAAATAAATATCTGATTAAAACCTTGTTGTTCACTCAGAAAGATAAAATATTTATTGTCATTAGAAAGTGTATTTTTCTTAACGGGTGCAGCAGGTATAAAATAATAATCGTCTGTGATGTCTATGTAATACTTGTTTTCATTGCTTAATAATGTTTGAGTAGTGTTTGATTTACAATCGTATAACAGGTAATTTAGTTTGTTCTGCAAGCGGTTTAAATGCAAAATGCAAAGTACATCTGGATTTTTGGTCCATAAAATTCTGGGAACATAAATGTCTTCTTCATTTCCGATATCTGCTTTCAATGATTTTTTTGCTCCTACATCAAAAATCCATACACTTAATTTACTATTATCTTCGCCTGCTTTAGGATATTTATACCTGTATTCTTCAGGATACAAATCGCCATATTTTATCATAGTCCATTCTTTAACTTCACTTTCATCAAATTTGAGCCATGCAATTTTTTTACTATCTGGCGACCAAAAATATGCTTTATGCATACTGAATTCTTCTTCATAAACCCAATCGGGTGCACCGTTTATTATTTTATTATATTCTCCGTCAAAGGTAATCTGTGTTTCAGTATTTTGATCAAAATCGTAGAAGAAAAGGTTATTCTCCTTTATATAACTTACTTTTTTTCCATCAGGAGATAATTCAGGAAGTTTAACTTTGATTTCTTTGTTAATGGTATAGAGTTTTTTTGCAGAAATATCATAAACGTAAGCAATACAATAATATGAGTGACGGTAAATTGGTTCATTCGAGGTTTCCAGCAAAATTCTTGTTTCGTCTTTTGAAAAGGCATAATTGCTAATAGATTTTATGTTTTTTATTCCTGCTTGTTTTAGTTCATCAGCTGTTACAATAGCTTTTACCAGTTCATTTTTTTCATAACTATATTTATTTACAGAACCTTCTTCGAGTAAACTATAATGTAGGCCATCGTTTAAAGAAATGTAATCTTCAACTCCTGCATAAAAATAAAAATTATAGGTTTGCCAGATATTTTCAAGGGTAATTTCCTTTTTAGGCAACTGAGTAACAGGTTCAGTTTTTTGAGCTAAGGATGTTTTTGCTATTAGCAGGCATGCGATTAAAACAAAAAATATAAGTTTTAAGTTCATTTTTTAATCAATTTTGAGGTTGTAAAGATAGAAAAATGTATAAGCACAAAAAAAATATATTGTCAGAAAAGTGATATTTTGGCTGCAAAATCATAAATGCCTCTAAATGAATTATCCCAAGATTGTTTTACAAAAAGGAAAGGAAGAAAGTATCAAACGCTATCATCCATGGATATTTTCCGGAGCTGTTAAAGATAAAGAACACAAGCTTGAAGAAGGCGATATTGTAGATGTATATTCATCTGATAATCAGTTTTTAGGCTGCGGTTACTTTCAAAAAGGTAGTATTGCAGTAAGAATCTTAAGTTTTAAACAGGAAGAAATCAATAAAGAATTCTGGAAAAATAAATTACAGCATGCATTTAATTATCGTAAAAACTCCGGAATTTTTGATGCAAAAACCCTTAATGTTTATCGCCTGGTTCATGCCGAAGGTGACTCAATTCCGGGTCTTATTATTGATATTTTTAATGATATTGCTGTATTTCAGGCTCATTCATCAGGTATTTATCGGTTGAAAAATGCTATTTATGAGGCAATAATTGAAATTTTTGAAGGAAGAATTTCAGAGGTATATGACAAAAGTCGTGAATACCTGAATAATGTTGTTGGAGTAAAACAAAGTGATTGCAAAACTGTATTTAAAAACCCTGTTAGGGTTAATGAGAATAATCATAATTTTTTAGTTGATATAGAAAATGGGCAGAAAACAGGCTTTTATATTGATCAGAGAGAAAACAGATATTTATTGTCGTCTTATGCAAAAAACAAGAGAATATTGAATGTTTTTAGCTACACCGGGGCTTTTTCAGTTTACGGACTAAAATCTGGTGCCGACTTGGTTCATTCAGTTGATTCATCGCAGGCAGCATTAGATATTTGTGAAGAAAATATCAGAATAAATCAGACCGACCATTTAAACCATTTATCTATTTGTTCGGATGCTTTTGACTTTCTAAATCAACAAAAACTTGACTACGATATTGTTATACTTGACCCTCCTGCATTCGCCAAGCGAATTGATGCACGTCATCAGGCTGTTAAAGGATATAAAAGATTGAATTCATTAGCATTATCTAAAATGAAACCGAAAAGCCTTTTGTTTACTTTCAGTTGTTCGCAGGCAATTGACAGGCAATTATTTAATGATACAATCAGAAGTGCTGCAATAGAAAGTCATCGAAAAGTTAAAATAATTAGTCAGCTGGGGCAGGCAGCCGACCATCCTATCAACATATTTCATCCCGAAAGCGAGTATCTGAAAGGTTTAGTGTTGTGGATAGAATAAAAAAAAACCAGAAAATTTCTCCGGTTTTTAATAAATTATTGACGAGGTTGATGAGGAGGACCTCCTGGTCTTGTTTCATAATGTTGCTTTTCATGCGGACAATTTTGACGACAATTATCAGGTGTTTTACCTTTCCCTTTTTGCATATCAAAGATAACACGTTGTTCTTCAGTCAGCAACATCCTGACATCTTGTTTGTGAGATGCTGATTTTTTTGCCATTTGTGTTTTTATCTGCATAATTTCATCAATTTTTTTATCAATTGCTGTTTTATCAGGTTTATCAGCTGTTTCCAATACTCTTAATTCAGCTTTTTTAACAGCGAGCTGATTTTTAAAAGTACTCATTTCTTTCAGATGTTTTATTCGAAGAGCATCAATCTTTTCTTCCTGATCTTCTGTCAGATTAAGTAAATTTTTACAGCAACCATCTGCTTTTGATGGAGAGCAATTACCTCTCCCCTGTTGTGCAATGCCCGATGAATACATTAATAGTAATGTTAACAGCACAAGTGAATTCTTTAAAATTTTGACTTTCATAAAAACTATTTTAAGATTAACAAACTATATGTAAGACTTGCTTATTGATTTTTCTTTCGAAAAAAATAAAAAAAAACGGCTTTCATTTGAAAGCCGTTTAAGAAATTAATAGTTATATTATCTGACAATCAGTTTCGTTGTTGTTGTTTCAGTATTGGTAGTGAGATTTAAAATGTATGTACCTGATTTTAATCCTGAAGCATTAATTGACAATTCATGTGTCCCGCTTTGCAGATTTGAAAAATGATGTTCAGCAACTTTTTTACCTAAAATATCAATAATTGCTATACTAACATCAGATGAATTTTTCAGGTTGAAACTTATTGTTGACTCATAATTTACAGGATTTGGATAAACTCCATTCAATACCACATTGTTTTCTGAATTTTCTTTAATCGAAAGTCCTGCTCCTGAACCAAGTTCATCGTTTAAAATATCCACTAATGGAATTTTGTGATAGAATATATAATTAATGGTAGGATGATCTCCATTCTGTACTTCAGTTCCCGGTTCTTCATCTTCCTGATAATAAACATGAAGATAGTTATCGCATTTTTTGCTTACATGACCAAACACATTTTCCATAACCGGATTATTTGAAATGTTTTGAGCATTACTCCATGTTTTGCCGCCATCTTTCGAATAAACAACATAAACATCTCTGTAATTTTCACCATTTATTGGAGAAATAGCTTCTTCAACAGGCGCTGAGTAAACAAGATATATGTTTCCTGCATCATCAATTGCAGCCTGAGGCATTGTTACCAATGCGGTATTTCCATATCTTGCACCCATTGTAGCTTCAGGGTCCCATGTTGGTTGTTCAATGTTGATAGTACCACTTTCATTTCTGTCAAGAACCTTTGCAGTTGGGATAGTTCCTTTATTTGGATATACAGTAAAATGATCGTAGCGACTAACAATTTTATCAACTATCTCAACTACAAATGAATCTAAAAAGATGACTGAATCAGGAGGGATAAGGGTTGAATCCAAAGCCATTCCTGATAATGTATCCCATTTAGTTACAAAGTAATATGTAGGCCAAATAGTTTTTGTTGTTGCTTCGAAAGGTTTGTTTTTATTATTATAAGTTTTTAAAGTCATTGATTTCTTTGGTATCTGTGTTACCGTAGAGTCCAAAGTATTAAACTGGTACCAATATGATTGCTGTTTCATGTAATGAATAAAAGGTACAACAGCATTATCAACCCATAAACGATAAACAGTGGTATCTTTATGAAAAGTATCATAAACCATTACCGAGTCTTTTTGACCAATATCATTGAAATACAACATAGCATTAGATGTAGGGTAATACCTGAATGTACCATCGGTAACAGATGGATCATATGTAAATCCGAGCTGTGCACCTTGAAAAACATGGGCTACATTGTTTTTATCCAGAATAACATGAACAGAACCATCACCATAGTAAAAGAAATTTGTATCACCTAAGAATTTTGGTTTTGGTAATTGAAATTTTTCAACATAAATCATTTCCCATGTATTTCCATTATCTTTTGACTTCCACATAACTGTATTTCCAATGCGAAGTGAAAAAACAATAGCCACATTGCTACCTTGAGCTTCAATGCTGTAATTGTCGGCCACACCATAAGGAAAAAGTTTATTATCATAATTAGGGAGAGTAATTTTATCATCAACCCATTGTTGCGTTTTAAGATTATATCTGCTGTAAACAAATGGACGTGTAACTCCATTCTTTTTCACATTAGTATCGCTGTAATTGCCAATTATATGCAGATAATCGCCTGTAATAGCAGTTCTTGCCCAAATAGGTCCGGTACCTTTATCTTTTGATGTTTCCGACCAGGTTGTTGAACCTATGCCATTATTAACATTCAGAGAATAACCTCCACTTCCTCCTGCTGCTTCAGCATAGTGAGAAACAATGTATTCAACGTCAATAGTTCCATTATTATAAGTTGTAAGGTTTGGCCACCCACTTCTGAAAGTTTCAATTCGGTTTTCGATTACACCAAACCATGAACTGCCATTAAAATGATTATAACCAGAACCACGGGTGTTAAAAGGACTGATATCGGGCGAAGTTGTGAATGTAACCGACAGTTTGCCATCTCCATATAATACCATTCTGCGGGCAATTGATGCATTTGTTTGCAAACCATATTGAGATTTTCCAATAAGAGTTCTTTCATACTTCGAATATGAGGAATTTAATTTCCAATCAGGAGCCTCTACCGGTTTTTTCACAATAGATTGAGCCGGAACAGCATCCAAAAATGGAATACTTTTATCAATCTGAAGTGAAATTTCATCCTGAGGTTTTACAATTTCCTTTTTTAATTCCTGTGCCTGTGCTATAAAGCCAAACAGAAACAGAACAATCAAATACTTTTTCATTTTACGCACTAATTTTTAAATTTTTAAAAAATACATTAAATTTCAGTCTGCGAAAGTAATATTTTTTTTTCAAACAGGCAAATATTATTGGCTGTGTTTTAAATTATGTACTTTTGTGTTATTAATAACCTTTGTATGCTTCGGAAATATGTTGGTTTTATTTTGGTTTTGCTATTCTTATTTCAATTTTTGAAGTATAATTCAGCTTGCTCTGATAAAAATGACGAAATAAGTATTGAACTTATTTTGCCTGAGTCAAGAAGTCCGTTATTTTATAATGGTGACACAATGTTTATTAAAGCTAACTTTTTAAGCCCTAATTTACTTAATGAGATTGTGAATGATATCAGAAATTCAAAAGATAGCTCGGTTTATTTTAAAAAATATCAGCCCAATCAACTTTCATATTGTCTCACTGATACATTTGTTTTTAAAGTAAAAGACCATTCTAATTTTATTATGTCCTTAAAAGCAAAAGATGCCAATCATAATGAGAAAAAACTTGATGTTTACATTCATGTAATGCCTTAAAACACAATTTTAAAAACCGAATTATCTGATAAATTTATAGCCAAGTTTATTAATAATGGCCTCTATCTTATCAGCATCAGCCTCACCAACTATTTCTACTGTATTGTTGATGATATCGGCCTGAGCACTTTTTATTCCTTCTGTTTCCATCAGGTTTTTTTCAACATTGGCTTTGCAATGCGAACAGGTCATTCCTTCTACTTTAAAAACTTTTGTATCCATATTTTCTGAAATATTTATTTTTGATAAATTGCTTTTACTTCTAAACTTAATTATTCGAAATTTTAAAAAAAGTGCATTCACTATCAACAAACTGAATATAAAAGCACATATTAAGCTAAACCATGAGTAATTGTCAGAATGATGAAAGTGAGCTGAGTGTAATTCAATAGAAGATGTTAATAATTCCTTATCGAAAAATGTATTTATTAAAGTTCCGAAAACAAAAGCACAGACAATGATTGAGCTCAGATAAATAATCAGGTTTTTTCTACCTAAAACTTTACCTAAAACAGTCAAAGATGCCACATTTGTAACAGGACCTGCCATCAAAAGTATCAGTGCAGCTCCGGGCGATAATCCTTTTAACAGCAATGAGGCTGCTATTGGGACAGAACCTGTGGCGCATATATATATAGGTATGGATACAATCAGAATTATTAGCATTTCAAGATATTGATTGCTGATGTTTTGCACAAAAAAGTTGTCAGGAATAAGAATTGATATTCCGGCAGCAAGAAACAAACCTATTAAAAGCCAGTTAGCAATATCTTGAAGTAATTCAATAAAAGCATAAAAAAAACCATTAGATATTAGAGTTAACCAGTTCTTGTTATTTTTTGCAGAAGTTTCTTCCTGATTAATTATTGGTGCTTTTTCCTTTTTGTTAAAAATATTGGTAACAAAACCATTAATAATTGCTGAAAAAAATGCAACTAATACCCTTAAAATAGCGAAAGGCCAGCCTATTAACGAGCCACTTATCAGAATTGAATCTATTCCTGTTTGCGGTGTTGATGTCAGAAAAGAAACTGTTGCTCCACTTGAAGCGCCATGGTTTTTTAATGAAATTCCTGTTGGAATTACACCACATGAACATAAAGGTAATGGAATTCCAAAAAGTGCTGCATTTACTACCGATCTGAAATTGTTTTGGCCAAAATATTTTCTGAAAGCATTAGGTTTAATAAAAACATGCAGTATGCCGGCAAACAAAAACCCTAACAATATATATGGCGCCATATCAATGGTAAGCGATGCCAACTCATTGAAGTATAAAACCAGTAATTCCTTGATTTTTTCCATAAAAATTTTCAATTCAAAAGTCTTAATTTTATTTATTCTAAAAAAGATAACTTTGCAAAAAAAATATTTGAACCTCCGCAAATTTACCACAAATAAAAAAAATGTCATATCTTTGGAAAAAAATAAATGATGTGAATATAATCAAATTTTTCGAAGACTTTCCTGACGAAATTA
>Ga0116204_1001445_pt1 | contig 13339 bp, 11 predicted proteins | sample LakKivwa52mmetaG_FD_94481 | JGI IMG/M metagenome (GOLD analysis project Ga0116204, IMG submission 94481) | Anoxic lake water microbial communities from Lake Kivu, Rwanda to study Microbial Dark Matter (Phase II) - Lake Kivu water 52m metaG | ecosystem: Environmental > Aquatic > Freshwater > Lake...
AGATCTTTTTGGACAGCAAAGATGGTAGGGGGACAGATTAGGAAGTGATTGGTAAAAATGCCGATTCTAAACTGGAAATAAAACCTTAAATCAAAACACTAGGTTGTTTTGGACAGTAGTGATTCCGATTAACAACTTCAACACCCAGGGGCGCGCAGCCACTCAAAACACAAACTGTAATCTGGAATTCTTTTTCCCCTATACAAATCGATGGTACAAATTATTTTCTTTTTCCCCTAAAACAGGCATTTGTGCTTTTCTGTTTATAGATATCACCGATCAGCGCATCAACCAGGAATTCCTCGAAAAAACTTTGAAAGATGCACGCGAGAGAAACTCCCAACTTTTAGAAGCAGAAAAAAGTCTTGAACAAATATCTAAAGTTATTCCTCTATGCACCTATTGTAATAGTATTAAGAAAGAGAACGATCACTGGGAGACTATTGAAGATTTCCTGTCACGCAATTCCAAAAATAAATTTACTCACAGCATTTGCCCCAAATGTTCCAAGCTTGAGCTAAACGATCTCATTTTTCATTAATGCTACCTGTATATTCAAAAAAACCTAGTTAGGGCTTGCTAAACAAGGGAAATCCCCAATATTCATAGGGGTAGATGGGATTTTCCTTTGTACCCAGTCCAAGGTTTTTTTCCTCAGAACAACAGGATGAATAAAAAAACTTTGGACTTATGGTCTGCTGCTAAAACGCAAGTTATTCAGCAGAGCCTAAGAAGCTTGTTGCACAGCCAAAGGTGCGGGGGGAAGGTTTTTGCGAGTGAAACGAAATGTGCCTGAAGGTAAGTGAAGGCACTCGTAAACGAGCAAATAGGAGGGAGGACGCAGTACCTCCCCTCCTATGAGTGATAAAAAATTAGGGTCTGCTGCTAAGATTTGAGTTGTTCAGCAGACCCTAATTAAATGTTAATACAGCAGCAAGTAGCGTTAAGGCCAGGATACAAATCCATACCATATATATAGGCTTTAGGATAGACCAAAATTGATCTGTTGCTAGTTTAGCCTTTTTTTGACGCACTTGTAGGTAACCAAAGAAACCTATAAGAATGAGCACCAAGGTGAGTTTGGCATGGAAAAAACCATTATACATACTGAACCCCGCCCAGGCCCATAACCCAAAACCACTTAAAAGTAGGGCTACCAAAGAGTAGCTTCCCCATTTTGCAAGCGCAAGCACTTTTTCGGGTAGATGTTGTGAGGAGTTTGCAGAAAGCCCCCCACATCGACTGAGAAAAAAAATTGTGAAGGCTATTCCCAATGTAAGTGAAAGACTTAACAAGTGAATATATTTTAAAGCTATATGCATATTTTCCTTTTAGCTTGATTCACCAAAGTACCGAAGGGTTTACCTGCTACGAAAACCCATACAACTTTAAAAGAACCGATTTTTAATTATCGACACCAGACCCCAATTAAAAAGGGTTAACTTGAACTTAAACAACCCTTGACGCTGCAGGCCTATACTGGGGAAAGTAGAAATTACTCAAGCAAACGGCTGCTTAGGGAATTACAAATGTCGTTTGTTCAACGATATTTTGGTACTGGATGCGCAAGACTCCTGCTCCTGAATAGCCCCGTAAATCAAGGCCCTTATCGGTCTGGGGGGATTGTTGTAAATCACCCTGAGCCCAAAGCTTGCCAGAGAGATCAAAAAACTCGACCAGACCTTTTTCACCTGGAGCACCCCAAACCGTGAGGCGACTGGGTTGCGCCAAACTCCATTTAAACGAGGAGACCTTGTTACGCTTGAGAAGAGGTGTGACGTCGCGGTCTAATTCAAGACGCCATAAATCACCTGCTGTATGGTCGAGAATGTACAAACGACCCTCGGAATCTTCGGAATAGGCAGATACACTATTTACTCTTGAGTTACTTAAATTAACAGTCTTAAAAGTATCGGGCTGGGCAGGGTCTATTACAAACATCTTTCCCCGCGAATAATAGAAGTCTGTAAATAAATAAGCCCCGTACCATTTGGAAGACTTATTACCTCTGTATACATATCCCCCTGTTACAGAAATGGATAGAGCTCTGTTTAAATCCAGGACTGGCTTGGTATAGGCGGGGTCATTACATGGAGGTAAAGCTGAAATGCTTTTTATATAGCAATGATTCCCTTCCATCACTTTCCAGCCATGATTTTCTCCTTTTTTAACTATGGAGATTTCCTCACGCGTAACCTGTCCCACATCTCCAACCCAAAGCGCTTCAGTCAAACGGTCCCAGCTAAATTTCCAGGGATTACGCAAACCAGTTGCCCAAATTTCTGGGGCATAACTAGCCTGATTGACAAAAGGATTATCGGCTGGAATTCCGTAAGGCTTTGATTCGGTAACCGTGTCAACATTGATGCGCAGGAGTTTCCCTAATAAAACCGAATTATTTTGTCCGTTACCGAGAGGGCCATGGGGATCCCCCCCGCCCCCACCATCTCCCATTCCTATATAGAGATAACCATCGGGCCCAAAAGCAATATGGCCTCCTTGATGATTATCTTCCGGTTGAACTATATACATAAGGCGACGCGCATTGCCAGAATCTTGCGTGACGGCTTTGTTGCTCAACCGCTCTTCAATGATGGTATTGGCATTTTTTCTGTTATAATTAAGATAATACTTTCCATTCTGAATAAATTTTGGATGAAAGGCCATACCCAAAAGCCCTGATTCATTAGCTTTGTACATGCTGTCCAGAATTAAAAAATTAGATTTAGTTAATTCCCCTGCACCATCTTGCTGAAGTCTGATAATTTTTCCTGTGTGCTGTTCTAAAAGAAGAAAATTACCTTTTTGACCGGGGATTTCTCCTATCCAAACTGGATTTTTTAAACCCGAAGCGCGTTTGGTTATATACAAACTGTCCGGCAGGGCAGCTTTGACAACTGTACCCGTACAGATGAGTAGGATAAAAAAATAAACAAGGCGACAGCATTTTTTGGCCAAGCCCGAATAATCAGTACTCAAAAAAATGGATTGTAGGATATTGGGGGTAATTAGTTCTGAGTTCATTTTAAAACCTCCTCAACCTATTAAGATAGAGGATTAGAACTGCGTAGTAAAGACCTCATGTACCTTTTTTAGCAAATCTTCACTTCGGTAAGGCTTTTTGAGTATGGCATCCACCTTCACTGTACCCAATTGGCTGGAATTATATCCGTTGGCATAATCCGAAGTGAGGATGATTTTCATTTTTGGAGCTATATGGCGCATTTGCCTTAAAAACTGCGTAAAACCAGATTGATAGCGGGGCAGATCGAGAATGGCAAGATCAAATTGTACGGTTTCTTTTTTAAGAAGTTGTATGGCCTGGGGGCGGTCATCAGCCACAAGAACTTTAAAACCTCCTTGTTCTAATCGAGATTTAACCAGCTCCAAAACAGGCGGATCGGAGAGCACAAGCAAGATGAACCCACCCGTGCGGGAAATGGGATCGGCTGCTTCTGAAAGTTCCTTTGCAGGGTCTTCCTTTGCTTTCGGGAACAATATATCCATAGTTGTACCCTTGCCTACCTCGCTAAACACTCTAATAGCCCCGCCATGGCCTCTGACTATGCCTTGCACAGCCGCTAGGCCTAAGCCCCGACCAGTAAACTTGGTTGTAAAAAATGGATCAAAAATTTTACTCCGATCTTCTTCGGGTATACCTGGACCTGTATCAGAAATTTTAATACGGGAGTAAACCCCTGGTTGGAGTTCATCAGTTAGAAAGGCGTCTCTAAGCCAACGCATTTCAGCACGGATAGCAGAAGTAGCCAAGGTAATTGTTCCTTGTGCCTCACCAACAGCCTCAACTGCATTGAGGATTAAATTAAGAATGAGCTGTTGCACTTGAGGAACATCGGCCTTGATCAGCGGTAATTCATCAGCCAGCTCATAATGAAGAGTAATGCGGCGTGTGAGCAAAGATTCGATTAAAGCTTTAATTTCACGCACCAATTTTGATAGGTCTAAGGTTTCAACGACAAAGCGACCCATACCTGCATACTGTAACATTTGCGATGCCAGTTCAGCTGCCGTGGCTGCACTGGCTTCAATCTTTTGCAGATTGCGAAAAGCAGGTGACTCCTCATGGAGTTTTTCCATGGCAAGTTCTGCATTTCCCATTATAGCTGTTAACAAGCTGTTAAAATTGTGCGCAACACCTCCAGAAAGAACACTTAAACTTTCGAGTTTTTGAGCATAGAGCATTTTCATTTCCAGCCAGCGCCGTTTTTCTTCTGCCCCTGACCGTTCAATGGCATACCTTATTGAACGGATGAGAATCCCTTCTGTAAGCTCATCTTTGACTAAGTAATCCTGGGCTCCCTTACGGACGGCATTTAACGCGATCTCTTCATCTTTTGTACCCGTGAGGACAATGATTGGTATATCACGGACCTGAGCCTTCATGCGTACAAAGGTATCGAGTCCAGATGAATCGGGTAAACAAAGATCAAGTAAGATAAGGTCTACCGAAAGAGTTCGGGCCTTGCGCATGGCTGTAGACAAACGCGAAGCATGTTGGATTTTGAAATTATGGCCGGTCTGTCCGGCTAAAATATGCTTACAGAGCAATACATCACCTGGATTATCATCAACCAAGAGAATTTTTATAGGTTCACAATTACTCATTATTGGGGAAGGGTTACACGGTTGAACCAAAAGTCCTTGAGCGCATGTATGGTTCGGGTAAACTCCTCTAAATCTAGGGGCTTCCGCAAATAACAATTAGCATGAAATTCGTAGGTATATAACACATCCCTACGATCACTGGAAGTAGTGAGTATGATGACAGGTATGGTGCATAATTGTGGATCTGATTTTATTTGGCGCAAAACTTCGCGGCCATCCACTCGCGGCAAGTTTAAATCGAGTAAAACCATACAAGGACGAGGCGCAGTGACATAGGGTTCTTGTGAACGCAAAAATTGAAGGCCAGCTTCTCCATCATGGGCCACATGAAGTTCAAACTTCATTCCTGTTTCTTCAAAAGCCTCGCGTGTCAACCGAACATCACCAGGATTATCCTCGATAATTAAAATATGTACTGGGTTAAGTTCAGAAAGGGGCATGCTTTGGCAATTATCTGATTATTTAAACTGGGAGGCAATGACCAGAAAAAATAAAAAGATAAGCAAATAGGAGGGGGGACGCAGATCCACCCCTCCTCCTTCTTAAAAAGAATTAGGGTCTGCTGCAAAAATGGAGTTATTCAGCAGACCCTATTTAACGCGGGGCCAGGTCCAATAAAAGGTAGTCCCCTCTCCTAATACTGACTTTGCCCATATTTTACCCCCGGCTTTTTCTACAATTTTTTTGCATATCGCCAGGCCAATTCCAGTGCCAGCATATTCTTGCCTAGTATGTAAGCGTTGGAAAATAATAAAGATTTTTTCAAGATATTCTTCCTTCATACCAATTCCATTATCTTTAACCCAGAAGAGATTTTGCCCAGCCTTGCGGGCAAAACCCAAGTGAATCTCGGGTGTTTTTTTTGACCTATACTTAAGAGCATTTCCCAGGATATTTTGGAGAAGCTGCGCCAAATGTCGCGGATAACAGAACACCTGGGGTAAATTATCCCAAGTGATACAGGCTTGGCTTTCTTTGACCAACTCCGAAAGATCCGATAAAGATTCTTGTACAAGATCCTCAAGCGGAACCCATTCAAAATTTCCCACACGAGTACCTAAACGCGAATAGGCTAATAAATCATTTATCAACCCCTTCATTCGCGTAGCACCATCAACCGCATAAAAAATGAACTCGCGGGCTGGTTGGTCGAGTTGCTCTTTATAGCGTTTCTCCAAAAGTTGCAAGTAACTCGCCACCATCCTGAGGGGTTCTTGTAAATCATGTGATGCTACATAGGCAAATTGCTCCAACTCCTCATTCGATCGTCGCAGTTCAGCGGCTTGCGATTCCAGCTCTTCTTGTGCTTTTTTGCGCTCGGTTATATCGCGGGCAATCACTACCCAACCATCAGGAATTCCCAAAGGAGACTGCAAGGGTGTGATAGTTACCAAAACAGGTAAAGACTGGCCCCCATAGGTCTTAAGCTCCAGCTCAATGGCTTCACCTGGATTTTCTTGAAGGGAAATTGATGCTTGTTCAGTCTCAGAACAGAGGGAGATAAAATCAACCCCGGCTAACTCCTCTGTATTGCCCAAGAGCTTACCTGATGCACTATTGTAACGCACTACTTTTCCTTGCTGTGAGAGCACAAACAAGGCCTCACCCATGGAATCAAAAATGCGGTCCACAAAAGCCTTAGAAACTGCTGTTTTCTGGAGCCCAAGACGCATAGTCTCAAAATTCCTAGCCAGCTCTCCGACTTCATCTCCGGAAGATATATCTATTGGGCTTCCCACCCACTTACCGCCCGCGACCTCTGCAGTCAATAAACTTAATTCTTGTATAGGCTTTACCATCCTTCGAGTGAATAAGGAGAGAAGTATGGAGAGGAAAAGGGTGGCTAAGGCACTGAACCCCAGTATTTTAACAAAACCTGCGCGCAACTCATATTCTGTGGAACTCAGGCGGTTTTTAAGGTCTTCATTAGCCCAAAGAACCTGCTGAGAAAGCGCTGAATCAAGGCGATTGCGCAAAAGACCTACCTGCGCTGATAACTGGGCGACCTGCTGGGTATTTATATCGGACAAATCACCCTCGGGACCATGTATGAGTAAAATTTCTGCTAATCGGGATGCTGATTTTTCGTATGAAAGTAAATCAATTTTCAGACTATCAAGATGTGTATAGTGTCGTTGAGGTACCTGTGTATAGAGAGTATCGAGCGTTTGCCATAAAACTATGTGTTCAAATTTTGTTTGCTCCAATAAAATTCGTTCACCTAATAAGGCCGCATCTTCATAAAGTCTGGCATACAGGCTAAAGTGACTCTGTAAAGCGAGGGTACTGCTGTAGCGAGGCAAGGAACTGATGTGCAGCAAACCCAGATATTCTAGGGACCTGCGCATGGAAAGGGCGTACAATCCAATTACAAACAACAACACAAAAAGAAAGAGGATTAAGAGAAAAGCAAATTTTTTCCCTAATGAAAATGGACTCATTAGGGTACCTTCCAATCTTCTATAGTGAGTTCCTTTAGATGAGGAGGAAGGGGTATTTCTCCGGTGCACAGGCCCACAGCTCCCGGGTTGTTTTCGAGGTATTGGAAGAGTTCCTCTTCACGCCGGAAAGATTTAGGTACAGTTCCAGATCCTGAGAACAATAGCTTGCGCCAGTAGGCCCGAAATTGCCCCACACTTTTTCCCAATTTTTTTTCAATGAAATATTGCATGGCTGGATGACTTTCCCGCAACAAGGCTGGACTTAGGCGCAGATCCCCTTCCCAAAGGGTTTTTTTGCCCAGATATATCAGTGAGACATCTTGCGAGGAAAGGGTTATTATCGGACTTTCTCGTGAAACTACCACCATCAACCTGGGTGTAGCTTCCTGGGCCTTCGCACTCACAACAAGTACACAAATACAAATCAAGAGCGTACAACATAGATGTACGGCTCTCTTAGGGATAGGGGTTTGTATAAGTCTGCCCAGCATTTTAAAATCCCGCCAAAAACAAAAATCTAAAACGGGTATAACTTGAAGCAGAGCGTGTTGATTCTTCGAGGTAAGAAAAATGGGAAACTTCGGATTTTAGAATATACCAGGCTCCTATATCCCATTGAAATCCAAAGGCTGGAACAAAAAGGCTATTTTGATAGCCCCTGTTTGGAGGATCAACCCATTCAAACCTTAAATAAGGCGTAAAGAAACCACCCAAGGTGAGGGAAGATTGCATATACGCCGCCTGTTGCGACAGTTTTTGTTTTTCTCCTTCCTCATTTTTTTCAAGCTGGGCAGTTACATATTCGGCTTGGAAATTAAGCTTATTTCCATTGTACGCAAGTCCATAACCATCAGAAAAAAGCATCCCATAGAGGGGCCCAGCAACCCAATCGAAGTAAAAAGATTTTTCAGCCCGCCAATATTGATTAAAATCCAAGCGCAATCGAGTTGTGATCGCCTTTGCGTCATTACCATCCCGATTATTACCCTCTTTTAGTGAATCCTGAAAACCCAGGGTAAGGGCGATGCTGTATTCAAATATTTTATTATTGTCGAAAAAAGTTTCCCCTTGCAAAAGGGCACCTTGACCGCTCGCCGGGAAAAATTTAAAAGCTTGATTTGTATAGAGATCTGGATGCAAGGTGGATTGCGGAATACCTACTCCCAAAGTCGCCAGCCCCGCACGCCGGAGCATGTTTTGTGCACCAAAGGGGATAAAAAACTTTCCTAAACGCAGTTTTATAGGGTCTGCAAAGGCGTGTTCAATAAACCCGTAAGTGAGGCGGAATTGTTCTTTACTGGCAGCTTCTCCCTGAGCATTCCACGATACATTGGTCGTAAGTCGGGTGTGCTCCCCCATCTCGAGATTCAATAAGAGATCCCAATCTTCAATTCCCCATTCCAGACGGCTTTCTAGGGTGTCGCTGGGCCTAAAATCACGGTGCATTCCAAATCCGGCGCTACCATTGATTTGTAATTTTTGCAGATCGTATGCTGCGCTATAAGTGGTAAAAACAAGGCAGAAATAAAAAGGAAGGAGCAATTTAAAAGGAAAAACTAATTTATCCGGCTTACATTTCTCATCCCTGTTTTCAAACAAATATGTATAGGAGGGTAGGTTACATGTCTTGTGTATACTCAATTTGAATAGTGTCCAAAAAACGCCGAAAGCTTTTAAACGCCTGGGACAGGGTCGATACTTTTTGGTTGAGTGCTGCCTGTTCAATCAATTGACCTAACACAGAAATTTGGGGCAATCCATAGGTTTTCCCCGTACCCTTCATATTATGCCCTATTCTGGTTATTAATTGCCAGTCTTCTCTTGCCAAGCCCTCTTCTAACTGAATCCACTCACCTTGCTTTTTAGTCAAATACTCAGGCAGAAGCTCCTTTAACTCAATCGGGACTGAGATAACAAGTGCCTCACCTGGCATGATATCCTGATTTTGCTCTTCGTCCCCTCTAAAATTTGAGTGAAAAGATTGGGTTGTCTGTAATAAATCTATTTGGATTGCCTTATTTATTTCTTTTGGTGAAGTTGTGTCTGTTTGCAAAGGTTGGGTCGGGGAAATAATTTCGGGTAGCACATAGGGATAATTTTCAGTTTGTGTTTTACTCTCTTCACTCTGTCCATACATGGCATTTAAGCATTCTAGCAAAAGCCTTGCACTAAAGGGTTTTGGCAAAAAATACCTGACTGAAGCCTCCTTAAGCCGGTCTTTGACATTGTCCCATGTGTTGCCAGACATCATCGCAAATAGGCAGGGATGAGCCCAACTTTTTTTGAGTGCATCTAAGGTTTGCCAACCATCAAGAGGCAACATTTCCAGATCAATGAAGGCCACCTGAAAAGGGGTATTGACAGGTAGGGCTAGGGCTTCTTCTCCGCTCCTCAGGCAAACTGGCGTATAGGCGCTTCCGCGTAAAAATAGCTTTACAACCTCATGTATAGAAATAGAGTCGTCAATAAACAATACAGAATTTTGAAATGAATGATGTTCCTGATTTCCCTTATCTATAGATGCTGTCTTGATTTTGTCTTGCGCTAATACAAGGGCGCCAGCTTCTTTTAAGTTTTGCAAATATTCCCCACTACTTTGTTGTCCAAAACTTGCTGTTTTCAAAACGCTTCCTCCAGTTTCTACTGACCTGTACGCTTTTGCTCTCTATACATAAGAACCCATTTCAGGATATACTGATGAATTTTAGTCCGCTGGTCTTCATGGAGCAAATACATCAGGTAGGGGTCACGAGAACCGATAATTTCCCAAAGTACCACAGCCTCAAGTTGCCTGTCCTCTAACTTGGCTAAAAGATATTTTTGGTTTTCAGGTAGCGCCTGTGGTCCCAGGTCCCGCAGAGCCTCCTTCAAACTGGCCGCGTGAATAGTCAAACATTCCCGATAAGGCATAATACCTGCCGGATCGGAAAGTCCCGCCAAAATGGTTTCTGGATAATCAGCATCATATTTCCATAAAGCCAGGCAAGCTGCCATGGGTTTGAGCCAACGCTCATAGCCTTTTTCGATTTCAATTCCAAACCTTTGCGGAACCAAACTGAGCTCCCTGATCCGGAAAGGGAATGTTATCCGGTTTTTACGAATTTCCATTGCTTTTCCCTGTAGCAAAAACATCAATGTCTGCGAAAGTTGGGGATTATAACGATTAAGCATGTATGCCTTACTGAGGTGGAATAAGGCCTGGTCATAGTCCATAAGCCCTTGATAACTGCGCCCCAGGTAATAACTGGCCTCCCAGTCAAGTGGATTGAGAGTCAAGGCCTTTTCAAGGAAGGGTTTAGCTTCCGTCCACCTTTCAGCTTGCACCAAAACCTTTCCGTAAATGGTGTAACTTTTAAAATATTCCGGTGCTGACACTATAGCCCTGTTCAAAATTTTTCGTGCCTCTGAAAGGTTTTTATCAACAATCCCCCTTCTTTCTCCCTCTGTATAGTACTGCAACATCCAAGCAGGGGGAGCATCTATATACACGCGACGAGCATTACCTTTTTGGAAAACATGGGTATAGGGATCTGGCTCCTTTGGTTCTAGCTGTTTACTCCAGTCTTCTGCTAGGGGTTGAGGATAACTGATCCATTCAAACTTGACCTGTGATAGTTTGACAAAGTTTTCAAATTCCTCTGGGCCATGAAAAGTTTCCGGTGGAATTTCAAGAACTGATAACTCATTATTTTCCCGACTAAATTGTGTTTCGGGAGCGGGGGTACAGGCTTGCATCAGCAGCGCCCCTAAAAAAAAGGCTCTCAGCCAACAACTAAAAGTTCCCCCATTCAAGGTCTGAGTCCAAGACTTCATAGTCTCTGATTCTTCTTTAATCTCGATCCTGAGTACAACTCTTTTCTACAAAACAAAAATGAGCTAACTCAGCTTAAAGACACATGAAGGCTTGTTAAATTGGGCAAAAACCCAAGAGTTATGCGGGTCACCTGCACCTTTCTCCTCAATTAGGGGTAAGGGCTTAAAGCTATGCAAATCAGGATTTACACAAATACCCATGCTCATTAACACCTAGAATAAGTCAATTTTTATAAAAGTTCTTTTTAAAGGTCTAGTCCTTTGGGGGCTCAAATCTTAGAACTAAGGCTAAAAAGCAGAATGCTTCCTAAAAAGACTTTGATTTTCCTCATACAGTTTTCTTGGTAAATATTACACCTATGTAGCGAGGAAAACACTTTTAGACATTACTTGACGATTTTTAACTCGAGAATTTCTTGCTTTTTGCCCAAGCTGTAATCAATAGGCCAACCTCAACATGATTTTTTTGCTCAAAAATGGATTTCATTTACAATGACAGACGCACCATCCAAATGGGGAAACAAAAAGCAATTGGCAAGTTAATTGCTTTAACCTAATTGCCGCCTAAGATCCCCACAAGAGGTTCTGGTTTACTACAAGCCCACATCCCCCCCCTGAAAACCAGAACCTCTGCCCCTCCAAGGGGCCTATTTTTTATCCTCAAGCTTGGATTGAGTCCCTGGTTTTATAAACCGCAATAAAACTTTCCAACATGAACAGGGCTTGCTGAACAAGGGAAATTCCCAATATTTATAGGAGTAAGATGGGACTTTCCCTTGTACCCAGTCCAAGGGTTTTACCTTAAAAGCAACAGGATGCTTAAAAAAACTTTTGACTTTTGTTCAGCCAAACAAAAAAAGCAAATAGTCAGGGACCTTACTAGAAGTTTTGGAGCCTCTCTAACCCCCAATCGTTAATTTTTGAGGCTGCTTTTTAGAGTGATTACCCATGCAAAAATAACCCCTTTTGCCACTGCAGGTACGAGCATTTGGCCTGAATTTAATTCTTCAAAAAAAAGTGGGGCAGTTCCCCATTATTTAAAGTTTTTAAGGGCTAGCCACTCAAGGCTATCAAGCAAATCGATGGGTTTGTTATGGTGGAGACCCCGCCTTTTTACCGCATCGCGTCTTTCCTGCGAAGCAGGATGGGTTGAAAGGATACTTAGGAGTTTGGGTGACTTTTGTTTTTCTGAGAGCCTGTGAAAAAAACTTTCCATACCTTGGGCGGACCAACCAAGCGAATCCAGGGCATGTAATGCGTACTCATCAGATTCTTTTTCAGCTTTGCGACTGTAGCTATTTTGAAATAGGAATTCGCCTTGATTGACTAAAACTCCTCCTAAACCACCTAGATCACCTAATAAAAGACTTAGAAGAATTTTTGTGTAAAGGAGGGTGCCAATTTTTTCTAGACTGTGGCGGTAGACGACATGCCCTGCCTCGTGAAAAATGATGGGTATCAATTCTTCCTGAGATTCTAACTCGCGTAAGAGGCCCTCGAAAACAACTATATGTCCACCAGGAAAGGCGAAGGCGTTCACTTGGGAACTATCTTTGACCCAATGTAGAGTAAAAGGAATAGAATCAGCACCAGGAAGCACACGAATTAAGGAATCAATTTTTTTACGCGCCTGGATGTTCGGTAGGGAATAGGTTTGGGTATCAGCCGGTACCGCAGTTTTGATGAGTTGATCACCCATTTTTTTCTCAATAGGCCAGGGTGTTTGGTGAAGCGCCCAATTTGCCATTTTTGGCAGGCTTATAATGGCCCATACCAAAAGAACAAGCGTGCCAATAAGAGCCATCACGGCTACCCCACCTAGACCATATTTAAAAGATTTTTGGGTTTTAAAATTTTTGTTTTCTCTGAAAAATTGACTCAGCTGAGTGTCGCGAATTAAGATTTTAAACTTGCCTGGGCTCTGGTGAGAAATTTCGGTTTGGTTAAAGGTGGAAAGCGTTCTCAACTCTGACCAGGGGTATACATGCAAAACACCCTCAGTTAGAAAGGAAATTCCTTTGGGATCAAGTCGAACTGATACTTCGGAACCTGAAGTATCGCTAGAGCTCCAACTTACATGGGAGCTTAAGACAGTATAGGTGGCTTTGCCGGTCCATTCTTTCATGCCGATAAATTAGGAGTTTTTTAAAAAACAGCCAAACCCGAGCATTACTAGGAAAGAGTTAATTGTACAGGGCACCTCTAAAAATGGATGATCGTGGATCTAGACAAGGCACACGAGTTCGAAAAACCGCAGTTTATTGGGTATAAATGAGAATTTTGAGAAGGAGTGTAACGCAGTATAGGGTCGCGAGGGCAATTTTTAGAGGTGCCCTACAGTAAAACTTCAGTAGGAAAGGGAACATTTGGGGTCAAACCCTTTTTTGCCCTTTAATTAGGACTTGCTGAACAAGGGAAAATCTCAATGTTTGCAAGGGTAGGATGTGCTTTTCCCTTGA
>Ga0116204_1001447_pt1 | contig 13333 bp, 11 predicted proteins | sample LakKivwa52mmetaG_FD_94481 | JGI IMG/M metagenome (GOLD analysis project Ga0116204, IMG submission 94481) | Anoxic lake water microbial communities from Lake Kivu, Rwanda to study Microbial Dark Matter (Phase II) - Lake Kivu water 52m metaG | ecosystem: Environmental > Aquatic > Freshwater > Lake...
GAGGTCTGAAGAGATTATCTCGTCAGGAGTCCTGCCCGAAAGCACTTTTATCAGCAGCGACACTATACCTCTTGTGATGATGGCATCGCTGTCGGCTGTAAAAGATATCCTGTCACCGCTGAATTCCGGAAAGAGCCATACTTTTGACTGGCAACCCTCAATGAGGTAATCCTTAACCTTGTATTTCGTATCTATAGCCGGCAGATCCTTCCCGAAATCTATCAGCAGGTTATATTTATCCATCCAGTCATCAAAGACGGAAAACTCTTCAACTATTTTATCCTGAACCTCGTCAACCGACATTTTCCATCATCTTAGAAACATTGAGATCACTTTTTCAATTCCCCTGCCAAGTGCATCTATTTCCTCCCTCGTGTTATAAAAGCACATTGATGCCCGTACCGTTCCGTCAATGCCAAATCTTTCCATGACAGGCTGGGCGCAATGAGTGCCTGTTCTGACCGCAATGCCCATTTTGTCGAGTATCATCCCCGTATCGTACTGGTGCACTCCCCTGACAAGGAATGAGATTATGGGGATCTTCTTTTCAGAATCGCCGTAAATTATCACTTCCCTGAATTCTTTGAGCTTCTTCGTTGCATATTCAAGAAGCTCTTTCTCGGTTTTTTCGATATTCTCCAATCCTGTTGAACTGATGTAGTCGAGAGCGGCACCCAGTCCTATCGCCCCGGCAAAGTTCATTGTCCCGGCTTCGAACCTGAAAGGGAGCTCGTTATAAGTTGTCTTTTCGAAAGTCACGTTCGCGACCATATCGCCTCCTCCCTGGTACGGGGGAAGCTCCGAAAGCCATTTTGCTTTCCCGTACAGAACACCTGTACCTGTCGGTCCGTAAACTTTATGCCCGGAAAAAGCATAAAAGTCACAATCCATCTCTTTGACATTTACGCTGCCGTGCTGAACACCCTGGGCTCCGTCGACCAGTACGGGAATATCATCTGAATGTGCAGCTTCAATTATTTCACTTACAGGAAGAATGATCCCAAGGGCATTCGAGACCTGCGACACTGCAACTATTTTAGTCCGTGAATTCAGCATCCTGAAATACTCATCGAGTATAATCTCCCCTGTATCATTGACCGGTATCACACGAAGCCTGGCACCTTTTCGTCCGCACATCATCTGCCACGGAACTATGTTGGCATGATGTTCAAGGTTGCTGATGATCACCTCATCGCCGGCAGTGATGAAACGTTCACCGAACGAAAATGCAACTGCATTTATTGATCCTGTTGTGCCGGAAGTAAAAATCACCTCTTCCCTGCTGTCCGCGCCGATAAACGATCTCACTTTCTCCCTTGCGTCCTCATACTTTTCGGAAACCAGGTCGCTCAGTGCATGAACTCCGCGGTGTATATTTGCATTGCAGGATTCATACACATCGCTTACAGCATCAATTACGCACTTCGGTTTCTGGGTGGTGGCCCCGTTATCGAGGTAAACGAGCGGTTTGCCGTAAACCGTTGTTCCGAGCAGAGGAAAATCAGACCGTATTTCACTGATGCTTTTCAAATCAGAACAGTTTATCGCATTTAACCATACAGCTTGCACACCGGGACAGTTCGCCTTTCAGCCGCTGCATAACAAGGTTGTCCATTCTCTCCTGCAGGGCTTCCACCTTTATATTCCTGATCACTTCATGTGCAAATCCGAACATAAGCATCAGCAGGGCCTCACGTTTATTGATTCCCCGCGACTGCATATAGAAAAGCGCTTCATCATTGAGTCTTCCCACTGTAGCTCCATGACTGCATTTCACATTATCGGCATATATCTCCAGCTGAGGCTTGGTATACATCTTTGCGTCATCAGTAAGAAGGATGTTATTGTTCCTCTGGTATGCAACGGTTTCCTGGGCATCCTTATGTACATATATCCTTCCATTAAAAGCGCCGGTTGCCATTTCATCCAGTACACCTTTGAAGAGCTGGTTGCTGGCACATCCGGGAAATGCATGGACCACATTCACGTAATTATCAATATGCTGCCATTTATCGGCAAGGAACAAACCGTAAGAATTGGCTTCGGTGCCGGCTCCTCCAAGGTAGTGGTGAGTGCTGTTGCGGACAAGCCCGCCATGAAGCGTGATGTTATTGGAACAGACCCGGCTGTTCCTCTCCTGGTGAATAAAAGTATGTGTGATCTTACAGGCATTGTTATGCTCATTCTGAACCCTCATGATGTCGAACCGGGCATTCTCACCGACAAACACTTCAGTGACTGCATTGGTAAGGAATTTAACAGGTGACAGTGTATGGTCGCAGATTATTATAGTAAAATCAGCATTATCTTCCACAATAATCAGGTTGCGGTGCTGGTTGAACATATCAGCCTCTGACTCAACAAGATTGATAACCTGCACCGGTCGCCTGAGCACTGCTCCTTCGGGCACGTAAACAAACACCCCGTCGGAAGCCATAGCGGTATTCAGATGCACCAGTCCGTCTGAATTGCCGTTAAGATACCTGCCGTAATGTTTTTCAATCTTATCGCTGAATTTAGCCGACGCTTCATTAAGGCTCCCGATCCATATCCCTCCCGGAAGCTCACGCAGTTTCCCGTTGATGGTCGGATAAAAGCCGTTTAACAGTACGATCCCGTATGCGTCAAGGTCCGTTACATCGCATCTGAACTCTTCCGCTTTGACGAAATCAGAGGGTTCGGGAATAAAATAGCTCTTGTAATCGTGGTTGAAAAATGTATCAAGGTTTGTATATCTGTACGATTCATCTCTCCTCGTGGGGATTCCTGTCTCACGGAATTTTGTGATAGCCTCTTTCCTGAAGGAATTCATAAACGGAGCCGAATTCTCCGTGATCTTCCTTATGTTCTCCTCATAAAGAGCGTAATAGTGATCTGATCTTTCCGGCAGGTTATTCATAAATTTCAATTCTCTTCAACATGGTCTTTAATCCACTCATATCCCTTTTCCTCGAGTTCCAGGGCAAGTTCCCTGCCTGCAGTCTTAACGATACGGCCGTCATAGAGCACGTGGACAACATCCGGCACTATATAGTCAAGGAGCCGCTGGTAGTGGGTTATTACAATTGCCGCGTTATCGGGACGTTTCAGCATGTTAACCCCGTTTGCGACAATCCTCAGTGCATCAATGTCGAGACCTGAATCAGTCTCATCCAGTATTGCCAGTTTAGGTTCCAGAATAGCCATCTGGAAGATCTCATTCTTCTTCTTTTCACCGCCGGAAAAACCTTCATTGACTGACCTGCTGGTCAGTTTGGAATCTATCTCAACCAGTCCTTTTTTCTCACGCATCAGCTTCAGAAAATCGGATGCCGAGAGCGGTTCCAGTCCTTTGTGTTTACGGTGTTCATTCAACGCGGTTTTCATGAAGTTGACCATACTTACGCCCGGTATTTCGATCGGGTACTGGAATCCGAGGAATATCCCTTCTTTTGACCTGTTCTCGGCTGCCATTTCCAGAAGGTTTTTTCCCATATAGGTTACTGTGCCATTGGTCACTTCAGCAAAATCCCTTCCTGCCAGCACGGCGGCAAGAGTACTTTTACCGGATCCGTTCGGGCCCATTATGGCATGTATCTCTCCGGCCTTCACCTCAAGGCTTATCCCTTTCAGGATCAGTTTCCCGCTTATTGCAGCTTTTAAGTCTTCAATTATTAACATCTTAATTCTCCCGTCCCTTGTGTCTTTTATACTTTTATCTTTTATCTTTTATCTTTTATCTTTTATCTTCATCACCCTACACTGCCTTCGAGGCTTATCTGCAGCAGCTTCTGTGCCTCAACTGCAAATTCCATCGGCAGCTTGTTTATAACTTCCCTGGCATAACCGTTTACAATGAGCCCTATGGCATCCTCAGTTGATATCCCTCTCTGGTTGCAGTAAAAGATCTGGTCTTCCCCTATCTTCGATGTTGTGGCCTCATGCTCGATAATGGCGCTCTGGTTGTCAACTTCAAGATAGGGAAAAGTGTGTGCGCCGCATTTATCACCAAGAAGCAGGGAATCACACTGGGAGAAATTCCTGGCTCCCGTTGCATTCTTCAATACTTTCACCAGTCCCCTGTAACTGTTCTGTCCCCGGCCTGCTGAGATGCCCTTTGATACTATTGTGCTTTTCGTATTCTTTCCTATGTGTATCATTTTAGTTCCGGTATCAGCCTGCTGGAAATTATTTGTTACGGCTACCGAGTAGAACTCACCGGTTGAATTATCGCCTTTAAGGATGCATGAAGGGTATTTCCATGTGATTGCAGATCCTGTTTCCACCTGTGTCCACGAGATCTTTGAGTTATCACCCCTGCATAATCCTCTTTTGGTCACAAAATTGAAGATGCCGCCCTTCCCCTCCTTATCGCCCGGGTACCAGTTTTGTACAGTTGAATATTTTACTTCGGCATGATTTTCGGCGATGATTTCCACTATTGCCGCATGAAGCTGGTTTTCATCTCTCATCGGTGCCGTGCACCCTTCCAGGTAGCTGACATAGCTCTCCTCGTCAGCGATCAGGAGTGTTCTTTCAAACTGCCCCGTATTTGCGGCGTTTATCCTGAAATAAGTAGAGAGCTCCATCGGGCATCTGACTCCCCTGGGGATATAACAGAATGAACCGTCGCTGAACACTGCAGAATTGAGCGAGGCAAAATAATTATCGGTATAGGGAACAACGGTGCCAAGATATTTTCTGACCAGGTCGGGGTATTCTCTCACGGCATCGCTGAATGAACAGAAAATGATCCCTGACTCGGCAAGAGTCTCCCTGAAAGTTGTCCTGACTGAAACAGAATCCATAACGGCATCTACCGCGACACCTGAGAGATGCTTCTGCTCTTCGAGCGGGATGCCCAGTCTGTCAAATGTTCTTTTCAGTTCAGGATCAATATCATCAAGGCTTTTGGGTGAAACTTTCTGTTTCGGGGCGGCGTAATAGATGATTTCCTGGTAATCTATCGGTGGTATTTTAAGGTTTGCCCATTGAGGCATTTTCATGGTCTGCCAGTAGCGGAAAGCTTTAAGACGGAAATCAAGAAGCCATTCAGGTTCACTTTTCTTTCCTGAAATGATCCGGATGGTATCTTCATTCAGTCCTTTGGGGATCTGCTCCATCTCAATATCGGAATAGAACCCGTACTTGTACTCTCCGGAAGTAACGTCATTCAGTATCTTGTCCTGGTCTTTTTCCATTTAGCCTTTCTGCTGCACCATTAAATTACACAATTAAATGGCAATGATATAACAATTCCAGCCACTTTTTGTTACCGGGGCAAGTATGCGGAAGTCAACCGGTAATATAATGCATTGACAACCATTCTGCAATGATCCGCACAGGTCTTTCCCCGGTTTACGGACGGCTCCCCCTGGCTGCTGATGATACTGACGCCGTCCCAGAAATCAGAATGAGCCGCCGATTATGAATGTGGCTGCGAATGCAATAATTGCATATAACTCAGGGAAAACTGCCAGAACCATTGTCTTGGCAAACACATCGTTACCAGAAGCTATTGATGCGATCCCGTTGGCACATATCCTGCCCTGCTGGATTGCAGAAATGAGTGCCACAATTCCGAGCGCCAGTCCTGCGGCAAATATCTCAGCTCCCTGAAGCATTGTCATATATTTAGTGAAACTCCCCGAGCTGAACATAATAAAAAAGCCTGCGAAACCGTATAATCCCTGTGTTCCCGGTAATGCCGACAGAAGCATGTAAGTACCGAATGCCTCTGAGTTTTTCTTAAGCGCACCGATGGTTGCATTTGCCCCAATTGATACGCCGATAGCACTTCCGATACCGGCCAGCGCTATCATCAAAGCTAATCCGAGGCTTCCAAGAACGAGAGCCCCTGGTCTAGCCAATACATCTGCAGTTTCCATAATAATCTTTCTGTTAGGTATTTACTTCTTAATTCTAAATGGTTTATATTCTATTCCTCCGCCCTTGAAACCGGCATTCTTGTAAAACTCCACAAAGGTCAGCCTCATTGGGTGCACAAAACTTCCCAGTGTCGCTATTACTATATTCAGTGAATGGCCAAATATTAACAACAAAAGGAATAAAAGCCATCCCAGATAAGGGACTGAAAGCAGTTGCAGAGACATCTGGTTAAAGACAAATCCAAGTATTGAGGATGAAATTCCAAGTGCAAAAAGTCTGATATATGAAAGAAGATCTCCGAAGACACCGGTAACAATTGTGTATGAATCCCATAATCCAATTCCAACCCGGCTGAAGATATTAAGGTCGGGGCTGTTAAAGAAAAATATAAAGATTCCCGAGACAATGAGCATGAGTTTAAACAATACACGGGTTTTTTCTTCATTTATCAGTTCCACTGCAGGGCCTCCCTTAAGTATTATTATGGTAAAGACCAGTATAATCCATCCTATAGTAGAAAGGCTATGCCTGAATCCCCTGAGTCTCGAGATATTTACCACTTTCAGGATCATCCCGAAAATTATCTGCAACCCTCCCAGCATCAGGGCCAGGTAAAACAGGTTCATCGAGCTGAACATGTAGTTCCTGATTGATCTGACGAGGGGAAGGTCAGATTCAGTACTTGTAAGAATCTGCTTTCTGTAAGCTGAAAAGTCATCCTCGCCGATGAGTCTTGTAACTTCAGCAGTAAAGCTTTCTCTCTTCCTGAATCCCTGATCCTTTATTTCATTTAAACGATAGATTATGTTCTCGGGAATACCTCTTTCCCTCATGACTGTAACAGAATTTTCAGACACAGTATACCCTGAGTCGATCAGGTTCAGTCCGAAAAAGCTGCCTGAAAGCAGCCCCAGCACAATAGCTGCAACTCCAAAATACTGTCCAAGGGTGATTATTGGTCTGTACTCTTTCCTGATTCTTTTTTTAATAATAAATCCTCCTGCAAGGAAGAAGAGGCCGTACCCTGCATCGCCAAGACAGAATCCGAAAAACAACATAAAAAATGGAGCAAAGAACGGTGTCAGGTCCAGTTCTCTGTAATCGGGGAGAGCAAACAGTTTTGATATTGGTTCAAAGAGTGATGAAAACCTGTTGTTTTTAAGGATTACCGGGATCTTGTCCTTTTCCCCGGGTTCTGAGACTATAGCATAGCAGCCGGAACTCCGGATCACTTCCTCCACTTTCGGTATCTCCGGCAGAGGCACCCATCCTTCCAGTATAAAGAGAGTACCATCGGCATATTCCTCAGCCTGCTCAGCAGTGCTGAAGTATTCGATTCTGTTTATTGTGTCATTCGTTCCTTTATTAAGAGCCGACAGCAGTGCAGGGGCATTTCCCTTTATCCAGGCTTCAGTCTCAATCATCTTCTGCTCGTATGAAGTAATCTCAACTGTCACATTTCGCACTGTCCGTTCGGGCAGTTTCTCCGGGTCGGCATCAATATCAGGTGCTTCTCCCGACCGGTGTATAACGGCAAAATGAATAAGCCCCCTGTAGCGACTGATTTCCCGGATTGCATACTTCTCTTCCCACCCGGGTTCGTAATTTCTGAGGTTACATGAGAAGAGAGATATCTCCCAGCCGGCTTCATGCAGCTTCTTAATAGTTCCGGCGTCAAAATCTCCCCATGGTTTAATCTTTTCAGCCTCCGGTTTCAGAAGTTCCAGGTTCCTCGCCGCCTCTTCATGCTGCCTGAGTTTTGCTTCAAGACCGGCAAGAACCTCTTCAGGATCTCCCTCCGGTTCTGAGGGAAGAGTCCGTGGTGCAAGAAGCGACAGCTCCCCGGCGGCCTTTTTATATCTTTTCAGCAGTGTGAGATCTCTTCCTGCAGTCTTGCAGTCGCTTATTTCAGTCTTCCTGATAACATGAACCATCCCTGCATCCCGGAGCTTTCCGAGCAGATCGTCATAATCATTGTGATAAACGACAAATGTATATTTTCTGATCTCTTCTACCATACTGCAGCGCTCGCTTCAACTTCCGCCTGGCGGGTTTTTATTATTTTCTGAGAGGATTTCTGGAGATTTTCCTCATCCTCAAGGAACCTTTTAATTCTTCTTATCGCATCCCTGTATCCCGGTATCTGAACCTTCTCGTAAAGATTCACCTTCTGCGTTGTCTTCTTCCGGGCAATGTTAAGAAGCTCCATTTTCCTGAGGGACAGATTTTTCTTTGCAATGATCGTGTGGAGTTTCCGGAGGATCATAATGCCTTCGGCATACCACGCGGGATTGCCAAAAAGGTTTAAGGGCTTCATGATGAATGATATATCTTCAACTTCCGGTATTTTAATGCCTGCAATCCTGATCGTTTTGATTTTGATCTCCCTGACCTGAAGGAGGGTTTGATCAAATTCAGCCCAGAGCCGTACTCCTTCATCGTACCTCCTGAGAGTTATCATTAATTCCTTGTTATAGCCTTCCGCGACGTTCTTCGCTTTTGCCACCTCAATCCTGAGAGCTGATTCCTTGTTCTTAAGAACAGGTAATGCCCGTGTCCTTATCTTCAACTGTTTATTAAGGCTCTGAAGTGAGATCTTGTTATATTGGAATTTAACAGCCATCGGCTCTGTATGTTAATTCGATGTTTGAACCGGCCAGTATTTCCTTACAAGCTCTTCCTTCATTCCCACCTCTTCGGGCGAAAAATACCTGCTGAAGAGTTCCCATCCCGTATCAAGCATTCTGTCTATATCTATGTTAATATCAATAGCAAGGAGCCTTTCCGAATAGTCCCTGGCAAATTTGAGTGTCCTCTCATCATATTCGGTGAGATCGAATCCGTTCTCATGCTTGGTCCTGGCATTGGCAGCATCGGCATAAAGTCTTATGGCGCTGTTCATCACCTGTGAATGATCCTCCCGTGTCTGTTTTCCGATAACGAGTTGTTTCAGCCTTGAAAGGGATCTGAAAGGATCGACGATAACTTTGCCTATCTCCGGGTCACGCCTCAGGAAGAGCTGTCCTTCAGTAATATACCCTGTATTATCAGGTATGGCATGGGTAATGTCTCCTCCTGAAAGTGTTGTTACAGCTATGATTGTTATGGATCCTCCATCGGGGAACTGGACTGCTTTTTCGTAGATCTTCGCCAGGTCGCTGTAGAGTGATCCGGGCATGTTGTCTTTTGAAGGTATCTGGTCCATCCTGTTGGAGACTATTGCCAGGGCATCGGCAAAGAGGGTCATATCTGTAAGCAGCACCAGCACTTTTTCATTCTTATCGACTGCAAAGAACTCTGCCGCGGCCAGGGCCATATCAGGCACAAGCAACCTCTCTACCGGAGGGTCCTCCGTGGTGTTGATAAATGCGATGATTCTCTCGAGAGCTCCGGCATTCTCAAAGACATTCCTGTAATAGAGGTAATCGTCATTCGACAATCCCATCCCTCCGAGGATTATCTTATCAGCCTGTGCCCTGAGTGCGACTATTGCCATAACCTGATTGAACGGCTGGTCGGGATCGGCAAAGAAGGGGATTTTTTGCCCGGTAACGAGTGTATTATTAAGATCGATGCCTGCAATGCCGGTTGCAATAAGCTGTGACGGTTGTCTCCGGCGCACCGGGTTGACTGAAGGACCGCCTATCTCGAGTTCCCTGCCTGTTAGATCAGGCCCTCCGTCAATAGGTTCACCATATGCATTCAGGAATCTTCCGGCAAGGTCTTCGCTCACCTTAAGAGCCGGTGCCTTTCCGAGAAATACCAGTTCAGCATTCGTCGGCACACCTTCGGTACCGGAGAATATCTGAAGAGTCACCTCGTCATCTATGATCTTGACCACCTGTGCAAGGCGGCCGTTTACAAGTGCAAGCTCATCGTACCCGATACCTGTCGCTCTTACCGAGCAGGTTGCCCTGGTTATCCTTGTCAGCCTTGTATATACTTTCTGGAAAGCCCTCTTCTCCGTCATGATTCTGTAATTTCTGTTAACATTATATCAACCTGCTTCTGATGGTTAAAAAACGCTTCTGATTCATATTTTGAGTAATTCATCTGCCTGAGGGAGTTGATTAGTTTCTTGAACCACGATGCCACCTCCTCGAAAGTGTTGAATTTCATTTTTCTGTCGGCTATCTCAAGAACTTTTCCGAGCATATATTTCTGGCGTTCAATCGGTGTTGACCGGTCTACCTTGTCAAAACCATCCTGCTGAAGTATAATGAAATCGATAACCTCCGATTTCCAGAAACTGATGTGATACTCCAGGGGCACTCCGTCGTCACCCAGGATACTGATCTGTTCCTGCGATTCACGTCCGCGCAGAAGGATATCCCGTGCCTTAATCACCTGGTCAGTCCAGCCGGGAGCAATATTTTTTGTGACAAATTCTTTAACCTCCTCATACTCGAGATATTTTGAATAGCTCTCGATAGGGTCGATGGCAGGATATCTTTTTGAATCAGCCCGTTGCTGGGAGAGAGCATAAAAGCAGCGGGCGGCTTTCTTGGTTGATTCCGTAACCGGTTCCTTGAGGTTCCCGCCTGCAGGTGATACTGTTCCTATAAATGTTATTGATCCTGTTTTGCCGTTTTTAAGCTCAACAAAGCCTGCCCTGGAATAGTAGTTTGATATAATTGCAGGAAGGTCCATCGGGAACGCATCGGGGCCCGGAAGTTCTTCCATCCTGTTCGACATCTCTCTAAGGGCTTGTGCCCATCTTGAGGTTGAATCTGCGAGCAGCAATATCTTGAGCCCCATCGAGCGGTAGTATTCTGCAATTGTCATTGCAGTGTACACGGATGCCTCTCTTGCCGCAACAGGCATATTGGATGTGTTGGCTATTATTGTTGTCCTTTCTATCAGTTTGCGTCCTGATCTCTGATCGATCAGGTTGGGAAAATCGGTAAAGATCTCAACGACTTCGTTTGCCCTTTCTCCGCATGCTGCGATAACAACCATGTCGGCTTCGGCCTGTCTTGAAAGAGCATGCTGGAGAACTGTTTTGCCGCAACCGAACGGGCCCGGGATGAAACCGGTGCCTCCCTCCGTTATGGGATTAAGCGTATCGATGACCCTTATCCCGGTCTCCATTATCCTGAATGGCCTGGTCTTTGCCTTATAGGCTCTCACCGCCAGTTTTACGGGCCATTTCTGCACCATTGTTATATTATGCTCCTCACCTCTGGAATCTGTAACAACAGCAATAACATCGTTTATCTTGTAATAGCTTTCCCCCGCAATCCATTTCAGGGTATAGCTGCCTGAGAACTTGAAGGGTACCATTATTTTATGGGGAATCCAGTTTTCAATCACTTCCCCGAGCCATGTCCCTGCCTCAACTGTCTCTCCGGGTTTTGCCAGTGGTTTGAATTCCCACCGATGATCCTCATTGAGCGGAAAATTGTATTTTCCTTTCTTGAGAAAGATACCTTCCAGCTTGTCGAGATCGTTCTGTAATCCGTCATAGTTGCGGGAGAGAATGCCGGGGCCCAGTGTTGCCTCGAGCATATTGCCGGTGAATTCAACATCCGAACCGACAATGAGGCCTCTTGTACTTTCAAAGACCTGTACAAAAGCCAGGTTCCTGCTGAGCTTAATCACCTCGGCCATCAGGCGGGTTCCTCCGTGATCGATCATGCAGATCTCATTCTGGGAAACCGGACCATCCGCTTCAACGATCACCAGGTTTGAGATAATACCTTTTACTTTTCCTCTTGTCAGCATATTTATTTTCAATTTCTAAAACTTATACTTATTTATAACGCGCAGATACAGCATGAACCTCCATCTGGTCAATAAGTTTCTGAAGCATCATTTTACCTGTTTCCGGTTCAAGCTTTTGCCACCTCAGGACTATGGAATACCTGATAAGATACCCGAGTATCTGGTCGATAGTGAAATATTCAAAAACAGTGCTGGAATCGATAAAATTCCAGCGTTCCAGGTCCAGCTTCCTTTCCTTTTCAAGAAATCTGCTGTCGGTGGCAATCCTGAAAATCGCAGAGGCATATTCCGGATCCTGCGGAATAACAAAATCTTTCCCTGAATTGAAAATGCTTATCAAATCCTGGGCAAATTTGTCATTTCCTGTTATATACCGTGCTGCATTCAGATTAAGCTCCCTGGCATTCAGAAAGGCGAGTATATTCCTTAAATCACGGTCGAAGCATATCCATTTATTAAGGAATCTGCTGCCCGATCCCAAAGTCAGGTCCAAATAACCCTCGGTAAGCGTCTTCCATGTGGCAACCCTGTCAACCGACTGTTCCTCCCCGGCACTCTGTGCCATCAGGGTGGTCATGTACCCGGGAATAACACCCCCCTTCATGAAAGCTGACTGCATGGTCTTCTGCTCTTCCTCAAAATCACTCATGGTGTAGTTTCCGAGAGGATTCCACCTGTCGGCCCTCTTCTCAAGAAACGCAATGAGATTATCGTTATCATACGGAAGAAAGAGCAAAGAGACAAGATGATAATCGGAAGGATGCAGATTATTCTTCAGTTCTTCCCGGAATTCAATCAGGCCGGGATATCCCCTGCCGCTGTCAAAAACAAGATCGGTAAATCCTGCCACAAGATAATAATACCGTCTGTTATATATCATTGCTTTTTAAACAGAAGATCAATAAGTCTGGGCCTGAGGAATTCTCTTATGAAACTGGTAAAATCCTTTTCTGTCACACTGATTTTGTAATCACTGCCCGACGGTTTTATCTCAAATCCCTTTTCCATCGATTTTACAGGTCTCAGGGTTATTCCCTCCGAGAGTGCTTTGCGGGTCTTACCGGTGAAGTATTCTTCAATCTCCTTCTTCATCTCAGCAGGAATAAAAACCTCAATGCCGGTTTCACTTTCTCCCGGATTCCATTTCTCAGCTATAGTTTCAATAAGACGGGCAATCAACCGGTTATCCGAAAATACTCCGGAAACAGGTTCATCAATAATCTTACCTGCAATTACCTTCTCTATCTCCTGCTTTAGTGAATTTACAGCATGCCTGAAGGATATTTTCAGTTCTGATTCAGTATTTTTTTTAAGTTCATCAGCCTCTTTCCTGGCTGCTGCTATTATAGCTTCCGCCTCCTTTTCGGATTCCCTGATCATCTTTTCCGATTCAGCCCTTGCCTCAGAAACGATCGCCTCAGCCTCTTTCTTCCCCTTCGTTACACCTTCCCTGTAAATCTTTTCAGTTAATTCGTGAAGTTTATCCTGCATTTTTATAGATTTTAAACCACATATGTTATTGACTATACTATCCGGATGCTCCATCTAAGTGACGCAATAATGGACTGAAGAGCACGGAATTACTTTGTCTGAAAAACCCCACAAATATGTAAAAAGATTTTCTAATTCCAAAATGAGACTGATTGATCCGGGAGATCCGGACGGGCATCATTCTTCACATCAAAATTTGTATTATTCATCGACTGTAATGCCTGTTTGGTCAAAAATTCTTGATCAGTAC
>Ga0116204_1001449_pt1 | contig 13321 bp, 16 predicted proteins | sample LakKivwa52mmetaG_FD_94481 | JGI IMG/M metagenome (GOLD analysis project Ga0116204, IMG submission 94481) | Anoxic lake water microbial communities from Lake Kivu, Rwanda to study Microbial Dark Matter (Phase II) - Lake Kivu water 52m metaG | ecosystem: Environmental > Aquatic > Freshwater > Lake...
CCGAAACAAAACAGATCCCACCCATGTCCCTTCTGGTGACAAAGCGCGCTCATGAACTCAACCTCAGTGGCTCCTGGGCTTGAGAGACTCTCCCCCCCCGAATTTTTGAGAGGATACTATTTTCTGGTCATTCTCACCTCAAAGTGAAAGTAATAGTGAAATCAACAGCCGCGAGACAAGCTCCACAGCAAAGATCAGGATCAAAGGACTAAAATCGATCATCCCTGCCCTTGGCATCAAGTTACGGATCGGATTCAAAAACGGATCCACGATCCGATCCAATGCTTCGCGCACGGGATGAAAAGGCGGGAGAAAAAAAGAAAGCAGGGCATTCGCGATCACCACCCAAATGAATAACTGTGCCACCACACGCACAAACAAAACCAAAAACTCCAAATTCATTCAGCCTCCTTTTTATAATTCCGCGCACCCACAATGGCTGTGCCCACCCGCACGAAGGTGGCACCTTCCTCCACCGCTGTTTCAAAATCGGAGCTCGTTCCCATCGAAAGCTCCGAAAAATCAGCCTGCGAAAACTGGCTCACAAGAAAACCCTGCAAACGCCGCAAACGCTGAAAGAATGGTCGCGAGAACTCCGCAGTCGATCCCAGCGGCGGCATGGTCATCAAGCCGCGCACTTTCAAATTCGGCAGGGCAAGCACTTCTGAAACATCGCCCAACAACTCACTCCAACGCGCCTCATCCCATGCAGACCAGCCGCCTTTGCTATCTTCGCCGCCCACGTTGAACTCCAGCAGAACGGGCAATTGCCGTCCCGCCTCGGCACTGAAACGGTCGAGCCGTTTGGCAAGTTTCAGGCTGTCCAATGAGTGCATCAAGTTAAAGTTCGCAGCCACGAGTTGTGCCTTTCGGCTCTGCACGTGACCGATCATGTGCCATTCTACCGCAGAAAATTCACGCAGAGATTGAAGTTTCGTAACACCTTCCTCCGCATAATTCTCCCCCAAAATTTTTGCACCCGCCTCGATCGCCGCACGCACAATTTCGACTGGCTGCGATTTTGTGACCACAACCAGACTGACAGATTCGGGCGCACGTCCCGCTTTTTTAGCGGCAGATGCGATGGAATCGAGCATCATCAAATATCGTTCACGGATGGAATCAACTACATCACTCATAGCTTAATTGTACCCCGCCTCTTTCCAGACGTTCAACCTGTTCACACATCCCATACATTTTCCAAGCTGACGATGCAACCCAGTTGCTCTATTGAACTATACCAGCGCCATCAACGCCCCAAAGCGGCCTGTCTTGCCTTTTTCAGCGCGATGCGAAAACCAATCATCGAGGTTGCAGGCGGTGCAAATGCCAGAGACTTGAATCTGCTCCACACCCGCATCTTTCAATTGACGCGCATTCGCCGTCCATAGATCGAGGTAAACGCTGCCATCTCTGCGCTCAAGAATATGCTCAACATGAGCAGGGTATTGCGCCTCAAATTTTGCAGCAACTTCCTCGCCCACTTCGTAATGGTCCACACCTATGGAGGGACCAATGCCAGCTACCACATCAGCGGGATCACTGCCGTAATGTTCCTGCATGCCTTTGATGGCTGTACCTGCCACGCCTTGCAGAGTTCCCATCCAGCCTGCATGGGCGATGCCAATGACATTTTTCTTCGGGTCGTGAAATAAAAGCGGCACACAATCTGCGAAGCGCATGAAGAGCGAGACTTCAGGATTATCGGTGAAGAGGATGTCAGCTTTGGGAGACGGAGCATCGAGCGGGCGGGGTGCGTTAGCGTAGACAATGTCTGTACCGTGAACCAGCCACACGTCGTGGATGGAGGCGGGTATACGTCCAAGCGCTTCAAATACGCGGATGCGATTCGCCGCTACGTGAGCAGGTTCATCACCCACCGATCCACCAAGGTTGAGCGATGCCCATGGCTGCGGGCTGACGCCGCCTTGTCTTGTAAAGACGGCGTTCAATACATTTTTTGAGAAAATATCGAACTGGTAATAACGCAGTTCGGTCTGTTCGTAAAATGGCATTATTTTTCCGAAGTCTGATTGACGGCGAATTTTTTGATGTAATACTGGCGCGTCTCGCTCATGGATTCTTCGATGTTGGGGTAAGCGAACCATGCAGTGAAGAGTCCAAATAACGCGCCCGTGAAGGTGCGCAGGAAGGGCGTGCTTTCGCGATACGGCACGAGAGCCGAAAGCCATTCCCAGTTGAACTGACTGAATAGCTGTGAGAAACCGTCCAAGCCGAAGGGAGCAATCCCAAGCAGCAGCCAGAGCATCCAATGCAGGGATTTTAAGCGGCGGCCTGTGAGGCCAAAAATGATACCGAACATAAGGATGGCAAGATAGATGGCAATGTCGCGTTCGCAGAGCGCAACCTTGTAACCCATCACTTCATCGCCAATGTGATTGCGGGCATCGAAGCGGGCCATGCTGTAGGGATCGCTTAAGTTGGCAAAGCCTGTAGCTTCTTCGTAAGTTTTGTAGCCAGAGACACGCGCCTCAGCCAGCGGGTAAAAAGGCTGTTCGCCAAAGAGAAAGAAAGAACGAAAACCGAATTGATGGCAGAGCGGTTTGTAAATGCGATAAATAATGTTTGCAGGAGTTTCAGCCCCTACTTTCATCAGAGTTGGCGCAAGCAAGGGTAAGCCGACATAGATGAACATGAACAGATTGAGAATCAATAAATAGCGTTTTGCGATCCAGAATGAAACGCGGTCTCCAGTGGTCACTGTTTTTCCTCTTTGGGTCTGATATTTGTATACGGGGTCGTCCAGTTTTTCGAGCTGGTTGACACGGTCTGAGGCGGCACCCAATGTCATTTTTAATTTTTGTTTGGTGATGGGAGCTTTCAAGCTAAAAGGACCGACTTCAATGACAGGGATGCTCTGCCCAAATTTTGCGCGCAACGCCGGGTCGGTATCAATGTCTATTTCCGTCAGGCGATGAGGGTACTGCGATTGGAGTTCATTTAGATCGGCTTTAACTTCATCGCAGAGTTTGCATTCTTTACGGGTGTAGAGAGTTACATTGAGCATGAGTTCATCCTGTAATGAAATACGTCCCGCAAGGTTGTTGGATAGGTGTCATCTCACAAAACCTGCGGGACGTTGGTTGATGTATGGGAACGGATTAGATCCCGAAATCGACCCAGAAGAATTGTCCCTGCTGGGCGATGAGTTCGAAAATACCTGTGAAGAGCATGATACCGACAATGACAAGAATGACGCCCATGGCAATCTCAACATAGCGCATGGTCTTGTTGTATTTTTTCAGGATCGTGGTCACCCAGCCAATGCCGAGGGCGGCGAGCAGGAACGGGATCGCCAGACCAGCTGAATAGAAGGTCAGAAGCGTGGCTCCATGCGAAACAGATCCGCCGTTGATGGCGAGTGTCAGAATCGCGCCGAGGACAGGTCCTACACAGGGTGACCATCCTGCCGAGAAGAAGACACCCATCAATGCAGAGGAAAGGTAACCAAGTTTCGGGTCGGGTGCCTGTTGGATGCGAGTATCGTACGCAAGAAAGGGTATGTGGAAGAGGCCGATCATGTGCAGGCCGAAGATTATGACCACGATTCCGCCGATGCGTGCCAGCCAAATGCGCAGGTCATAGAGCAAGCCGCCTGCGAACGAAGCCGCCACACCGAGCAAAATAAAGACAACGCTAAAGCCAAGTACAAAGGCGACACCGTGTGAGAAGGTCAGCCAGCGGCTGGGATTGCCACCCGCCCCTGCGGCACGTCCGCCGAGGTAGCCGACGTAGGCAGGCACGAGCGAGAAAACGCACGGTGAAAGGAAGGATGCCAGCCCTGCGAGAAAGGCGAGCCAAACACTGATTTGGGTAATTTCCATGTGGGTCTCTTTTTAGAACGTGGTTTCTTTTGAATTGACGATCGTGCCATGCTCAGGCAGGCTGCGACGTTCTTCGCCTGCTGCAAGGGAAACATGAGGCAGTGTCCAGCGGAAGATCCATTTGGCATCTTCAGGCAGGACGTTCACACATCCGTGCGAGCGTTTTTCACCGTAGGCATTGTGCCAGTGTGATCCATGAATGGCGACGCCGCCTTGAATAAACGTACACCACGGCACTGCCGGGGTGGAATAGCCAGCGGATTCATTCCCAGCAGTCATGTTCTTTGAAATAATCTTCCAATGGGTCAACAAAGTCCCTGCCGGGGTGGCATACGTATCGGTGATCTGACCTGTGACGGGGTCGTATTTCTTTCCAGAAGATACGCGGCAGAAGAATACCTCACGAGCGCCTTCATAGCAAGACAAGGTTTGGTAATCCAAATTGAGCGAAATGGTTTTCTCATTTGGGTCAACATCCGGGTGGATGGTTTCAACATCCGAATCCGTCAAAATCTTGAAGCCAGCACCATCTGCCCAGAAATATTCACCGTACCCGCCGCCATAGCCATAGCCGCGACCACCCGCGTCTTCGTTCCAGCGATATTCAACAAAACCATTCACATTGCGGACCTGATCCATCCAGACCACCTGACCATAATACAAACGGGGTGGGAAATTATAAATAATATGATCTTGCAACCAGGGCGAAGCAACCACACCTTCGTGTGCGAGGTCTACATAAGGGACGGTCACTTCCGCCCAAAAGCCAGGCAGACCGGCGGGCATTTCTGTGATGGGAGTATTCGGCCGGTTACGCGTGGGTTGTAGCACCGAACCATAAATATAGCCTTGCGGAGTTTCCACATACTTCTGGTTTGTTAATCCACCGATCACATTACCAACCACTTCACGCCCCCACTCTACAAGAGTGTCGGCCGCCAGTTTGCCGATGGAGGTATTCAAGTTGGGATCGTTCGTCGGGCGGCTGCGCAGATCAATATCGGGGTCTGTAACACGGCCAATGATCTCGCTGGCTGGGAATTGCGGAAGTCGTTTGGGGCTGGTCAGGATTTCAAAATCGAGCATTTTATAGGGTTTAAACGCCATTGCGCCCAGCCCAAGCCCAGCAATTTTTAGAAAGTCACGCCGTGAAATCGGTTTCTTCATATAAAAGCACCTTCTTAAGTCAGTATTTAATAAGCATACCTGCAAATAAAACCAGCGTCAACGCCACTGTTAGAGGGAATTAATCTTGTCCCTCACCTTTATCCTCTCCCAGAGGGAGAAGAAAGATATGCCTCCAGTGCGCGCAAACAATCCTTGCTCAACTTGTGGCCCACTTCATCTTCACAATAAATAATGTTCGCGCCAGCTTGCTCCAGTAATTGCATCGAAGCACGCGCACGTTCCACCGTCACCATTTCATCTTTCGTGCCGTGCGCCACAAACACATTTTTCCCCGCCAGTGATTTTTTTGCGATGTGCTCATCCAAACCCGAAGGGACAAACCCCGCCAGCACTCCCATCTTATGGATGCGCTGCGGGAAGAGCATTCCCAACACGTTGACCATTGCCCCACCCTGACTGAATCCCATCACATCGAAAGTGGGCGCTTCAACCTTAACCGAAGCTGTGTACTCGTCCATCAAGCGGATCAACCCTTCAGCGGCGGGATAAAGCTGTTCGAGGCTGGGCATGCCCCAGGTCCCGGGCTGAAGCGGGCGCCATGAATAGCCGCTTGGTTCGGCAGTGTGCGGCGCGCGCGGGGCGACGATCCAGTAATCGGGTGAAAGTCCGCGTGTGAACACCCACATGGAATTTTCGTCACCCGTCCAACCGTGGATCATCACCAGCAGGCGCGGGTTTGAAGAGCGCGAAGGGCGGACGCGTAACGTCCAGCCGTTAAAGTTGATGAGTTCGGTGTCAGTCGCGGTTTGCACGTTTTACGATCCAATCCATTCCATAGAGAACAAGAAAAATTAAAGCGATCGGCACGAACGCACCGAGCAGACAGAGAAAGCCGCTGACGGCTGCGCCGAAGCCATAGATAGCCCAGATCAATCCAACGCCGATGACGAACAATAATAGAAATGCGCCGATCAGAATGCGCACGTTTGTGTCTTTCATGTACTTGCGAAGATCACGGCTCATAGATTATTTCCAAATCTTCCTGCCGAGGCGGGCATGCCATGAGACAGCGCGTTTGAGCTGCGGAAGAACTTCCACCAACGCATCTTCACCAAGTTGGGCGACATCAGCAACCACCACCTGATCGAGCAGGCTGATGTGATGCACGTTCGGGCGGACGATCACTTCGGGTTTGTCCAATTCAAGTCGCAGGTGCGAGAGAGCACGGCTGGAAACATCCACCGAACGCAGAAAAACATCGAGGGATTGAGCAAGGGAAATGCGGGCAATGCGGTCTGCAATTGACTTTGGGAAAATGCTGGGAACAGGGATGCTGTATCCGCGCACGGGAATGTCAATGGGGTCATTCAACACCACTGCCACCACAGGCAGGTCAGGCGACAATATCCGCGCTGTCGTTACTGGGACGGGGTTCAACACGCCGCCATCCACCAAGTCCCAGCCGTTCAAACGCTGGACGGGAAATATGCCTGGCAGGGCAATCGTGGCAAGCACGGCCTCCATCAATTTTCCTTCTGCGAGAAACACCTCTCTGCCGCTGTTGATGTCCACTGCTGTAACGGCGCAGGGGATGTTCGTATCTGCAAATGTTTTTTCGCCGATCACTGTATCCAATAATTTTCGCACGCCTGCCATGCCAAGCAGGGAGGGTCCATCCTGCGGGGCGCGCCCATATAAATGGGTTTGGTCTGTCGATTCGAAAATGGATTGGATCTCATTGGGAGAATATCCAAGTGCATATAAAACCGCCACCAAGCCGCCACAGCTCGTGCCTGCAACGGACCGAATTTTGTAGCCTTCTTTTTCAAGTCGGCGGAGTACGCCGATGTGAGCGTTTCCCTTGGCGCCGCCCCCGCCCAATGCCAATGTAATATCCATTCTTTCCTGTTTAATACCTTTCTGATTCCCTGCTTTAGACACACTTGAAAGCAGAGATTATACCTGTCAGTTTTTTTACGAATTATGAACTGCTCGGGTCGCGGATCAACCAGACCGCCATGCCTGCGCCGACGAACGCCGCAAGTATCAACACCACGACAAGAATCCGTGAAGAGGAGGTGCTGGTTGGAGCGGCTGTTTCAGCGGTTTCCGATGTAGGAGAAACAGAAACCTGCATCGGCGTGGGTGAAGCGGAGAATGTCGCTGTCGGTATGGGGGTTTCGGTGAGCATGGGCGTCATCGTCACCTGCGCCACAGACAGGGCAGGCTGGGTGGCGGCTTTCAGCACGAGCAATTGCTGCCCTTGATATACGACCATGTCTTCGCCAAGGTTGTTCAGCGCTTGAATGTTCTTGATGGTCGTTCCATATTCGATCGCAATGCTCCACAGGGATTGTCCATATTGCACCGTGTGCATCACATCACCATCCGCCCGCGCCGTGCTGACCGCCACTGGCACCATGAACTGACTCACCCCAGCCGAGTCCCCCACCCCGCCGGGGACGCTGGTGAGAATGGTCGAAGCAGTATCCTGCATTTGTCCGCTGCCTGTTGCGGCAGCGGTATCGACTGCATAATAAAAAGCGTTATTCGCGCCTTGCGAAATCCCCGCGCCGATATGCGTGAAATTTCCCGAGAGCATGGTGTTCATGTGCGCGGCATCCTGCCAGCCAGGCGGGACACCATTCCAATTAAGATAGCCATTGCTGTACAAAATATTTTCAGCACGAAAACCACCGAGCGAAAGGTCGCCTGCCAGCGGAAAGCCAAGCGCGAGCAATTGTTGGGTGTAGGTAATTCCGCCGGGACGGGTGTGCGTCACATTGCCTGTGGCAGCCATGTAATCAGCCTGGGATTGGGCAGATTGGTTCAAGATGGGGTGTACCGACAATGCGGGCAAGCCGTTGGAAATTCGCAAATTATTCACTGCCGCAATCAACTGACTGGGCGTGGAAATCTGTTCACCCAGCGGGCGCGCAGAAACTTCCTTTGGCAGGAAAAGGCTCAATGCAAAACCAAACAGCAGGAGCCAGATTATTGAGTGGATGGGCTTTCTCATAACGTCATCTAACCTTCGATTTCAAACAAGCAGTTTCTTCAAAGCGAACAACAAACGATCTGTATCGCGGCTGGAATTATATCCCTGGACGGAGAGACGGATTAATTTGTTCCCTTGCCAGTCGATCAACGGAATCTCCACACGGTATTCATCATACAACTTTTGCTTCAAGGCTGCGATGTCCACATCCGCTGGCAGGGTAGACACTGTCATTTGGGCGAACCAGATTTCAGGGTCGGAATGAAGCGGGGCTTGTCCCGTCAGCTCATGGATTCTTTTCCACGTATCCACTGCCAGACGATGACATGCGCTTCGAACCTCCGCCCAGTCATGCTCCTGTTGAAATCGTATTGCCATCGGGACGGTTAAGAACGCCGCCAAGTCACGCGTGCCCCACCACTCGTTATGGTCGATGAAAGTCGACCCGCTCGGTGTCAGCGACTCGTAGCCCCATGAAACCACCAACGGCTTGAGCAAATGCTGCATTTCGGGACGCGCATATAAAAAGCCCGCACCCTTCGGCGCACACAGCCACTTGTGTAAATTTCCGCCATAAAAATCCGCGCTGAGCGAATCGAGATTCAGCGGTATGTGACCAGCCACATGCGCCCCATCGATGATGGTGATAATGCCTCGCTCGCGCGCACGCTGGATGATTTTTTCAACAGGAAAAATTGTAGCCGTCGGAGATGTGATGTGGCTGAGAAAGATCACCCGCGTTTGGGGTGTCACCGTGCGCCAGAAAGACTCAACGAGATCAGCCTGCGAATCCAAACTCACAGGATGATTGATGTAGGTAAAACCGTGTTCTTTTGAAAGAAATCGCCATGTGCGATCCATCGCGCCGTATTCATGATTCGTCGAAAGCACCTCGTCGCCCACGCCCAACTCCAACGAACGCGCCACAATATTCATGGAGATCGTCACATTTTGGGTGTAGACCAAATTCTCCGCCCGTGTACCGAGATATGCCCCCAACGCCTCCCGCGACTCACGCATTAATCTATCATGCCACCTGCCGAGAAATTCAACAGGCTGGTTTTCCAACTCATGCTGCCAGCGTTGATATTCCTTGAATACAGGTTTGGGCGTCGCGCCGAACGAGCCGTGATTAAGAAAGGTAACAGAGGGGTCGAGCAGGAAATGTCGTTTGAGGTTGAACATTTCTTAATATTAATCTAAAAACGAATACCAAGGTTGGGCGAAACACCAAAAAATAGATATTGTTATAATCCTTCTCATGCGTTTCAACTTATTGCGACAATCCGACATCCCTGAAAAATACCGTTCCAACTTCACAAACCTCTACCTTGATATTGCCTGGTTTGGTGTATTGAGCGGCACTGCCATCAACTTTCTAAACGTCTATGCCACACGCCTCGGCGCAAGCGGCTTACAGATCGGCTTGCTAACTGCCATGTCGGCTGTTGTCAGCCTCTTCCTCGCCATCCCTGCAGGGCACTGGATCAGCAAACGGCAAACAGGCAAGGCAGTCTTCTGGTCTTCCATCGCCTTTCGCATCGGCTACTTTTTGTGGATCCCCCTCCCCCTGCTCTTCAATGCCCAAGGACAGATCTGGGCGTTGATCATCCTAACCTTCCTCATGGCAATTCCCCTCACCCCGCTTGGCGTCGGCTTCAACGCCCTCTTCGCCGAAGCCGTCCCAGACCGCTACCGCGCGCGCGTGGCAGGCACGCGCAACATCACCTTCGCCATCGCCTACATGCTCACTTCGCTGATCGCAGGCTACCTGCTCAAAGCCATGCCCTTCCCAACAGGCTATCAAGTCGTTTTTGCGATTGGAGCCATCGGCGCGGCGATGAGCAGCTACCACATCTTCCACATTCGCCCCGTGCATGATGACACCGCCCCGCTTCCGACCGCGCCGCAGCCTGATCCTGAACCTAAACCAGACCCTCCCCGCGGCATCGCGGCCGCCCTGCGCCTCGACATTTGGGCAACGCGTTTCAAGAATGTCCTGCTGGCATTGTTCTTTTTTCATCTCGTACATTATCTATCCAACCCGCTGTACCCGCTCTTCAATGTACGCGTTCTCAATCTGAACGACAGTCACCTTGGGAATGGCATGGCATTCTATTATTTATCCGTCCTGCTTGCGTCCACACAACTGGGGCGTCTTGTAAATCGTTTCGGTCATAAAAATGTGACAGGTTGGGGCGTGGCAGGAATGGCCTCCTACCCCATCATGCTGGCATTCGCAGAGAACGTCCTGCACTATTACCTGCTTTCCTTCCTCGGCGGATTCCTGTTCGCACTTGTGAACGGCGCATACGCCAACTACATGCTCGAAAACATCCCCCCCCACGACCGTCCCTCGCATTTGGCGTGGTACACCATTATGTTCAACTTCGCGGTACTGACCAGTTCCATTGCAGGTCCGCTCATTGCCGATGTGATGGGGCTGGCTTCCGCGCTCATCCTTTTCGGTATTTTGCGAATCGTTGCAGGGGTCATCCTGCTCAAATGGGGGTAGGTATTCAAAGCAGGGGCGACCCGCCCAGCGAATTCAAAGCGGCTTGCTAAACCTGGACGTGTCACCCTGCAATCTCACTGCATCATTCCATGTTAAAATCATCCTGTGACTGAAGACATCAATATCATCGCAACCAACCGCAAAGCCAGTTTCGAATATACGCTCATTGAGAAATTCGAGGCTGGCATCTCCCTGCAGGGATCGGAGATCAAATCCATTCGTGCGGGGCAGGTTAGCATTCAAGAATCGTATGTGGATGTGGAGAACGGTCAGGAAGCCTGGCTGCTCGAAGCGCACATTGCTCCGTATGAACAGGCGGGCAAGTTCTTCAACCATGAAGCGCGCCGCAAACGCCGCCTGCTCCTGCACAAAAAAGAGATACGCGAGCTGTGGAATAATGTCCGCATTAAAGGTATGACCATCGTCCCGCTCCGTGTTTATCTCAAAGATGGGCGTGCCAAAGTGGAGATCGCCATCGCCAAAGGCAAGAAAGCTTACGATAAGCGCGAAACCATCGCCAAGCGTGACCAGGCGCGCGACAAAGAACGTGCCATGAGAGTGAGATAGTTTCTTTCTTCTTTCCTCTTTCAAGATTGGGGAAAGAAGAAAGAGGAAAGAATTACCCCATGTCCCCTTCAACCATCGGTGGAATCAATCTACTGCCAGACCCTGAGAAACGGGCGATCTATGCCAAGTACATTCCGCAGGCATTGATCGAAAAATTTGCCCTGCCTCCGCTCACGTCGGCGGCGGGATATAACCTGTTGCAGTTCCGTTTTGCCAAAGGCTCCACTGATGTGGAGATGCGGCTGTATCACCAATTGGATTTTCCAGACCCAATTCTTTATGCACACTTAACCGATACGATGAACGGGCAAATCCATGTTCTGCTGTATATCCTTAACGATCCTGATGCTCCCCGTTTTGACGTGGATAAAATGCCCGATGGCACGCCCACCAAGTTTGGGATTTTGAAACGCAATTTCGAGGCAGAGAAAAAAGCTTGTGAGGCTGGGCTGGCTCCAGGTCAGGTGCGACGCGGGTTGAAGATGCTGGGTCAGGCGGTGGAGGCGTTCGAAGATTTTGTCACCACATTGGGGCATGATATGTATTTCGTCGAGCCGCTGTATTATCACAATGCGGTCATCTTCGAGAGATATGGATTTGCCTACCAAATGGGAAAACGCCTGATGGATAGCATTCATACGGGGTTTCAAACAGGCGGCGACCTGCTCGCTCATCTTGACGGTTCGACTCCGTTCCGCAAGCCCGAGGCGGCGAACAGCATTCGCAAACGCTCATGGGCGATCCACGATGGGATTCTGGGCGAGCCGTTTACGAATGTGACCATGTACAAACGCATTGGAAAATCAGCGGGAATCGATACAACAAAAGGGTGTGCCTGGTAATATGTTGATCGAATGAAACATAGAGGCTAGTTATTGAATTTCTGTTTCGCAGTCTGTAAATGTATCTGTACCTGTGCCGCCAACACAAACGTCATTGTCATCACCGCCGTATATGATGTCATCTCCCCCGCCGCCTAGAATACAATCGTTCCCACCAAACCCGTCAATGACATCTTCACCGTAACTTCCGAGAATAAGGTCGTTGCCTGCTGTACCAGTGATGACGCCTGTACCTGTAATGAGGGTGGATACGGAAATACCCGAACATACAGATGGCTTCAGGTGGTTGATGTTGAACGAGATCACCTGTGCTGCAAGACTCGTGGGAGGTATGGTATTGGTGGCGGCAACAGCTGTCAGGGAGGATAAGATGATAAGCACAAGCAACCCAAAGATTAAGTAGCGAAGCGGGGATCGTCGTCTCACAGTTTTATCTTTCTCAGTATCGTCGTCTCATCTGGTTTGGTCACAAATTCGATCGCGCCTGTATGAATGGTGTATTCAACCTTCTCTGTTTCAACAGGCTCGTGAATGACTTCATAATCAGGCGTTGGTTGCCTTTCCTGGAGGACAGATTTATGCAGCATCGCTTCCCACTGCGGCGGTAAAGGAATCGGCAAGGGGGTGAATTCGGGCTGTATGGTTTTTTCAGGTGGAGCAGGGACAAACTCAGGCGTGGTTTCTGCCATCACTGGGACAACCTCATCCCGTTCTTCAATAGGGGGTTCCGTTTGAGAAACGCCTTGCCTGCCTGTGGTGATGACATAGCGATACGTTGCGCCGCTGCTCTGAACAAAATAGTAATGCAGAAAGTTGCGCTGCATATGCAGGATCATCGTCCCATGCCGCTCGGCAAGTTTTGCCAGGTCATCCATTTCAGTGACATCGATGATTGCAGAAGAAGACTCAAAGGTTTGTTCGTACACATCCATCAGTATGGAGCCGTATTTCAAACGGATCAAGCCATCTTCACTTTGGCTCATGGTCTGGTATATCTGCATGCCAATATAAATAAAACCAAACAGGGAAAAGACAAAACCTAGCAGAGACAAAAATCTCACCATCCAAATCGGGAGAGCCAGCCCGAGAAGCGAGATTGTGTTTGCTGTCGTTTCAGTGCCGCCGGCAAAGCCTGTTTTTGAGGAGCGCATGGGGTCTTGCGAATTTTGCGGCGCGAGATAAAAATGAATCTTATCGTATCGAAAAACAAGACTAGAAGAAAACGAATCAGTGACAACCTGTCCATTTACATCGGCTGCAAAGACAGATTCTGAAACGATCTCCATTGTATAGTTGATTTGATTAGGGTGCGTTTCATTTGAGTTATAAGGTAATCAGACAACCAGAGGTAATTGTGCATATTGGGTGTGTCCATTTGAGACAAATGCTTGGAGAACAGGCTGAGAATTTATAGATTGTGCTTCAA
>Ga0116204_1001453_pt1 | contig 13306 bp, 17 predicted proteins | sample LakKivwa52mmetaG_FD_94481 | JGI IMG/M metagenome (GOLD analysis project Ga0116204, IMG submission 94481) | Anoxic lake water microbial communities from Lake Kivu, Rwanda to study Microbial Dark Matter (Phase II) - Lake Kivu water 52m metaG | ecosystem: Environmental > Aquatic > Freshwater > Lake...
GCATCAGTCGTATCAACATATATCGAGCGGTCGTTCAAATCACTTAATGTGTGTCCTAACGCAGTAACAGAATCTTTTAAATCATCTTCAGAAATAAAACGATAATTCATTTGGTTATACAACGTATTATCTATATCGTCTAATTTCAAAGACGTTGGTAAAAAGGTTTGTGTAATGCTTAATTGTTTACTATAAGCAACCGCAAGATTACCTAAGCTTGTAGGTACTCCTGGTTGTCCATTTAAACGCATCTGTTCAAACAATTTAACTTCTGCATCATCGATAGAACTTAACGCTGTTGTAACATTTAGTGATTCATAAAAACTATGAGACTCACTTGATGTTAAATAGTATGTGTGTGTTATATCATTTGGATTGTGTTGCGTTAATTTAATTTCTGTAATATCTTCATTAACACCTTCTAGTGTGTTCTCTTGTGCTAGATGTCTCCAGGGTGTTTTATAAATAACAGTTCCTGAATCATCTGAAGTATCAATAAAACCGAAACGATAACCCCATTTTTCATCTGCGTCTAGACTTCCTAAGATACGTTTAGGATCTTGTAAATGAAATGTAGGTTCAACTTCAACATCTAAAGTTACTTTAGAGTCTTCAGGTAATTTTGTTGTAGCGTAATGGTCACCTATCTTAAGTAGTAGAGGTCTATTTATTTCAGATGGTTTTGTTTCTACGGCATCTACTTCTTCTTGTGAACGTATTGGGTTAGGTATAATGGATTCGCTTGACGCAATGTTTCGCTCTAAAATAGTAGTCACTTGTTTTTGAGTATCTATATAATTAAAAACAAGTGTGTCTTCTAGGTATACTATACCACCTATTGTTGTTTCCTTTTCTCGGTATAAAAATCTAACCCAGTAGTAAATAGGCGTAGAATCTTGGTATGTGTATTTCATTTTACCTACGTAGTACACAACACCATCACGATCTCGTAATGGTTTGATTAAACTATTACCAACGATTGAACTATTGTTAAATAAAAATGTAAGCGGGTTGTTTTCAACTTCACTTAAACCAGGTATAATTCTTTCGGCGTATTCTAGAAAATCGTCAAAGTCATAACGTGTAATAATTTTACCTGAGGTTAATAAATTATTTACAAGACTATATTGTGTAATATCTACTAAATAAGCAAATTTACTTGTGGAGTCTTCAGTTAATTTATTAAAATCAATAATAACATCTTGTTGTATGTTAGGATCTCTGAATGTATAAATCTTATCAGATAACACTACAGGTACTCCGTCAACATCAAATGTTGTACTAGTGTAACCTTTACGCGGAACCGCACTTTTACCACTGTCTGCGATATCAAAATTAGTAAGCAACGCAAAAGATCCTTCGTTCAAAGGATCGTGTGTTGCAACAACACCGCCAAAAACAGTGTTATCGTAATAAGATTTTTCTGGGTAACCATTAACCGCTTTACGTGCCATTAGTCATTATACCCCCAGTATACATTCCTTACATAATTAATACTTGGGTTTGAATTATCTGTAATATATAATTCTGTATCAATTGTGTTTAACAACTCATTCATGTGACTCTTAGTATTTCTTATGTAAATATTAAATACATCGCTTTTAGGTTGTTCAATAAAAATTTTATTAGGATTATTCCCAGCTGCAATCCAACGATAAGGCAAAATAATATTTACTAAATTAGGTGTGTTTGTAAAACAACCTGAAGCTAAAGTTAAACCAGGATATTTAGTACTTATAGCAGCATCGACAAATCTTATAACAGACCCCGTCCAGTAATTAAAAGCATTATAATCTATTTGTATAATATTAGGCGGTATCACAATTTCATTGATAGAAGAATTTGCAAAAGCTTCATAACCTATTTTTTTAATACGCACACCCCCGAAATATTCAGGAATAATAATTTTATTAAAAGCGTCTTTATATTCTTGTTTTAGTGTTAGCATTCCTACACTACTTACATTGATGGTGGCTACTTTAGTCCAACGCCCATAAAGATTGACGTCGACAGCAGACATATTAATTTCATAGTTTTCATAATACTCAATAGTACTTGACATACCTTTAGTAAGCCCCCAACCATTGAATGTATACGCCCATATACCATCTTGAGAATAGTGTGTGTAAGGATACCATAAAACTTTCGCAGTTTCACCAGGGAGGTAAACATTGTTATCATTAACAAACATATCTGGTAAATTAATATCATCATTATTAATATGATAATTTACACGAAACTTACCAGGAGGAAGAGGTCTTGATAAGTTGTAGTCAGGTAATGTATTAAAATTAAGACTTGTGTATGAAAAATTTTGGTTAAGCTGCACTACCTGTGAACCATCCCAAGGGCCTGGTGTGTGTGGTGAAACAAAAACAAACGCAGCATTTCGATAAATAACAATATCACCTATAGCATAACTTAAGTATTCAACAAAATCTTGATGTGCCATATTCTCTTACCTACTTTCCTTTATTGTTTGAAGGAAATAAAACACCTTCAACACGTGTGCGTTTATACTTGTCTGGTATGTGATTAAATTCGTTGGAGAACATTTGAAATTTACCTTGCATAAGATCTTGTTGATGTTTTGAGAACACGGTTGTAAACTCTTCATCACGTGCTAATACTTCCATAGAAACGAAGGGAATAATAATAGAGTAGAAATAATCATCTTTAATAATAGGTACATCAATACCATCTACACGATCGACATATTCTGAATCGTTATTCAATAAACGGCTAGAAAGTTTAGGGAAGTTCGCGCCAAGCAAACCATTAATCTGAATAATTGCACGATCGCAATCGTCTTTAATATTATCCCATGTTAAGTTATAACGTACAGTTTCTTTATTTAAAAGTCTAATTAAATCAGAGCGTTTCATATATTTACCTCGCGTTCTTCATATTCACTTTTATTATAACATGTATTTATAAAAGTGTGAAAACAAAAATCACCCGAAGGTGATTAATTGCCTAAAGTTTTTAAGAAGTCATCCAACGCCATACCTTTTGGATCTGTCTTCGTTGTTTTGTTGTTGTTTGGTTGTGCAGGATTTGCTTTAGGTTGTGTGCCTTTTGCTGCGATGTCTGCTTCCCATTTTGTTCTGGCTTCGGCCACAGCTTTTTCAACAGCAGTTTGTACAATTTTATCTGTGTAAACAGCTTTGTATAACATCTTTAAAGACATTGTGCCTTTAGATGTTTTATCTAATGCTGCAATAGACAGAGGATTAATACCTAACTTCATAGAATCTGAAATAAAAGTATTCAAATCTTCAGGACTGAGTTGTTGTTCCATTTGGAAATTGTTGAGCTGACGATCCATTTGGACTCTTGCCTTTTCAATTTCTACAGCCCGTTTTTCTTTTTCATACTTTTCAATTTCTGCTTGTAGCTCTGGAGTAAGCCCACGTGACTCAGCACGTTTTTTAACGTCCGCTTCATCCATTGCTTTGATTAAAGCATCGTAGTCTACTTTACCTTGCTCATTTTTAAAGTCTTTGAGTTTAAAGTCATACTCACCGTCTGTCAAGCGATTGATAGCACCGTCAATCTTTTCTTGCAGTTTAGTAGCTGAGTTCGCTTTGTCACGAAGTTCTTTCATCGGATTAGGCTGAGCTGCTTTCTTTTTGTCTTCTTCTTCTTTTTCTTTAGCAAGTTGTTCTGGCGTCTTAGCTGCAGGAGGTGTTCCGGCAGGAGGTGTTCCGGCAGGATCAGGTGTCGCTGCAGGAGGCGTTGCTGCAGGATCTGGAGTTGCTGCAGGATCTGGAGTTGTTTGTACTTCGTCTTCGTTCAAAAATTCTTCCATAGTTTTGTATTGTGGTTGCATCTTAGTTCATTGCTCCTTTATTTTCTTTAATAATATCTAAAGCTTCGTCAGCTTCAAATTCTTTTTTAGCGGCATGCTCTTTTCTAAGTTGATCAAAAATCTTTTCTTGTGCTCCTTTAACAAATAGTACATCATGAAATGCCTCTGGTAAAGTGTGCCCAACAATTGAAACAAACTCTTCCATTAATGCTTTCTTGTAATTATACAACGCAAACAATCCTTCACCGTATTCCGCACCATGTTCTTCAAAGTTGTATGTGTAGTCTTTGAGTTCTTGTTCCGTTGGTTGAGGCAGTGCTTTAACAACAGACATGAGTTGCTTTGTACCTGATGAGAACGCATTAGCCAAAACAACTAAATGGTTGCGTAAGTTTGTGTTAGGATCTAAAGGATCTGGAGAGAACTTTATCTTAAAAGATTGTCCTTCACCTTCAACACCATCCCACTGAATTACAATTCTAACTTCATTTGGATTTCTTTTCTTTTTCTTGTCCATATAATTTTCTTAGTTTCCCTTCTAGACTCTGTTGGTCTAAGTGCCCATCAATTTGAAGCGCCATGGTAATCAATCCATCCAAAGCGTCATCAAAATTTTTATGGTTTACATAATGTGTTTCTATAGGCGTGCGTACAACAATACTCCAAGGTTCACGCACGTTTAATTCCTTGATATTGACAATGTCTCCGTCGTTGTCACCTTTAGCGTATACTGTTCTTTTACCTTGTGAGAGTTCAAAGTGTACAATTTGTTTCGGGTTGATGACTCTTACTTTCTTGTTACCGATAATAATCATGTTTTATCTCCTTTAAACAACGAGCGGGTTGCTAGTAAGATTTTTAATTCTGAAAGCTTTTGGATAATTAAGTCATCCAACGATTCTTTACTTTGTTTCTCTAAAGATTGTGGGTGTGTCTCGAAATACTTTTCAAGGTTCTCAATATCTGAAACATAGTAAGATAACTTATTAGCCATTTGTACTTGCTCAGGAATGTATACATCAATCTTTTTACGGCCGGTTTTAATTTTAGAAACATAAGATACCGATACTTTATGTTTCGTTGCAATATCTTTTGCAGGAAGCCCTAACGCTATGTCTGCAAGAATATTATAATCAACATGTGCGCTTATGCGTTGTCTCATTTGGTCTTCCCTCTTTCTTTGGTAATCACTTCGATCTTGTTAATAACAATAGGATCTGTGAGTTTACCTTGGCGTTTCATTTCTGCAAGATATAACATTGCGATATTCTCACGGAACTTTAAATTAGGTAATAATTGGTTTTCCATAAACCAGTTGTTGTAGTCAACAGCAAAGTAAACCTGTAAAAATAGTGGGACAATCTTCATTAAAATTGTGGTCACTACCCAGAGCAAAGGTTGTTTTGTTACGGATACTGCAAGTACTGTGAGTATAGAAGCAAACGCTAATGTAATTGCCAGAGCGATAAATAATTTGGCAACAATAGAACTACGAATACGTTGCTGGTCAGTACGGATGGTCGAGTATTCGTCTTGTCCAACACCTTCATGGTTAATACCAGAGTAGACAAACCCAGGTTTGATCTCTTTGAAATACTTAACATCAGTGTCTACAACATAGTTTTTGATATATTCATCGTCAAGCTTACTTAATAGTTCTTCTTTTTTATCCAGGTACGCGCGTTCTTTCTTAGTAAAAGGCACGTATACAACAGGCAGTAAATTATTTTCTGGCACTTCTTTGAAATGATTTTTAAATCTTCGACGGACTTTATAAGGCGTTGTTATTTCTAGTTGTTTCATTCCAAAACGAACGTTACGTATATGTTGTTTGATTTTACGTTCTTTGTTAAAGATACGTTCGATCCATGGTTCAAATGTATCAGGATCTAAATATTTTTCATTGAGTTGTTTAATGGTGTTCTCGCCGTTGACATGTTCAAGTCTTGTATCTTTAGAACGTATAATAAGGTAATTAAATAAGGCGTAGAATAAAAAGATAGCAGACACTAAGGAAAGTCCTGTGTCAAAATACCACCAAGCAGACTCAAAGAAAAATTTTGTGTACACGGTCACTTTTAAATTTCCTGGTGGTTCGATCATAACAAGTTCTTCTGGAGTTAGATCAGGGTTAGATAATTTATAAAGTTCTTCATAAAAAGCAATTTCAAGTTTAGCACCATACGTCAGATCAATAAGTTTGTCTTGTGCTTTCATTACAAGATATTCATTGTATGTCACTTGTAAAGGATCTGCTGTGTAGTGTGCCTGTCCTGATATCAATGGCAACAAGCCATTGGCAAAAAGAATGAGTGTGAATGTCACAATTAAAAACAAGAGCGAGCGTGAACGCTTGTTCGTAATCACGCTCGCGATGTTATCTAATGTTTTCGCACCTTCTGATTTATGTTCATTCATAAGTGCACCTCATATTAAATTACCAAGTTGCTTTCTTAATAGCATCTTTGACAATGTTATATTCTTCATCACGATCTTCTTCTGTATCGTAAGGGATTAGAAGTGGTTGTGTGGCCCTTAACTGAATCTGGATATAAGGGACTTCAGGAGTTTGTAATGTTGCCGGTTGCGTCAACTTCGACACGGCCACCACGTCATTGGATACAACTGTTGCGTACTTCAGATCAATTGTTTTTACTTCACGTTCTTGCATTATAGTATGCCTACCTTTCTTTAACCGCTGTGCGGATCAAAACTTGAATCGTCGTCATCACCTTCACTGGTATGACACCATGCAGAAATAATAATCGCTATTACAAACACAACAAACAAACCTATAACAATATACTCTAACATAACTACGTTACCTCCACAACATACTCACAGCGTCCGTCCTCAAACTCACGAACAAATTCAGCGCGTATGAATTTTATAAGCAACTCCATCGGTCGGTTTCCTTTTTGAACAGCAAAATGAATAGGAAGACCATAAGATTTTTTCATTCCTACAAATGTAGGTATTAGTAAGTCGTAAGTTGTACGACGATATTCTTTTTCAAAATAGAGAGAGTACACCCATATCTTTGACATTGCTTGTATGTCATACTCTAAGAAGCCAAATATCTTATCCCCTAGTGTGAATAATACCACATGATCCTCTTGAATGTTTTTTAAGAAACGTGCTTCTAGTTCCACAGATTCTTGATCGTATCTTAGATACCGTTGTTCTTTTTCGTTTATATTTTTTATTAAATTTAAAAGTTGTTCTAGATCTGCGACTATTGCTTTTCTTATTTTGTACATGGTGTACCCTCTCTACACTTTTATTATACCATAAAATTTTACAAGATACAATATAAAAAACACAAGTCGTGTTGACTTGTGTTATATAAATGCTGCTAATACTAACAAGCTATATAGAATTACGATTGCAAGTAGTTCTTTCCAGTAATCTTTAATAAGTTCTTTAATCTTACGCAAGACTAGTCAAAACCTCTACCCATCTTAGGATCTATAGCGATCTGTTGTTTTTCTTCTACGAGCATTTGTATAGCTTGTTCGGCAGCTTGTGCTTCATTTAAACCTTTTTGCAGCAATTGTTGATAAATTAAGAACGCGTTCTTAAAGGTTGATTCCACATCTGTCTTAATATCATTAAGCTTAGACTTAGCAATACGCTGTAACCAAAGATCTTTTTGAGGAAAGTCAGAAAACTTAACAAGATCTTCTTCGGTAACAATAGGTGTTTTGAATTGGTATTGTCCTTGCATTTCATAAAGAGCTTTAGCTGCGTCAAACAAATTGGCTTGATTCATTGGGAGCAGTGTAGACGCTGCGATAGTAAATCCAAAACTTGTTCCATTGTTTTTGTATTCTAAGAAATTAAGTTTAACTTCCTTTACAATATTGCCTGTACCGTGATTAGAGTAAGTAGGAACAACATATTGTTTATCACCGGCGTGTGCAATATAATACTTCATAATCAAACGTGTCATATTTTCGGTAAACTCTTCAAGTTGTGTGATACGTGAGTTATCTGTAAGCATGGAGACACGTGCTTGGAACGCTTGAGTTGCACCAGTAGTTTGTACTGAGTTTGTCATTCTTCCACGATACGCCTGGTCAACCCCTGTGATATTATAGATACTTTGTTCAAGACGTGCTTTAAGACTAGTCATATCAGGAATGACAGCAACATCTTGGTAGTGAACAATTTCACTAGGCTTTCCATTCACGGGAAATAACGCACCAGGCGTGTTACCAAAGTCTGCAAAGGCACGCATATCGATCTGTCCGGCGACGTTAACAAAACGTGGACGATTGACGATACGATAAGGCTGTGTCGCCTCTAACGAGTCGAGAAGATTTAAAGCGATAACCGTATTGATAATCTTAGTCAACTTAGATGAACCATAAGGATGTCCTTCAGGTTTTTCTGGTTGGTAAATTTCAATAGGGAAACAATCAATCTCTAAATTTTCATTGGTGTATACGATTTCTTTTTCGTCTACAATAAAGACTTGGTCAACACCGCCACTATCATTACGTATGAAACCTTCAATCAAAGATACTACACGATTCTTTGTATTGACTTGCGCACCGCCTTGATCCAAACGGTTAACCATTGTTTTATTCGCATAGCCATTCTTTCCGTTAGCTTCGTCGTATGTTTTAACAGCATCCCCAAAGTCTTTATCCTTGATCAGAACATCGATGTTGATCGCGCGTTCAATAAAAATAGCTTCACCATCTCGGTACGATGGCGCTTGCGGATCAATATATACTTCATCTTGTGTAAGTGTCTTCACAACAATCTTACCTGTTTTACTATCAATAGATTCTACGCGCGCAGGGCCGAAGTTATAAAGTTCTCCCATACGACCGATATCTAAATACTTATTCTTAATCCCTGAGTTTAACCAGTCATACTGTAGGAACGCATTTAACTTTTCAATCGCAGATTCATCTCCTGCTTTCACTGCAGTCAGTGTCCCTATAAAAGAACCTGAGTAGACAGAGTTACTAAATGCCTGCACATGATATTCAAAATAGTTTGTTTCAGGTGTGATGGTAAAGTCTTCAATATGAGACTTAAAAACATCCCAGAATTTACCGGCGTAAAGAGAATGGATTAACCGCCATTCAGGGACAACGACTGACTCTTTAAAACTACGGTAGGCATTAAATTTCTGCATGACGTTCTGAACGTCGTATTGTTTCTCAGCCATTAGTTACTCCCTCTTTCTTTCCTCCGGACTTAATCTCTTTGATTGTATCAACGAGCGCCTTCTTGTATTGTGCCTGTTCACGATTAGCAGTCATTAACTTAAGAACTTCCTTCTGTTCCTGCGCTAATTTCTCATCTCGTTCTTTTGCCTCTAACTTTTCCACCACATCTTTATCAAGATTAATGGTGTCACTTAGACCGCCTAGGGATAAAGGCTTGGAAGATGTTACTGTTGTCTTCTTGTTCTTCATGTCCTTTAGGTTGAGTGCTAGCAAGACGGCGATGATCAGCATAACGATTATTAGTACTATGAGTAATACCTCTGTCAACATTTTTCTTTCCTCCTTCATAGGGATTAAATATTTGCATTTCTTCTTTAGGTCGTTTATTTTCTTCGACGTCGTGCATATGTAACATACCCACAGGTAAATACATCGACATATCAAAGTAGTTCAAATTTACAGGCAGTGCCATGATGATAAACTCACCAGCGTTAATCGCATGGTTATCTTTATCAACAGGACTATCCGAGAAAGATCCATCCTTGTTCGGTTTCCATTTGTAGTTAGTCACTTCTTCAATATAGAAGTCTAACGTGGAATAAATTTCTATCTGCCCCTCATTAATTATACCATTTAATTTTGCGTTGCGTGCATCGTTATATGTAAATGATGGTGTGAAATATAAACCTTCAGCATTGAACAGTGACCCAATCGTTTGTAGATTGGCTTCACGTTTATTATAAGAACGTCCATCAAACAAAGGAAGCATCATAAGTTTATTGTTTGTGATCTTATGGAGTTTCATTTTTTCTCTGTGTTTTCGTACAGCCGTCTTCACATCAAGACCACGTTCATAGAGTTCATCAAAGAAGTAGATCTTACGTGTGAGGGTAGAAAAAGCAGCGTATATAATTGCAAGTGCGTCATGAACACCGTAGTCTAACCCAATCAAGTACCACAAAGCACGGCGTCCTTGTTCATCAAATTCAGGTGGTAGTGGATGCGGTTGGACAATACGTGCACCTACATTCGGATACACCAGACCGTCTGAGAAGTTGAACGAACCGTAGAAGAATTGTTTAATGTAAGCCTCTGATTTACCACGTGTCTGTTCTTCAATATAGTTCTCTGGTAAGTATGGATTGGCGTCCGTCGCCATAACTAGAGAAAATTTATTTGGATCTGTCTTCTCATTCATGCGATAACCTTCACGGTGTGCCGAACCATAATAAGAAACTGTCGAAGAGTCAATTAAAAATTTCTTCTTTACCCACCCTGCATCAGGGTTTGTTTCAATTAAAATTTTACGGGCATCGTGTGCATATACAGGACGCATTGATTTAGACTTCTCATCATACTTATAAACAGGATTACCACGACTATCATACTTAGGAAGAAGTGCTGCAGTATTACGGATACGGTTTTGTGCTAACTCAAAACCTTCATACATAATGTTCGATGCTTCAAGCAGAACAAACATTGTCGCATTAATACCACGGAGTTTGACAGGATCGTCGAAAGATCTAAGCAAAAGTTCAGCGCCGTTCGTAAATACCCACTCATGTTTCATCTCATTCTTTTTTCTAAGCAAGCGTTTAGGCATAATCGCAAAGAAGTCTTTAACAAACGTCGCTTCAATAGCAGGGTATGTTCTTGCGGCTACCACAACGCGCGCGTTTGCGACAAGTGTAAGATGTGAAATAATTTTTTCAATGTTGATTCTAGATTTACCAGAACCGAAACCGCCGGCCAACATGATATAAAGTTCAGAACGTGCTGCCACTTCTGCTTGGTAACGTATCGGCTTAAACGTATTAACTAAAGTACCGCACGCAGAACACTCTTTAAACGATGCTGACTCAGAGCCATTGATTGCAATCGCAGCTCTAAGTGGTGTGCTGCATCGAGGACAGTTTGTAAGTTCGCTTAAGTCTAAAGGACGCTCTGGTCTTTCCCATGGCGCCGGTTCTGCAATGTCAGGAAGATACTTAAGAGGTACAGGTTTCTTTTCACCTCGTATCTCACGAAGCATGTCTTCCGTTCCAGGTTTCATGTCGTGTGGAAACTCAACAGACTCTGGTTCAATTTCTGTATGGTCTATCTCAATGTATTCTTCCTCATCAAGATTAAATTCTTCTTCATTAATAAAAATAGATTTCTTAGGAATCATGTGGCTTTCCCTCCTCCGTTAAGAAGGGAATCTCTTCATCACTCAATGGAATGTGCATGTAGATATATTGTGTGGGTTGTGCGAAGTCTGGCTTATGTGTATCGCGGTAATCAATAGCAGACTTAAGCTTGGCTGTATCTGCCATCCCTACTTTACCGGCAGGTGTGCTCATAAACTTTGCTACAATGTTACCAGCCATCACATACACCACACGGTCAATATAATCTTGGACACGTGAGTCGGTTAAGAAGATCTGCCAATCGTTGTATGTTGTCTTATTACCAATCAACGCCGCAAGTTCATGCGCGTTTGATGTGAACATCTTATCATAAATTAAAGGCTCAGCTTCTGCAGCGTTCCATAGTGTTGCAAGTCTGAGTAAGTCAGGTTCGGTCTTGTTAAATAATTCTTTTTTAATCATACACATTCACCTCTATTTCTATTTTAACACAAGACATATAAAAATAAAACACACGCAAGGTGTGTTCTTAAACTTTATATGGGGCTTTTGTAATCAAAACCGGTTCAGGATCTCGTCTAATCTGTCCACTGCGGGCGTCTGTACGTACACGCCATAGTTCTAAACGAGAGGGTGGTACATACTGAACAAGTTTATTAATAAATAAACGTGCTTCATAGATACTATCATAGATGTATTCATTCTTTAAATACTCAAAAGGTTCGGTATTATCTACCAAAAGATGGATCTTTAAAGGTATCTTAGGTGTCTTACGTGTTGTATTTCCTACTAATCCTTGTATGTTTTGGTATGTTTTAGGGTTAGAAAGGATGTAAGTACCTGGTGTAAACTGTCCTTTAAACACTGGAGCAATCATTTCAAACAGTTCTGTCGACATAGACTGCAGGTATTTTTGGAAAATCTGGTCACCGAGTACGGTTGTGTACACCACAGGTACTTCTACTTTGCGTATGGTCGTAGCTTGTACCCTAGGAAAAGACAGTGCGTGTATCATAGAGTAGAGTTTAAGAACCAGCAATAGACTTGCTGGCATTAAAGGATACTGTTTTGTTTCAGAATGATAAGTCAGATAACCAAGAGAATGAAAATAATCAAGGCGAGATTGTAGTAAATCCGCGTCCATGATTGTTACATTTCTCCAAAAGCTTCATCTATAGGGGGCAGAGTCATTTCGTCTTCAGGCATTTCTGCAGGAGCGCCCATAGAATCTACTTGAATACTGTTCGCATCAATGGTATATGATAAACCATTCTCGTTTAAGAACGATACAATATTTACCACATCTGTTTTATCCGCTTCGGAAATATCAATCACCAAAGACCCGTCTTCATTTTCGGCGTAGGGAATCCCCATAGCATCCAGTTCTGCAATCGCTTGTTCAAACATGTTTCTTTCCTTCTTTCTTTTCATTTTCTTTTTTATCAGTGTTATCTTTCTGTTTCGCTTGTGCTTCGTAATCTTTAGCTATACCGTATGTAATCCATATCAGAACAGCTACAATAAATAGTATACCGCCATTAATCATAATAACACCTCACTTTTATTATAACATAGTAAGCAAGGTGTTGTTATCAAATTATTTATGTAACCAAGTTATTTCGAATAGGCCATGTACTTAGATCGTTCAACATGGCTTCTTTCGATGTCGACTTTAAAAGCTTGGCTGTGTAGTCCACAACGTTAAACTGTCCAAGGTATACACGAATTTTTTCACGTGCTTCTGGGTACGTTGGAGCGACTACGGTCTTGAAACGACGTGTGATAGTTGTCTCAGTTCTATAATCAAACGCAGTATATTCGTCTCTTACTTTGATTTCAAATTTGTAGCGTGGCATTATTTGGTATCCTCCTTATGTTTCTTAATCAAATAATCAATATATTTAAGTGGGGCAATTTCTTTTTCGAGTTGATCTAAACGTTCTTTATATTGATTGATTGTTAAACGTGCACGTTGATGAGAAGCAAGGATGAGATTGAACTGGTCACGGGGCATAGGCACAGCAACATAACCTTGTGCTGTAATGGATGTTCTACCTGTCATTGGACGTGCTGCTTGTTTGAGCGCCATCAAGAATGTTATCTTTGCAGGATGGTCGATGTTGTTACAGTAAAGAAGTTGGTAACCTTCGTCTTCATAAAGGACAACTTCAGTACCAGGA
>Ga0116204_1001454_pt1 | contig 13302 bp, 15 predicted proteins | sample LakKivwa52mmetaG_FD_94481 | JGI IMG/M metagenome (GOLD analysis project Ga0116204, IMG submission 94481) | Anoxic lake water microbial communities from Lake Kivu, Rwanda to study Microbial Dark Matter (Phase II) - Lake Kivu water 52m metaG | ecosystem: Environmental > Aquatic > Freshwater > Lake...
ATAGCCCTGCCAATTAACGGCCTTCTCCGGTTCGGGGAGGTTGCGCTGCAAACGGAGATACTGCGCCAGTTTTTTCAGTCCCTTTTCGTAGCCTGCCCTGGTGGATGGGGAGAGTGAACGCGCCGCAAGATAATCACGCACCTTCTGAAAATCCCGTTCAATGTCAATCTGCTCGATTGGTTTGTCCAGGAAACCCAGCGCCAGCCGCGCGCCGACGCTGTAGATGCGCAGGGCTGACGCGCCATAGCCGCCCTGTCTCAACCACAAACAAAAATCGGCGTGGAAGCGCCGATTTTCTGGAAGCCATTCACCGAAAGGTTTGATGTTTGGATCGGTGGGCCGGGTGTTCTTGAAATGCGTTTTGCGCTTGCCGGTGGAAAGAGTCATACCAGCACCTCCAGCACCGAATTCATCGCCCGCTCATATTCGGCTCGCAAGTGCAGGTCAGAGAGATGGACATAGCCCTGGGTGGTGCGTAGACTCTCATGGCCGAGCAAGGTTTGTAACGTGGTGACAGACATCCCGGCTTCAGCCATCCGCCGCCCGAAGGTGTGACGGAACTGGTGACAGGTGAGTTTTTGCCCGGTTTTTTTGCAGATTTTCCGCAAAATGAATTGAATCCCGGCCACCGACAGGCGCTTTCCGCGCCGGGAAAGAAAAACCGCCGGGTCAGTTGTGACCGGGCGGCAGTTGAGCCAATCGTAGAGCGCGTTTTGCGCCTGTGGGGAGACATAGGCGGTGCGATGTCTGTCCCCCTTGCCATGTACCTTGAGCCTGGGCGGGCTGTCCAGGAAAATGTCAGCGAGCGAAAGATTGTGAATCTCGCCCACGCGCAAGCCGCAATCGAGCATCAGGCAAAAAATGGCCCGTTCGCGTGGATTTTCCAACTTGGAGAACAGTATTTCCATCTCGTCGTCGCGTACATCGCGCGGCAGGGGATGGGTTTTCGGCAGAAAATGCCGGCGCGGGATGACTGGATTTGTGGGCGGATTATCCTCGGTCGTGGCGAGGAAGTAATAGAAGGTGTTCAGCGCCGCCAGCCGCCGGTTGATGGTGGCCGGGGCATGGCCTGTTTGTTGGCAGTGGGCGATGAAATCATCAACCACGTTGACATTAATTTCAGCAGGTGATTTCATTGCCCAGCCAAAAAAGAGCACCAGGTCACTGGAATAGTGGAGCCTGGTGCTGCTGGTGGGGTACTGGCAGGCAAGCCAGTCTTTGAATTGTTGGATTTCGGGGTGCATGATAGCCTCCTGGCATGAGATTTGCCGGGAGGCTATCATTACGAAGCGGGAAAGGTCAACCGGTTATTGCGCCTATCCTTTTATTACCAGACACATTCTATTTCTCTTGGTAAGCATAAGACCAGGGGCTGCTTTCAAAACCATTAAACAAAGTTAAAAAAAAAGGGTGTGATGTGTTTTTCCCAGAGTTTCCATACGTTCCCGTGACCACCAGAATAATTTCACCGGCGCGCGGGCCGGGATCCATCCATTGTCTCTCGCACAAATCGGCCCAGGGTATTTTGCCATCATTCACCCAATCGCATGATCGTCCTGTGTTGGCCGCACAGCCTCGATAGTCATCAAGATATAAGTATCCCGTTCCATTCTCCCGATACTCAAATGACCACGCTTGCCAATCGCTTTCGTATTCAACTTCACCGGATTGGGATTCCAACCAAATGATTTGTTTGTATGTGCCATCGCTTCGAATGATGAGGGTATCACTCGATTTTGGATACGAAGGACTTCCCGCAACCCATGTGCCGGCCAAATCTTCCTGCGAGAATCCCTCCGGCAAGACGGGGCATCTATCAGCAGTCGCACCTTCTCGAGGCGCATTCGAAAGACATGCCAGGCCAATGGCCCACAGCGTTATCAAGATAGGAAGGAGTGGTAAAAATCTTCTGGACAATTTAGATTTGAGCATGACTTACCTCCTGGAAAAGGCGGGTCAGGGTGCTGGGTCATATTGGCATAATGACCCCCGGCTGCATATCGAGCCAGGGTGGGTTTAGCAGAAGCAAAGCGGGAAAGGGCAAGAAACAGTTATACCATTCGTGGTACCCGGACTACCTAAAAATGTAGGGTAAAAACCGCCTGAAACAGCCTTATTGACCCTACATCTTTAGAAATGCCGGGCACTAGTAGGTTATCGGGCGCGCAACACGAATGTGCGGCGGTGAATGGGAGAATACCCGCTACTCAATATGGCTACACGATGAAAATCTGTCCCGTAGCCTTTGTGACGCGCCAGGCCGTAGCCGGGGTACTGTTCATCGAGCCGTTCCATCACTGAATCGCGCTCCGTTTTTGCCAGCACCGAAGCGCAGGCGATGCTGAGGGATTGCCGCTCCCCTTTGGGCATCATGCTGTGGGGATTTTGCAGCCCCGGCCAGTGGATGTAATCCATCAGCAGGAAATCAGGCATCAGCGCGAGGGACTGGATGGCGCGGGTGACGGCCAGCCGGGTGGCGGGCAGGATTCCGATGGAATCAATCTCTCCCGCCGAGGCGAAACCCACGGCCCAGGCTAAGGCAGTCTCCTTGATTTTTAACGCCCAAACTCCCCGCTGCCGGGGAGTCATCTGTTTGGAATCGCGCACGCCGGATAAGGCCAGGCCGAGGCGGGGAATGTTCGGGAGGATGACCACGCCCGCCATGACGGGTCCTGCCAGCGCCCCGCGACCCGCTTCGTCTACTCCCCCGATGAATTTGACTCCGCTGGCCCACAATTCCGTTTCGAAGTGAAGGCCGGGCGGTTCAATCATACAAACCCTTGCGCCCGTTGCGGCGGATGGCAAGCAGGTCGGTGAACATGCGCCAAGAATCGCGCACCACGCTGACTTTCGAATCGGGGTTGAAGTACCAGGGGATGGGAATTTCGAGGATGGGGATGCCGCGCCGGCTGGCAATGTAGAGCAGTTCCACGTCGAACGACCAGCCCATCAGCGTCTGGCGACGGAACAGGTCTTCGGCCACGTCGGCGCGGAACATTTTGAAGCCGCACTGGGTATCGTTGAGGGCCGGCAGCACCAGCGCGCGGATGATGGTGTTGAAGACGCGCCCGGTCAGGTGGCGGTAAGCCGGTTCGTCGTAGCGCACCGCGCCGGGGGCTTCGCGCGAGGCAATCGCTATGGGAACATCGACCGCCGGGGGGAGGAAGCGCAAGACTTCCTCGATGGGCATGGAGAGGTCGGCATCCGCAAAGAAACGGTATGCGCCGCTGGCGACCAGCATCCCTTTTTGCACGGCGCGCCCTTTGCCGGGCAGGTCTTCGGGCAGAACGCGCATATTTTCGTATTGCTGCGCAAATTTGGATGCAACTTCCAGCGACCGGTCGGTGCTGGCGTTGACAACGACGATTGTTTCCGCTGATATGTGGCGAGTTTGGACAAAACTCGCCACCTGCTCCAGGGTTTGGGGCAGGCGGCGTTCTTCATTCCGCGCGGGAATAACGATGCTCAGGAAGGGTTTAATCATGCAAATTGGATCCAACCAATGTATATGAACAGGAAAAAGGCCAATACCGCCAGAACGCATAGCAAGAACACGGACAGGGCAATCACAATGCCCAACTGGGCGGGCTTCAAACCCATAATTTTTTTCTGTTTTGGCTTTTTTGCCTTTTTCGGGCGGGGCGCGGCAGGCGATTCATCGGGGAATGGGGCCGCATCAGACGCAGATTCCGCGCCGGATTCTGCCGCTTCGGTTTCGTCCGTAAAGGAAAAATCCAGTTCACCGCTGCCGCCTTCTTCCGGGATGAAGACAGCACTGCCGGCCACTGAGGGTGTTTCCTGCCCTGCGGCGGGAGCCGCTGCCAACCTGCTTTTGCCGGTCAAGATGACGCGCTCCAATTCCGCGACCATATTCATGTCGAAGACCGGGCGCGCCTGGAGAAGGGAGAGCGCGAAGCGGTCAAGGGCATCGCTCATGACGACGCGCACCGCCGGACGGGTGGAATCGATGTGCAGGCCGGGGTCCGCCGACATAACAATCGGGTCAACCAGGAAACCTTTGTGTCCGAGCCGCTCCAGGTAAACCTGCAAGACCCGTGCCATCGTCATGGCGCGCTTGACCTGGTTGATGCGCGCCGGGACAAAAGTATCGCCAGTGAGGGTTCCCCACTCGTCGTCGCGCGCCATGAACACGCCGCGCTCATGCAGGGCGTTTACCAGGAAGACGCCAGGCGGCCCAATTAAAACGAGCGGCAAGTCAATCTCAGTATCGGGCAAAACAATGTTTTGCAGCAACACAAACTGGCCGCCGAGCTGCCTCCCGAAGACTGCCGCGATTGCATCCTGCGCTTTGACGCGGTCATACCACGACATGCCATATTTCAACATACCCTGCGCCCGGTTGACAATGCTGATTTCACCGCTTTCAGAACGATATGGGGTTTTGTCGATGTGTTTCATAGCCGGCCTCCGCTAAAATAATCCCGCGAGGGGTTAGAACACGGGAACAGCATCCAGTACATCGTGGTCGGTGCCGGGCCCGGTGGAGATGACCTCACCCGCCAACACAATGCTGGCCCCGGTCTCGAACATGCCGCCCAGGTTGGGCTTGCGCTTCCCGGTGACAAATTTCTTGCCGCTCTTCAGCTGCCCTAGCAGGGCGGCGCGTTCAATCAGGACATGGTCAGAAAAAACAGCCCCCCGGCGTTCATAAGCGCGCACGACTTCAATTTTTCCATCGGGCGCGTAACGGACGGCTTCGATAACGCCGTCGAACCTGGTTGGCATGGGAAAAAACCTCCGTTGTGAAATGTGAAACACATTGTACATCTATTTTATCCGAAATAATTGACATTCCCGCCCCAAAAGTTTTTCTTCCTGCCAGTCAAACGGACACGTACAGGAAGAACACCTTTCCCGTTATAAACTCCCCGAAGATTATCGGAAAGGGGCAAAAATTACCCCAAAACCTTCGGTTCGGTATCAACACCGCAGCGCGACATTTATGTCGCGCTGCGGAAGGCGGCTCAGTAATCAATCGCGCTCAGGTTTTTGAGTTTATCCCAACGATGGGTGGCGGTAATTTCGCGGATGGTGCCGGTCAGGCCGCGCACGACCAGGGAATCGGTCAGGGCGCCATCTGCCGTGTATTTGACGCCCTTCAAAAGTTCCCCGTTGGTAATGCCGGTGGCCGCAAAAAAGACATCGTCTGAGGAAACCAAGTCATCCATCGTCAGTACTTTGTTGAAATCATAGCCTTGCTCTTCGCCGCGGCGCTTTTCAGCCTCGTTACGAGCATAGAGTTTGCCCTGGATTTCGCCATCCATTGCGCGCAGGGCGCAGGCGGTGATAACGCCTTCGGGCGTGCCGCCAATCCCAAACAGGGCATCGATGCCTGAATCACCCCAACTGGTCATCAACGCCCCAGCCACGTCGCCGTCGGGAATCAGCCGGATGCGCACGCCGGCTCGGCGCATTTCGATCACCATTTCGTCGTGCCGGGGCCGGTCGAGGATGACGCAGGTCAGGTCTTCGAGTTGTTTGCCTTTGGCCCTGGCAATCGCCTTCAGGTTGTCGGTGATGGGACGCTCGATGTCGATAACTCCCCTGGCTTCAGGGCCGACCGCGATTTTGTTCATGTACATAAAAGGACCGGGGTCTAACATGGTGCCGCGCGGAGCAATGGCAACGATGGCGATGGAGTTGAGATTCCCGTTGGCAAGCGGTCGGGTGCCATCGATGGGATCAACCGCAATGTCAACCTCGGGGCCATAGTCGCCGGTTCCAACTTGCTCGCCATTAAAGAGCATGGGCGCTTCATCTTTCTCACCCTCGCCAATCACAACCACGCCTTTCATGGCAATAGAGTTCAGCACCAGGCGCATGGCATCGACCGCCGCTTTGTCTGCGGCAATTTTATCGCCACGCCCCATCATGCGCCCGGCAGAAAGGGCGGCGGATTCGGTCACGCGCACCAGTTCCAGGGCCAGGTTACGGGTTGGCACACGAGATGTCATTGTCTTTTCCATTCGCTTCTCCCTTTAGGAAAAAAATAAGGTGACGCCGGTTGGCGTCACCGCACGAACAACTTGACGAAGTAGTATCCCAACACGGCGCCCCAAATCCACGAATCGATGCGGTCGAGAGCGCCGCCATGCCCAGGCATGATGCTCCCAGAGTCTTTCAGGCCCGCCTGGCGTTTGAGCATACTCACGCCCAGGTCGCCGAAGGGGGTCAACAGCCCGGCTGCCAGCCCAAAGAGCGCTCCCTGCCAGATGGACAAGTCGAGTGGCCCCCAGGTGGAGTAAGCGTAAGCGAAAAAGCCGCCCGTCAGCACGCTGGTAAAAACCCCAGCGGCGAATCCTTCCCACGACTTTTTGGGACTCAAGCGCGGGGCCATGCGGCATTTCCCATACGCCGCGCCGAGCATGAATGCGCCCGTATCGACTCCCCAGACGGTCGGCAGGATGAACAGTACCCACCAGGCCCCGTTGTCTAGGGTGCGGATGTCGAGCAAGTAACTGCCCACCCAACCGATATAGACCAGGCCACCCGCGCCAATCGCAAAGTCGGTGCCGGCTTGCTCGCGTCCACGCTCGTAATCGACCAGGTGGAAAATCATCAGGGCCAGGATAGACAATGCCAGGGCGGGCGTGGCATAGGCCGGGAAGAAATAGCGCGCAGCCGTAATCACGACCACCCCAATCACCACCGCCCAACGCGAGGGACGCGCGCCGCAGGCAACAGCGATATTGACAAATTCCCAACCCGCCACGACCAGGAAAAAGCCAAACAAAATGTAATACGGGATGCCCCCCAGAAACAAGGCCGGAAGCCCAATTGCGAGCAGGGCAAGGGCGGAGATGACGCGATTACGCATGACTCTCCTCGTATTCCGCCGAGGCGACCCTGCCGTATCGCCGGTCGCGTTGGGCAAACTCTTCCAACGCCTTGCGGAATTCATCCTTTCCAAAATCAGGCCAATAAGTGGGTGTAACGTACCACTCGGAATAGGCCGCCTGCCAGATGAGGAAGTTGCTGATGCGCAGTTCGCCAGAAGTGCGGATGATTAAATCCGGGTCGGGCGTCCCGGCTGTGTAGAGGTAGCGGCTGACCAGTTCGGTGGTGACATCGCCCGCCGCCACGCCATCATGGATGATTTGCTGGATGGCGTGGACAATCTCATCGCGCCCACCATAGTTGAAAGCGATGTTGATGATCAGGCGGTTGTTGTGGCTGGTCAGTTCGACGGCGTGCAGCACCTTTTTTTGCAGGAAAGCCGGCAGGCGCTCCAGCCGCCCAATGTGGCGCAACTGGACTCCCTGTTCGTTAAGTTCCGCCAGTTCACGGTCGATGACATCTTCCAGGATGCGCATCAGCCCTAACACTTCTTCCTGCGGGCGGCCCCAGTTTTCAGTGGAGAAGGCGTAGATGGTCAGGTACCTGACGCCGAATTCGACGCAGGCTTTGATAATGCGCCGCAGGTTTTCGGTGCCAGCCTTGTGACCCGCCAGGCGAGGCAGTCCGCGCTTCAAAGCCCAGCGTCCGTTGCCGTCCATAATGATGGCAACGTGGCTCGGGAGTTTCCCGGCAATCGGAGGTTGGCTTGTGCTCATGGGGTCATGGAAGTTACACTTCCATAATCTCCTTTTCTTTATTCTGGCCGATTCTCTCAATATCGCCCATCAGGCGGTCGATAATTTTTTGCAAATCTTCTTCGCCGCGCTTGCGGTCATCTTCCGAGATGAGTTTCTCATTCTCGAACTCTTTGATGTCTTTGATAGCGTCGCGGCGGATGTTGCGTAAAGCCACCCGCGCTTCTTCCAGGCGGTGATTGACGTGCTTGACCAGGTCCCGGCGGCGCTGCTCGGTCAGCGGGGGTAGGTTCAAGCGAATGGCAATGCCGTCATTATTGGGTGTCAGCCCCAGGTCAGAAGCCAGGATTGCCCGTTCGATGGCTTTCAAGGTGGTCCTATCGAAAGGCTTAATCATCAAAGCGCGCGGTTCGGGGACGCTGGTGGATGCTAACTGGATAAGGGGCGTGGGCGCTCCGTAATACTCCACCTGAATCTTTTCGACCAAGCCTGGATGAGCGCGCCCGGTTCGTATGGATGCCAAATCCTCCTGCAAAACGTGGATTGACTTTTGCATGTGGGCTTCAGCCTCTTTGAGAAGTTCCTTTATCACCGCGACCTCCTGGGTTGTTTTGGGAAAGATTAGTTTAACTGCAAGGATACACTAAAAATTGAAATTTTGCCACTGCCTATACTAACCCCAACGATACACGCTCCAAACTGGCAAATACTGCGCGCCTGCTCTCAAATGCTGGCAAAAAAGTACCCGGACTACCTAAAGATGTAGGGGAAAAACCGCCTGGAACAGCCATAGTGACCCTACATCTTTAGAAATGCCGGGCACAAGCGGGACGAGAGTGCAGCCTTACACTTGCGGGATAATCAAGTAGGGCGAGATACGCTTCCGCAGTCTCGCCCTACATTCCTGGCAAAAAGTAGGACAAGATTGTAACTCGCCCTGCCCGGCCTGGGTTACGCGTGAACCAGTGTGCCGACTTTTTCACCGTTGAGTGCGCTGTTCAGGGCGGTTTTATCCCACAGGTTCAGCACCAGGATTGGGATTCTATTTTCCATGCAGTGCGTAATGGCCGTGCTGTCCATCACTTGCAGGCGCGCGTTCAAGACGTCGATGTAGGTCAATTCATCGAATTTGACAGCGTTCGGATTTTTCTTGGGGTCAGAGTCGTAAACACCGTCCACTTTGGTGGCCTTGATGACCACATCTGCGTCGATTTCGGTGGCGCGCAGCGCGGCGGCGGTATCGGTGGAGAAGAAGGGGTTACCCGTCCCGGCCCCAAAGATGACCACCCGCTTCTTTTCGAGGTGGCGTATGGCGCGGCGGCGGATGTACGGTTCGGCAATGGCGCGCATTTCGATGGCCGACATAACCCGGGTGTAAACCCCGTCGCGCTCCAGGGCATCCATCAGGGTCAGTGAATTCATCATCGTGCCGAGCATGCCCATGTAATCGGCGGTGGCGCGATCCATGCCCCGGTCGAGCCCTTGCTTGCCGCGCCAGAGATTGCCGGCGCCAATCACAATCGCCACTTCCACGCCCATCTCATGGATTTCCTTTACCCTGCGGGCAATGGACTCCGCTTCAGATACGCTGATGCCAAAGCCGTTCTCCCCTCCCAGGGATTCCCCACTCAATTTCAACAGGACGCGCTTGTATTTTAGTTCGGTCATAGATTCTCCTGGTATCCAAAAAAAAAGCCAACCGCCTGGTTGGCTTTTTTTGATGTTAGTCTGTCAGGCCTTCGCCCAATTCCCAACGGGCAAAGCGGCGGATGACGATATTTTCACCCGTACTGACAACGGTCTGGTGCAGCAGTTTTTCGATGGTGACGTCTTCGTCGCGGATATAGGCCTGGCGCAGCAGGCAGACTTCGTCCTTGAACTTGTTCAGGCGGCCTTCGACAATACGCGCGGCGACCGCTTCGGGTTTGCCTTCTTCTATAGCGCGCTTCTTGGCGATTTCGGCCTCATGCGCCAGCACGCTTTCGGGAATTTCAGCTTCGGAAACGTATTGCGGGGACTGGGCGGCAATTTGCAACGCGACTTCATGCGCAAACGCGCGGAAGGATTCGGAGCGGGCCACGAAATCGGTCTCGCAGTTGACTTCGACCATCACGCCGACGCGCCCGCCGCCATGCGAGTACAGTTCCACGATACCATTCGAGGCGGCGCGGTCAGAGCGCTTGGCGGCCGTTGCCATGCCTTTTTCGCGCAGCCAATCGACCGCCTTCTGGAAGTCGCCGTTGGCTTCCGTCAGCGCCTTGCGGCAATCCAGCACGCCGGCGTTGGTGGCGGCGCGCAACTCTTTAATCATTGCAGTCGTAATTTCCATGTTCGTTCCTCTCGACAAAATTCTACAACGTCTCGCAAAAATTATCCCGCCGCAGGGGTTTGTTCGTTGGTTGCCGCGCCGGCATCCACTCCGGTTTCGACGGTTGGTTCTGTGGCGGTTTCGGCAGCCGGTTCGGCATCGACTGTTTTGGCAAGTTTAGCCAGGGTGGATTTACCGAGCAAGTCCTCGTCACTCGAGTCGTCATCCATATCGACCACGCGGCTGGGGCGACCCGCCGGGGCCAAAACCGCGACCGGGGTCGGGAGGTCGTCTGCGCCCTGGTCTTCGTCCTTGCGCATGGCTTTGCCTTCCAGCACGGCATCGGCTACTTTGGCAACCAACAGTTTGATAGCGCGGATGGCGTCGTCGTTGGAGGGGATGACAAAATCGATGTTCTGGGGGTTGCAGTTGGTATCGACCAATGCCAGCACCGGGATGTTGAGCAGGTTGCACTCATGCACGGCAGCATATTCGCGCCCAACATCGACGATGAACACCAGGCTGGGCAGGCGCTTCATGTGACGGACGCCTTCCAGGCGGGTTTGCAGGCGGGTGATTTCGCGCTGGATGAGCAGGCCTTCCTTTTTGGTCAGGCGGTTGATGTCGCCGCTGTCGCGCATCGCTTCCAGGCGTTGCATTTCCTCGATACGGGCGCGCATGGTGTTCCAGTTAGTGAGCATGCCGCCCAGCCAGCGCTCGGTGACATAGGGCATCCCGCAGCGGACCGCTTCTTCGCGGACAGTTTCCTGGGCCTGGCGCTTGGTGCCGACAAACAAGACCGTGCCGCCGTTGATCACAGCGTCACGGGTGATGTTGAAGGCATTGTTGAGCGACTTGACCGTCTGTTGCAGGTCGATGATGTGGATGCCGTTGCGTTCGGTGAAGATATACGGCTTCATGCGCGGGTCCCACTTGTTGGTGCGATGCCCGAAATGGACGCCGCTCTCCAAGAGGGCTTTCATTGAGATTACTGCCATTCTTTCTCCTTATGGTTTCCGCCTGCCGGTTGTTCCTTGCAGAACATGAGACGGAGTGGGTTTGGCGGGGATAAGCCTTTCCAGGCCAGATAACCCGCCCAGGGACGCTTGTTGCCCGTCCCAGGCAAAATGTTGCTCCGCCGGTTGGGGAGCGGCGCAAGTATACCACAATTTATTCGCCCGATTGGGATTGAAGCCCAAAATAGCGGTCTTTCAGGTTCAGGATGGGGCTTTCAACGAAGCGATAACTCAGCGAGGCCAGCACAAATGTCAGCGCGAAGGCAATCAGCGCGGTCAATGGCTTGGCCAGGTCTTCGGAGATGGGCGCGACATCACGGATGCGCGCGGCGAACCAGGTCATGCTGAAGTGGAACACATACATCCCGTAAGAGATTTTCCCCAGGTAGACCAGCGGCTTCCACTCCAGCGGGCGCGCAAAAAGCCCCTCGCGGGCTACACAATAAATCAGCACGGCAAAGAGATAATTGAGCAGGGAATAGCCCCAGATGTGCTTGAGGGCGTTCGCAATCGGGAAAGTGTAACCCAGCGAGGTCAAATCCATCAGCGTGCCGGAGGGGGGTCAGCGTTCCAGACGAGATGTATTGGCTGGCGAACCCGGCCACGGGAACGAGAATCAGCAGCAGGATGAGTTGCAATCTCGGCCTGGGAATTTCATAGCGGGAGATATAGGCCCCCATCGCAAAAGCGTCGACGTGCGTCCAGGGCAGGGGATAGAGGCCGAGGGGGATGTCGCCGGTAAAAAACGGGAACAGGCCCGAGCGCAGAGCGTAGGCGGTGGCGAGCCGGAAAACCGGCGTTAGCACGATGATGGCCAGGAAGAGCCGTTTCTGCCATCGTTCAGGAGTCAAGAAAATCAGGAGCGGCCAGAAAATGTAAAATTGCTCCTCGACCGAAAGCGACCAGAAATGGTCGAGGAATTTATGCTGGACGAAGGTGGAACTGGCGTAAAAAAAGTTATAAAGGTAGACAAAGGCGTAGGGAACCTGCCGGTAGAATTCGTTCATGTAATTCATGCGGTATCCGGCCCCCAGCAGCAGGGCGACCAGGCCCATCATCAGGAACAGGTACAGGTAATAGAGCGGGAAAATCCTTAAAAAGCGGCGGCCATAGAACTTGACAAAAAAATCCCTGCCAGAAAACCGGGCCTTCATTTTGTTGAGGATGCCGGTTATCAGGAACCCCGAAAGGACGAAAAACAACAAAACGCCCGTCCAGCCGACCAGCAGGTAATCGGTGTGACAGGCGAAAACAAGCAAGAATGCGATAGCGCGCAGGCCGTCCAGACCAGGAATCATAAACGCTCCAAAAGAAAAATGGGAGTACCTGCACGATTTTCCCACAAAGAACGTGGGACTTTCCCACAAAGAGCGTGGGACTTTCCCACAAAGAACGTGGGACTTTCCCACAAAATTCGCGCAACGTCCGAAAGCGGAACACAAAGCGCGCAGCCTCCCCGCTTTACCAGGTCAGGGGACGGTTTGAATTGTGAAACGCGCCCGTTTCAAGATTGGTAGCGGAAATGATAACGCTCCAGCAGGGATTGGATCATTTGGGCATGCTGCGCTCCGACGTTTAGAAACTCGAACCCGATGTTGAACTCGCGCGGGTTTTCCTGGTCGGGGACGCAGCGCGCGACCCGGGCATCGATGACCATGCGGCGGGTCAGGGCATCGGGCAATTCGTCGGGGAACTCCATTTCAAGGGTGATTTGCGCGCCGGCTTCGAGCGGTTTTTCCCCAATCACCAGCAATCCGTGATAGGTCAGGTTTCCAAGGTAGCCAAGCAGCGCGCCCCGGCGCTTATCGCGCACGGTTGTAAAAGCCGCCAACTTCCTTCGCATTTCTGTCCTGCGGTCATTCATGGGTTTTCACCTCCTGACGGCGACACGCCGCGCTTCACGGCTGGAATTTCAAAGCACCCGGTTCAACAAGACGATTATAACTTGACTTTCGGCAAGGGTATAATTCCATCCCATCCCAAACCGAAAGTGTCAACCATGCCATCCAAACAATATTTTCTCGGAATCGATGTCGGCAGCACCAAGACCGCCGCCCTGGTTGCAGACCAGGACGGGAACGCGCTCGGCTACGGGCTGGGCGGCCCCGGCAACCATGAAGTCGTCGGCTGGGATGGTTTCAAGCAATCCATCCAGACCGCCACGCAAAGCGCCCTGGCGCAGGCCAAACTATCCCTTTCGGAGATTAAAGCCGCCGGGATGGGGCTGGCTGGGTACGATTGGGACGATGAACACGAGCCGCACGTCGACGCGCTGGCCCAAATCGGGCTGACGATGCCGATGCGCCTGGATAACGACAGCGCGCTCGGCCTGTACGCCGGGACGAGTGCGGGCTGGGGCGTGTGCGTCTCTGCCGGGTCATCCAACAACGCGCGCGGGCGGGGGAAAAATGGGCAGGTGGGGCGC
>Ga0116204_1001455_pt1 | contig 13295 bp, 14 predicted proteins | sample LakKivwa52mmetaG_FD_94481 | JGI IMG/M metagenome (GOLD analysis project Ga0116204, IMG submission 94481) | Anoxic lake water microbial communities from Lake Kivu, Rwanda to study Microbial Dark Matter (Phase II) - Lake Kivu water 52m metaG | ecosystem: Environmental > Aquatic > Freshwater > Lake...
CCAATGCCTCGAAAGACATTAGGCAAAACTGAACCAAATCCCATTAAATAGCCTGTATCAGCGCTTGGTGCGATCTCAAAAATCCGGTTTGCTATTTCCTGTAATATGCTCAAGTCCATTTTATCACCTTAACATTTTTTGATACTTCTGATCTAAGAATCTACATTCGTCTTTAAATAAACGAAAAACTAGCATATCTGCGTCAAGGATGGCTTGCTTCATTGTTGATTCTAAAACAAACCCGCACCTTTGCGCTAAATTTATGCTCTTTTCATTGTCTGACCGTATGAACGCTGTTAATCGATTGACTGGCGCTCTGTTGAACGGGTAATCGAACATTATTGCAAAGAATTTTCTTGATGGTGCTTTTTTAATTGCCAATGACATAATCATTTGCGCTTCGTTAAACCCTGAGTATGCAACCGCTGCTATTAATTCCTTGTTGCTGTCTATCTGCCCAATGCAACGCACATCCCTGCCCAATATTTCGTCGTTTATTTCTTTCTCTATCCAAGGCTTGATTAAATCGGCGTCAAAGCTATACATCAATAGTCCAATACGCCGCCTACCTGATAGGCAACTGACCAATTTAAAAACTGCACTTCTGCGCCATTATTCTGAACTTTCATTGAAAGGGAAGCAGCGTTTCCGATCTGGCCGACTGTTTTCCAGCCACCCGTAAACACCGCCATATCGCCACCCCATTGCATATTATTTGTGTTCCAATTCATTCCGTTCCAAACCATGCCGGTGGGCGGTTCATAACTCAAAACGCCTGTTGGCGTGACGTTGTTAAAATCTACCGCCACGTCATATAGAACTGTGGGCCTGCCCGTACTCAGCATGTAGGGCTTCACCATCGTGACCATCTTGTTTCTGGCCTGATTGCCAAAATACTGATAGCTTGTTAAAACCGTCGCCGTTATCGGGGTTAAGTTGTCATTGTTGCCTGTCCATGCTTTTTGAACCGTCCCGCTTGAACCGTAAAATAGCCCTTCATCCACCACTATGAAGCATTGAGCGTTCCAGCCTGTGAACTTTGTCCATGCCCCCGTGATGGTATTTTGAATGTATTGATAGTTTGCGCCGTTGCCCTTTGGCACGTTAAGTATTAGGGCGTTACTATCTGAATACACGCTTACTTGCCAGCCAAAATTATTTTTGTATGCGCCCGCCGCAAGTGAAACAGCGTTTTGAATTTTGTCGGTTAGTGCTGACTGCCGGTTAATGGTTGCGCTAAGTAGTGCCGAGGAAAGTGGAAAAACGCCGGTTAAGGTGTTCAATATCAAATCACCACCTAGCTTGCTGCCCGCCCTGCGGCCTAATGGCACTCCTACGTAATACATCCCAGTTAACGCCCATGTGCTAGCGCTCGATGGGTCTGTTCCTGTGAATACCGCTAATTCGCCATTGCTGCTCACAACGACTAATTTATCGTCTGCCCCGTCGCCAGCGTCAATCGTCCAGTTATAAACGCCGTTGATGGTTCCACCCTTGTTAAACACCGCCCCCAAGTCGATTTCATGAGCGTTGCCGGCAATGCTGTTGACGGGTAAATAAAATATCTTCAGGCTGGTTTTTTGCCCAAAATAAAGCCTGTTTTTAAATGAAACTACGCTCGCAAATGTGGCTGAATCCGCTCCGTTTATGTTTGGGATACTAAACGTTGTGCCGTTGTAGACGTGAACTTTGTCTACGCCGTTGCACACCAGCAAGAATGAGCCACCAGCGTTTGTGACCATAGCAGTTTGGAACTCAGAACTTCCAAATCCCGTATGAATTGGCGCACCTACCGCACCCTGATTAGTCACATCATAGATGCTGGCACCAGATGCCGCTAATAGCTTATGGCCACCCGTTATAGGCGCATACTCCATCAGGGTCTTTACGTCTGCCGGCAAGCCGGTAGCCCATGTTACGCTACCTTTTCTTGTGGCTATGTATGTTGGGTATGTCCACCAATTTTCAAGAATGATTGCATCGCTCGGCTTCATCCCCACGATTGAATCGCGGTCGTTTAATCCGCCGACGGGTGCGGGTAGTGATGCGAAGCTCGATGCCGTTGCCATTATTTAGCGCCTTTACGTAATGCCGTTGCTATCTCTTTGGCCTTCATTGCGCCAGCCAACGGTATTACCAAGCCAAGCGTTTCACCGGCTAGTTGTGGTGCGCTGCCTTCCTCTACTGGTGCGGTTAGCCCCATATCGGCAAACCATTTTGTCCCGCCCACGGGCTTTTCACTTCCAAGATTCACATAGCCTAAGCCTGAGTTAATCATGTCAATAGGCATGGCAACCGTGTTGGCTATCTCGTTGCTTGTAGCCTGCGCCGTATCTCGTAATGCTTTGAGTATTGCGTTTTTATTCATGATTATTGACTTGGGAATGATCCATCAATGATGTTGCGGTTAGTCATTAAAATGTTGCCACTCGCTTGGCTTAGATATAGCTTTGGTGCGCTCTTGTCTTGCGCCATCGCTCTATCAAGCAACGCCCTGAATTCGCCCGTGTCAAAACTTACATCAAGCCCCTTGGATTGCTTCCACTGCGTTTTTAAGCCTGTGAGAATCAATGAATCCGTGAACACGCACGTATCATCATCGGCTGTAAATCTTGATTTTCCGTTGCCGTCTGCCCCTATGACCCAAGCGTTGGATATGTACTCAAAAGCCGCTGTTTGACCCGGTGGCGGTGATGGGTTAATCACAATCGAGTTGTTCAGGATTCTGAACCGCTGCCTCGGCCCTGCCGATACGATACCGCCCTTGAACGTTTGCCATTCTTGCGAAGATTTTGGGCCAAGTAGTGGCCACCTTGTTGTTCTGTTCCACTCTGATTGAGGAACTTCACGATCCCAATCGCTCGGCAATGAATATGTATTCTGTGTAAATTGCAACGATACTGTGCCGGATTGTGTCGCCGCCATGTCCATCGTCACCGTTGATGCCCCCACTGTGGTTATTTGAGCAAACGGCATAATGCCCGTACCCAAAACACTAAATTGTGTGGTAAGCCCAGTTACTGAACTTAGTCCCGTTATCGTGTTACTTCCGGCCGTTGTGGTGCCGGTGTAAGTGTATTGAACTGTTGTTATCAACGCTTCTTTGTTCAAGCGCTGCCACTCGTATTGCTTGACAATATCTCTACCCAGCCTATTCAGTAACGCCAGCATTTGGCGAACCTGCCTGTCGTTTGAACTGACTACAACTTGTGGCCGGTCTAGTGCCAACTCGTCGCAAGTATCTTGAATAAGCTGAAGTAGTGTCGTCATTCGATAGTCTCTTTCTGCTTGCGTGTCTTGGTTGCGCTGATGTCCTTAATCTGCTCTTGCAGGTCGGCCAGCATTTGACGCAGTTGGGCGTTTTCCGCTGCCTGCGCCGTTATGTCCGCCGTGCCCTTCGCAGCATCCAACCAGACTTTGGCCTTGTTGCGCAATTCCTGATAACCCATCCCCATGCGTGTTACATGAGAATCACTTAATGCGGATAATGCTTCTACCGTGTGAATTTCAAAATACTTGCACTCTTTCAGTAATGAACGGGTAATCTGTGGCCATTGATCCAATGGCGTACCTTCTGCCGCTTGTGATTCGCTGCGCTCGTATTTTTCCCATGCTTGCCTAAAACGGGCTTTGTCATTGTCGTCTGCCACGCGCTCGATGACGTTGTTCATGTCACCCGGCACAATAATCCTGACAAATGGCACATCCTTGTAGATGGGTCTGCCCTCTTTTTCGGATTGCGCTTTAAGCTCGATAGCGTCAGTGTAAAAAGTAACAAAAAGATTGTCTTGAGGATTGCTCATAGATGTTTCCAAGGTTAAACCCCCCAATTACGGGGGGAGGAGTGGTTAATAGCTTATACGCTTGCTTTTGCAAAGAAAGCACGATCTCCAGCGGCCATAGCGGTGGCGGGGCTGGTGTAGCTGCCGCCTGTGCTTGTGGCCAAAAAAGTACCTGCATTTACTGTGCAAACTGCGGTTGATGCTGGAATTGAGCCACTAGCTTGTGCGTAAACGTAGAGTTTGCCGTCGCTGCCAAAAACCTGCTGACCTAAACGGGCATTAGGAATTTTACCGGCTGCCAAATCGGCGTTCAATGTAATAGTGACTAAATCCGCACCGCTTGTGGGAGTTACTGCAAATGGTGAAGCCATTTTTATTTCCTTTCTTTATGGGGCCGAAGCCCCTAATTTATTAAGCTGATAAAACGCCTTGGAACTGTGCACCTGAGCAAGTCAAGTTACCTGCCCAGCCCATGAGCTTGACTACCGCATCTTGATTGACTGATTGACGGTCTCCGCCAATAGGCACAAAATTGCGATCACGGTGCGGGCGGAAAAACAAGAACTTAGTGTTCAGGAAATACATACGGTTGCTGGGGATGGATCCACCAATACCACCATCAAGATACACGTCACAATTCAAGCCAGCGCCTAAATATTTGATTGACGTAAAGCCAGCGGCTGCGCTTTCTTCACTCGTGACGCGCTGGATAGCTTGCAACGATTCCAAGAAAAAGCGATAGTAGTTATTATCGGCAACGATCATATCGGGGCGATCAGTACCACGGACAAGCTTCACGGCCAAGCGGTTCATGTAGCTTTGAATGTTGGTATTAGATACCGCTGCGCCGCCATCGGTTACACCGCTGAACGCTGCATTGCGCCAGAATGTCCAGTTTGCGCGATTGATACCGCCATAAGTGCCGCTAGTGGGCGTGGTGCTGATTGCAGCTTGCAAGCCGGTAATATCCTTACCGCCGTTACCCGTGCCATCGCTATAAATGCCCGAGCTGATGCGGTTCATCAATTGGCCTTCAGCTACTTGGATACGGCCTTCAAGCATATCGATGATCTGCTCTTTGCCGCTGTTTTGAAGCATTTCAAAGCCACTGATGGAAACGGCCGACGCATATTGCTTTAAGTCAAACTGCGCTGCGCTAATCGGGCTGTTAGGCGTAATGTCAATGGTGTCATAACCGCTGTAGGATCCGCTGTTATCGGTGCCAGCGTCGTTGTACATGAGCTCCTGCATGATGACGTTGCCGCCACTAATGGTTTTAACGTTGCCACGGTTTTTGAGTTTCAGTAGCAATGCATTATTCTTCGTTACTGAGTCGGCTAAAGTGCCTGAGCGGCTTTGGATGGTTGTGGACACAATGTCCGACAAATTAGCAAAAAGTGCCATGATTTCCCCTTAAGGTTATTTATCAAATTGGGATTCGAGAATATCTCTCAAACTCCCCGCTACTGCTTGGCTATTAGATGATGTCGGCGAACTGCCTCTTATGCTGACGGTGGCGGCTTTCGCCCTCGCTGCCCTTGATGCTTCTTCCTGACTTCTTCTCATGCCCTGCTGCTGCGCTTCGATTAGGGATAGCCTTATATCGGGTCGCATCCAGACCGCCATATCGTATGCAGCCTCGAGCGTCGTGGCTTTACCTGATTCAATCAAGTCCGCCATGTCGCTCCTCACTGCATCAAAATGAGGTTTTTCAGCAGTTGCAAACTGCGCCAGTTGTTGGTTCGCTCGATCTTGCTCCTGCTGTTGTATTGAATTTTGCCACACTTGTTGGGTTTGACGCAACTCATTTAATTGATTCATCAAATATTGCGTTTGTGGGTCGGGTGCTTGAATATTTTGCGCTTGGTTCAAATCAATCCCATATTCTTGCGCTAATTGATGAAAATATGCCGCCTTACTGTGTGGGTCGCCGTTCCTTAGCCTGTTGTCGGCCTCCAGTATTCTCGCTATCGCCTCATGGGGTGGCAAGCCTAGCTGTTGAATATTGTGCATATATGGGGAGATAGCCTGCTCATATTGTCGGGCTCGATGTGCGTGTCCCTTGAATTCCTCTATGCCTTTAAGAAAGTCCGATTCTCTTCGGTTGGCCTCTCCCGTGAGTATTTTTATCTCTTGGGGTGTCAATGCCTCCCCTCGCTCGGCTTTAATGTAAGCCTGTTTGGCCTCTGATTTCCAGCTTGACGGCGCTTTAATTTCCGGTTCTAGCTGCGAAGTTTGCTCATCGGCTTGATTAGTATTGGTTGTGGCTGGTTCCGTTGTTTCCGGCTGTTGCTCTGGCTCGGCTGTTGACGGTGTTGCGGTGTTTTCCTTTTCAGTCTCAAAAGCTGATTCAAGTGCTTCTCGTAAATTGTCCATGAGGTTTTCTCTAGGTTGGTTGATAAATCAATAGCCCAAACGGTGCATAGCGTTGGCAATGTCCTGTTTGATGTTGGTCTTGGGTTGCTCTCTGCGTTGGCTCATGTGTGCTTTTATTTCATTGCCCACTTCCACCAATCGGTGCTCTTTTAGATGTGCTCGATGCTGTGATCGTGAACCTATCCATTCGCCTGTAACTTGGCTTTTGTAGCCGTCTATGTCTTTCATAATCATTGGCGCATTTGTGTCGCATGAATGGTGCTCTCCACGCTCCACAAGCTGGTTAGTGGTGCGTTCTTGCACCCAAGATCCACGCTTTACGCCACCACTAAATATCATGTCAAAGTTGCTACTGTACTTTTCATGATCTGTCGGTCTTTGTTTGTCACCTTTTCCACTCATTTTGATCTCCTTACCATAAAAGCAGCATCTCAATCGCTTGCTCTTCTTCTTCCTCAAGCTGCTGTTTACGGGCTTGTATCTGAATTAATATCAGTATTTTCTTCGCCAAAAACTCCTGTATTTTTGCGTCGGTTTTGATCTTGGCATAGTCTATTTCTGCAAACCGTGTTTTTACCTCGGGGATTGCTTTAAGCGCCGCTTCAGGATTCTCCTGAATAAGCTGAATAATTTGTGTAGTTGTAGGCTTTTTCTCATGCTGTTTTCTCCACCATTTGATATAGTAATCGCCGCCGTCGTGAGTGTCTGCTCCGGTTATGTTGCCCCAAGCATTACCCCATGATCTGCCCCATGATCTACCCCATGCGCTAAATGTTTTTACGCTCATGCGGGATTCCACGGGTCTACTTCTGTTCCCGTGCCTTGCACTTCAATATCATTTACGTATTGAATATTAGCGTCTAGTGCGTTGCCAGCGTTGAAAGTAAGTTTCGCAGTCTGAGAATCAATATCATTCAATATGATCTCTGCCGCCCCGTCCCACTGCAATTGTCCTGAGCCGACTAGGGTCGCTCCGTCTTTAATAGTGATTACGTATTGCCCTGCGGTTGGTGCTGGTGTTGTGGGTACGCTGCCCCAATAAACCCCTGCGCTGGTGCTGTCGCTTAGCGTTATCCCAGTGACCGGCGAAGAGCCACCCCCTGAATTACCGCTTTTATACATCGTCGCGGTTAACGTGGTTAAACCTGTTGTGATGTATGGGAATTGGATCTCGTTTGCCATTATTGTTTCTCGATTATTAAAACCGAATTAGAATTGCAGACCGCGGTGGTTGCAACGCCTGCCGCTATGTACCCTGCCACCGTTATTACATCATTTACCTGAGCATTTAAATAACACACACACGCTGATGATCCAAGTCCATTGAACCCAGTACCACCTAAACACACCCCAGATATATTACCGCCGTTTACGACCGTTGTAAAACCTGACCTGGTATACCTTATTGCAAACTCAAACCGTACCGCATTAGCATCGGTGTGGCTATAAGCGAAATTTGCGCTGATTCTATAATACCCTGCCTGATTAATTCTTATCTGAGTATTACTATAAAGCATTGTGTATAAACTGTCGACTCTTGAAACCGTATTAAAAGCAAGTGCGGTGACAAAGGAAGCTAGACTTTGTGGTGCGCTAGTGGCAAGATTTAATAATAACGGGTCGTTACTACCCAATAACTTACCACCGTTATTGGGTAAAGTAAATGCCTTAGCCGTCCCATCTGCTCCGGTATCTAGCCGCACATTATAATCTTTTGTATCATTAGAAATTGCGTGGAAGTCCAGATACCTCCCTAACTCTATTACTCCGTCTGATTTTATTCTTGGAATGCTGTTAAATGGTACTCCTAGATTGCCAGAACCATTTAATGAAATATTATTTAATTGGCTTGAATTACTTGCAGTGCCAGTTAACTGCCCTGTAAAACTATTGGCCGTTATAGCATTTACTGAAAAATTACCGTTTGCGTCTCTTGCTACTATTGCACTTGCTGTGTTGGCGTTGGTCGCCGTCGTTGCGGAATTGCTAACCTTGCCCGCCGTTTCTATTGTGTTAAGTTTTGTGTCTGCAATACTTCCTGCTAACATTGTATTAGTAACTGTGCCTGTGTCACCGCTAGTTATTAAAGTCCCATTAACATTTGGTAAAGTAAAAGTTCTGGTTGTTCCTGTTGCTATACTTGATAATTGAAACTGTGCTTTTTTAGTATTGTCTAAATTATCTTGAAAAAATGTAGTATTATCGGTTAATGTTTTGTTTGTGAATGTTTGAGTGCCTGTTAATGTTGCACCATCAGTAATTCCATATCCACTAATAGTTGTTGGCTTGCTTGCAATACTGCTAAATAGAGGCGCTATTGTAACCGGTGTGCCCGTGCTTGTAATTCTGCCCTTCGCATCAATAGTTAAAGTGTTTATGGTTGTGCCATTTTGGTATGTACCTGCCGTAACACCACTATTTGCAAGCGTTGCTGTTATTGCCGTCGAACCGGTTCCACTTACATCGCCGCTCAACGATATATTTTGGTTGCCCGTCAGATAAGTTGAGTTGTCATAAGTTATAGTTGTCCCACTAATTTTTACAAAACCCGTCCCGTTTAATGCAGGTTGTCCGCCCAATCCAGTTAATGTGTAGTTGGGGATATTCAGCGTGTTACTAGCAAAAGTGGCTGCACCGCTTGATCCAGTTGTCGTCAGTGTTATAGCTGCCTGCTTGCCATTAAAAGTAGTCCAGTCGGCTGATGATAATGCGCCAGCAAGTGTTCCATTTGCCGTTTGAATCCCAAGCGTTGTGGCCGTTCCACCGTTGAATGATCCGCCAGTCAATGGGCCGCTAATCGTTAATGCTTGTGTGGTGTTGGCGGTTAATGTGATATCTGCCGTGCCATTAAATGAAACGCCGTTAATCGTTCTAGCGGTCTGTAAGGCTGTTGCCGTGGCTGCGTTACCCGTTGTATTCTGGTTAAATGTTGGCCATGGCTGCGATCCGGCAAAAGATATGTTGCCCGTCATGGTGCCGCCAGCAAGCGGCAGTTTTGTCGGGTCGTTTACGCTTACATTCGTTGCCAAAGTTAACTGGCCTTTCGAGTTTACAGTAAACCGTGCCACCTGCGTTGCGCTTCCATACGTGCCCGCCGTAACTGTCGTATTGGCAAGGGTTGCCGCAAAGCTGCCGGTTCCGCTACCAGTCACATCGCCTGTAAGCGTGATTAGCTGGTCGCCGGTGTTGGTTCCGCTTATGCTTGCGTTTGCCGTGATGTTGAGTAGCTTCCCACTATTGTTGACACCCGTCCCGCCAAACGTTGAATTTAAAACTGCACTTGCGTTTAATGGTGCATAACCGTTTGCGACCCCCTTGTTTGCTGGATTCTCCGGGGTGTATCCCAAAGCGGCCACTACCTCGGAAAACAAGACTCGGATTTTATTTATTAGTGCCATGGCTATTTATTCAAAAAATAGGTAATTAACCCGACGGCTGCGCCAGCCACTGATGATATTGCCGTGACGATCATAACCGCACCCGATATTTTCCCCTTGCCCTCTGCTAGTAGTAATTTAATCTCGTGCACTTCGCGAGCTAAATTATCTAGCTTGCTATCTAGCAGGCTTACACGCCCATCAAGCGTCTGGATTCTTTCGTCGTGCCTAGCAATGGTCGAGTCACTCATCTGTCACCTCAATAGCTCCAATGGCTTTACCAGTTGCATCACGTTGAATTAAGCGTTTTTTTGGTCTGCGGATCTCGTCAGCAGTGGATAATAAAGCGTGAGCGACTGATCCAAGTTGATTAACCGCTTCTGATATACCGGCGTCGTTGGTGTCTGGGTTTGCGCCAACAACGATGGTATTGGTTTTGGCTTGCCCGGCCGCCTGCTGCAATTGAATTTCTGCTATCTGAATTTTAGTTTGCGCATCAAGTTGGGCCTTATAGGCTTGCCTCTGCGTCTCGGCCTGTTGCTTTATTTGCTCCAATTCTCTGGCCGCTTCAATCTTATATTGCTCTATTTGCATTTGCGATTGAATTTTTATTTGTTCCGCCTGTTGCTGCGCGTGTAGCTTGGCCGCCTCTAACTGCTGGCGCGCCTGTTCGGTTGCAACTTGGTTTTGCATCCTCATTTGCTCGGCCTGCTGTATCGCTTGCTGCTGCATGGCTTCTGGGTTGGGCTGCTCCGGCTTGGGCTGCTTCATCTGCTCTATGGTGTTTTCTAGTGCCGCCTCCATGCCTCGGCCGCTCTTGAATGTGCGTGTGACGAACATTAAAGCCTCACCAAGTAGTGGCGCCATTTCTGGGGCTTGCTGCATAATCGGTAATGTGTTTTGCATCGCTTGCCCGAAAGCTGCAAGAAACTCAATCCTGCTTTGCTTCTCTTCCAGCTCGTTGACTTCTGAAAGACCCTCGCTCTCAATACCAATACGGTAATTTCTCAACGGTTCGCTGCGTAGTAGCTGGATAGCTTGCTCGGCATAAATTGCATCATTTGTGCCCTCAATACCACTCATATTAATAAGCGTCTGCGGGCTGTATAAATCCATCATGAGCTGGGCTTTAATGCGAATCGCCTCGGTGACAAATAGCGCCACACTGTGCTGCATACTCTTCAAACGCATTGCAGCATATTGCCCTTTAATCTGCTGCGCCGTGGCCGTCTCGCTTGCCATGCTACTTCCGCGGATAATATCGCTCAACCCGGTAATGTCGTAAACGACTTGCTTTGCTTGCTCTCGTGCTCGATACGCTGCATCTAATGCCTGTACGACTTGGTCGAGTGGAAGAAAATCCACCGCACCCTTAACACCGCCACGCTCACTAAATGCCGCCCAGTTATCCACAGGGATTAAGACGTTATCTACCCCCTCGGCTAGCATCCTCTGAATAGACGCCTGCTTTGCGTCATATACCCCAGCCACTTTAAGCGCATCCACCAAAAGCCCAATTCGTCTTGTCAATTCGTCGATTTCATCAGCTTGATCTTGATAAAGCGCATAGTCCGGCACGGGAACAAGGGTATCAGTAGTAAGAGTGGAAAACAACGGTCTTGGGCATGGCCAAAATCCATCAAGCCCGTAGGGGTCTGGCTTGTGGTCTAGTATCTTTTGGCATCCCTCGCTTACCCAATAAACGCACTCGTCGGCCTTATCCCATATTTCCCACACTTGCGCCTTCTTCATGCGGTCTAGCTCTGATTGCGCCATGCCTTGGGAGCGCATCTCATCCAGTCCGATAGGCTCATGTGTCATCGGCACTTCTTTGGCCATTTCCTCACCAAACCGTCGCTCAAGCTCATCTCTCGCCATATAGATCCGACGTGACACCCACGTGACCTCTTCCCAGCATCTGGCAGGGCTGCATCTGAAGTCCTCCCAATACACGTAGTCCGTCGGGGTGCTCTCGGTCTGCTGCCCCATGTATGCAGGATTAAGGCCAATGGGTAGATTGTCGATTGCGCCTAGCTCCTGACCATAATCATTTTGATTAACCGTCTCGATTTCTTTGGCTTCAAAGCGTACCCACACCGTACCCCGCCCAGAAAGTAGCCGGTCGAGCGTTGCTGCTCGTGTGGCGTGCTCAAAATCACCGTAGTTGTCAATTTCGTACTGCAATGCACGTTCAAGAATAATCGCCGCCGTGCGTGCTACTGGGTCTTTATCTTTCCACCTGCGCTGTACTTCCGCTTGGGGTGTCCGTGCATATAGGCTCGGCATAAGCACCTGAACGTTACTCCACAAAATGTTATATCGCTTATTCCCGTCGTAGCTACTTGAGCGATCATCCCTGTAGCGCTTAACAATCTTTTTGCCACGCTTCACCCACTTGTCATCAGCTTTTTTGGCCTGATTCAATTCATTAAGCCAAGCCTGTGCCGTTTTCTTCGGCTGCTTTAAATCCTGCTGGATATTCTCGGGGTTTCTTTCCATAATTTGTCGAGTGGTTCGGTAATGATTCTGCCATTTTGCCCTGAAACTGGAAAAATATCAGCAATTTTCGGGTTTTCCTTAGCTTTTTCATTGATTTTTTGCGCTCCGTAGCAAAAAGCATCAGCCCCGTGACTGGCCCAATTGTGAAGCGGCTCCCTGCTCATGACGCCCAAATCTTCGTGGTAAAGATATTCCCAAGCCCGCAGCGCATCCAATCCAGCTTCGCATCTTTCGCCATGAAAAGCGCATTTATCCATGATTGTCCGCGCCGCTTCTATCTGATCGTGCTTCTTCGACTGGGGCACAATCTCGCACGACCCCGCACCGAACGCACTTAAAAATTTCTCTAATACAGTATGCTTTGACTGAAACGTCTTCGCTCTTGCATCATGGGGTAGCCATATTTTTGCGCTCTTCGCCCCTAGCTCTCTAATATTGTCCTGAATACGTGGTATCCATTCCTCGGCATCTAGACCGGTATCAGCATCGTATTTAAGCACGTGATATCCGCCATTCACGGGCTGCCAATACCAGAAAGCCGCTGTGTCCCTAAATCCCAAGTCAGCACTTACGCCCATCGGTGCGCCGTCCACATCGTACTCAATGTCGCTGGCTATTCTGCCTTCACGCTCGGCTCGATTTACCCATTTGGCTAATATCGCCCCTTGGCTCGCACCATAAGCACCATGCCATACGTGCTCGGCTCGGTCTTGGTCTGCTGCAAAATCCGCCTCCATATCCGCCCTCAATGGCGTTGTATCGAACCATGGGTTTTCGTTCCAGTTGACGTTGACACAAACCATGTCTGGCCGGTTTTGCTGTCTGAAGAATTTGTCTACGGCGTCGGTTTTGAATCGTGGATTCCAAGAAAACCATAACTCGCTGTTCGGCTTTCTAATCGTAGGCCGTAGCAAGTCAAGGCTGTATTGGCTCAAAGTCTGGGCTTCTTCGACCCAGGCGCAGTCATAGCCTTCGAGTGATTTTATAGAATCAGCAGTGTGATTCTGCATGCCCTGAAATATGATTAGGCCACCGCCTCGCGTATTCTTAATGAGTGATTCTTGTATATCAAAATAATCACCCACACCCAATTCCGCAATCTTGTCCTCAATCAGCCTTTTGACTGATTGGCTTAGAGATTTTTGTATTTCACGCACGCACACCGTGCGCCGGTCTGGGTCGATGATGTGCGCTTCTACAATGTCTTCAGCAAAGAATTGTGACTTTCCACCGCCACGCTCGCCCCAGTAGCATATTGACC
>Ga0116204_1001456_pt1 | contig 13295 bp, 14 predicted proteins | sample LakKivwa52mmetaG_FD_94481 | JGI IMG/M metagenome (GOLD analysis project Ga0116204, IMG submission 94481) | Anoxic lake water microbial communities from Lake Kivu, Rwanda to study Microbial Dark Matter (Phase II) - Lake Kivu water 52m metaG | ecosystem: Environmental > Aquatic > Freshwater > Lake...
GGGTATTCCCGACCATGGGCCCGATCTCTTTCAGGAGCTTATCCTCGATGGGTCCGTATAACCTTCCGCTTGCTATCCAGTCGGCATACACCAGCTTCTTCTTCCCGCAGGGAGTATCAATTTCAGCGTCAATACCAACAATATTGCTCCGGAAGCGGCTGAAATATTTTTCGAGGTCAGACATAGAAAACATAATCCTTACATAATGTAAAAGTAAGGATTATATATATTAAATGCGATTTCAAAAATCAGTGCCTAGGTAAAAATGATCTGCGATCCTTCTCCTCCGGCTTTTTCATAAAACTCGCCAATGGTGAGCACTTCGCTTACATGTTCACTAAGATCTTCTTTCCTGAACTTGAACATATCCATTCCGAGCTTGCAGGCATAGATCTTACCGCCGCCGGCAGTGATCAGATCAAGAAATTCGCTGACAGGCGGAATATCAAGCTGTCCCATCTGTTTTTTCATCATCCATGAAGTGAATGCTTCCATTCCCGGAATTACCCCGAGTAATGTGGGCATCCTGAACCCGCCGGGAAGCCTTAGGGCAGCATTGCCCACTACCCCTGTATGCAGCTTGTCCATTCTGCTCTTTACGATTGCATCAAGACCGAAAAAGGTAAAGAAAAGGTTTGTCTCAATGCCTTCCATCACAGCTCCGTTGCCCATTACGAGTGTTGCATAAACATCTTCTATGGCACCTTTGGCACATATGATGTTGACTTTTTTGATAGGATATTTCTGTTCCATTTTAATTTGTTTTATAGTTAAATACAGCTGACAGGCTTAGGTATTCCGGCAATTTTTGTTGCTCTCTTCAGCGGGGCTCCGGGAAACAGCTGGTAGAAAGTTTTTACATCAAGAACCCCCGAATGGTTAATGCTCCTGATTGATAATGCTTCCCCGGCAAGATGCCTCTTGCGCAGGAAATCAATAATAGCATAGTGCTGATCAGTGAGAGTAATTCCCTCCTCCTTAGCGATTTCAGCACCTATTTCCTTTGTCCATTGGGAAGGATTGGTGAAATATCCTTCATCGTTTACATCCACTGTAATTCCTGCATAATTTTTTTGTGCCATGTTATTGAATAATTTAAATTGTTTAAAATTGTTTTCAGTCTGATATTTTCCCTTTCATCGACATTTTAGTCGATATCGGTATCCATCTGCCTCTCAGAAGCAGGTTCCAGTACATCCATTTGAAGAAGAGCTTGCCCCAGTGATTTATCCTGCTTTCCCTGAGCAATGAAAATGGCCCGATGACCGGCACGGGAAATACTCCGGGCAGCGGCTCAGTATCATAATTAAAGTCAAGCAGCATCCCTTTACCATGACCGGTTTCTATGAAACAGTTTGAATGACCGTCAAATGAAGCTTTAAGCGGTTCATTCTTTATGAAACTCAGGATATTGTCATGGAGTATGTCAGCCTGGAAATGAGCAACAGAACCGGCCTTGGATGTAGGCAGGTTTGATGCATCGCCTATTACAAATACATTTTTGTAATTGAGTGACTGAAGTGTGTTCTTATCAGCTCTTAAGAAACCAAATTCATCACCAAGGCCGCTTTTTGATATTACAGGATCACCTGAATGGAGCGGGATGGAAACGAGGCAGTCAAATGGTATTTCACGGCCCCCGAAATCCAGTATCTTTTTATTCTTAATATCAACTTCACCAAGGAAAAAATCCGTTACCAGGTTTATATTTTTCTTCCTGAGCATATCTCCCAGGAACTGTGATGCTTTAGGTTTTGTGAAAGCCCCCGACATAGGAGTAACGTACGTTATATCCACTTTCTCCCTTATTTTTTTCTTTGTGAAGAAGTCATCAGCATAAAAGCTGAATTCCAATGGAGCAACCGGGCATTTAATGGGATTATCAGCAATATTTATAACCAGCTTGCCTCCTTCCCAGGTTTTGAAGAATGATGCAAGTGCCTCAGCTCCCTCAATTGTATAGAAGTCAAAGATATTTTTATACCACAATTCTCCTTTCAACCCGGGGGTATCCTCCGGAACGATCCTGGTCCCGGTGGCAATAAGGAGAATGTCGTAGTCAATTGTGGAGCCGCCCTTAAGATTGATATAATTCTGATCAGGTACAATAAGATCAACCTCATTATTGATCACATCAACACCTTTAGGGAAAAACATCTTTGTTGGCTTCGATATCTGGTTCCTTGTATAATATCCAAACGGGATGAACAGGAATCCGGGCTGATAGAAATGTTCTGCCGCCCTTTCAATAATGGTGATCTTCCACTCCCCGGAAGCAAGATATTTAATAAGCTTGTTAGACATGGTTGTCCCGGCTGTTCCCCCGCCGATAATTACCAGATTCTTCATTAGTTGCATTTTATTGTTAAAAAATTAACAATACAAAAGTAAATATTGTTCAACTTAAATATACTAATATGATAATTATTATGCTTTCACTACAATTTGTGTAAAACAAAAGTAATGTTCGAAAAAATCGCTAACTTCATCCTGAATTATATTTTCTAAATAAATATTACAATATGAAAAAGTTATTTTCTATTACAGTCCTTGTAATTATATGTATTTCAGTTGTTTCTGCCCAGCCGACAAGAGGGAAGATAGACCCTGTGGGTAAATGGAAATTCGAAGCTCCATACGCACCCGAAGGTTATACTGCAGGAACTATTGATGTCGGATTTGCTGACAATAAGTATACTGCCAATATGATGTTCACTACATCAGGCTATTCATTTCCCGGGGAAAAAGTCACACTCAGGAACGATTCTCTTTTCTTCCTGATCTGGGTAGAAGGCACCGATGTTAATGTAGCCCTGAAGATAGAAGATAAAACAAAGATGTCCGGCGATGCCGTTTATTTTGAGGGTGCGGTACCTCTGACGCTCACAAGGGAAGCAGAACAAAAACAGTAACAGATCAGTCCAACCCAATCCTCAGCACATAATGTTTAAGAAAGCAATCCTGGTTGCTGCAACAATAACTGCTGCAGGTTTATTGCATGCACAGATAATCAACAAAGTTCCCCTCAGCCAGAGGATCACCGGGTACACCATTGACGTAAAACTCGATACTGCGGCAAAGACTGTTTCCGGGAGCATTGATGCATTCTGGGTAAATAATTCGCCTGATAAAGTGCCTGATATACAGCTTCATATGTATATGAATGCCTTTAAAAGCAAGAATACAACACTTTACAGGGAATCAGGCGGCTCTCCGGGCAAAAAAGAATCTGACAAAGGATGGATCAATCTCATTTCATTCACCGACAGGAGAGGTAACGACCTGATACCTCTGATGAGATTTATCAGCCCCGATGATGATAACCCTGCTGACAGTACCGTTCTCCGGGTGATGTTGCCGGAACCGGTAAAGCCGGGCGATACGGTTTATATCCATGCTGAATTTGAGACCAAGCTACCTTCACGTATCAGGCGGACAGGATTTGCGGGTGAATTCTTCTTTGTCGCACAATGGTTCCCTAAATTCGGGGTATATGAACCTGCAGGGATGCGTTACCGTGAAAAAAGCGGCTGGAACTGCCACCAGTTTCATGCAAACTCCGAGTTCTATGCCAACCATAGCGTGTATGATGTTAAAATCACTCTTCCCGAAAGATATGTGGTTGGTTCAGGGGGTATTGTGATGAATGAATCTCCTGCCGGCAGCAATCTGAAAACACTTTCTGTCAGGGCAGAAGATATAGTCGATTTCGCGTGGACTGCCTGGCCGGGATATGAGGTTTATACTGACAGGTGGGAGCATGTTGATATCACTCTCCTTTTGCCCGGGGTAAGAAAGAAACAGGTTGAACGACAGTTTACTGCAGTAAAAAATGCACTGGAATACTTTGCTGAGACTGTTGGACCTTATCCCTGGCCCCACCTGACTTTTGTGGATCCGCCGACGATCGGTGCCGGAGCAGGCGGGATGGAGTATACAACACTTTTTACTTCCATATCGTCCGACAGGATGCCTGAATGGTTGCATCTTCCCGAGATGGTCACGGTACATGAATTCGGACATGCCTATTTCATGGGTATCCTGGCAACCAATGAGTTCGAGGAACCGTGGATGGACGAAGGAATGAATTCGTTCTGGGAAGCCAGGATCATGGACCATTACTGGGGAGAGAACTCCGGGTTGATCAACCATCCGCGCCTGCAGATTGCCGATAAGTCGTATTCGAGGAATGCCTACGTACGATCGGCAAACAGACAGGTGATAACCAATAACGAGTATTCATGGAACTACCCGGCAGGGACATACGGTATGATGTCGTATAATAAGGTAACTGTCTGGCTTTATACCCTGATGGGGATCATAGGAGAAGAGACCACAAACGAGGTTTTCAGGGAGTATTACCGCCAGTGGGCTTTCAAACACCCTGCAGGACAGGATTTCATAAATGTCGTAAATGAGGTGGTCCAACGGATACACGGCAATAAGTTCGGCCCCGACATGAACTGGTTTTTTGAACAAACCCTTTACGGTACAGGTATTTGCGACTATAAGGCTGCAGGTTACAGGAACATCCGGATTGCTTCTGAAAAAGAGAAAGCTGAAGATGATTCACTCTCAAAAGATAAGCCCGGCAGAAATGATTCGCTGTATAAAGCCATAGTGCAGATGCACAGGCTTGGTGAAGTGATTCTGCCTGTTGAAGTGCTTATCCATTTTGAGAATGGGGATGAGATACTTGAGATTTGGGATGGGAGGGACCGTTACAAGGAGCTGACATACACCGGGCACGGAAAGGTTAAATGGTTCAAAATCGACCCGGAATACAAAATCAGGATGGATGTCAATTTTATCAATAATTCGCTGACTGCAGAACCTGATAATGTTCCGGTACGAAGGATCACCAACAAGCTGATTTCGCTGATGCAGTTTTATCTGAGTATTATAACTCTGTAATATATAAGATGTTATGAATGTTTTTAAATCTCTGGGATCAGGTGCCGTTCGTGCCCTGAGATCATGGAAATGCGTGCTGATCGTCTGGTTTGTCACACTCCTTATTGTTTCACTCTTTGTGATACCTGTGAAGGGTATTATGAAGACAGGTTTTGGCAGCAGCACAATAACCGAATTGCTGCGGAACGGAATAAACATTGATGTGATTTTAGACCTTGAAAAATATCTTTCGGGGATAATCTCATACCTGGCTTCAGGGTTATTCCTGTTTCTACTTATTGGCATTATCGTCTATTCCTTCTTTGCAGGAGGACTATTTAAAAGCGTGAGCAACCCGGCAGAAACACTTTCGGTTCCATGTTTTTTCAGGGCATCGGCAAAATACTTCTGGTATTGCCTCGGATTATGGTTCATGATATCTTTGATAATTCTGATTTCAGGAGTTCTGATCATAGGGCTTCCGGTCGGTTTGATATCGCAGTCGGAAAAAAGTGCGGGTAACCTGCTTCCAATAGCCGCTATAGTGTGCGGATCCCTTTTCATAATATGGTTACTGATCCTTCTTCTTGTTGCAGATTATTCAAGGGCGTGGCTGATCTCGGCTGAGAAGCCGGCTTTATTCAAAGCTTTCGGGTTTGGATTCAGCACAACTTTCAGCCACTTTGGTCCGTCATTTCTTATGATGCTGATGATCATGATTTTAATGGTGCTTTTTGGATGGCTGGCATCATCAATAATCGGGATATGGAAGCCTGAAACAGGAGGTGGAGTGTTTATTCTGTTCCTGGTATCACAGTTACTCTTCTTCATAAAGATCATGCTTAAAACCTGGAGGTACGGAAGCGTAACAACACTGATGGAAATCAATAAAACTTTAACTCAGTAATTATTAACTCAACACCCCCTTTCTTATTTCGGGATGGGGGTATAATAACCTGCTCATGGAAGAAAAAGAGATTCTTGTATTCAGTGATAAAGATATTAAGCCTTCCGAAGATCTGATCTTCTCAAAAATAGGTGACAAAAAGATCCTCTGGCAGAAGATAATGAAGTATCTGTCTGATAACTATAAAGATGCATCGGGAAGCTGGAATTATTACAACGACGGCAAGCAATGGCTTTTCAAGATGGTTCAGAAGAAAAAGACCATCTTCTGGATAGCCGTGATGGACGGAGCATTCCGGGTGACTTTCTATTTCAGCGATAACGCAGAACCGGTTATCCTTGCAAGCAACCTCCCTTCAGCGGTCAGGGATGGTTTTAAAAAAGGCAAACACTATGGAAAAATCAGAGCAATATCAACCAAAGTAACGAAAGAGACGGATGCTGAGATAATTATAAAACTTATTGATATAAAAACCAAAATAAAATAACCAATCCCGCCCTCATTCCTTATCCGCCGTTGAGCCGTTGTGCCATTGCACCGTTGTGCCGTATAAGTATAAATACCACACCCAAAATAGGTTTTAATCGTCTTATAAATTTTCATCATGAAATATATTTTTGCTGTTAATTAATTAACAGTAAAATCCCTTATTCCCGGGATGGCAAAATATTACGACATGCTGATGGATGACGTCAGGTTCGTTGAAGGGCTTAATGCCTGTATGAACTGCGGCGTCTGCACTGCCATCTGCCCTGCAGCCGGTTTTTATGACTATGATCCCAGGAAGATCGTCGATCTGGTTCAGTCTGACAATGAAGATGAGATTGAGAAGCTGCTTAAGTCTGAAACTATCTGGTATTGCGGCGAGTGCATGTCGTGCAAGACACGATGTCCGAGGGGGAACACGCCAGCCCTGGTTGTCATGGCGCTGAGGTCTCTCTCACAGAAGCTTGGATTCTTCACGGAATCTGAAAAAGGACGGCAGCAGTTTGCAATAAAGAGAACCGTAGGGGAGAACATCTTCAGGTATGGCTACTGTGTTGCAACATATGCTGTCAATCCGCAGATGCATGTGGAACAGGGACCGATATGGCAGTATATTATTGATCATACAGATGATATATATGAGCGTCTGGGCGGCCAGATAAATGAGCTTGGCGAGGGTCCGCTGCGCAAGATACCCGAAGATGCAAAAGAAGAGCTCAGAAATATCTTCGAGGTTACCGGCGGAACTGAATTTTTTGAGAACATTGAGAGGCATTCAAAAAGAAAAGCCGATGAAATGGGACTTGAGTTCAGAAAAGAAGGCATTGATAATGAATATTTTGTCGAAGTCTATACAGCCAACAACAAGAAGCATCACATCTGATAATACAAGAACCTGAAATGAAGGCAGAAGGCAAGAAAAGAATCTGGGCTGAATACCAGAAAGAGATAGCAGATGATCACTTTTTCTATGTAAGGTCCTGCATACGGCAAACCTTTTTCCCCGGCTCGGAGCAGTTTTTCCTGCACTTTATGAGAGACGTTCTTGGTAAGGATGTATATGAAAATCCTTCACACACAACATGTACCGCGATAGGATATCATGGGGATATTGTACCCTTTTCCACTATTATGACGGTTGTGGCCAGGCATTTTGCGCTTATGAAAGAAGCAGGTTATAAGAATATAGCCATATCATGCGTAACATCCTTCGGTATCTATACAGAGATCATTGAAACATGGAAACATTTTCCTGCGGAGCTGGAAAAGACCAGGGAATATCTGTTAAAGGCCACCGGCAGGGAATTTGATATCCCCGAAAACATGGCACATGCGAGTGACATTATTTATAAGTTCCGTAACGAGATAGCTGATAAAGCGAAATATCGACTGGTCAGTAAACAAACCGGGGAACCTCTTAACGTGGTCGAACATATCGGGTGCCACTACTCGAAAATGTTCCCCAAGTATGGAGTTGGCGGTGCTGAATTTCCAAATGTTCTCGGAGGGATGATTGAGGCTTGGGGAGGAAATGTTGTTGATTACCCTGAAAGACGACACTGTTGCGGATTCGGATTCAGACAATATCTTATCCAGGCAAACAGGGGTTATTCCCTGTCAAACTCAGTTAAGAAATTCGAATCAATGAAGCCTTTCAAACCTGATTTTGTACTGACTAACTGCCCCGGGTGCAATATGTTTATGGACAAATGGCAGTACACTATCAAAGAGATGGATGGAACTGTTTACGGCGATAGCGGGGAATCAATTCCGGTTCTGACCTATGAAGAGCTTGCAGGACTGGTAATGGGCTATAATCCATGGGACCTTGGTTTACAGTACCACATGGTTCAGTCTGAACCTCTCCTGAGAAAACTCGGTATTGAATTCGATCCTCTCAATAAATACCAGACGAAAGACGGAAAGCAGATGCCTGTTCCTGAGAATCTTATAAATGCCTGAGATGAAGGATACGGTTGTAATCGTTGGAGGAGGGTCAGCCGGAATGGAAACTGCAGGTCAGCTTGCCAGAGCCGGATTCATTGTTACAATTATTGAAAGGGAGGAGATAACGGGAGGACATGTCAATGACTGGTACCACCTGTTCCCCGACAGGCGCGACAGTCTTGAGGTGATTGAATACCTTAACAGGCAGATTAATAACGGAAATATAACCCTGCTTACCGGAAAAACAGTTGAAAACATCAATAAAAATAATGAAACGTTTTTCGTCAGTACAAATGACGGAGATGAAATAAGTGCCGATGCTGTCGTTATGGCGACAGGTTTTGATCTTTTCAGAAGCGAGAGGAAAGAGGAATATGGTTACGGGATTTATGATAATGTAATCACTGCAGCCGATCTTGAAGCGCTCTTCCGCAAAGGCAAGGTTGCAAGAGTTGATGGCGAAATTCCGCAAAAGGTCGGGTTAGTTCATTGCGTGGGTTCACGTGACGAAAAGGTCGGCAATGTTTACTGTTCAAAACTGTGCTGTGTGACAGCAGTCAAGCAGGCCATGGAGATCAGGAAACATATTCCGGATGCCAGGGTATTCTGCTTTTATATGGATATGAGGATGGGAGGAGCATTGTATGAGGAACTCTACCGTGAATCACAGGAAAAGTACGGCATTAACTATATAAGGGGAAAAGTATCGGAGGTGTCGGAAAATATAAGTAACAGGCTGGTAATAAAGGTTGAAGATACACTTGCCGGGCGGCCTCTCAGGATGGAACTCGACCTGCTGGTGCTGATGGCCGGAATGGAGATGTCGGAAGGAGGAGCAGGGATTGCCAGGTCTTCAGGATTGAAGACAGGGGAAAACAGGTTCTTTGCTCCGTTCGACCACCATTTTGGAAGCAACCGGAGCAATATTCCCGGACTCTTTTATGCAGGAACCTGTACTGCACCCATGAATATCACTGAGACCATTTCACATGCCCGTGCTGCCGCTGCTGATGTTATTGACTACCTGAGAAACGGAAACAGGTAATATGGATAAGTTCGGGTTTACAATATTGAAAGAGCGCCATATCGATTACGATGCCAATGATAAATGCATTGCTGATTATATCGCCAGCCGTGAACCAGGTTTCATGCTCTGCATCGAGTGCGGATGCTGTTCTGCGACATGCACTTCAGGAAATTTTACCAGGTTCAGCCTCAGGGAACTGCAGATACTGATCAGGCGTGGTGAAAACGATCTTGCCCGTGAAGATATTTCCAAATGCATGCTCTGCGGTAAATGCATCCTTGTTTGTCCCCGCGGGGTGAACACAAGGAATGTGGTAACGCTTGCACGTGAAGCCTTTCAAAAAAATATGAATAATGCAGTTTGATCCGTTTGTCATACCATTCAACATAGGTCTGTACTTCATACTGATCTATTCTGTAGTGAGAAGCGTGCGCTGGTTCGGCAATCTTTCACGCCCCGACAAACTAAGGCTGCAGAGAGGATTTTTCGGAAGGGCTTTTGGCCAGAGTTTAAGGGAGATATTTATGGAGAGCCTGATTCACAGGAAGATACTAAAATCGAATTTCAGGCTTGGTTATATGCACATGAGCCTTGCATTCGGATGGTTCCTCCTGATACTCTTTGGTACACTTGAAGCCGATATTTTCGGGGAAAAACACCTTAACCCTCCGTACAAAGCTATATTTTTCAAGTTTTTTAATCCCGAACACGGCCGTCAGGGTTTTGAGGCGGTATACTCGTTCTGGATGGATCTTATCCTGGCATTTATACTTTCGGGACTTCTGCTTGCAGTTATAAAAAGATTCTCATCAGGGGTTGTCGGAATGAAGAGATCAACAAAGCTGAGGCCGCTGGATAAAGTGGCTCTTACCTCGCTGTGGCTGATCTTCCCCAGCCGTCTTCTTGCTGAAAGCTTTACCAGCGGTGCCTACGGAACCGGCAGTTTTCTTACAGGATCGCTTGGCTCATTGCTGGCAGGCCTGATGCCTGCGCAGGAAATAGCTTACCCGTTCTGGTGGCTCTATTCACTTTCGCTTGGAGCATTTTTCATCCTGCTTCCCCTTACAAGATACATGCATATACCCACAGAGCTTTTCCTGATATTTGCCAGGAATTCAGGTATAACCACAGGCGATAAGTCTGGAGCATTCAAGGAAATACAGAAATATTCATGTTCTTCGTGCGGCATGTGCATTGATGCATGCCAGCTCAGTTTCTCAGCTGATATTACGAATATACAGGGAGCATATCTTCTGAAAGGATTACGCAATAACGAAAATGTAAGCGATATAGCCTTTAATTGCCTGATGTGCGGAAGATGCGACATTAAATGCCCGGTAGGGATTGAACTGACCCCGATACGTATGATCAGCAGAAGGGCAGGGGAGACGGAACAGGTTAAGTCCTCGATATTGAAAGAATACCTGCCTGACATGATTGACAATACACCGGTGAAGAGTAATGGTAAGCCTTCATACTCCTGGCTGCCCGAAGAGGAACCAGGCCGGGCAGAGGTGATCTATTTTGCCGGCTGTATGACACATCTTACTCCCGCTGTGAAAAACTCCATGGTAAGGATTTTAAATACCGCCAGGGTAAACTACATCTTCATGGATAGCAGCGGCGGTGCCTGCTGCGGCCGCCCTCTCATGCTTGCAGGACAGGACAGGGAGGCAAGGGAACTGATCAATTTCAATTCGAAAATAATCTGGAAAACGGGTGCACATACACTTGTAACCTCATGTCCCATCTGTTATAAGGTATTCAGGGAAAGCTATTACCTTGATGTTGAGGTAGTACATCATTCTCAATTCATCAGGAAGCTGATTGATGAAGAATCACTCAGACTTAATTTCCTTCGTAAAAAAGTTGTTTACCATACTCCCTGCGACCTGGGCAGAGGCTCAGGTGTTTATGAGGAACCTAAAGATGTTTTGCGGCACGTGACCCGTCTGCAGAAAACTGATTTTGAAGATGAGGATTCATTCTGCTGCGGAGGCAGCCTTGGTAACCTGAAAATCAGCAGCCATGATAAGAGCAGGATCGCCATGGATACAGCTGCAGCCTTAACCAGGTGTAAGCCTGACATGCTTGCCACATCTTGTCCGCTCTGCAAGAAAACACTCTCTGCTGCAACGGAAACAAAAGTTGCCGATATTGCTGAAATAGTTGCTGAAGCTATTGCACCCGCTCCGGTAAAAAAAAAATTAACTGACCCGTTGAGCAGGATCAGGGAAACAGTAAGATTACCCTGAAAAAAGCCGTTTACCAGGGTTTATATCTTTTTTTGTTAAAATATTTGAATTTATTTTGCGGATTAATTATAACAGCTGACAATGGAATACTTTTTGCTGCGTTTTATAAACAGTGAAAATGCAGGTATTTAAAAACGGAATTGACGGGAATGAATAAAACAATATTCTTATTAGCGGTAATCACAGGCATCAGTCTCCTTATATCATGCAGCGATCCTAAACCGGTATCCCTGTCTGGTGCCGAGATGATCAGACAACAGGCGGATGGTACTATTTCTCTGAGGCTGGATAAGGCTGACTGTTATGTCGACCTGAAAAATCCTTCTGATAACACCGCGGAATGGAATGTTAAGGTATCAAAATCAGGGCGTTATAATGTCTGGATTTCAAGTGCAACCCTCGATACCACCAATCTTAAATACAAGACCTCAGTCATGGTCAATGTCCAGGATAAGATGATACAGGCTCGTCCCAATTGTGACAGGATAATAGTTAATTCCTCGGAAGTGCAGTACCCTTATTTCAAGGCAGATTCGTTCATAGGTTCCCTCTACCTTCAGGATACCGGACAGTTTTACATACAGGTAACCAGCGAGATGATACTTCCGAAAGGTCACCATCTGAATGAATCATCTGCAGCGGAAATTGCCAAGCTGATCTCGGTATCATTTATGCCCGAGACACGCTGACTCCACCCATTTCCTTGCATTCACAAATGCCTTCATCCAGGGGGTGACTTCATCATTTCTCCTTCCGGACGGATAATATCCGCACTGCCATGGCAGGAAGGACCTTTCAGGGTGCGGCATCATTGCCAGATGGCGGCCGTCCTCAGAGCATAAGCCGGCAATATCATAATCAGAACCGTTAGGATTGGCAGGATAGGAGTGACCCGAATATTTTAAAGGTATATGATATTTCTTTTCAGGACAGGGAAGCGTGAACCGGCCTTCGCCGTGTGCAACCCATATCCCCAGCTCCATGCCTGACATGTTCTCAAGCATAACTGATCTGTTGGGAAGTATCTTAACTCCAACGAAAGCAGATTCAAATTTTCCTGATTTATTCGATATCAGCCCCGGCATCTCCTTATGACCAGGATTGATGAGCCCCAGTTCAGCCATGAGCTGGCATCCGTTGCAGATGCCGAGCGAGAGTGTGTCTTTTCTTTTGTAGAACCTTTCAAGGGTGATCCTGGCCTTTTTGTTGTACCTGAATGCCCCTGCCCACCCTTTGGCCGAACCAAGAACATCCGAATTGGAAAATCCGCCCACGAATACTATCATGTTAATATCTTCAAGATCTTCCCTGCCCGAAATAAGATCGGTCATATGAACATCTTTAACATCAAAACCTGCAAGATAGAGTGCATATGCCATCTCCCTGTCTCCGTTACCTCCTTTTTCCCTGATTATCGCCGCTCTAACACCACTCTTCTTCCTTCTGTCGGGCGAAATACCGAGAGATCTGAAGGTGCCTCTGAAATCACAAATATTGAACCTGAGTGCATTCTCCTTATATGTTCTGAACCTTTCAGCTGCGAGTTTCTGTCCTGATTGCTTCCGGTCGAGCAGATATGATGTGGTGAACCAACTGTCCCTCATTTCATCAATATCAAATCTGACTTTAGATCCGTTATTCGTGATAAAGAGAGATCTTTCTTCCACCGGATGGCCGATTGAGAGATAAGAGATACCATGCTCAAGAAGTATCTCAGCAACATCATCCTCATCTTTTACCTGGATAAGAATACCTGGGTTCTGGCTGAACAATACTCTTA
>Ga0116204_1001459_pt1 | contig 13270 bp, 12 predicted proteins | sample LakKivwa52mmetaG_FD_94481 | JGI IMG/M metagenome (GOLD analysis project Ga0116204, IMG submission 94481) | Anoxic lake water microbial communities from Lake Kivu, Rwanda to study Microbial Dark Matter (Phase II) - Lake Kivu water 52m metaG | ecosystem: Environmental > Aquatic > Freshwater > Lake...
GCGGCTACCTTTCCACTGCTCGCAAAAATGGTGTCAAGGCTCTTTCCGCTTTGCGCCTTGCCTTTACAGGTTCTCCTTTCTTGCCCGATTTTGTCGCTCCGCTACCCTGAGTAGTTACGAAATAATTGACGATGGTTTTATGGACAATGGTCTATCGTCCATCGTAAAAAGGATTTAAATGATTACCCTCACCAACCTCACTTACTATCCCATCAAAGCCTGTCGCGGGTTCGATGTGCCTGCCAGCAATATTCAACGCATGGGGCTTGAACATGACCGCCGCATGATGGTCATTACGCCTGATGGCGGGTTTCTCACCCAGCGTGAACATCCGCGGCTGGCGCTGATTACACCGTCCCTTAAGAATGAGGCGTTGACCTTATCCGCGCCCAATTTCGATTCGCTTCAAATTGGTATCCAAAAAACGGGCACGCCCACGCCTGTGGAGATTTGGGAAAGCAAAGGCGTGGATGCCATTGATCAGGGCGATGAAGCCGCCGCATGGCTGTCTGATTGGCTGGGCATTTCAGTTCGGCTCGTCCACATTGCGGATGGTTTCAAACGCAAACTGAATCCGAACTACGCCATCAACACAGATGACCACACGGGATTTGCAGACGGCTACCCGATTCTGATCATCTCGGAAGAATCGCTTCAAGACCTTAACGGGAGGCTTGATTCTGCTCTCCCGATGAATCGCTTCCGCCCAAACCTTGTGGTCAAGGGCTGTAAGCCGTTCGCGGAAGACATGTGGAATCGCATCCGCATTGGTGCGGTTGAGATGGCATTGGTCAAGCCTTGCCCGCGCTGTGTGGTGACGACGATCGACAAGGAAACATTGAAGAAAAACAAAGAACCGCTCAAAACATTGAGCAAATACCGCAACCATGAACTTGGCGCGATCTTTGGGATGAATACGATTCCCCTGAACGAGGGAAGAATCGAAATCAATATGGAAGTGGAGATCTTAGAATAATGGAAAAAATCATCATCGACATCATCGGCTGGACTGGCACGATCCTGTATCTCATTGCCTATGGAATGGTCTCCGCCAAAAAAGTAGAAGCTGATTCGTGGGCGTATCAGGGCATGAATTTCGTAGCAGGGACGATGCTCATCATCAACACGCTATATTTGCAAGCATACCCATCTGTCGGATTGAATGTCGCCTGGGTTGGGATTGCAGTGGTGACGTTGGGAAGAAAAGCACTACAAAAGTGAGGCTGAGTATTTTTCCGCAAACAGCGCAGGTTGACCGCCTGTATGCCAGAACAAAATCGTTTCATCCTTCTTGAAAAATCCTTTGCGGATCAGGTCGATCATCCCAGCAGCAGCGCGTCCTGTGTAGACGGGGTCAAGCAGCAAACCTTCATGTTTTGCAAATAAGTGTATCGCTTCGCGTTCGCCTTCGCCAAAGACGCCATAGCCTGCCTGACAGTAATTTTCTGTTGCCAATACATCGTTACAAGAGAATTGAATCCGCTCGCCAAGTTTTTCACTGGCACCTGAAGCCAGATCAGAGATGTGTGATTTCAGTTCTTCTTCAGGTTCGTCAATGCTGATTCCCAGCACCTTACCCTTGAACCCAAACAAACGCTGACCCAACACCAGCCCCGCATGTGTCCCGCCTGAAGATGTGCCGAAGACGATCCAATCTGCATGCACGCTCTGCTTCATGAATTCTTCCATCGCAAAGGTGTAGCCCATTGCACCCGTCGGACTGGAACCGCCATACGGAACCAAATATGGTTTTTTCCCCGCCGTAATAGCATTGTCAAAAGTTTTCTGTAATATTTCGTCACGAAAAGCGCGGTCTTCGACAGTGATGATCTCCGCACCGAAGAGTTGGTCGAGTAAAAGGTTGGCAGTTGCTTGTTGCGGCTTGACACCAGTCAACACCAACTTACATTCAAAACCATAACGCGCCGCTGCCGCCGCGGTCTGACGGCAATGATTGGACTGCATTGCCCCGCCCGAAATGAGGGTGTCCGCGCCTTGATCGCGCGCTTCGGCAATGAGGAATTCCAATTTGCGGGTCTTGTTGCCACCGAACGCCAACCCCGTCTGGTCGTCACGTTTGACGAAGATACGCGGTCCATTCAGGGCTTTGGATAAATTTGGCAGTTCTTCAATGGGCGTAGGAAGGTGAGCGAAGTTCAAGCGTGAAATAGTCATTAGGCACCTCCAACAACTTGTTTCGTTTTTTCTTTTCCTCTTGACCGCATAAAATTCAACACACGCGGCATCACGTCCGAGTACATCGAGTACCAGAATTTGCTGGGTGCAAAGTCATACGCGCCGAGTGTCCGCACCACATCGCTGCCTAAGCCTTCCTTGAAGCGGTACACACCCCACATCGAGTCGCTTTCGTCGAAGACATCTGGCGCGCCCCACAGGTCGTAGGTCAAGCAGCCGTGCGCCTTGGCATGCTTCATCGCCGCCCACTGCAAAAGATAGCTCGGCATTTTTTCACGCTGAGCATTGCGCGACATGCCATAGACGTAATATCCACGTCCAGCAAACATGAAAAGAAATATCGCCGCCACCGCTTCCCCATCCACTTCGGCGATCAAAGGGACGGTGGACGGTTGACCGTGGGGGGTAGATGACATGAACAACTTCCAAACCGTCATGTAATATTCTTCATCGCGAATCACAAAGCCATCCCGCACAGACGTTTCGGCATACATCTTGTAAAGCATCCCCAAATCCTCTAATTTGCCTACGCGCAAAGACACACCCTTCTTCTCGGCGAGGCGCACGTTATAGCGCGTCTTCTGCTTCATGCGCATGAGGATTTCTTCTTCACTGGCAGATAAATCCACCATGACTGTATTGCGGAACTGGATCTGGTCAGAGGACTCCACCCAGCCCCTGCGCTTCAAATCGGACATCACAGCCTGTCCGCTGTTTTCTGTGACCTCATCCACGCTGGCAGGGACACCGCGCCCCAGCACCACATCCGGGTCGAGTTTCAGGAAGATCGCACCCTGTTTCTTCGCAAAGGATTGCAGGTCGTCCAGCACACGCTTGCGAAGGGACTCATTCATCCAATCCATGAGCGGACCTTTGGGAGCGTAGAAAATGGAAAAGCGGCGGAAGGCGGTGCGTTTTAGGATGAGAGCAGCGGCGACAACCTTGCTAATTGGTAATTGGTGATTGGAGGATACAGAAAACTTTCCGTCCTCCGTCCAGACGGCGTAGTAGGGAACCCAGCCATACTTCGCCTTGACCTGTCCCCATTCGTAAGATTGCAAGAAATGTGGGTTGGGCAAACTAGAGATGAGTTGATTCCAAGAATTACTATTCACTATTCCCTATTCCCAATAAACTTCAAATATGCCCAATACAACAGCGGATTGTAAACTCTATCCAATGCTTGTGCCGCACGTATAAGCTGACCGCCAAAGCCGCGCTTGAAGCGATAGACGCCCCACAAGCCATCGTGGCGTGACTCGAATTGGGCTTCGAGCGTCTCTTCGTTCTCATCGGGGACGCCCCACAGATCGTACTCTGCACATCCACGCGCCTTTGCCCAGCGGATGGCTTCCCATTGCAGAAGATACGTAGGCATGCGGTTACGTTCTTCGTTGTTCGATGCACCATACACATACCAAGCTCTTTTAGCATTGGCGAAGACCATCAATGAAGCCAGTGGTTTGCCTTCGTATTCAGCGACGAGCAATTCACACGTCCCTTTTGGGTGGAAGAGTTCATATGCGCGTTGATAATATTCTTTGGAATGTATGCCAAAATTATCACGCCCGCCAGTGACGGTCATCATCTCGTGGAAGGCGGCGATATCGTCCCATGCGCGGACGGTCACACCTTTTTTCTCCGCGAGGCGGATGTTGTAGCGGCACTTGGGTTTCATGCGAGACAGCATATTCTCTTCGCTATCTTGAATTTCAATTGTGATTGTGCGAGGAGGTTGGATATTATGTTTGGAAATGATGAATGATGAATGATGAATGATGAATTCATCTGCCCATGCATCGGGTTCGACTTTGAGGAATACTGCGCGATTCTTTTTGCAGACAGAGTCAATCTCCTGCAAAAAGAATTCACTATTCACTATCCACTTTCCACTTTCCACTGGCTTCGGCATATACCCAATCGTGAATCCCAGCGGCAATCTACGAAATAAAATTTGAACACCCGCATCCCCTGAAATGACGCGGACGGGTTTCCAGCCAAAATCCTTTTTCAGTTCGCCCCACTCGCCCATCTGCAAGAGATGCGCGTCGGGGAACTTCGTCAGGAATTGATTCCATTCGGTGAGGGTGACTTCGGTCATTGCTGCACCGAGCCAGAGGGTAGGAAAAGGTTGATGGTCTGAATCAGGTCGTCGGTACGAGAATGAAGCGCGAGGTCTGAGAGTTTATCCAAGGTTTGAGCGAGTGCAACACCATCCACTTGTTCTTCTTTCGACATGCGGAAAATTTCCGAGTGCTGCGTACGTTCAAAATCCACACCGTCTTCGAGCAGGTCTTCGCGCAGTTTTTCGCCGGGTCGAATACCAGTGGTTTGAATATCGATGTCGCGATAGGGTTCGAGACCGGAAAGACGAATGAGGTCTTCGGCGAGATCAAGGATGCGAACCTGCTCGCCCATGTTGAGCATGAAAACCTCGCCGCCCGTGCCCATGCACGCGGCTTGCAAAACAAGATGCACGGCTTCGGGGATGATCATGAAATAGCGATACATATCGGGATGCGTGATGGTGATGGGTCCGCCGCGCGCGATTTGATTTTTGAAGGTACGCACGACACTGCCACGACTACCGAGGACGTTACCAAAACGCACAACGGAGTACGGCAAGTTGTTGTGCTGCGCCGCATCGAGGACGGTGAGTTCGGCGAGACGTTTGGTGGCACCCATCACACTGGCGGGACGAACGGCTTTATCGGTGGAGATGAGCACGAGTCTCTCTACGCCATGCCTGACCGCTGTTTCGACGACGTTCTTCGTGCCGAGCACGTTGTTCGTGACCGCCTCTTCGACATTGGCTTCCATAAGCGGAACATGCTTATGCGCCGCAGCATGAAAGACAACTTGCGGTTTGTGTTGACTAAATACTTTTTTGATGCGATTCAGATCGCGGACATCGGCAATGACCGCCTGAATGTTGAGCGCAGGAAAATCATTCTTGAGTTCTTGCAAGGCTTCAAAGATGCTATTCTCGCCATGACCAAGCAATACAAGTTCAGTAGGATTCCAACGCGCGAGTTGACGGCAGAGTTCGCTGCCGATCGAGCCGCCTGCGCCGGTGACGAGAATACGTTTGCCGCCGAGTGTTGCGCCGATGAGATGATCGTCAATTTTTGCAGGTTCGCGGCGTAAGAGGTCGGTGATGTCCACTTCGCGCAGACGGTTGACACTGACCTTGCCGCCGAGGAGTTCATAAAAACCAGGGATGATGCGCGATGTAATTCCGCGCTTGCGGCATTCATCGTTGACAAGGCGGATGATATGCCCCGGCGCGGAGGGAATGGCAATGATGACCTCGTCCACTTGTTTGGTGTCGAGCGTCTTTGCGAGTTGATCGATCTTGCCAATGACGGTCACGCCATAGATATTGTGATTTTGTTTGGCGGGGTCATCGTCGAGAAAGCCAACGGGGATGAGATTGAGTTGGGAAGTCTTCTGCAATTCACGCACAACGAGCGCACCCGCGTCACCTGCACCAAGGATGAGAGCATGGCGGGTTTTGGCGTTGGCTTGTGCTGACGATTGCTCGGCAAGGATACGCAACACAAAGCGCGAACCACCGATGAGAATGAGCGAGATGAGCCAGTCAATGCCGAGAGCGGAGCGGGGCATGCCCGGCTTGATCAAGTCAAAGCCGATGAGCAGTAGCATGACTCCCGAGGTCAGCACCGAAGCGGAGGTGACAGCAAAGGTAATCAGCCGCAGCTCATTCGTGCTGGCATACACCCACAAGCGGCGATACAGTCCGAAAAAATAATAGGTCGGGATTTTGACGAGCAACGCCACTGCACACATCACCAACGCGGCAGGAAAGTAGTATGGCAGTTCGCTCACATCCAGCCGTAACGCAAAACTGCCCAGCACCGAGACGATGGTGAGGGCAAGATCGCCAATTAAGACGAAGCGATTGCGGACGTGAGGACGGGAGGACATGGGGAATGTGAGTGACGATTAACGAGGGATAAAAAATGAGAAAAATTCTTGATGCCCGTTACTCATTACTTGCTACTCATTTCTCGCTTTGCATTACTTCTACCGCTTCTTTCAACCCTTCTGCCAAAGTGACTTGCGGTTTATAGCCGAGCATATCCATGATCTTCTTTGGCGTACCGATGGAGCGATAAATGTCACCAGCGCGCGGTTCGGCGTGGACGTGTTTGGGTGCATTCGGGAAGATTTGGTAGAGGATGTCAAGCAGGTCGAGCAGACGGGTTTCGACACCGGTGCAAACGTTGAATATCTGCCCTGGCGCGGCGGGATGTTCGGCGGCAAGCAGGTTGGCTTGCACCACATCGCGCACATTGACCAAGTCACGGCTTTGACCGCCATCGCCAAAGATGGTGATAGGCTTGTTATCCAGAATGCGGCGGATGAAGATCGGCACGGCGGCGGCATACATCGAATCAGGTCGTTGGCGCGGACCGTAGACGTTGAAATAGCGTAAAGCCACCACTTCAAAATTAAACGAGGTCGTGTAGAGTTGGCCGTAAAGTTCGTCTACACGCTTGGAGGTAGCATAAGGTGATAACTGGCGCAGTGGGGTATCTTCCGAAAGCGGATAGGCTTCTGAGTCGCCATACACAGCGGCACTGGTCGCGAAGACGGCGCGCTTCACACCTGCCTTGCGGGCAGCTTCGAATAAAATGGATGTACCTGTCACGTTGACATCGAAACATTCCTGCGGTTTTTCCATCGACTCGGGAACGGAGACAAACGCCGCTTCGTGGAAGATAATGTCGATACCTTTGACCGCTTTGGTAACTGCATCCGCATCCCGCAGGTCGCCTTCAATAATTTCCACGTCCAAGCCCTTGAGGTTCTCGCGTTTGCCCGAAGAGAAGTTGTCAAAGACGCGGACGGAATGTCCAAGTTCGAGCAAGGAACGGGATATGTGCGAACCAATGAAGCCCGCTCCGCCGGTCACCAAATAATTCATTACCTGCCCGTCCTTCTTAAGACCGTGCCAATGGTGCGCAGAACAATATTAAAATCCATGCCAAAGGTGCGGTGTTTAATATAATAAAGATCGTATTCCAGTTTGACCACAGTTTCTTTCACCGTGGCCACATAGCCATAATTGATCTGCGCCCACCCTGTTAGCCCGGGTTTTACCAATAATCTGGCTCGATAAAAGGGGATTTGTTTTTGAAACTCAGCCACCAACTCGGGCCGTTCTGCCCGTGGACCAACGAGACTCATTTCTCCACTCAATACATTCCAAAACTGGGGCATTTCATCCAAACGGGATTTTCGCAGGAAATTTCCAACTCGTGTTACACGCGGATCATCTTTTTCAGCGGTGCGCGGCATTCCATCTGCTTCTGCATTTTGGGTCATCGTGCGAAACTTGTATATGTTAATTAATTTTCCGCCCTTCCCCAAACGGGGTTGGGAGTAGAAAATCGGAAACCCCGTTTCTGAATAGATGGCCAGCGAGACAAATGGAAAAATAATCAAAAATATCAATGTCCCAACGATCCCGCCAAACACATCCATCATACGCTTGAGAAACTCGTACAACCCGCTGACCCGTACTTGATCCACAAACGAGCGGATCACCCAATCTGACTCGAGATGCTCGATGGGCACACGCTGGGTCAACTCTTCATACATGATCGGCATGCGTGTCACTTCCACGCCGCGTTCCTGAACATCGAGAATGGTCTGGAAGGTCTCACCTTTTACTTCACCTGTGATGGCCACCACCACATCGGAAATACGATAGTCCTCTATAAGGTCAAGCAGGTGCTCACTGTCTCCAAGCACGGCGAAACCATCCAGCGACTTGCTTTTTTTGGCGGGGTCATCATCAATGAAACCGATAATAAGAAATGGAGGCGGATTAAGTTTGCGATACGCCTCGGTCAGGGTATGCCCTGCCTTACCCGCACCGACGATCAGCACACGGCGCATTAACCCTGATGAAGTGTAGAGTCTGATATAGATGGCGCGCCAGGCCAGGGTTAGGAATGAGGCGAGCACAAGAAACGCTCCCACTGCAATACGTGGAAGAGAGTTCGGGTCGATATTAAAGGTAAAGAGCAGTGAATATGCCAGCAAACCGACGATGGGAGCAACTGCAATGCCGCGCAGTGTCTTGCGCCAATTCGAAGAGATATGCAATTCATAGGAATCCACCATCAACAAAAGCCAGACGAGTGGAAGCAGGTAAAACCAGAACGGGACATCGATCTGAATGATGCGTTCTGCCACATTGGGGCGCAACCCGCCCGCGATCAATCGATACAGGGAATATTCATACCAAAAATAGATCGCCCCGGCAGTGGCGCTAATAGATGCAATAAAATCCCCTGCCAGCAGAATGGTACGTTGCTCGCTAGGTCTTAATCGCAAGGAAGGTCGGTAGATATCAGCCATGTTTTCTGAAAAAGGTCGAAACACCGCTCCACAAAAATCCCAAGCCCCATGACATGTGCATGGTGGAGATCGCAAGCGGTACACCCCAAAGAAGAAATCCTTTCTGTTTTCTGAGCGCCAGCAGTATGCCAGCAGCCCCCAATACGCCGCCGTAAATAAATAATTGCAACAATAATAATAGACGGCTAAAGTCCCACCACAAGGATAACACAATCAATAAAAGTACACTGAACACGAAAACTGGCGGAAGCGCCTGACGCCAACGCAACGTATGCGGATAACGCTTTAGCATTTTGAATTTCCAAAACCCATAACGCCAGTATTGTGCCGCAAGCGCAGACAACGTACTTCTTGAAAAATACACCGACCGAATGGATGGGTCAAGCCAGACTGTGCCGCCAGCTTCACGTATGCGGGTATTAAATTCGTAATCTTCATTCGCCAGGAGCGTCTCATCGAACATACCAATTCGTTCCACCAACTCGCGGCGAAACGACCCAAACGGCACTGTATCCACTGCGCCTTCCTTTGCGCCCACACGATACAATGCATCCCCCGCACCCAATAGATGCGCCGCCGCAAAAGAGATCGCCTCAGCCATCTGTGTCTGTGCACCAGGTTGAATATCCCACACGCCGCCAACATTATCGCCTTTGCCCAATTGATGCGCCGCCACGCACCGCTCCACGTACTCAGGGATCGGCATGGAATGTGCATCCAAACGGACGATGATCTCGCCTCGCGACTCACGAATGGCATGATTCAAACCAGAAGGGATCGTCATCGCTGTATTATCCACCACCCGAACCGACAATTCCTGATGCCCCTGTTGAAATGCCGCGATCACCTCGCGCGTTTTATCCGTGGAAAAACCATCCGAGATGACCACCTCCATCGTTTTACGCGGATATGTCTGCGCAAACAAAGCCCCCAACAATTTGTGGATGGTGGCCTCTTCGTTATAGCAAGGGACAATGATCGAGACGAATGGCAGGTCGGTCATTCTGGTTCGTTACATTAATGCTCGCCGCCAATCGTACGGCGGCGAGGTTCCTTATTTAAGAATAATCAAAAAAATTAGGCAAGGATTGCCACGGCTTCGATCTCAACCAACCCACCCTTTGGCAAAGCCGCAACTGCAATTGTACTTCGCGCAGGCGGATTTTCAGCAAAATACTCAGCATAGATCGCATTCATTTTCGGGAAATCAGCCATATCTTGAAGGAACACAGTGGTCTTTACAACATGATCAAGGCTGGAACCAGCCGCTTCCAACACATTGCGGAGATTCGTCAGCACCTGACGTGTCTGCTCCTCCACCCCACCCGCGACCAATTCCATTGTAGCGGGGTCCAGGGCGATCTGCCCAGCTGTATACACCATCGAATTTGTGCAAATAGCCTGCGAGTAGGGGCCAATTGCCTTCGGCGCTTTTTCTGTTTGAACAACCTTCTTTTTCATCGTTACCTCTTTCGAATTAAGGTGACTACCACATTCATAATTGCAGTACCTTTTATTTTAATACAAAAACCGCCCAAAAACCTACGGCGACCCCGGCAGGACAATAGGCGTCAATGTCACCGTTGGTTGGGGGATGGCTGTCGGCAAAAGCGGAATCCACCCGCTATGGAAGAAATATTCCGAGAGGAAGGCAGTCCGTTCACGCTCATTCATCGGGCGCGGACGGGAGAAATCCTCCAACGTCGCAGTCAGTAACTCCACACCGAGATATTTGCCATCGTAAAACACATGACGGTCAATGAACTCGCGGCGCGTCCCATCGATCACTTTTCCATCTGGCAGTTCATAGGTCATCTGATCGAAGAAAAGATTCCCCAATCCATAATGGATGAACGCGTCACCGCGAAATTCCATCAAATGCGGAAAGTGCGCCTGACTCCCGCTCACCACCACCGCCCCAGCATCTGCCACCCTTCGAAAATCCTTGTCATGGGCGTAGCAAGGACCCGAATGATAGCATTCCTCATGCTGGAAGGTAAAAATCACCATATATCCATTCGCGGTCACAGCTTCGATCTGCTTCGTAAAGAAATCAAAATCGCAATCTGCCGCACCAGGTTTTATATCCGTCGCTTTCACAAAATCATACGAAAGCTTTCCATTGCAGCCCATGAAGGCAATCTTGTTTCCATTGACTTCCATCAAAACGGGCTTGCGCGCTTCCTCTTCATTTGCACCGCCGCCATAATAGGGAAGATCGTTTTCCTTATAGATCGCCAGCGTATCGAGCATGGCTTGCGTGCCGCGGTCTGCAAAATGATCACCTGTCAATTCCACAATATCCGTGCCGACATATTCCAGCAGTTCAAAATATTTTGGGTCGCTGCACAAAATAAAATTCTTGTGCCCGGGCTGCGGGAAGGGACAGCCAGCATCGAATGGCACTTCGTTGCTGATGTGCGCCACATCCGCGTTATGCATCCACTCGTAGATCAATTCACCGGGGCGTGTCACTCCTTTCAACTCCATCGTAAATGCTGTGGCACGCACCAAGGCGGTCACACCCGTCATCACCACGGTTGCCAGTTTGGATTCATCACGATTGGAGACAGGCATTTCAAACGAAGAATCCGTCAAACCAAATGTAACTTTCAGCGGGTATGCTTCTGCATTGAAACCTTTATGGAGCGGAGATTGGCCATCCACACTCAACACTTTCCACTTCGGCTGGACCTCTTCGAACGGGATGATCGCCCAATTGGACATATCCTCCCACGCCGCATCCAATAACTCATCAGATGGAACGCTACCTACCACACCGCGAGCGGGTTCGCCCCATTGAGCAGTCAACGCCCCAAGCGTGGATTCTGCCATGAGTAAACCACGCCCAGCCAATGGTCCGTTTGAAGCGCCTTTCCAGGCGGACATCAACTCATCAGAAGTCACACCATCCGTCACTGTGGGAAATGGCGCGACGAGGGCATAGATCCAAACCGAGCCTGAATCGGCAATATCCAATGTTTGTGTAGCAGATTCGACATCGTCAACCATCGGAATATTCGATGAAGCCGCAAGTTCGCGCAACGCATCAGGAACGGAAGGACTCACCCACAAAGCGACGGGCATAGGCGTGGAAGTAAGTGTCGGTTGCGTCATTGACGGCGCGGTCGGTGAAACAGGCAGTTCAACGACAGGTGTGCTCGTTGAAGGCATGCAGGCGGCAAGCAGAAATATAAAAATGAATAAGATGGTAATTTTTTTCATGTGAATACCGATGATACATAATTGTAGGGGCGACCCTCAATTTCATGGGCGGGCCGCCCCTACGGTTGTTCAAGTTTTATGAATTCAGTTATACACGCACTGGCTTATAAAGGGATTAATATTAACTGAATTTCTCTTTCTTCAATGTGTAGGCGCGCAAGTTATCTTCGTTGATCGTCACACCCAAGCCCACGCCAGTCGGCACTGTGATGGTTGAATCGGGGTTCAACACAAAACGTTCATTTGTAATATCGTTTTTGTAATAGCGATCCGAGGCAGAGACATCACCCGGCAGTTTGAAATTTGGCAGCGAAGCCAGCGCAAGATTGGAAGCGCGCCCGATACCCGTCTCCAACATGCCGCCGCACCACACGGGCATATCGTGCTGCAGACACAGGTCATGCACCATCACACCCTGACTCAATCCGCCCAGCCTGCCCGCCTTGATGTTAATGATCTTGCACGCTTTCATTTCGATCGCATATCGCGCATGACGCGGCGAAACAATACTTTCATCCAGACAGATGGGCGTATTGAACTGCGCCTGAAATTTATGATGATCCCAAATATCGTCTTCAAATAAGGGCTGTTCGATGAGCAGAAGTTTCAAGTCATCCAACGGTTTGAGGCGCGACGCATCATCCATCGAATACGCGGAATTGGCGTCCACTTGCAAACGCAGCTGCGGAAATTCTCTGCGAACAGCGGAAGCATCTTCGACATCCCTGCCGGGTTTGATCTTGATCTTTACCCGCGCATAGCCCTGCCCCACATATTCCGCCACGCTTCGCACCAAACCCTGAGCTGATTCTTGGATCCCGATCGAGACACCCACTTCGACCTTTTCACGCACACCGCCGAACAACTCATGCAGAGATTTACTTTCGCGCTTGCCGAGCAAATCCCAAAGAGCCATTTCCACGCCCGCCTTGGCGAGGTGATGTCCGCGAATGCCAGAGACGCGACCTTGAAAATCAGGCGCATCTTTTACATCTTTACCAAGAATCAATGGAACAATAAAATCCCTGAGAATGTGCATGGACGTCCCCACCGTCTCATAGCTATAGCCCGGGTCATGTGAAGCGACACACTCACCCCAGCCGATCAACCCTTCGGAATGGATTTCGATGATGACACATTGACGCGTGGTCTCCCGTCCAAAAGAGGTTTCGAAAGGCGAAACAAGCGGCATGGAAAGATGATGCAGGGTGATGGATTCTATTTTCATAAGGTACTCGATAGTTGTGTTTTGATAAAAGGCAGCAAAATATCAGGCAAGAGCAAAAGCCTGTTGCTTGGCGAATAAATAGGCAAATAAGTCATTGGCTTTCTTTCCTTGTTCAAGTTGCTGAGATGCGTAGAGGAGGAGCGCTTCGATGAGCGACTGTGCTTGTTGCCGACAGGCTTCGCCAATGGTTTTTACGGGCAAGCAACTTTGTTTCAGTGATGCGGGCAA